>Ga0209577_10001976_pt1 | contig 19974 bp, 25 predicted proteins | sample GraSoiAngelo_109_FD_185874 | JGI IMG/M metagenome (GOLD analysis project Ga0209577, IMG submission 185874) | Grasslands soil microbial communities from the Angelo Coastal Reserve, California, USA - 14_0903_12_20cm (SPAdes) (version 2) | ecosystem: Environmental > Terrestrial > Soil > Grasslands...
CAATGCCGCCATAACCGATTCCCGCGATTGCGAGCGCCGCTGCGGCGACAATCACTCCGGGTCGCCGAAAGAGTGAGCGCTTCTTCTCTTCGCCCGAGCGATTACTTGGCTCGTCAAGGTGCGCGGAACCAGTCCGCTTGTGATCTTGAGTTATCGTGGCGCGGCGATGTTCTCTTGCCTCGATCGGTGCCTCGCCATTGGTTGAAATTTCCGTTTTCATCATGCACAACGATCCGTTCGGGATGTCGAGTTTGTGAAAGACGATGTTTCTTGTCTCGATATGCCGTCGGGGCATAGTTGGAGTGATAGTGGAACTCCGGCACCTTCGTTACTTCGTCGCCGTGGCAGAAGCTGAGAACGTTCTGCGCGCGGCTACCCAGAAACTTCACGTTTCGCAACCGGCCGTGAGCCGGCAGATCCGCGATTTGGAAGATGAGCTAGGCGTGCAGCTGTTCGAGCGCACCGGCAAAGCGGTCAAATTGACTGACGCAGGATTTCTATTTCTGAAAGAAGCTCGAGCGATATTGGAACGAACCGATGAAGCAGTGCGGAACGTGCGCGATTTCGCGCAGGCCGGTGAAACAGAGCTACACGTTGGTTATTCGCTGACACCAAGCGGACACATCTTGTCAGCAACAATACGCGCTTTTCAAAAGGCAATGCCTAACGTTCACGTGAAACTGCATGATTGGAGCAACGAGGAAATTGCCGTTGGTCTGCGAGATGGACGATTAAAGGTGGCCTTAGTCGCCCGTGCGCTGGAGCGTGGCCCATTTCATGATTTTCGGTTTGAAGAATTATTGCGCGAGCATGTTCGGCTGGCGGTGCCGCCGAACCATCCATTTGCACGACGTCGTTCCGTCTCGCTGGCCGATGCGGCACAAGAACCGTTTGTAGGATTAACGCGCGAAGACTTTTCGGATTATCACAGGTATCTCGCCAGCCTGTTTGCTTCGGTAAAGAATAAGCCGCAAGTGGTAGAGGAGCATGACAGCATGACAAGCGTTGTGTCCGCCGTCGAAGCCGGCACCGGTGTGGCCGTTGCGGTGGAAGCGCTTGGTTACGCTTTCGGTAATCGGGTGAAGTTAGTGCGACTCACTCCTGAGCCAAAGCCCATCTCCTTCGGCATCGCCGCGCGAAAAGGACGACTCAGTCCAGCTACCGAGAAATTCTGGCAATGCGCGAAGGAGATTGGTGTCACGGTTAGCCACGGTCAGCGACCGCGGCTACAAATCGCGTAATAAGCTCTAGTTGCGCCGTCTCGTTATTTCGAATAGGAACCAGTTGCGGCGTTCGGTCTCGTCGATCCAAATTTCGATCAGGCTGGTAGTGGCAACGTCGCGGTGTTCGTCGCAGACGTCGTGCGCCTCGCGCAATCGGGCGGCCAGACTGCGATTGTCTTCGGCAAGTTCGGCCAGCATATCCAGCGGCTCGACGTATTCCGCATCGTTATCAAGCACGCGCTGGGTGCGGGAAATGTCTCCGATTGATTTCAGAGTCGGACCGCCAACTTTGCGGACCCGTTCCGCGATCGGGTCAGTCATCGCGAAAAGTTGATCGGCGTGTTCGTCGAGGAGCAGGTGATAGTCGCGAAAATGTGGCCCGCTCATATGCCAATGGAAATTTTTCGTCTTCAAATAGAGCGCGAACGCGTCCGCGAGAATTGCATTCATCGCAGCGGCGATGTCTTTTGTCGCGGCCGCGGAAAGGTCCGTTCGAGTTGCCAGGGGGGCGCTCCGCCGGTGAAGAAGCTCTACAGTCTTGATCGAATTTGGTTTTTTCATGACTTAATTAGGAACCTTTTAGCCGCTCTTGCAAAGAGTTGCTGTGGCCTACCGAAGTTCGCGTCATGAATATTGTCACGTGCCGTTTTCGTGAATCTTGAGCGGATTAAAGATGCGGCTCCAGCCGTCGTCGACGTTGAAGATCGCCATGTTGAAGACAAGCAAGGGATCGTTCATTCGGCGACGGCGCAAGATTTGGCTTCGTTTGTCTGCAGGTATGCCCGCTGTTCTGGCAGGCTGTTTCAACCCCTGAAGTAATTCGGTCTCCCTAATTGTGTTCATCGGTAGAACAGGACCAGCGCAAGGAGCCCGGTCAGGACTCCGAGCAACGGCTGAAGACCGCGAACCAGAACGAAACATCAATGGTGGGCGATTTAATCATAAGTTAATTCCACGTTAGTAGACGGCTACCTGTCGCAACCCCAACGCGTTGACGGTGTCGCGAGTTAGAACGCCGGTTACGCGAAGACCTTGATTACTTTGAAAACGTGCGATGGCACGGCTCATTTCGGGTCCAAGGATGCCGTCAATTTCACCGCGGTAATAGCCCTGTTGCGCGAGTTCCTCCTGCGCGTTGGCGACAATCGAATCGGCAGACCGAACGGTTACATCGTCGCTGTTTGCACCGTAATATTCTTCGTCCTGGTAACCGTAGGAATCGTAATACCCGGGATCATAGCCGTACGAATAGGGATAGTAACCGTACCCATAGTAGTTGCCGTACGGATACAAGAACGTGTCCCAGGGATAAAATCCGAGGTCAAAGATGACCCAGGAACCGTTCACGAAATGGCAACGGTGACCGTGCCACCAATGATCACCACGTCGATCCCAGTTACGTTGCCAGTTGGTCGAGCGTTGTGCGAATACGTGATTACGCCAATCCGCGCGTAAGGTGGCGTTTCCATTTTTGACTTGGGCCGCCCCATTTCGTGCGCGGCTCACGTGAGAGATCGTGCGATTTCCGTTCGAGGATCGCGCGATGCTATTACTGATATTCTCGTGCGCGATCTGGCGCGACCGGATCGAGGCATGCGGATTAGCATAATGCTGACGGATTGCTGTTGATGATGGCGAATACAGACTCGCCGACGAGAAGCGCTGTCCCGAATAAATCATTCGGCCACCGTTCAAGCTATGCATTGGCATGGATCGGACGGATGAAACGGCACCGCTTCGTCCCGAATTGGACGGACCCGAGACAGCGACGCTTCCACCAGAACCGCCGCCACCTCCTCCGCCGTGGTGACCGCCGGCGTTCGCCTGAGCGATCATGGCCGCGCTCGCCAGGAGTGCGAGCCAGTAGAATTTAGTTTTCATATTTAATTTCCTTTCGTGTTTAGCTTTATGTTTAGATAGATATTTATCGAAGCCCTCCTGCGATAAGGAGCGTTTCCCCGGTAATCCATTTCGAATCGTCCGACGCAAAAAATACCGCCGCTGGCGCGATATCATCTGGCTGACCGACTCGCCCGAGGGGCGTTTGGGATTCGAAAGTTTCGCGAAAATCACCCTTGTCGAATCCCGCCGAAACAACCCCTTCGGTTATGACCATTCCGGGATTGATTGAGTTAACCCGAATTTTCTTTGGACCGAGCTCTTTGGCCAACGTCCGCGTGATAGCGTCGACCGCGCCTTTGGTGGCGTTGTAAACAACCCCGGTCGGCGGCGTCAGGGAGCTGGCAAGTGAGCTGACATTGATAATGCTCCCGCCGTCCGAATTAAAATGTTTCAGCGCCGCTTGGGTTGCGAGAAGCAATCCGAGAACGTTCGTATCAAACATTCTGTGGAACTGCTGCTCGGTGACTTCTTCGACCGGCATGAATTCGTAGACCCCAGCGTTGTTGACCAGGATGTCGACCTTGCCGAATGCTTTTTCCGCTGCCGAAAAAAGTTTTTCAACGTCGGCTTTTTTTGCAACGCTCGCTTGGACAGCGAGAGCCTTGCCACCGCCTTTACTGATTTGATCGACAACTTTGTCCGCATCTGATTTCGCGGATGCGTAGTTCACGACGACCGATGCGCCTTCTGCCGCGAGCTGTTTCGCAATCCCTGCGCCGATTCCCTTCGACGCACCCGTTACTACTGCAACTTTTCCATTCAGTTTTCCTTTTTTCATTTCTGTTCCTCTCGGTTTTGTTTCATTCAATTGATTCATCCAGCAATAAAGCCTCCATCAACGACCAACGACGCGCCTGTCGTGAATTTCGCGGCATCGGAAGTAAGATAGAGAACCGCTGCGGCGATTTCCTCGGCCGCGCCAACTCGCGCGACCGGAACGATCGAAGTGATCTGATTGCGTAGCTGATCGTCGGCGAAACGATCGAACATTTCTGTCGCAATGACGCCCGGAGCCACCGCATTAATACGAATGTTCTGTTTGGCGAACTCGAGCGCGACTGATTTGGTCAATCCTTCGACCGCGTGCTTCGACGCGATGTAAACGCTCACTTGCGGGAGCCCGACGTGCCCGGCGACGCTCGAGGTGTTGACGATGGCGCCGCCGCCATTTTTGAGCATGACTGGAATTTCATGGCGCATGGAATTAAGAACGCCCCAGACGTTGATGTCGAAAACGCGGCGATATTCGGCTTCAGTCGCCTGATCGAGCGGTCCCTTCCATTCAACGCCGGCATTGTTAAAGGCGACGTCGAGCCGGCCGAATTTATTGACCGCGAAATCGACCATCGCTTTCACATCTGCATCTTTGGCAACGTCCGCGCGGACGAATGCCGCGTCGGCGCCAAGCTTCTTAATTTCAGCGACGACTTGTGCTCCTTCTTTTTCGCGGCGGCCGGTCAGAATGACCTTGGCGCCGGCACGAGCGAACGCGATCGCGGTCGCTTTGCCAATACCGGAAGTTCCTCCGGTCACCAGTGCAACTTTCCCTTCAAATGTGTTGTTGTTGTTCATTTATATCTCCTTCGGCTTCGTGAATTGAAATTCTTTATTGCATAGTGAGAACGACCCGGAAACGCACCTTGCCGCTGTGCATTTGTTCGTAAGCGTCGGCCACCCGATTGAGCGGATATTTCTCGATCATGGGATGGACGTCGTTGAAGGCACTGAATTCCAACGTGTCTTGCGAATCTCGCGCAGTACCGGAATAACAACCCGAGACGGATCGTCTCCCCATAATCAACGACAGCACATTGACGCTCAGTGGTTCCGACGGCGCAGCAGGCACGAGCAAATTGCCGTTCACTCCTAACCCCTCTACGACTGCGGAAATCGCTTTTGCACTTGGTGCTGTCGCCAGGATCACCCGGGCCCCGCCCAGCTTTTGTAATTCCGCCACCGTATCGGCGACATTTGAATCGATGTACTGATGTGCGCCCAGTTTTTCCGCCAATGGTCCTTTGTCCTTGCCGCGGCCGAGGGCCACGGTTTTGAATCCCATTCGGCGCGCATATTGCACACCAAGATGTCCGAGTCCGCCGATCCCCTGCACGGCGACGACGTCACCGGAACGCGCACCGGAATTGCGCAGCGCGTTGTAAACCGTCACGCCCGCGCACATAAACGGCCCGGCTTCTTCCGCCGGCAATTCATCGGGAATCGCCGCCAGCGCGGCCGCCGGTGCGATCACATACTCGGCATAGCCGCCATCGAAATCGATACCGGTGACTTTGCGATTGATGCACATCGCAAAGTCACCGCGCCGGCATTGTTCACAGACAAAATCATGCCCGCCGTGCCAGCCGACGCCAACGCGCTGACCTTTTTTCCAATTTGTAACGCCGCTGCCAATTGCATCGATATGTCCCGCGACTTCGTGACCCGGCACGCGAGGATATTGCAGGCCGGGCCAGAGACCGTCCTTAACCAATGTGTCGCTGTGGCAAATGCCGCAGGCTTCGACTTTCACGCGCACTTGTCCCGCACTTGGCTCCGGAACGTCGCGTTCGACTAATTCAAAATCTCCACCCGGTTTACTGATCTGCGCTACTTTCATTTTCGAGCTCATAATTGCTTTTATTCCACAGCCACGCTGCGGCGCAATGGATGGCCTACAACGATCAAGGTGTGTGGCAGTGCTGGTTTCATCACGCGCATAACGCGAAAGCCGGTTCGCAATTGTCGGTTTCAGTGAAATCCTGGGGCGCGAAGGTCTCCTCGTGCCTGGTTTCTGCCGGCTGCAGATTGAGTTTGGCGATGTGCGCTTCGACCAGATCAGGAAGAAGCAAATGCGGGAACGACGAGAGCTCCCAGGCTTTCGATTCTTCCTCATCAAGGACGAGGTGAACGATTTCGCGCAAATCGGGATAAGCTCGCTCGTAATCCTGCCGTAACCGTTGTTTCAATCCCGCAAGGGCGACGGAAACGATGTTGGGGAAAATGGTGGTTAGATTATTTGGTTCATCAGTTTTCATTTGGTTTTTCCGTTTTGTGTTGGTCCATATTTGACTGGTCGTCTATAAAATTGACAAAAAAAGCTTATGATGAAGACAGGGCAGGGGCCCGTTTTACCCCCAAAACCTCCATCGCCACTCCCTTAAATCCGCGAAGCAACTCAATGTCGTTTTGAATCCGAGCCTGCGCCATCATCCCCTGGTAGCACGAAAACAACGCCCTGGCCTTTGCCACCGGGTCGGGGGCATCAACTAGCCCCTCGGCCACGGCATCGCGCACCGCGGAGACAAAATAATTTAGCTTGCGATCCATGATCCGATCGATCGTTTCGCGCACGATTTGGTCCTGAGTGCTCACTTCGCTGCCGACGCTTATGAATGGACATCCCAGGATTGAACCGCACTTTTGTTGCACTTCGGCCAGCCGGTCATGGACAAAGTCAAAATAGCGATCGAATCGCTCCAAGGGCGGGACCGTGGGCGAAAAAATGGAATCCATCTCTGCTTTCTTCTTGTTCCAGCAACCTTCCAAGGCAGCCGCCGCCAGCTCCGATTTGGACTTAAAGAAGTAATAAAAACTGCCTTTTTTTGCCCCGGCGCGCTCACAAATCGCGTCGACCGAGGTGGCGCCGTAACTGTTTTCCCAGATTAAGTCCATCGCGGCGTCCATCAGGCGCTCTTTCATATCGCTGACTCGTGGCATGCCTTCAAAATATCTATGTAGACTGATCAGTCAAGTATTTTTAAGGAATTTTTTCGGTAAGATCTGGAGGTTAGGCTTGCAGCCGTTCGGCAGGCTCTGGGCGGACCGCGGCCGACAAGCATTATGCCGTGCGCCGAGACAAGCAAGATGCCTATCTTCCAGCGCATCTTGTGTCTTCATTGCTGAGGGTTGAGAGTCGAGCAAATGGCAGAGCAGGATTTAAATGCAATTGCATTTCCAACGCTGACCGAAACACAAATGTTGGGGCTCGAGCGTTATGCCGACGCCGCGCCCAAGAGATTTCCGGCCGGAGAGGCATTGTTTCATGCCGGTGATCGCGATCCCAAATTTTACGTAATCAAAGCGGGCGAAATCGAGATTGTCGATATAACGGGGGAGGAGCCAAAAACACTCAGGGTTCAAGGACCGGGAAATTTTACCGGCGACGTTGGCCATCTCACCGGTAGTCCAAAGATCGTTAGCGCCATCGCCCGCTCGGATTGTGAAGCCTTCGAAATATCCGAAACAAAGTTGCGAGAAATTTTGAATCAAGATCCGCAGCTCAGTGACGTCATCCTGCAAGCATTTATAGCGCGACGGCAATTGATGCGGGAATCGCCCGACTTTACCGGATTGCGTGTGATTGGTTCTCGTTATTCACGCGACACTTTCCGTATCCGCGATTTTCTGGCGAAAAACCAAGTCCTGTTCAAGTGGTTTGATTTGGAGGAGGATCCCGCGGTCGCGCATTTTCTTCAACAAATCGGGGTAAGCGAAGCCGAGACGCCAGTTGTTACTTGCGCGCACTGTTTGCTTTTGCGGAATCCTTCAAATCGTGAGCTCGCTGAAGCCATCGGTATTCGGCGGACAGTCGAACACACCGTTTATGATTTAGCGATTGTCGGTTCCGGTCCGGCGGGACTGGCCGCAGCGGTGTATGGCGCTTCCGAAGGACTGAACACCATTGTGCTCGAGCATACCGCTCCAGGAGGGCAGGCGGGCAGCAGCATGCGAATCGAAAATTATCTGGGCTTTCCGATGGGCATCACCGGCAGCGAGCTAGCCGAACGCGCTGCTCTGCAAGCCGACAAGTTCGGGGCTCGAATCTCAATCGCCACTTCGGTAACAAAAATGTCTTTCGACAGCGCCTATTCCGTTCTCGAGCTGGAAGGTGGCGAGAATGTCATTGCCAAATGCCTGCTCATCGCGACTGGGGCCGAATATCGGCGCCTTGATGTGGAACATTGTAGCCGATTCGAAGGTGCCGGAGTTTATTATGCCGCGACACCTAACGAGGCGCAGATGTGCCGCGGTGCGGATGTCGCCCTTGTCGGTGGCGGCAACTCTGCGGGTCAGGCGGCGGTTTATTTATCACAGAATGCGCGCAAGGTTCTCCTGCTCATCCGTGGCGATGATCTTTGCAAGAGCATGTCGAGCTATCTGGCACATCGGATCGTGCACACGCCGAACATCGAACTGCGTCGCTGCACCGAAGTGGTTCGCATGAACGGCGATGGTCATTTGAGTTCCATTGAAATTCTAAATAAAACTACCGGCGAGAGGGAGACACTGGCAACCCCTGCACTTTTCAGCTTCATCGGCGCATTCCCACGGACGGGCTGGCTACCTCCGGAGATCGAAAAGGACGAAAAAGATTTTGTGTGCACTGGAATCGACGTTGGCGATTCGCCACGCTGGACTTTGAAGCGACAACCATTTCTCTTGGAAACGAGCCGGCCTGGGGTGTTCGCTGCTGGTGACGTGCGCTCGGGTTCGGTCAAACGGGTTGCCTCTGCGGTCGGCGAAGGCGCGATGGCAGTCCAGTTTGTTCACGAGTATTTAAAGACGATGTAATGTTATGACTAACGAAAGCTGTACTCATCTTTCCGCCGTTACCGAGGTGAAACACCCGTCACGTCTCGAATGTAGTGAGTGCGTAAAAATCCGCGCACGCTGGGTGCATTTGCGAACGTGCCAGGAATGCGGCGTGACCTTGTGCTGCGACAGCTCTCCGAATCAACATGCCAGCAAACATGCTCGCGCCGCCGGGCACCCCGTGATCGCTTCCGCTCAGCCGGGCGAGCGCTGGCTTTATTGTTATCCCGATGATGCCCTTGTGCAGTACTGAAGGTCAACGGAACGGGCGAATCGACGAAGCACATGCATGTCAGCGAGATGAATTGGATGATGGTGGAGGAGTACCTCAAACGCGATGATCGCTGTGTGTTGCCGCTCGGGAGTACTGAGCAGCATGCGTATTTGAGTTTGAGCGTTGATAGCATTCTAGCTGAACGAATCGCGATGGAAGCGGCGGAGCCCTTGGGAGTGCCAGTCTTTCCGGTTTTGGCTTATGGAATCACGCCTTACTTTCAGGCGTTTCCTGGCTCGATTACGCTACGCATCGATACGCATCTAGCAGTAGTTCGCGATATTCTCGATGCATTGGCGGAGCAGGGGTTTAAGCGAATCCTGATCGTTAACGGCCACGGCGGGAATTCTCCGGCACAATCACTGGTAGGCGAATGGATGGCGGATCATCCGAATCTGCGAGTGAAGTTTCACAACTGGTGGAGTGCGCCAAAAGCCTGGGCGCAAGTCATCGCGATCGATCCGATCGCATCGCACGCGTCTTGGATGGAAAATTTTCCATGGACGCGCTTAGTCAACGTTTCCATGCCCAGCGAACGAAAGCCGATGAGTGATCTCGAGTATTTGCGGCAATTAGATCCGCGGTCGTTACGCGACTATTTGAAGGATGGTAACTATGGCGGTCATTACCAGCAAGCAGATGAAGAGATGATGAAAGTTTGGCATGCGGGGGTCGCTGAGACGCGCGAGCTACTGGAAACTATGTAGGTCGGGGCGATTAACTCCGCCACTCCAGGCCGGAGTCGCCCGCGGGCGGTTCAGTGAACCGCCCCTGCCTGACCCTGAAGCCCCAGCCGCTCGGCGTCTGACTTTAACGCGGCGATGACCTGTGCAATGACATCATCCAAGGGCATACCCAATTCTTCTGCCCCACGCACGATGTCTTCGCGATTCACCGCGCGAGCAAAGGCTTTATCCTTCATCTTCTTTCTTACGGCCGTGACCTCGACCTCATGAATGCTTTTCGATGGACGCACGCGCGCCACTGCAATGACAAATCCGCTCAGCTCATCGACAGCGTAGAGCGTTTTTTCCAGCGGCGTTTCACGAGACACGCCTGAATAGTCAGCGTGCGAAAGAATCGCGTGGCAGATTTCTTCGCTCCAGCCGTGCTCGCGCAACCACGTCACACCGACAAAGGGATGACCTTCGGTGGAACTACGTTCGAGGTTCGGATGGCGCTCGTAATCCATGTCATGCAATAATCCGACGGCTTCCCAAATATCCGGATCTTCACCTCGCAATTGTGCGAAATGCTTCATCGAATCCGCCACGGCGTAACAGTGTTTTCGCAGACTTTCCGATTGAACCCATTCGTGAAGAGTGGCCAGCGCTTGAGATGGTCTAGTCATCGGAGGGTTTGTGGTCAAGTCAGAAAATGCAACTTTTCAACAAGAACATCGAATGTCTAACGGGTTATCGCCATAATCTACGACCTGTTTTCGACAAAGCGATGAGCCGTTGTAACCGATTTTCCCGGGTTTGCGGGCGCTTCGCGCTGACCACCCACCAAATCGCGGTTTGTCGATAGGATTTGGGTTGTTGTTGAAAGAATTTCCATGCGGCGCTCTCGGCGCGGAACAGTTTCGTTGGTGCACTACTCCATCTCGCCGCTTTGCGATTTTCATAACTGTAAACGTGTGATTTCGCAGGTGTGCGTTTCTGAAAGGCCGTCATTCCCGCAGGGCAAACTCGCCCTTGACGAATAAGGTCTTTCATCCGCGCAATATTGATCGCGCTCCAAATGCTGTTGGGGCGCCGCGGCGTGAAACGAATTTTGTAGCTGCCCGCGTTAATCGTTTTTCGCAAACCGTCGATCCAACCAAAGCACAGAGCTTCGTCGACTGCCTCAGGCCAGGTTATGCTCGCGCGTCCGGACGATTTTCGATGAAAGCCAATCCATTGTGCGGTGGTGGTATGGTGATGTTTCTCGAGCCATGCGCGAAAGGCAGCCGGTTTCGCAAAAAAAATGGGCGAATCAGCCGGCCTTTTCATTCGCAATCGGGATTAGACGGGAGAACGCGCTTTAACGCCAGTCCGGCTCGGACCGGGTCCCCTCCGAATCTTCCGGCATGATGTTGAAAAAAGTAGGTTCCGAGCGGGATTCGCGTAGGTGAATCGCATTCTTTTGCATTCAGAAAAAGGGCCAAACCCGTTAGACCAAACGAAAACATAATTGCTGGGAAACACCTGTCCTGCGTTCATATCAGCCAATATCCTAATGATTGCGGCGCGACGTTGATGGGCAGCGTATTCATAAAAGACAAACAAATTCGCTAGAAAGGATGCAAATATGCAGCGCGTGATACATTTCGAAATTTACACGGACGACCCGGAAGCGGTTCAACCGTTCTACGAGAAAGTCTTTGGCTGGAAGTTCGAGAAGTTTGAGGGCGGACCGTTCGAATATTGGGTTGTCAGGACCGGCAACGATAAGACTCCGGGAATCAATGGCGGTCTTACTCGTCCGCGAGAGGGTCAGCCTCGTGGAACGATCAATACAGTTGCGGTGCCGTCGCTTGACCGTTCGATCAAAAAAATTGAGGAGAGCGGCGGGAAGATTTGTGTACCGAAGATGCAAATCCCGAATGTTGGTTGGTTAGCCTACGCTGAAGATCCGGCCGGTAACATCGTTGGAGTCATTCAGCCAGCGCCTCAGGTAAAAAAATCGAACGGGATGGTACGGCGCGAGGTCGCAGCTTCAGTTAGATGAAACGATAAGACATCAAAAGAGAGGAATGATGAGTACGGAAGAAGTAGCAATGAGATTGGTAGAGCTTTGCAAGGGAACCGAATGGAAGAAAGCGGTCGACGAGCTTTACGCGAACGACATCGTTAGTGTGGAGCCGCACACAGTCGGTAACGTCCCAGCGGAAGTGAAAGGGATTGATCGAGTGCGTGGCAAAAATGATTGGTGGGAAAAGAACATGGAGGTACACGATTCGAAGGTGAGTGGGCCGTTTGTTGCAGGCGACACTTTTGTGGTGCGGTTTGACGTTGATGCGACGGATAAGAATTCGAAAGAGCGGATGCACACGTCGGAGGTAGGCATTTACACAGTTAAGGACGACAAAGTAGTACGGGAGAAATTCCTGCCGCTGGTGGAGTAGCGAACAGCGGAAGAGAGAAAAAGGGACAAGGTCTGAGTCGGATGGGCATTGCCGCTCCTAGTCAGGGGGTGGGATCGAAACTCTGATCGTCCACGTTCCGTTAGCTTGCCTGGTCATGGGCAGGCCCTTCCACTGATTAAACCCGCCCATTAAATCTACAGTCTGTGCATCTGATCTGTCGAAACGGAACTCCTGCTCCTTTGCCACCAACGAAGGGGCAACCGCAAGAAAGAGGATACCGATGATCCGAGGGAGGACAGTAGCAACTTAAACCCAGGGCCGAAGAATCAAAGCTGTTCGACGTGATAGCCGCGAGCTCGCAAGAGTGCGACTATGCCATTGGGTCCACCCATATGCGCCGCGCCGGCCACGACAAAGTAGGTCTTCTCGCTTTGCAAGTATCCCTCGATTTTCGGAATCCATTTGCGGTTGCGATCAGTCAGGAATCGTTCCGCGAGCGAAGGGAAATTGCGGAACTCATCCATCATGATCCGGGTATCGGTATCCGCGTCTCCGCGCCTCCATGCCCGTGCGATCTCATCGCCTGTGCTACCTCTGCCGCGTTGCGTCGGGAGAAACATCATCAGCAACATTGCCTCACCTTGCCGATCAGTTAAGCCGAGGAAGACGTCGGCGTGTTCGCGTGCCGATTCCAAGCCCGACGCCGGTTTAGAATTGGCGCGTGCACGTCGGATCAGGAATTCTTCTACACCCAGTGTCTCGGACATACCGTGCAAGGCGGGTGCTTGAAGCACAAGGGAAAGAAACCAGGGCCGATAGCGTGCAAATTTGGTTTCCGGGACCTTTAATAGTCCAAAAACGCGTCGCAAGTAGTCGTAAGTTCGCGGATCGACATGATTTTTTAGACTGTCGCCCTTCGGATATTCGCCGGCTTTGAGTATTCCTCTGCTCGATTGCAGTAACGCTTTGGGATCTACCTCGAAAACAACCCGATCGGAAGCGTCAAAGGCACGGTTGTAGGCAGCCGGCAAAGGATAGTCGCTGCTTTTCAACGCATGGATGGAGCCTCCGAGGTAAAGAACATTAGCGCCGCTCGTGACCTTCCAGACGCAAGCAGCACCTGCCTGGTTGATGATTAGGATCAGCGATGCGGCAATAATAATTCTCAAGTAAACAAGGAGCATTCGCTGGCTTTTCCAGCAGTGGCCTTGCGGGAGAATGAGTTTCAAAAGTGGAACTGGCACGATAATTTGGTAGAAACCAAGATGGCCTTTTCTTTCGTTCCGAGCATCGCGATTTTGTTAGGACTAGTCCTTGGTTCCGATGCCTTCGCTCAGGATGCGGCCATTGACAAGCTCCTGAACAAGCTCCCTCCGCCGGAGAAGCTGCTTAAGCCGCAAGTTCAGCGCACACTGCAACAGCAAGATCCCGCATTTCGCGACCCTCTAGGGCAGCAGACCGTCTCCGCGATTAGCAAGCGAGATTTTCGGCGGGCGATGAATTTTAGTCGCAAATTGACCGAACGTTATCCGCACAGCGCCCCGGCATATTGCCTTCGTGGATCTTTAGCCTGTAGCTTGCGTCAATATAGAGAAGCGAGTTCTTCTTTCCATACTGCTGCTGGCATTCAACCCCGCTCGGCTGAGGCGCATTTTGGCTTGGGATTGGTAGAAGGTGCACAGGGCCACTTTGCCGCGGCGTTGCCACACCTTCAACGTTGCGCGGAGCTCGAACCGGATTCTTTTATTCCGTACGTTTTTCTAAGCGATTGCGCCCAAAGCGTGGGTCACAAAGAGGAAAGCCGGCGATACGCTAAGAAGGCGACTGAACTTGCGCCCGCTTTTGTGTTTACCTGGTTGCTATTGGCGCGCGCCGAGAAAGAGCTGGGGCATACTGAAGCTACCTTGGACGCTGTCTCAAAGGCGGCTGAAGTAGCGCCGGACAGTGCTGCCATGCTGGCATTGCAAGGATATAGCTATATTAGTGTAAACCGCCTTGCGCGGGCCATTCCACCGTTGCAGCGGGCCGCGCGTTTGGCGCCGCGAGATTTCCTTGTGCAATCGCAACTGGGATACTGTTTGGTGACAACGGGACAGGTAGACGCGGGAATATCCTATCTTCGAAAAGGCGCAAGTTTGGCGCCGAACTATGCACCAGTTTGGGAGAATCTTGGATTGGCCTATCAAAAGAAAGGCAATCACCGTGCTGCCGTGAAAGCGTTTGAAAGAGCGACGGAGCTTTTGCCGAACCACCGGTTACCGTGGCAACATCTCTCCGAGGAGTACCGCGCGGTGGGGCGCATGCAAGATGCAGAGCGCGCCGCTACTCGTGCGCAATCACTACCAGCGGGCAATTCAAAACCCGGAAGTAAGAAAGCGTAATTGCGACATTATTTGTTTGCCTGGTGTAAGCCGCCGCCATTCCGATGGCTTGATTGTTGCTGCTCCCGAAGCGGACGGCAGCATTGACAAGAGGCATTGTCCTATTTAGGCTGCGCGACCCTCGAAAATCATGCGTCCTATTTGGAAAGGCAGCATCAGCTTCGGCCTGGTTTATATTCCGATTGCCGTTTATCCTGCCACGCGCGAGGAGAAGTTGAGTTTTCGTCAACTGCGCGCGAGTGACCTAAGCCCGATTAAATACAGGAAGGTAGCCGAGGCCGACATGAAAGAAGTTGCGGCGGATCAAATCGTCAAGGGTTTTGAATACGAGCGTGGCCGGTACATTGTGCTAAAAGACGAAGACTTTGAGAAGGTGCGGATCGAATCGACTCATTCGATCGACATTACCGATTTCGTAGAGCTGGAACAGGTTGACCCAAAATTCTTTTATAAACCGTACTTTCTTGAGCCGCAAAAGGGTGGCGAGAAAGCTTACGCCTTGTTGCACAAAGCATTAAGCGGGACCGGGAAGATTGGCGTGGCCAAGGTCGTTATCAGCAATCGCGAATACCTCGCTGCGGTCAAAGCCGATGGGTTGTTCCTGATTTTGGAACTGATGCATTTCGCCAGCGAAGTTCTGACACCGGACGAACTAAATCGGCCCAAGACCGAGTTGAACGAAAAAGAGCTGAAGATGGCGCACGCGCTCATTGAAAGTATGTCAAGCGCGTGGGAACCGAAGAAGTATCGTGACGAATATCGCGATGCGGTAATGGAACTGATCGAACAAAAAGCTAACAAGAAAGAGATTGGCCCCAAGCTTGAGGTAAAACCGCGCGCTACCAACGTGGTTGATCTGGTCAAAGTTTTGCAGGAAAGCCTAAACCGGAATCAATCTCTGAAGGTAAAGCGGGGTTCCGGCCGAAACGGTCCCAGATCGTCGAGCGCACTGGTTAAGCAGAAGCGCCGCGCGGTAGCGTAAGTAACTTCTGTCTTCTATAGCGGTGGTCTATGCCGCCGATTTAAACAGGTCCCGGCGGTGATAGACCGCCGCTACAGCACCTGCCTCATCTGGGTCGCAAGCTTCGGTCCAATTCCCGCCTCTTCGTGCTTGAAATAAACAAAAACGTCCGACCATCTCTCGCGTTGTGCCTTGACTACATCGGCCCATCGATTCACATCGTCAGGTTGATACTCCTCGCGACGCAAACGCAAGTAGCCCCAATCAGCAGTCGCGACCTGCGGTGTCTGGAGTTTGTCCGTGTCGGCAACGCACAAGCAGACATTTCGTTTTCGCAGTAGCGCGAAAACTTCCTCATCCAACCAGGATTGGTGACGAAATTCAAAGGCCGCTTGCATACTCGCCGGCAACGATTCGGTGAAATGCTCCAGCAGAGCAGCATCTTTCTTCAAATTGGGTGGAAGCTGAAATAAAACCGGCCCAAGACGCGTCCCTAACCCGGTCGCTACTTCGTAAAAGTAATCCACCGTATCCCCACAATTCCGCAATCTTGCGAAATGGGTGACCTTTTGCGGCGCTTTCAATGTGAATCGAAACGTCTCGGGGGTCAGCTTGCACCAGTTCTCGATCGTTTTCGGAGCTGGAATGCGATGAAAGGTGTAGTTAATTTCCGTGGTATTGAGTCGCTCGGCGTAAAAGGGCAGCATCTTGGCCACGGGTAAATCCTCGGGGTAAAAGGTCCCCTTCCATTCCGCATATTGGAAGCCCGACGTGCCAATCCAGTAGTTCACTTGCCACGTACTCCGTTGGTCACTCGCACAAGCTCGGCCGCAACTTGTCCAATTCGTTTGGCGATTTCTGTGTCGGTGAGTCTTTCGCCGTCGAAAGAATCGCCGGTGGCATAAACGAAGCGCGGGATAATAAGACAACGGAAATCGAGCATCAGGCTATTGGCAAAGCTCATTATCGACATGTAGCTTCCCATGCCACCGGCGGCACAAAGAAAGCCAACTACTTTGTCTTCCCAGGCGCTTCCAGTTAACTCGACCATGTTCTTTGCGGCGGCGCTGACATCGTAGTTGTAAACCGGAGTCGCCACCATAATTCCATCAGCTCTTTCGATTGCGGCAGTTATATTCTTCGCGGCGGGATGATTATAACAGGCGTCGGCGTCGCACATTGGGAGATCAAGCTTGCTAATGTCGAGCCATTCGCAATTCACTTTTGCTTTCTTGAGCCAGTCGAAAGCGGCCTGTCCCATTCGCCGGCTGTTGCTGTCTGGGTTTCCGCTCGTACTGACCACGAGATAGTTCGGCATATCGGCTAACAGCTTAACTGAAAACAGTCACACGCAAACCAGGAGAGTTTGCTATTTGCCACGCGCTACGGCAGAGATTCCTGATGAACGTGCCGTCGTCACCGACGCGCCATCTGGCGCGTCTTGTCTTTGTGGCCTTTCTGCTCACGTTTATTGCATCGCGAGCGCTGGTCATCCTTATCATGATGCACCGTTTACCGGATCTGTTCCTGCACCTTGGCGGAACGCATGTCCATCACCTGAACTACGGAATTTTTTTGCTCTCGACTATCGCGGCAGTCCTTCTTTTCGCAGAAATGAATGAGGCACGGCGGGCTATCTGCGCGATCGTTTACGGGATTGGGATGGCGCTGACGTTTGATGAATTCGGTATGTGGCTGCACCTCGGAGGTAGTTACTGGCAGCGTGCCAGCTTCGACGCCGTCATCGTGCTACTAAGTATTTTCGGGTTGATTGCATTCATGCCGCGATGGCAACACCTTCGGGTTCACCATTTCGCCACCACGGCCGTTTTGTTAGTCGCAGTGATTTCGTTTTACGTGCTGCTTTTCAAATCGCTTGACCATGCCGACGACAAGATCATGCCGCGGTTGCTTCAGATTGAGGAAAGCGGTCCGCGCTGAATTAGCAAGTGTTGGATTGCCAGCAGGAGCAGCGCTGCGCTGCCGGGGCGTTGACACGGCGGGAAAACGCTCTGACTACAACTATCTCGAGGATTGGGTGTCGGCCGCGGGCGATCTGTTGTATTCCTCTAAAGCCCTTGGGATCTCTGCTTGCAGTTGCTCGATTCGGGTCCCGTGTGACGGATGACTGGAAAGGAACTCGGGCGGCTGCGCACCCCCGGCCCTTTCCATGCGTTGCCAAAACCCGATACTTTCGCGCGGATCATAACCAGCCCGCGCCATGTAATGTAAACCAATCGCGTCCGCTTCTGATTCATGTTGGCGACTGAATGGCGTGAGTACGCCGAATTGGGCACCGGCGCCAAGTGCGCCCATGATAGCGCGCTGTTTGTCATAATCCATATCGGAAAGGGACATGGCCACGCCGGTTAGCGCGGTTTGGGCCAGGTTCTGTTGCAAAACGCGCTGCGAACCATGGCGCGAAGTAGCATGCGCCATTTCGTGACCAAGAACGGTCGCGAGGGAGGGCTCATTTTGCGTAACCGGAAGAATGCCGTTGTAAACTACGATCTTGCCACCTGGCAGACAAAACGCATTTACTTGTGACGAACGAATTAGCGAGACTTGCCAGTCAAAGTCCGCTCCAGCTTTTCCCGTTGCCCTGGCCAGACGGGACGCCACCCGTTTGATCATTTCCAACTCGGGCCCTCCGTCTACAGTCTCGGACTGCGCCAATACTTGCTGGTAACTTTGCAATCCGAGCAACCCCTCCTCTCGTGTGGACATAGCGACATGACTCTTTCGACCGGTCTCCGGGTTAACGAATTTCTCCGAAGAAAAATATTGATACGCGAAGAACAACCCGGCCAACACCAGTGGAATCCATTTGATGTGCCGCCGTTCCATCCTGTGGATAGCCTATCGCTTCAGCTGTATCTGCGCGACTCTATTTATTTCTCGGACAAGCCTTCGCAGCGGCTCGCCGATCTGCGCCAGATGTTTGAACACCGCGACAGTTAGAGACCCTTCGGCTTCGCTCGGGATGACACGAAGAGGAAGCGCGGCACCCGCTTAGATCTGATCGGCGCGGTTGCCGGGAGCGACGGCTTGGTTCGGATCGGGCTGAGTTCCGGTCGTGCCAGACTCGATTCGTGGAACATTGGCCTGCGCGGGCCGAACCGTTTTTTCTTCGGTCTTGCCGGCCTTATTCAGCTCGTCGCTGAATTCGTCCTTGGCTTTTTGAAATTCGCGCACTGCTTGTCCCATTCCCCGCGCCAGTTCCGGCAATTTTTTTGCCCCGAAAAGGACAAGGATGATCAACAGGATGACTATCAAATCTGGTCCGGCCAGATTCATGAAGCTCGCGAGCAAGCTCATAATACGTGATTGAACATCAGGCCACCCGAGGAAGTTGCAAGGGAATTCGTTGAAGCGCTGAAGGATTGAAGCGTTGAAACGGGAGGATGGATGTCCATGACTGGAAGCGGCGGGTGCCAAGCCGTCGCGATTTGTGCTTTTGTAAGGCGGGCGACTTGGCAGTCACCCCTCATAGTTAGCAAATTCGACGGACTCGCGAAGCTCGCCTCTCTAACCGGTTCGCGCCGGCATCACCAATGCCGGCTGCAGGTCAGTGGACCGCGGCTCCAAACAACCAATCGTAGGCATGATGAATTTCAGTTACGACCAGGCCTTCGATTGGAGAATTGTGATATGCGCCGGGCAACGGGATGACTTGTTTTTCCCCGGCATAGGAATCGACTACCAGGCGCTGGAATCTCGGGGGAACAATTTCGTCATTTTGCGCGAGCAGAAAAATTGCGGGTGCATGAATGCGTTTTGCATTGGCAACGCTATCGAGGTCGCGTGGAATTTGCAGGGCAACAGGGCCGGCGAGGAGCCACAAGTTCCACCAGCCGTAATAGCGTAAAATAATTTGGCGTAGTGGTGGCGGATTGTGGAGGACTAGACCGTGAACGTCGCGGTTAGCCGCGATATGCAGTGCGACCGCGCTTCCGACACTAGCGCCGAAAACATAGATTGGTTTACCGTTGGCTTTTGTTTTTAGCGCGTCGAAGGCTGAAACACCGGCCTCACCCATTCGTTTCAGTCTTGCTGGACCGGTGCTGCCGCCGAAACCTGGATAATTTACACCCCAAACGTCGATGGCCCGTTCCCCAAACGCGTCGGCTTCGAGCGCGACCCAGCGATCGGCGCGGTCGGCGTTACCATAGAAACGCAGGATGTAGGCATCGACACGGTCGTGTTGTTTCGCGAGATACGAACGCGCAGTCCAGATTTCCAGCTCACCCTTATAGAATGGAATTGTTTCTCGCACGGCGTCGTGCGCGTCGATGAGTTGCGTGCTGGGAAAGAGAATCAATTGATCTGGAAACCTCGTGCAAAACATCATCAGGAGAAAGGCTGCAACTATTGCCGGTAGAAAATATGGTGGTCGCCGTTTTACCGGCGCGAAAATATTTTCGTTAGGCAAAGGTTCCCTCAGTTCGCGTTCTCAACTTTTGCTTGAGAACCGAAATTCCAAGTATCTACACGATTCGGTTGCATTCTTTCCGCGAGGGCAAGCGCTTCGCGCCCTCATTGCGTCGCCTGGCCGCAATGCTTCGGCAAGAAGA
>Ga0209577_10001977_pt1 | contig 19971 bp, 16 predicted proteins | sample GraSoiAngelo_109_FD_185874 | JGI IMG/M metagenome (GOLD analysis project Ga0209577, IMG submission 185874) | Grasslands soil microbial communities from the Angelo Coastal Reserve, California, USA - 14_0903_12_20cm (SPAdes) (version 2) | ecosystem: Environmental > Terrestrial > Soil > Grasslands...
GAGGCGATCGTGCACGCGTACGAGGAGTGGGGGCCGGAGTGCTTCACGCGTTTCAACGGGATGTGGGCGGTCGGGATCCTGGATCTTCGCGAGACGCCGCGGCTCGTGCTCGCGCGCGATCACTTCGGCATCAAGCCGCTGCACTGGGCGCGTGCCGGCGAGCGGGTGCTGTTCGCATCGGAGATCAAGGCGATCCTGCAAGATGGGTCGTTCCAAACGCAGCCGAACGAGCAGATGCTTTACGAATACCTGATCTGGGGCCTGCACGACCACACCGGCGGCACATTCTTCGAAGGCGTCAACCAGGTGCGCGCGGCGACGTACGTCGAGATCGACGCGAGCGGCGTCCGCGAACACACGTACTGGACGCCCTCGCTGGGAACCGACGCGCAGCCGGACCCGGCCGAGTTCCGGCGCTTGTTCGAGCGCTCCGTGGAGCGGCGACTGGTCGCGGACGTGCCGGTCGGAACGTGTCTGTCCGGAGGCTTGGACTCGTCGTCGATCGTCTCGACCATGACGAAGATGCTCAAAGATCACGTTCCCGACTCGGTCTCGCTCGGCGACCGGCTGAAGACGTTCTCCGCGGTGTTCGACGGCGACCCGATCGACGAGCGGGAGTACATCGCGATCGAGCTGGAGGCCACCGGCGCGGAGAAGAACTACGTCAACCCAACGTCGGAGGTCTTCTTCGACGAGATCGAGCAGTTCGTGTGGCACACGGAGGAGCCGATCGTCTCCACGGGGCCGTATGCACAGTGGTGCGTCATGCGGCTCGCCGCGCCCAAAGTGAAGGTCCTTCTCGACGGACAAGCCGGCGACGAGCTGCTCGCGGGATATGTGCCGTACCACTACGTGTACCTGAAGCAGCTGCTGCGCGAGCGGCGTCTCGGAACGTTCGTGCGCGAAGCGTGGGCCGCGCGCGACGTGCTCAAGCCGTTGATCAAGCGCCGGCTCGGTCAGCGCCGGAAGGCGTTCGACGAGCGGACCCTGTTGCGCCCCGAGTACCTGAAGTCGCGGAGGCCCCCGACGGACGAGCGCGCGCAAGCGGATCTCAAGAAACGGCTCCTGCAAGATCTCACCACGTACAGCCTGCCGTCGCTGTTGCGCTACGAGGACCGCAACTCGATGGCGCACTCGATCGAGTCTCGGATCCCGTTCCTCGACCAAGAGCTCGTCGAGTGGGTGTTCCGTCTCCCCCCGAGCGCGATCATCCGCGACGGCTGGAGCCGCGCGATCTTGCGACAGGGCTTGCGCGACGCGCTCCCGGAGAAGATCCGGACCCGCAGGTGGAAGGTGGGGTTCACGACCCCGGAGATGCGGTGGCTGCGCGCGCGACGGGCGATCATCCAAAGCCTCTACCGCTCCCCCGCATTCTGCGCGCGCCCCTACTGGAACGGGCTCGCCGTCGCCGACGCCTTCCGGCGCGCGTGCGACGGCGAGATCGACGACTCGATGTTCTTCTGGCGCGCGATCAACGTCGAGCTGTGGTTGCGCGTGTACTTCGGCGACCGCACGGGTCGCGACCTTCGGAAGGAAACCCTTCCGGCGTTCGCACGCTACGGCGACGAGCTCGCAGCGCGCGCGATCGGGACCGACGAGGCCGCGCGGCTTGTCGCGTCGCGCGCGCCCAACCCCGGCCGCCACCTGTTCGTGAACGCCGGCGACGCGACCTACGCTCGGATCCCGGTTCGCTCGCCGCTGATCGCGCCCGGCGACGACCTGCAGACGATCGTCGAGAAGGCGCTCGTCGATCACGACGTGCGGCCGGGCGACACCGTCGCGATCAGTGAGAAGGCGGTCGCCGTCTCGCAGGGCCGCTCGTTCCCCGTGGATCAGGTGCGCGCGTCCGCACTCGCGCGGCTGCTCGCACGCTTCGTCGGCAAGACGCCGGTCGGCATCGGTCTCGGCTTGCCTCAGACGATGCAGCTCGCGATCGAGGAGGTGGGCGCGCTGCGGATCCTGCTCGCTGCGTTCGCCGCAGCGATCACGCGGCCGTTCGGCGTGCGCGGCGTTTTCTACCGCGTCGCGGGACCACAGGCGGCGGCGATCGACGGCCCGACACCGGGAACGCTTCCGCCGTACAACACGCACGCGAAGAAGGCGCCGGCCGATTCCGACGGCGTCGCCCGGAGGCTCGCCACGGCGCTCGGAGCGGCCGGCGGCGGCCCGATCGGCGTGGCCGTTATCGACGCGAACGACATCGGCGTAAACGTGCTGGGGTCGAGCGCGGGCGTCGACCGAGGGCTGCTCGTCGAGCTGTTCAGAGACAACCCGTTGGGCCAGGGGCACCAACAAACCCCGATCGCCCTGATCCGCCGGATGCGCGCCGGGTAGCCTGGGGCACGATGATCCAGATCCGGCGCGGCACCGTGGTCGAGGCGCGCGCGACGGGGCACGGCACGACCGACCTCGTCGTTGAGATCGCCGGCGTGCGCGCGCAAGCGATCTCGTACGACGCGACCGGGCCGGTCGACGTGGGCGACGTCGTCGTTCTGAACACCACCGCCGTCGCGCTCGGCCTCGGGACCGGCGGCGCGCATATCGTCATGGCCGTCGAGGGACGCGAGCAGCCCGGCGACGTCTCGGGCCACGCGATGAAGCTTCGCTACACCCCGGTGCAGTCCTCCGTCGACGCGATCGAGCAGACCCGGTCGGACGCCCTCGACGAGGTCGCCTCGCTGCAGGGCATGCCGGTGATCGCCGCCGGGCTGCACAGCGCGCTGGCCCCTGCGGTGGTGGCCGCGCGCGCGATCGATCCCTCGCTCCGCATCGCCTACGTGATGACCGACGGCGCGGCCTTGCTGATGGCATTCAGCGAGACCATTCCGGCGCTGCGCGAGGCCGGGCTGCTCGACACGACGATCACAGCGGGACAGGCGACCGGCGGCGACATCGAAGCGATCAGCCTCTACGGCGCGCTCGCCGCCGCCAAAGCGATCGCGCGCGCGGACGTCGTCGTGGTCTCGATGGGGCCCGGCAACCTGGGGAGCGGCTCACGCTGGGGTCACGCCTCGATCGAGGTCGCCGCCATCGTCAACGCGGTCGCCGCGCTGGAGGGCACGCCGGTCGTCGTTCCCCGCATCTCGTTCGCCGACGCGCGCGAACGGCACCGAGGGCTTTCGCACCACACGGTCACGGCGCTTTCGCTCGCGCTGGCGCGCGCACAGGTGACACTGCCTTCCCTCGCGCCCGAGCGCGCAGCAGAGATCCGAGACCGGCTGCAGGAGGTCGCGCGCAAGCACGACGTGATCGAGGTCGACCTCGGGACCGCCGAAGCAGCGCTGAAGGAGAGCCCCGTTCCCCTGCGGTCGATGGGACGTTCGTACGAAGACGATCCAGATTTCTTCCGAGCAGCCGCAGCCGCCGGCGTGCACGCCGCGACGCTCGCGCGCGCCCGGCGTTAACCCTGCGGGTTCGCCACGCAGCGCACCGCGGTCATGTCGCCGCACGCGATCGCGGGCCCAAGCCGTGAGGGCGCCGGAACGAACGGCAGCGTGATGTACGACGGGTGCGCGGCATCGTGCAGGATCGTGTTGATCGTCGGGATCGTCGACGGGACGTAGATGAAGATGCTGTCGGACGCCGGCGGAGCCTGGACGGTCACCACGAGCCGGTGCCCGGGGCGGATGATCCAGCCGATGGGCCAGATCTCGATCAAGTAGTTGTACGGGGTCCCCGGCGTGATCATCTGCGGGTCGGTATCCGGCCGCCACGGCCGGTACATGAACATGTTCTTGTTCGGCGAGCCGCCCGACGTGACGCACGAGGCGCGCGTACTCGTGGCCGGCACGAGGCAATCGCTCCGCGCCCAGTCGATCGCGCGGTGACTCGCCTTCAGCAGGCCGCGTTGCAAGTAGGAGCGCGCGCCGTCCGGCGCCTGGTCGATCACCTGGACGAACATCTCGGTGTCGGTCGCGAGGCTCGAGAGCCACAGATTGGCCGTCACCGGCCCGACGAACGCCGCGGCGCGCTGGAACGGCGCCGAGATATAAGTCAGCTGGTCGGGCGCGTCGGCCGTCGTGAGCGGCGTGCCCGCGTTGTACGCCGTGGACGGGCCGCCGGCGTTGGACAGCTCGAAGTTCCACGCTTGCCGCTTCGTGCCGGAGAAGTACATGTCCGAGCCGCCGTTCGCTCCGGGCGCAACGGTCGTCAACAGGCCGTTCGACGCGAAGTAATAGCGCTTCCACGTCGCGTTCGGGATCGGGAACGTCCTGTAGTCGGTGACTTCGTTCGAGATCATCCTGCCGGCCGTGTCGTGGACCTCCCACAGCACGCGCACCGACGTTCTCTGCTTGATCGCGCCGGCGACGCCGAGCGCCCGGGCCACCGTGTCGTCCCCGCGCATCCAGTGGTCCATCCACGCGAGACGGTCGTACACGAGCTCTCGCGGCCCGCAGCACGGGTTGTTCGTGTCGTGGTCACCGTTCGAAAGAACGAGCCGCTTGGGAACACCTTGGATCTGCTCCCACAAGTGCGCCGGGCCTCGCGCACTGGTCTGCTCATCTTGATAGGCACCCGTGATGATGATCGGAACCTTGATGTCCTTCACGTACGTGATCAGCGAGCGCGAACGGTACCAATCGTTATCGGTTTGACCGGTTGCACCCTGGACGATCGGATCTTGTCCGACCGTTCTGGTGTGGGTCGCGATGTTCTTGATGCACTGCTCCCGGACCGCCTCTTGCTGTGGATCGCTCGGATCGGATCTCAGCAAGGGCTGCGCTTGCGCGCCCAGGATGTCGTAAGCGTTGCGGATGCCGACGGTCCAAAGGAGTGGGAACCCGTCGTTCGCCACACCGCCGGGGTAGGCCTGCTGACGATAGATATCGTCGATCAAGCCGGAGACCGTCATGGCTACGAGATGCGGCGGCCGCGTCGCGCCGACGAGGAAGCCTGTGATGCCGCTGTAGGAGTGTCCCTCGATGCCAACCTTGCCGTTCGACCACGACTGCCGCGCCATCCACTCGATCACGTCGTACCCGTCGAGCGCGCTCGCATGACTGAAGAGGTCGAACTCGCCTTGCGAGCAGCCTGTCCCTCGCAGCGACATGTGAACGGTGACGTAGTGGCTGTTGTAGTAGTCGGTGAGCTGTCGGTCGTCTTCCGCCAGCGGGGCGGACGGTCCGCCGAGCTCGCCGGGCAACGTCGGGCCGGTCGAGCTGCCTCCAACGTACCCCGACATGTCGATGATCGCCGGATAGCGATGGCCCTTGATGTACGGCTTCGGCATCCGCACGTTCACCGCGATCTGCGTGCCGTCGCGAACGGTCACGAAGTTCGTCGGACCACTGTTCGGACCGCCGAAGATGTCTTTCGCCGGCGACGACGCGAGCGAGAGGCCGGCCGCCACGATCGCACAGGCGAGCAAGCCGATTCGGACACGCTTCGTGGACGCACGCATCATCAAAGCTCCTTGCGGAAGGGTCTCGGCTGGCTTCGCCGCGCGCCGGGCGTGTTCCTCCCCTTCCAGGGGAAGGGGACATTTCGGGCTCCGGCCTGCTACATCGAGGCGATCAGGCGTTCGACCCGCTCATCGTGCGCTTTGAATGGGTCTTTGCACAGAACCGTGCGCTGCGCCTGGTCGTTCAGCTTGAGGTGGACCCAGTCCACCGTGAAGTCGCGACGGCGATCCTTCGCCCGGCGGATGAACTCACCCCGCAGGCGCGCGCGCGTCGTCTGCGGCGGCTCTCGCATCGCCGTTTGCACCTTCGCCTCGTCGACGACGCGCACCATACGGCCCTTCTTCTCGAGCAAGTAGTACAAGCCGCGCGTGCGGTTCACGTCGTGGTACGCGAGGTCCAACAACGCCACCTTCGGGTGTTGCAGCGACAGGTTGTCGCGCGCGCGGTACCGCTCGATCAGCGTCCGTTTCGTCACCCAGTCGAGCTTGCCTTCGAGCGGTGTGAGGTCGTGCGCTTCCAAGCACTTCAGCGCTTCCTCCCACATCTCGAGGATCCGGGTCGCGAAGCCGTTTATGCCGCGCCGCTCGACGAACTTGCGCGCGCGATCGAAGTATTCGATCTGGATCTCGATGGCGCTCATCTCACGGCCGCTCGCAAGCTTCATGCGGCGCCGGCACGTGATGTCGTGGGAGATCTCGCGGATCGCGCGGATCGGGTTCTCGAGCGTGAGGTCGCGCATCACCGTGCCCTCTTCGATCATGCGCAGGACCAAGTCGGTCGATCCGACCTTCAGCAATGCCGCGTACTCGCTCATGTTGGAGTCGCCGACGATCACGTGGAGGCGCCGGTACCGCTCTGCGTCGGCGTGCGGCTCATCGCGCGTGTTGATGATCGGACGGCTCCTCGTGGTCGCCGACGACACGCCTTCCCAGATGTGCTCCGCACGCTGCGCGAGGCAGAACAGCGAGCCGCGCGGCGTCTGCAGCACCTTCCCCGCGCCGGCGAAGATCTGCCGCGTCACGAGGAACGGGATCAGCACGTCGGCGAGCTTCTGGAACTCGCCGTAGCGGCTCACGAGGTAGTTCTCGTGACAGCCGTACGAGTTGCCGGCCGAGTCGGTGTTGTTCTTGAAGAGGTAGATGTCGCCTGCGATCCCCTCTTCGTGCAGACGGTGCTCGGCCGCCGAGAGCAAGCCCTCGAGGATCCGCTCACCTGCTTTGTCGTGCGCGATCAGGTCGGTGATGTCATCGCACTCCGGCGTGGCGTACTCGGGATGAGAGCCGACGTCGAGGTACAGGCGCGCGCCGTTCTCCAAGAACACGTTCGACGAGCGGCCCCACGAGACGACGCGCCGGAACAGGTAGCGCGCGACTTCGTCGGGGCTCAGGCGGCGCTGGCCTCGGAACGTGCACGTGACCCCATACTCGTTCTCGAGGCCGAAGATCCGGCGTTCCACACGGTCAGTGTACGGCCGGGAGCACCGGCCGGCCTGCCTTCCCGGTGATAGCGTTGCGCTCGATGGTCCCGATCGCCTATTTGGGATGGAAAGTGATCCCCCGCGTGAAGCTGGGGCCGATCTCCGTCTCTCCGCACGGGCTCGGGATCGCGGCCGGCTACGCCGCCGGCGGCTCGCTGCTGGCGAGGCGCGCAGAGCGCCTGTACGGGATCGCGCGCGAGCACGTCTGGAACATGCTGATGTGGGCGGTCGCCGGCGTCGTTATCGGCGCGCGCCTGTTCTACGTCGTCGGACATCTCAACCTCTACTTCGGCCGCGGCGGCGATCCCGTCGACATCTTCCGGATCTGGCAAGGCGGCATCGTGTTCTACGGCGGTGTCTTCGGGGGCATCGCAGCCGCGTACCCGTACATGCGGAAGCACCACCTGAAGTTCTGGCACGTGATGGACGCCGCCGCGCCCGGATTCCCCCTCGGCCTCATCTTCGGCCGCATCGGCGACCTCATCATCGGCGACCACCTCGGCGGCCCGACGCGTTTCTTCCTCGGCTGGCGCTACAAAGGGGGCGAGCTTCCCGGCTGCCCGCCCACGGGGTGTCCGGCGATCGGATCCGTGGTTCACCAGACCGCGCTCTACGACTTCATCAACGTGATCATCTTGTTCCCCGTCGTGATGCTGCTCGCGCGCAAACGTCGGCCGGACGGCTGGCTCATCATGTTCACGGCAACGTGGTACGGCGGCGCGCGCTTCCTCGAGGACTTCGCGCGCACCGGAACGGCGACGTACCTCGGCTTGCGCGGCACGCAGTGGGTTTCGATTCTGATCATCGTCGCCGGGACCTACTACCTCCGCCGGCTCGCGCGTCGCGGGACGGTCACAACGCCGGGGGCCCCACCCGAAGAGCTCCAGGAAGACATGGGCCCGGAGGACATGGTTTCCGAGGGATCCCCGATCGACGTCCTGCACGAAGAGAAAGAGCCGGGTGGCTAGAAGCCGGCGAACGCCGCGCGCGCTTTGCCGACGTCGCGCGCCGACGGACCCAGCAGCAGCAACAACCGCGACCCGTTCTGAACGACCTCGCCGGCGCCGGCGGATGACTGCCACCCGCGGCCGCTCCCCGCATCGAACGGCGAGCCACCCGTATAGCGGATCGACAGCCAGCGCCCGAACGCATCGGCGGCTTCGCGCGCTTGCGAGTTTGAATCCCATGCCGTGAGCGTCGCAACGAGCACGCCGTCGCTCGATCGGTATCCGCCGTACTCGCCGCCGTCCCACCCCGCGGCAGCCGTGCTCGCTTCGGACTGCGAAAGGCCTTGTCCGCCGCCGCGCTCGAGCAGCTCGAGCACATCGAACTCCCCCACCCCGCCCGTTTCGATCGACGTCCAGCCTTGGCCGAGCGAGCGCCGTACGTCCGGAAGAGTGACCGGCGTCGGGGCGTCCCGCGTGTCGAGGTACCGCGTGGGGTGCATGATCTGCTCGGTCGAATCCGGCGGGTCGCGGTACGCCTGGTCGACGAGGTCGAACCCGCCACGGTCGTGCAGCGCCGTCACGAACGCAAGGCCTTCCACGTACGGGAACTGCAGCACGTCTTGCAGATAGATCGGAGCGGCGTCGAATGCACTCGCGGGAAGGCTCTGCGCTTCCTGAGCGACCTGCTGCTGCTGCGCCGCCGTCAAGACCTCTTGCCGGTACAGGTTCATCGTGAACGTCGCGTCTCCCTCCGCGAGAGCAAGGAACGCCGTGGCCGCGTCGTCTTCGTGCCGCTTCTGAAGCTTGTCGAGCAGCCCGAGCCCGAAGTGCTGATCGGCAAGCGCATGCGTGTACTCGTGGGCGAGCACGACCTGTACGAACGGGGTCGGGTTGCGCGCGCTCGCGGCACCGACGACCATCCGCTTCGTCTTGTCGTCGTAGAATCCCAGCACCTGTTCGCTCTGAAGCGTCTTCAGCTCGCCGTACAGGTCGTAGTGCGGGGGCAGCAGCCCGTACGTCGCGAGCACCGCGGCCGTCCCGTCGAGCGACGCGCGCGAGTTGTCTTGGGTGAACATCTGCGCGACGCGCGCCGAGAGCTCAGCTGGGGACAGCAGCTCCGGCGTGACCGTCTTGGTAAAGGCGAGCGCGCGGAGTGTCGCCGTTGCGGCGGCGATCCGGCCGAGTGGGTCCGTGGAGCCCGATCCGCTGACGCGCGCGCGCAGCAAATCGAGCTGCTCGTTGAGCGCCTGGATCTGTTGTTCGAGCGTCCCCGTGGTCGTGCGCTGGTGGCGCACCTTCACCCCGAGCGCGGCGTTCGCCGCGAGAGACGCGACCAGCGCGACCGCGAGAAGGATCAGCAGCGCCGAGCGGCCTTGCGGAGGCTTGCCGGGGCCGGTCGGCGGGGTCGGCTCGGAGCCCTGGGGGTCCTGCAGAGACACCTAGGAGCCGCCCTGGAGGAGCTCCTCGACCTCCGCGTCCGAGAGGCGCCGGAAGGCCCTGCGGGGGCGCGGCGCGGTCGAGCAGCGCGACCTCCAGGACTTGCGCGCGCAGCGGTCGCTCGGGGTCGGCCGCGGCCAGGGCTTCGCCTCCGAGGCGGAGGGCTGCGCCGAGGTCCAGACCGGGCTGATAACCGCTCTGCATAGACTGCATGAGGGCCTCGGCATGTCCCCCCATCGCCACGACGCCTTGCTCGTCTTGCAAGCTCCCGTCGTAAAGCACACGGTACATCTCGTCGTTGTCGGGCGTGTCCCCGACCTGCGCGACCAAGATCTCGATCTCGAACGGCTTTATCTCTTGCGTGAAGATCCCCCCAAGCGCTTGCGCGTAGGCGTTCGCGACCGATTTCGCGGTCACGTCCTCACGACTGTAGGAGTAGCCGCGGAGGTCGGCTAAACGAACCCCGGCGATACGGAAGTTCTCGAACTCGTTGTACTTGCCCACCGCGGCGAACGCGATTCGGTCGTAGATCTCGCTGATCTTGTGCAGCGTCTCGCTCGGATTCTCGGCCACGATCAGGATGCCAGGCTGACACTCGACCGAGACGATCGACTTGCCGCGCGCGATCCCCTTGCGCGCGTAGTCCGCGCGGTCCTTCATCATCTGTTCGGGTGACACGTAGTACGGCATGGGGGCCATCAGTTCCGCCCCCTCTGCGACAGGATCGCCTCGACGACGGGACGGAGCTCGGAGTCGGGCACGACGCTGTAGCCCAGAGTCGTCACCAGCGCGACGATCGGGAAGATGTTGCGCTCGAGGTCGGGACCGCCGGTTGCCGCGTCCTCGTCGCTGGCGTCGACGAGCGCCTCGATCGCCGCGCGCACCGCATCCGCTTGGCCGAGATCCGGCCGGTAGCTCTTTTTCAACGACGCTTTCGCGTGCACGCCGCCCGAGCCCGTCGCATGGAAGTCGATGTCTTCGTAGCGGCCGCCGACCGCGTCGTACCGGAAGATGCGTCCCTCCGCGCGCCGCAAGTCGTAGCCTCCGAATAGCGGAACGACGACGAGCCCTTGCATCGCGAGCGGGAAGTTCTGCTTGATCATCTGCGCCAGGCGGTTCGCCTTCCCCTCGAGCGAGAGCCGGTCGCCTTCGAGCTTCTCGTAGTGCTCCAGCTCGACCTGGAGCAGGCGCACGATGTCCACCGCGGGCCCGGCCGCGCCGGCGATCGCAACAGCCGAGAAGTCGTCTGCGGGGAACACTTTCTCCATGCGGCGGTCGGCGATCGAGAAGCCTTCGGTCGCGCGCCGGTCGCCGGCCATGACGATGCCGTCGGCGAATCGCAGCGCGAGGATCGTCGTGCCGTGCGGGATCGCGAGCGGCGTGCTGCCCTCAGAAGCCGGGAGCATGCCCGGATCGAGCCGCCGCACGAGGTCCGAGAACGACGGGTTCGGATCAGGAGAGAACGCTGCGCGCGCCCAGTCGGGCGGAAGATCGAAAGGACCGGGGCTCATTGGGCAGTCACCAGAGTCGCATTCTCGAGGTATTCGATGGCGCGCGCGAGAGTCGTTGCGTCATCCCTGAATTGGCCTAGGCCACCGTTGCAACCGAAGCAAAGAACTCCGCGGATCAATCCTGTCTCATGGTCGTGGTCAACATGCATCGCAGGCTCCGATTTGCAGATTGCGCATCGTCCCCCTTGAGCACGGATCATCGCCTCAACTTGTTTCGCGCCGATGCCGTACCTGCGCAGGAGATGGTAGTGACGCGAACCTCCGTGAAGACGTTGCTTGGACTCTTTACCCCGTGCGTTGTGACACGGTTTGCAATACGCGTGCCTGCCGTCCCTCGAGTTCTTGTTTCGGGGAAACTCGGTCAATGACTTTTCGATTCCGCAATCCGGGCAACGCTTCGTCTCTAAGAGAAAGAGAGCGTCACTCTGTGCGTTCACTCGCCGCCTTTTTGCACGTACGACCTCACAAATTCCTCTGCGTTCTGCTCCAACACCTCGTCGATCTCGTCCAGCAGATCGTCGATCTCGTCTTTGATCTCTTCAGCCTTCTCGGTGACCTCAGCCGTCTCTTTCGACTCGGGTGCCGATTCATCTGAATGCTTATGCGTCTTCTTCTGTTGTTGCTCTCCGCCCTTGGCCACAGAACCTCCTTCCGCCAACGAGCGTTCCTATGATACTTGCAGCGTGTGACACGAGTAGGGCGGACTTCACTATGCCCGACCAGCAGCTTTACGACCGGATCGGCCGCGACTACGCCTCGATACGAAAGGCCGACCGGCGGTGGGCCGCAGCGATCCTGAGTGCGGTCGGCAACGCCACGACAGTTCTCAACGTCGGCGCCGGTGCCGGCTCGTACGAACCCACCGACCGTCCTGTCATCGCGCTCGACCCGTCGGCAACGATGCTCCGCCAGCGCGCGCGCAACGCTGCTCCGGCGATGGCCGCCGCGGCCGAGGCCATCCCCTGCCACGACGGCGCCTTCGACTGTACGACGGCGATCCTGACGATCCACCACTGGACGAACTGGCGCGCCGGCCTAGCCGAGGTGAAGCGCGTCACCCGTCGGCGCATCGTCGTCCTGACCGCCGACGTGTTCCGTGACGACGAGCCCTTCTGGCTCAAGGAGTACTTCCCCGGCATCAATGCATGGGACCGCGCGCACATCCAGCCGATCGACGATGTTCTGCAAGAGCTGTGGCCCGCGCGCGTCGAGCGCTTGCCCGTTCCCGCCGACTGCACCGACGGCTTCTGCGGAGCGTACTGGCGTCGCCCTGCCGCGTATCTGCGACCGGAGGTCCGCAACGGCATCTCCGGCTTCAGCCAGATCGGCGACCGCGAAACCGAGCAAGGCCTCTCGCGCCTCCAAGCAGATCTCGACAGCGGGGTATGGAACGAGCGGTACGGAGGGCTGCTCGACAGGGATGAGATCGATATCGGCTACGGCTGGTGATCGCCGGGCGTTAGGTCTTGATCTTGTCGATCAGGTCGCCGGCCGTCCGGCAGGAATCGAGCAGCCTTTTCGTCGACGATTCCGTCCCGCGAAGCGGCTCGTGCATCGGGACGCGTTGCAGCGTCTCGGCGCCGAGATCGAAGATGACCGAGTCCCACGACGCCGCCGCGACCTGCTGGGGGAACTGCGCGAGGCAGCGTCCGCGGAAATAGGCGCGCGTGTCCGTCGGCGGAGCTTCGATCGCGCGCTGCACCTCGTCCTCGGTCGACAGCCGTTCGAGCTTGCCGTTGCGGATGAGCACGTTCGCGATGCCCTTATCCAGCCGCACGTCGTGGTACTGCAAGTCCAGGAGCGCGAGCTTCGGGTCGTTCCATTCGAGCCCGTGCTTGTCACGGTAGCTGGACAGCGTCGAAAGCTTCGCGACCCAGTCGAGCTGACGCTCGAGCTTCCTCGGGTCGTCCTCGAGGGCAGACAGCGTCTCTTCCCACCGCGTCATGACGTCGGCCGCCCACGCCGGCACGTCGTGGCGAGCGATGTACTTCGACGCCATCTCGTGGTAACCCCACTGGATGTCGACAGCGCGCACCGCGCGCCCGTCCTTCAGCCGGACCGTCCGCCGGCACGAAAGGTCGTGCGAGATCGCGCGCAAGGCCTGCACGGGGTTCTCGAGCGCGAACGGCTCGGTCACGGCTTCGTCTTCGATCATCATCAGGACGATCGCGGTGATCCCCGTCTTCAAATACGTGGCGACCTCGCTCATGTTCGCGTCGCCGATGATCACGTGCAGCCGCCGGTATTTCTCGGGGTCTGCGTGCGGCTCGTCTCGCGTGTTGACGATCGGCCGCTTCAGCGTGGTCTCAAGCCCGACCTCGACCTCGAAGAAATCCGCGCGCTGCGAGATCTGGTACGGGATCTCGTCGTTCCCACCGAGCAGCCCTGCCCCCGTGTAGATCTGCCGCGACACGAAATGCGGTGTGATGTCGCGCACGATCCGGGGGAACGGCACGGCGCGATCGACGAGGTAGTTCTCGTGTGTGCCGTACGAAACACCTTTGTTATCGGTGTTGTTCTTGTAAACGAGCACCCGCTGGCCGGGCGGCATCGCCTGCGTCGCGCGCGCGATGGACAGCTCGAGAATCCGCTCCCCCGCCTTGTCGTGGATCACGAGGTCGCGCGGATTGGTGCATTCAGGCGTGGAGTACTCGGGGTGCGCGTGATCGACGTAGTAGCGCGCGCCGTTCGTCAAGATCACATTGGCCAGCCCGAGCTCCTCGTCCGACGGCGCCTCCGCCGGCACGACCGTCTCGAACCCGCGCGCATCCCGAAGTGGCGTCTCTTCCTCGTAATCCCACCGCACGCGCCGCAGCGGCGACGCAACGTACGAATTGATGAGCACCGACGATGTAAGCACCGGATTGAACTCCGGCACCCCCGAGACGGTGATCCCATACTCCGTCTCGATCCCCATAACCTTGGGAATCGCCACTAGCCCACTCCCCCACTCCGTCTAGATCGCAACACCGCCGTGCATCCTAACCCGCACCGATCACGCGATGGGCTTCATCTTTATGAACGGCGCGCGGATGTCCGGAGGGAGGCTCAGAGGGGCCCCACTTGCGCGACCGAAGGGAGCGCGTGGGGGGTAGCTGATGGAGCATCGCAATAGGCGATGCGACCGCAGCCTCCCAGAGGACATCCGCGCGCCGAGCCAGCCCTACAGATACTGCCCGGTCGTCACATTCTCGATCGCGCGCGAAGACCCGTCCTCGTCGTGCGAGATCAGCGTGCGAACGTAGAACGATCCGTTCACCCTTCTTACCCGAGATCCGCGCCCAGTCATCCGGGTTCGTGGTGTTCGGCAGGTCTTCGTTCTCCTTGAACTCGTCTCGGATCGCGAGGAATAGATCGTCCTGCCGCAGGCCCTTCTCGTTCGTCTCAAGGAAGCGCTTGATCGCCTGCTTCTTCGCGCGAGCGACCACGTTCTCGATCATCGCGCCGGAGTTGAAGTCCTTGAAGTAAAGAACCTCTTTGTCGCCGTTCGCGTACGTCACTTCCAGGAAGCGGTTGCCCTCGTCCTCGGCGTACATCTTCTCGACGGTCACGTCGATCAGCTTCTGGACGTACGCATCGATGCCGCCGGCTTGCTCGACCTCTTTGGGGTCGAATGGGAGGTCGCTCTTCAGGTAGATGGCGAAGATCTCGCGCGCGCCGTCCATGTCGGGCCGCTCGATCTTGATCTTCACGTCGAGGCGCCCCGGACGCAGGATCGCCGGGTCGATCATGTCTTCGCGGTTGGACGCGCCGATCACGATCACGTTCGACAGAGTCTCGACGCCGTCGATCTCGGCCAGCAGCTGCGGCACGATCGTGTTCTCGACGTCGGACGACACCCCGGAGCCGCGCGTGCGGAACAGCGAGTCCATCTCGTCGAAGAAGACGATGACCGGGAAGCCTTCGTCGGACTTCTCCTTCGCGCGCTGGAAGATCTGACGGATCTGGCGCTCGGTCTCGCCGACGTACTTGTTCAGCAGCTCGGGGCCTTTGATGTTGAGGAAGTACGCCTTCGCGTTCTCGTTCTTCAGCTTCTCACCGATGCGCTTGGCAAGCGAGTTCGCCACCGCCTTCGCGATCAGCGTCTTCCCGCACCCCGGCGGGCCGTACAACAGGACCCCCTTCGGCGGCTTCAGCTGGTGCTCGATGAATAGCTCGGTGTGCAGGAACGGCAGCTCGACGGCGTCCTTGATCGCTTCGATCTGCGAGGCGAGCCCTCCGATGTCGACGTAGGAGATGTCGGGCACCTCTTCCAGGACGAGCTCTTCAACCTCGGGCTTCGGAAGCCGCTCGAACACGTACCCCGAGCGAGCGTCCAGCATCAGGTGGTCGCCCGCGCGCAAGCTCATCGTCTGCAGCGGGTCGGCGAGGTGCACGACGCGCTCCTCGTCGGCGTGACCGACCACGATCGCGCGCGTTGAGTCGAGTATCTCCTTCAGCGTCACGACCTCGCCCTGGGATTCGAACTGGCGCACGGCGATCACGTTCATCGCTTCGTTCAGCATGAGCTCCTGGCCGCGCACGAGACTCTTCGGGTCGATCTCGTTCGCGACGTTGACGCGGAGCTTGCGCCCGCCGGTCATGATGTCGATCGAGCCATCTTCGTTCGTGGCCATGAACACGCCGAACCCCGACGGGGGCTGGCTCAGCTTCTCGACCTCTTCTTTGAGCGCGACGATCTGCTCGCGCACTTCTTTGAGCGCACTGGCAAGCCGCTCGTTCTGACCGAGGGCCTGGGTCAAGCGTGCGCGCGCGTCGGAAAGCTTCTCTTCGAGCAGCTTCACCTGGCCGCCCGGATCGGCGAGCCGGCGCCGCAAGAGCGCGGTCTCTTCTTCGAGCTGACGGATCTGCAGCCGGAGCGACCCGACCTCTTTTTGGGCGTCGGGCATCTCCGCGTCGAACCCTGCGCTACCCGTTTCCCTGGGCACGGGGCTCACACCTCCTGGGTTGGGAACGTCGGAGAATTCAACGCCCCCAGTGGTACACCGATTCCGATTATACGAACGCGCTCAGCGCCTGCACGGCGGTAGGGAGGCTTCACGGAATCGTGCTTCCCCATCGCGCCGCTCTCCATTCCTCTTCGACCCTCTTTGGGAAGTTATCGGCTCGGGACGGGGCCTGTTGGAGTTTTCTGGGCTGGGGGCTTAGCGGCGCCGGCATAGTGCCCGAGCAGGGCTTTCAGGTGACCCCGAGGAACCGCGCCGTCGTGATGAACCCCGTGTGGGCCACCATCCGGTGATCCGGACGCACACTCTGACCTTCCACGTGCCACGCGCGAACCAGCGTCTCGGTCGTCGCGACGTCGATGAACCCGGCCGCGCGCAAAGCTTCGGTCGTCTGTGAGATCTGCGGCACGGTTGGGACGTACGAGCAGAAGATCCCTCCAGGGTTCAGGATCTCCAGCGCGCGCGGGATCACACGCCACGGCTCAGGAAGGTCGAGGACGATGCGGTCCACCGCATCGGCACGGTCCGGCTGCGTCACGTCGCCGTGCCGCATGTCGAGCGCGTCGGGGATCTTCCCGAGGAACGATTCGATGTTCGCGCGCGCGCGCTCGGCGAAGTCCTGCCGAGCTTCGTACGTGATGACGCGGCCTTTCTCGCCGACCGCGCGGAGCAGACCAAGCGTGAGCGCTCCCGAACCCGTACCCGCTTCGAGCACAACGGCGCCGGGGAACACATCCGCGCTCATCACGATCGCAGCGATGTCCTTCGGGTAGATGACCTGCGCGCCGCGGGGCATCTTCAACACGAAGTCGGTGAGGCTCGGCCGCACGACGACGAACGGCACTCCGGTCGAGCTGAACACGCGCGCGCCCTCGGGCGAGCCGATCACGGTGTCGTGCTCGACATAGCCGTCGTGCGTGTGGAACTGAAGACCTGCTTTGAGCGTAACGAGGTAGCGCCGGCCCTTCCGGTCGATGAAGAGCGCGCGCTCCCCCGCGTCGAAGGCGCTCATCGGTCCTCACGCGTCGTCGTTTGCACGCCTGGGAGTGGTATCGATGGACCGTCGGTTCGATCATCTCCGCGTTGGTTGGGACGCTCTCCCCCCTCGAGCCGCCCTGCCGCCCCGGCCGCATTGAAGATGAACAGGCCGATCAGGATGATCCAGAGGGCGTACAGGGACCGGCCGGAGTCACGTCGTTGGAAGAGCGGCACGATCAGGAGTGCTCCTCCACCGCTCATCGCGAGGACGGCAAAGCTGCGTCCGACCAAGACCGCCCAGCGCGTGGCGCGCGCGCGACCGCCGACGACCCAAAGGCCGCTCCGCAGAAGGCGGCCGCCGTCCATCGGGAACGCGGGGATGAGATTGAACATCGCGAGCAGCATGTTGATCTTGCCGAGCTCCCACCAGATACCGGTGGGGTGACTCCGCAAAGGGTGAATAACGATCGCGATCCCCGAGAAGACCGCCGCAAGCACGACGCTCGCGAGCGGACCGGCGAGCGCGATCGCGAACTCCGCGCTCGGTGTGGGGGCTTCCTTTTCGATCTGGGATACGCCGCCGAAGGCGAACAACGTGATGCGTCGAACCGGAAGCCTGTAGACGCGCGCGGTCAGCGAATGCGACAGCTCGTGGATCACGATGCACGCGGCGATCGCAACGCCGAACGCGACCGCAAGCAGGATCTTTCTCGCGCCGGTCACAGCGGGATCGACGGGGAAACCGTTGTAGGCGGCGACGCTCAAGACGATCAAGGAGATGATCCAAGATGGGTGGATCTGCAGCTCGATCCCGAACGGGCGCATGAGCGTCCTTCCGGTGAGCGGTCGCGCGCGTCGCGGCGGTTCTGAGCTCATCGGGGCTCAATCGTACCCGGTAGGATGAGAGCGTTCATGACTGATATTTCTTCTTCTCTCGCGTTGCCGTCGTCCGGCTTGTCGTCGCAACCGGTCGCGCTCAAGGAATGGGCGCTGGTCTGCGAGATGCTGCTTGCAGGCCGGATGACCGTCCTGTTCCGGAAGGGCGGCATCAACGAGAAGGGCTTCTGGGTCGAAGCCGACGACTTCCTGCTGTACCCGACGTACTTCCACCAGAACCGAGACAAGGTGCGGCCCGAGTATCGCGACGAGTTCGACGCTGCGCTTTCCGCCGCGCCGCCCGACGGGACGTTGCGCGTTCCCGCGTTCGCGCGCGTCGTCTCTGCCATCCCGGTCGCGCGCAACGACGGCGTGTACGAGCTCGAGGATCTGCACCCATACACGCGTGAGCAGATCGATCTGCGGCTCGAGTTCCGGCCGAAGAAGCCGCTCGTCCTGCTCGCGGTGGAAGTGATGCCGCTGCGCGCGCCGGTGGACGTGCCCGTCCTGGAGCGATACGCAGGATGCTCCTCGTGGGTTCCGCTGGAGGTCGGGACGTTCGAGCCGGGCTCGCCGGTTCTGGATCGCGCCGAGATCGAGCGCACGGCTGCCCGGGTGCGCGCGGCCGTCAGCTAGGCGTCTCTCAGAGCCGGGGGCTACCGCGCGATCAATCCGAGGATCGCGTCGCGCGCAATCTCGGCGGCGACGATCGGCGAGAGGCCGGATGAATCAAGAGCGGGCGCAACCTCGACGAAATCGATCCCCACGATGCGCGCGCCTTCCAACGCGAGCAACGCGTCACGAAGCTCGCGGTACGTCGGGCCGCCCGGCTCGGGGTTGCCGGTCCCCGGCAGGATGCTCGGATCAAGCACGTCCATGTCGACGCTGACGAACACCGGCGCACCGCGCATCTCCGCGCGCATCGCGTCCGGCACCTCCAATGATTCGCTCCAGGCCGTCAGCATCTTGTCGGCGTCCGCGTATTCCTCGCGCGATCCTGAGCGCACGCCGAGCACGCACGTCGGCCCGGCCATAGCCATGTGTCGCGTTCCACACGCGTGGGAGAGATCGCTCCCGTCGTATGAGGGACGCATGTCCATGTGCGCGTCGAACACGAGGTGGACCAACCCCGGGTGCACCTTGCCCAGCCCTCGAGACGTTCCGATCGATATCGAGTGGTCGCCCCCGAAGGTGATCACAGCAGCGCCGAGGTCCTCATGCAGACGAGCCGTCGCGCGCGCGATGCGCTCCATCGCCGTCTCTGCATCCACGCCGGCCAGATCGATATCCCCGGCATCGGCGAGCTCGACGTCGATGAGGTCGCGGCCGAAGCGGTACGAGTAGCTCTCGATCGAATCGGATGCCACCCGGACATCGTGCGGCGCTTGCCGCGCGCCCGCGCGATAGGAAACCCCACCGTCGTAGGGCGCACCCTGGATGACGACGGCAGCCGGGCCCTCGTCCACGGACCGCGCTTCGAGGAACCTAACCTCGTTCATGCTCCGCCGGGGAAAGGCCCCACGTTTGGGGCGGACCATCGGGAGCGATCACGTCGTTCACGATCTGCGGCACGTCGAACGCCCCGCGCTGGAGCTCCGGTCGCCAGTAGCGCGTTGACAGCTTCCGCTCGGAAGCGCGCGCGGCAGCGACAACCTGATCCAGAGAAAGCCGCGAGCCGGCAAGCGTGAAGCTCCACATGCCTCCAGGGTAGGTCGGCACGAAGCCGACGTACACCCGCGTGTCGGGGAAGACGCCGGACACGTGCGCGTAGGTGCGATGGAGCTCGTCCTGCTGGAAACCCGGCGATCCGGACTGCGCGCACAGGACGCCGCCGTCGGTCAGCCGGGCCAAGGCTGCTCGATAGAAATCGACCGTGAAGAGACCTTCGCCCGGACCGACTGGGTCCGACGAGTCGATCAGGATCGCGTCGAAGGGCTCCCCGCCGCCGCGGACGTACGCGATGCCGTCCGCGAAGAGAACCTCCGCCCGCGGGTCGTCGAACGCGTCTCCTGCGATCGACGGCATCAGCTCGCGACACACCTGCGTCACGCGCTCGTCGATCTCGACCATGACGGCTTGCTCGACGGAGGGGTGCTCCAAGACTCGACGAAGGGTGCCGCCGTCTCCCCCACCGATGATCAGCACCCGTCGCGGGTTCTCCAGCGAGATCAGCGGCACGTGCACCAGCATCTCGTGGTAGATGAACTCGTCGCGTTCCGTCGTCTGCGTAAGGCCGTCCAGCATGAGCAGCCTGCCGAAGGACGCGTTCTCGTACACGTCGATCTGCTGGAACGCAGAACGTTCGGAGAGGAGCTGCTCGCCTTCGAACCTGTACGCGAAGCCGGGGACGATTTGCTCGCCGTAATGGGTCACGCGATCATGCCGCGCCGCACCTCG
>Ga0209577_10001979_pt1 | contig 19960 bp, 11 predicted proteins | sample GraSoiAngelo_109_FD_185874 | JGI IMG/M metagenome (GOLD analysis project Ga0209577, IMG submission 185874) | Grasslands soil microbial communities from the Angelo Coastal Reserve, California, USA - 14_0903_12_20cm (SPAdes) (version 2) | ecosystem: Environmental > Terrestrial > Soil > Grasslands...
CTCCGTTGAATTTCGGAAACCCAAAATCAGCAGAATGCAGTTGGTCAATAAAGGCTGGACCGCTGTCAACGGGGGAAGTTCCTTACCTACTGGTTGGTGCTTGGGCCAGCACCTTTATCGCAATCGGAAGAATCCGGTCAGATCAAGCGATATTAACAAGTTGCACGCGGAGAAATATTGTCTACTCGACATGTCTAACTGTCAAGTTAAATCCTAGACTTTCGTTGCTGCCGCACCCAGAACTCCTCGCAGGTATCAAACCGCATATGCTGTAACTTAATGATTCTTAAGCAACTTGCTGACAAAAACCTCTGGATCGTAAACTCAACAATTTACGCAAATGTTTGCATGTTGTGACTGTTTTTGTATATAAATAACAATTTGATTGGATAGTTACTGATCTTACGAATCCGGAGATTTCACAGGCTGGCTTTGCAGAGCGCAAGGACTGTTGTGATTAGGAGTTATGTCTAGGCGATCGGCAGACGGGCCGAGAAGCTGAGCTATCCCTCGCCGACAAACTCGTAGGCGCGGTCGAGGTAGACGTCCCAGATGTAAGGTTGGGCGGGTAGGCTTTCGCGGCCGATCTCCCCTTCGTGGTGGGTGCCGGGTCGTCCGGTCCCAACCACGCAAACTCTGCCTTCACGCTTTTATACTGGACGCCCACAACCACGCCTGGCCCACTCCTTCCAGCAGAGCGCTGTATTTCGCTGATGTTCGTGGCCGTGACCAACTACATGATAAGGAGTGCAATTGGCGTTAACGCCCAGATCCTGACCGGCCGAAGCGCGTTGACTTGAGGCTGGTGTCGCCGGGACAGTTCTGCCGACATGCTAAGAAAGTCTAAACAAGCCGCAAAGTCACACCCGTCATCCAGATAGGTGATGAAAATAGGTCACGCCGCCTACGCGGCGGTACACGCCGCACCTTGTGCTGAAGCCGCCCGCCCGCAACTCCGGCCTTCTCGGTGACATCTTCGAACCTACAATTGCCCGGATTGTGATAGTGATGTCCGTGAATTTCAGTCCAGCATCCTGATAATAGAGCGTGAGCATCAGGTTGCCGCCGCTTTCCCGATAGCGGTCTACCCTTGAGCCATTGACTGCGAGGATATCGAGGTGGCCATCGCCATCACAATCAATCAAACCGACCCCACCAGTCATGGACTCGACAATGTAACGCTTATCGGGAGAGGGAATGTGGGGAAGTGTAAGGCCGGATTGGCGGCTGATGTCTTCGAAACGAGAGTCCTGAATTTGAGAATGAAAAGCTTGTGCGAAGGCGACAACGGCGGACAAACCGAGTACTGGCAGAAGACGCTTCCACATGGGTGAGGGCTTCCTGATTGTACCGTCCAATGCCGGCCCGACTGGAGGTAGCGTGACAGAACTCTGTGATAGCCTGAGCCCTGTGAAACGCGCATGTATTGTGGCTTTCGTGCTTTTCACCGTTGCAGGTTCACGGAGCCAAGTCAATCAGCCGAAAAAGATACAGCCAGACATGTTCCTGGTGACGATCGACACGCTGCGTGCGGATCATGTACATTGTTACGGCTATTCGCAAATTTCAACACCGGCACTCGACAGCCTCGCTAACGACGGCATTCGCTTTGATCGGGCATTCACGCCCAGCCCCATAACGAACACTTCTCATACGACGATCCTGACCGGTCTGCTGCCAAGCGCACATGGCGTAACCGATTTCGCGGTAGCCCTGGCTGCGACTCATGCGACCTGGGCGGAGCTATTGAGGAAACAAGGTTATCAAACCGCAGCATTCATTGGAGCCATCATCCTGGACAGCAAGACGCTGGCTCCAGGACTCGATCGCGGATTCGATTTCTACGATAACTTCCCGCAACATATCCAGAGCAAGTCGCGGTGGGGACGAGTGGAACGAAGAGGAATGGAGGTCGTGCGGCATGCGGAAGGCTGGCTAGATACGCATCGTGCGGGCCCGCATTTTGTATGGGTGCACCTTTACGATCCGCATGATCCTTATGAGCCTCCGCCGCCATACTCACATATATATAAGGATCGGCTCTACGATGGCGAGATTGCTAACGCTGATTCCGCTTTAGGACACTTCGTTGCCTATCTGAAACAGCAACATTGGTACGACGAGGCTCTGATCATCGCGGTCGGGGACCATGGTGAAGGACTCGGACAGCACCAAGAAGAGACGCATGGGATCTTTCTTTATGACTCTACCCTACACGTTCCGTTGATCGTGAAGCTGCCAGGCCACGGGAAAGCAGGGAAGAACGTTGCTGCTCAGGTCCGCACGGCCGACCTCCTGCCAACCGTATTAGATTGGTTGGGAATTGCTGCGCCTGCGGAACTAAATGGTCAGTCTCTTCGAGCGTACCTAGTGGGGAACGAAGTGGCCGACCGCACTTCGTTCGGAGAAACCGATTACCCACTGCGTTTCGGTTGGGCGCCTCTGCGATCCGTCCGGGAAGGCGGATTCAAGTTCATCGAGGCTCCGAGACCAGAGCTCTATGATCTACGCTCCGACCCGCAGGAGACGCACAACCAGTTCGCCCCCTGGGATCCGACGGTGCAGAAGTTGAGGGGAATCATGGCCGAACTGAGAACCAAACTGCCTGCCCCGCAACAGCCTTCGCCGGCCGCTCTGGGCCAGAGCACCACCGATGAACTGCGGGCGTTGGGATACCTGGGGCCGGCTGACGCGTTGAGTTCCACCAACGTGCCGGAACCCTCGCTTCTTCCGGATCCCAAAGACAAGATTGAAGCACAGAACCTGTTGCATAGGGCAATGCTCGCTTCAGAAAACGGCCGCATCAATGAAGCGCGCTCAGCGCTTGAGAGGGTTCTTCAGATGGATCCAAAGTCTCCCACGGCTCTATTGCAGCTGGGGCAGCTGGAACTGAATGTGGGAAATGGCAGAAAAGCGGCTGATTGCCTCGGGAAGGCGCGCGATATGCGTCCTGATGATGCTACTGCGGCCTTTTATTATGGGCAGGCATTGAACCTGACCGGGGATATCACCTCGGCGCGTGATGCTCTGGAGCAAAGCCTGAAATTGCAGCCGGGTCAGTTCCCTGCCCGGTTGTTATTGGGGCAGATTTATCTTAAGTTGAAAGATTCCAAGGCGGCACAGGATCAACTAGAAGCTGCCCTGCTGCTGCAACCCAAGAATGCGGAAGCCCAACTTGAACTGGCAAAGGCCGAGGTCGCCAACCGCGAATTTTACAATGCCGAGATGCAGTTGCGATTCCTGGCAAAGTCTCAGCCGGAGAATGCCGAGCTGTATGAATTGCTGGCCAAGGCCTGTGCCGGGTTGGGTAAGTATCGGGATGCTGAACTGGCGCAGCAAAAGGCAGAAGAGTTGAGACGAAGGACGAGGTAACCGGGGATCGGGAGAGTGTTCGGCCCGCAAGCGGCCTCTGCCGAAGCTGAGGACAAAAAAATGGCCTGGGTAGCACAGACGGGTTAACGAGAATGGCTGGGACGCCGCCGTGGCGGCGTTGACTAAAGATTCGGAGTCTGGAAATGCCTGTTGACACAAGTGCTCGGCTGAACGAGCCGAACGAGCCCAGATTCCCCGGCGGCGACCTACTCTCCAGTTGTATAATTCTCCGCACCTCACGTTACGAGGGTCTCGCTATGGTTGTCCGGCGTTTACTGGCGATTTTCGCAATCCTTTGTCTGCATGCTGTGCCCCTGGCCGCCCAGAATCAAAGCACCAAGCCCAAGCCGCGGGTGGTGGTCGTGGGCGTCAATGGCATGGAATTGGACATTCTGCGTCCCCTCCTTATCAAGGGAGAACTGCCGAATCTGGCCACTGTGATCAAAAACGGCGCGTATGGCAAGCTGCGTACGGTTCCCGCGCCAAACTGTCCCCGCGTATACAGCACAATGTTTACGAGCACCAAGCCGGAAGAGCATGGGGTGACTGGCTTTGTCGTGGGTGGGATTACGGCCAATACCAACATGCTGAAGGAAGAGCCGATCTGGTCGATCCTGTCCAAGAATGGAGTAACGGTGGGCATGGCCAATGTGCCGGCCACGTTCCCGGTCATGCCGGTGAGCGGATACATGATCAGCGGCATGCTGACCCGGGGTAAGAACTGCGAGGACGGCGTACTTTGTGCTCCCAAGCTGAGCGAAGTCGAGGGCGGCGATCCGGTGTATCCGAAAGAAATGAAGGCCGAGTTGCTGAAGAACGTGGGAGATTTCCTCATCGACTGTGAACGCATGCCCGCCGCGGGCGACCTGAAGGGACACGAGAGGGAAGTTATCGACAAGTGGCTGGAGAGGGTGCAACTGATCCGCGAGCAGCAGACCAAGCTGTTCGATTACCTGCTCACGAAACATCCTACGGACTTCACCTGGATGGTGCAGTCCTGCGAAGACCGCACCGGCCACTGGCTATATCCCATTGCCCCCTTCAACGTGGGTTCTGAAGCACATCGACGACAACACGTATCTCTTCGTCGTTTCCGATCACGGCATCAAGCCACTGCGTGAGTTCGAAGAGACCGACCCGCACGCCCACATGGACCATGAGAAGACGACGCCGGTAATCGCCAAGCACGATTTCGCGGACGGCGATGACGTGCCGGGTTCCTTCTTTGCGATGGGTCCGGGGATCAAGCACGACCTCCGCCTGATGGGTCTCGAGGCGACTGTCTATGACATTGCGCCCACCATCCTGCACATTTACGGCATCGAACAGCCCAAGCAGATGAGAGGCCACGTGTTGACCGAGATTTTCGAAGCGTCGGACAAGAACGTCGCCCGCAAGTAAGGGGCGAAGCCAGATACTCCCATCATCGGTTGCCAACCCGCCGTGAAAAGTATGTCTATTTCCTGGCGAGCGTGAGTGGAACTTCGGTTGTACCAATGTATCCTGTGCGGCCGTCGCGCACTGCCAGACGGAGCCGATACGTACCTGGACCCAAGTCAAGCTCGGACTTGAACGGGATGCCCTGTTGCAAGTACGCCTGCAGCCGATCACCCTTCACGGGCGCATCCATACGCGTGTCGTTGTGGGTCACCAGCTTGCCCTCAGCCGAGTACGCGGCTACGTGAAACTCGAGCACGAAGTGTCTTCCCCCGTCTTTCATCTCCTCTCCGAATATCGTTCGCGGATTCACCAGAAATTCCACCGGAACTTTCTCCTTCGAACCGGATGGGGGCGGCAGAACGCGTGAATCGAAGATGACCATGGTCTCTGTCGGCGCGCCCAACGACATGGCGGCGTTCAGCTCCGATTCGCCTTTATCTTTGCCCTTGGCCCATTGCGTGGAATCCTTGGCGTAGTATCCCATCCGATGTCGCACCTCAAGCCCCGGCTGGTTCACCTTTACCTGAATCTTCCGGAACTTCCCATCCCACTGCTTGGCCTGTGGGTAGTAGGCCAGCAGGTAATAGGACGATCCGTCAGCAACACTAGTCGCAAGCGCGTTGGCGATGTCGTTGCGGTTCTTAAATATAATGCCGCCACTGTCTGCCGCCAAAGTCAGCAAGGTGTCCTGGGTGTCTTGCAATGCGGTGCTCGAGCGAGCGACTTGAGTACCGAACTCGGCCCCTGTCCGAACCAGACCAAGCGCATCGGTACCTTGGCTGCCGGCGTCAATCAAACCCGAGCCTAACAGCCCGCGTGCGTCGACACTGTACACCGAGATCTGTGCGTCGGTGAGCTCAGCCGCGAGCTGATGCAAGGCCTCCTCGTAGGACTTTTCAACCCGAAGTTGTGGCGTAGCCGATGTCGCGTTCTGCGCAAGTACGTCAACATCGGTTGTCTTTTGCACGACTGCACTTGCCACTTCTATGGGGAAACCGGCACTTACCCACAGGAGATTCTTTCGCCCGGGATATCCGGCCATCCTCCGGGCCAACAACTGCAAGGCAGACACCGTGCGCTGGGCGCGGACGTCAATGCCGAACTTGACCTGTTGACCTAAAAACTCGCTCAAGCGCGAGAGCACCAGGCGTACCTGGTTGATTCCCGCTCCCCCGCTCACGGCTGCATCCCCCGGAACTTGCAGGTTGGGTACGACCTTCTCCACTTCTTCCACCTGCATCTCCACTGACTTTTGGGGGGTAAAGTGTTCTACGGCCGCCTTCAGGAGCGATACATCGTCGGTGAAATCTTGCAGCAGGCGCAGTGAGTCAGCCATCGTATAGACGGCCACAGCTTGTCCGGGCTGCAGCTGCGTGCCGAGATACTTCAGCATTTGGGTGCGAGCATAACTTTGGTCCGCAACCGGCGTGTTAAGCCCGTCGAGCAGCATGATAGTGAGCGGGCCCGAGGGCATGTTATATTCCGGTCGGTTCGTGTACACGTGTTCAGGAAGAGCGGGCATCCGCGGCGCCGTAGCGCTGAAAGTCCGCGACTCGGCAACAAATGAGCTAATCTTCTGCGGCTTGCCATTTTCCAGAACGGTGAAGTCCTCCTGACTGAGACCTTTCACGCGCTGTCCGGATTTGTCGGTCACAACAACATCCACCAGCACCACCCGGGTGGCGACACGCACGGCCGGCCTGTTCAGTTCTTCAGGAGTCGGCTGTTGCGGCATGGGAGCAGCACCAACCGCCGCACACAGAACAAGGCAAACAGCGATGGGCCGACGACACAGGGTCATAGACTTACCCTCAGGCAGAGCTGCCCTAGTATGCCAGAGGCTGGGTACTGAGGCACCAAGAACCTTCAGGGGGCGCACCTATTCAGGTTCATGCCGCTGCTTAGCTGATTTCCGGCGCCGCTAACTCGTCCGGTTTTGGCCCCTAATGGTCGGTGCGACCTTTGAGCGTTCGACTTTCACGATCTATAATTGCGTCCACTGGCTATGCTGCCCCGTGGTTTCCCTCGTTTTCTCGTCACCTCATTTGTGCTGCCGACGCTCATCTTAACTGGTGTATCGGGGGGACAGGCAGCTGGCAAAACATCTTCCCGTACGGCCATCCCGGACAACCTCTTGCTGGTGACAATTGATACTTTGCGTCCAGATCACCTTCACTGTTACGGCTACGAACAGCTCCAAACCCCCAACATTGACTCGCTCGCCACCGATGGGGTTCGCTTCGAGCAGGCCTACACGCCCATTCCGATCACACTCCCTTCACACACGGTAATCCTCACCGGGACCTACCCGATGAGGAGCGGGATGCACGACTTCAGCGGCAACAACTTGTCGCCCGCGCAGCTCACTCTCGCAACTGTGCTGCAGACCCATGGGTACGCTACGGGGGCGATAATCGCGGCCGCCGTTCTGGACCGGCAGCGCCGGTTCGTCAAGGCGTTTCTTCGTCCGCACGGCCTCGACGCCCCGGCGACGGACATGGTTGTCAACACGCTCGAGGAGATTGCTATTGGTGCGTCCCGCGGATTCGATTTTTATTACGACCATTTCGACTTCAGTCGCTTGGCGGAAACCAATCTTGAGCTGATGGAGAGACCCGCCAACGAGGTGATCGACCAGGCATTGTCGTGGCTCGCAAAACCCCGAAAGAGGCCGTTTTTCTTGTGGGTCCACTTGTACGACCCTCATTTTCCCTATAAGCCACCGGCACCGTTCGATCAGACCTACAAATCCAGCCTTTACGATGGGGAGATTGCGTTCACAGACGCGCAGTTGGGGCGGCTGCTGCGTTATCTCAAGGAGCATGCGCTGTACAACCGAACACTGATCGCCCTGAGCGGCGATCACGGCGAAGCGCTGGGCGAGCATGGGGAGAAGACGCACGGCTTCTTCATTTACAATTCGACGCTCCATGTACCGCTCATCATCAAGCCCCCACAGCGCACGAAGTTCGCTGCAAAAGTTCTCTCGAATCCGGTCAGCTTGGTGGACCTGATGCCCACTCTGCTAGGCCTGCTAGGACCCTCGACGCCAGCCGGCGTGCAGGGGAGGAATCTCGCCAGCCTGCTGCGCCATGGCGGTGATCTGGAGGGCAGCCCACTCTACTCTGAAACCTTCCTGCCGCGAATGCACTTTAATTGGAGTGAGCTGCGTGGTCTGAACCTGCATAATTACGCCTTCATCGATGGTCCGAGGCCTGAGCTGTACGACCTCTCGAAAGATCCTCATGAGCTGCATAATTTGTATGCCGAAAAGCAGGCTGTAAGTAGCGAACTCCGGGCTCAGCTCATAGCGACCATAAGACGGTACTCTTCCGACCGTGAAATGGCGCAGAAGTCCACGCTCGACCCCGAACTCGCGGAACGCTTACGCGCGCTAGGATACACGGCCTTTGCCGCCGGGCAGGATTCGTCTCTGAGCGATCCCAAACTGCCTGACCCCAAGGATCGTATTGAAGTCTACGAGACCGTTACTGAAGCCATCGATGACAGCCAACATGGCCGGTTCCAAGAGTCCATCGAAAAGCTCAAGACGACCCTCTCGACGGAAGAGAACTCGGTCCCCGTCCACTACCTGCTCGGACTGAACTACTACCGCACAAAGGAATTCGCCAGCGCGGCAGATGAGTTCAAGAAGTGTCTTCGACTGAGTCCTGACTACATGCTGGCAACCTTCAATCTGGGCCTCGCCAAGGCTGCTCTCGGCGATGACGAGGAGGCGATAAAATACCTCAAGCGTACGCTGCGACTCGATCCCACAAATTTCAACGCAGCCTTCGACTTGGGTGTCGCATACCTCCACAAACAGAGAATTCAAGAGAGCACCGAAGCCTTCCGACAGGCGGTGACCATCTACCCTGACTTTGCCCCGGGTTACAAGGCCTTAGGCGAGATGCTGGTTTATCAGGGCAGGCTCGACGAGGGTTTGAAACACCTGCGCACCGCAGTGCGCCTGGCTCCGGGGGATCCTCACAATCACGAGGCCTTAGCCAACGCTTTGGAGGCGAAGGGCCTGCACACGGAGGCCGCCCAAGAAAGGCGCAAAGCCCAGGAGCGCCGTGAATGAAATCCTCGCAGCTGTTAGCCGCATATCTTACGAGCTGGGTACTGATATTGGGCAGCGCGTTGGCACAGAATCCGCGGAGTGCGATGCCCAGAGGTCGGCCAGCCGTTAATGTCCTTCTGATCACAATTGATACGTTGCGTGCCGATCACGTCGGAGCTTACGGATTCAAGGGAGCCAAGACCCCCACGATTGATGCCCTGGCGCGCAATGCCCTGCTTTTTGAGAGAGCCTACTCGCAAGTGCCACTCACGCTGGCAAGCCACACCAGCCTGCTTACCGGTACCTATCCCTTCGCCAACGGCGTGCAGGACTTTACAGGGCAGCCTCTAAAAGCTGAGATCCGGACCGTCGCACAGGTCCTGAAGGGAAGCGGCTACGACACAGCTGCCGTGGTTAGTTCTTACGTGCTCGACCGGAGTTGGGGGTTGGACAAGGGCTTCGATCTCTACTACGACGTATTCAAGGGTGGCAGCTTTGTGGAAAACGATCCGGGTCTCGTGGAACGCAAGGCGGGAGCAAGCGTAGACGAGGCTTTGCGTTGGCTCCGCCACCCACGCACCAAGCCCTTTTTTTTATGGCTGCACCTATATGATCCACATAGTGGATATGAGCCGCCAGAGCCATTTCGGACCCAATTTGCACAATCACTTTACGACGGCGAGATCGCGTATTCCGACAGCCAGTTGGGGCGCGTAGTCTCCTATTTACAGCAGCAAGACCTGTACGACCGCACTCTTGTCATTCTCACCAGTGATCACGGCGAATCCCTGGGCGAGCATGGCGAGAAAGAGCACGGGTTCTTCGTCTATCAGTCGACCTTGCGTGTTCCGCTCATCATCAAACTGCCTGCGAGCGGTCGAGTGCGCAGCCGCCGGGTATCCACCCCCGTGCCCATAATGGCCATTGCGCCCACTATCCTCGCGATACTCGACCTGCGCGACCCTATTCGGAAGCAATTCGAAACGGGGAGTCTACTGGACGACAAATCCAGCGCGGAGCCGCGCGAGGTCTACAGCGAGAGCTTCTACTCGTTCAGTTCGTTTGGTTGGAGTCCTCTTCGAACCATCATCAGTGAGGCCTACCAGTATATCGAGGCACCCAAGCCCGAGCTGTACGACCTCCGCAGCGACCCGCAGGAGATCACCAACCTCGTTGCTGAGCAACCGGCAGTGGCATCGGTCTTGCACGAAGACCTTGAGAAACGCGTGCGTCTCTATGCCCCCCCCGAGTCGCCAACCGGCGCTTCTCAACTCAACACGGAAACAGTGGAGAAACTGCGGTCTTTGGGCTATATGGCTTACCGGTCGCCCCTGTCAGCCGAGCAACTGGCCTCAGGGTTGGCCGATCCCAAGGACAAGATAACGGACTTCAATGCCATTCTAAACGCCGTCGATGAGGGTAAGCTGGGCAATACGCAGCGTGAGCACGCACTGCTGAGCCAAGTTCAGGAGCGAAATCCGAACATGTACCTCATACCGTTCCTTCTGGGCGAATCAGCCCTTCGGGCCTCTGATTGGAAAGGCGCTGAAGCGTCACTGCGGCGCTGCCTCCAGCTCAACTCCTCGTTCGACCAGGCCATGACTGCCTTGGCAAGGGATCTTCACCAGCAGGGTAAAGACGATGAGGCACGACAGTGGGTCGACAAAGCGTTGCAGGTAAATCCCAAGGATCTCAAAGCCTGGTACCAAAAGGGATGGATGAGCATCACGCTTGAGCCCGACGTTGCAATCGCCGCGTTCGAGAAAGCCTTGGTCATCCAGCCCAGCTTTGCCCTGGCTCATCGCGATCTGGGAATCCTCCTGCTTCAGAAGAGGCGCTTTCGCGAGGCGGCCAGCCACCTGGAACAGGCAGCGTCCCTCGGACTCTCTCATGCGCGTCTCTACAACTTCCTCGGCATCGCCTATAGCCGTACCGACCGCTATCGCGATGCCGTAAAGGTATACACCAAAGCGCTGGACGAAGAACCCAACTTCGCTGAGGCGCACCTGAATCTCTCCTACGCATACCAGAAACTGAACCGGCCAGGCGACGCACGAGCCGAGTACCAGAGCGCGTGCAGGCTGGATTCCAAGCTTTGCCAATACCAGCCCGGGACAGCGCAGTAAATTAGGGCAGCGACTTTCGCTGGGATTGCAGCTTCTTGAGTAACTCGCGTGCTTGGCGAGCAAAGTCGCTATCCGGAGACTGCTCGAGGAAAGTCGAAAGCTCCTTTATAGCATCGCCGTTTCGGCTCTCCTGGATGTAGAGGTTGACCAGAGCGAGATGAGCATTCGCCAAAGCGGGGTTCTCATCCAATGCGGAGCGAAGATACTGTTCAGCCTTGCGACCATCCCCCTTCTGGAGCAATACGGAACCCATTATGAAATTTCCCAGAGCCGAATTGGGCTGGCGCGTCAGGCCCTGGCGCGCGAACTCCAGGGACTCCCCGTACCGCTTCGTTAGCAGGCATACGTTGGCCAGGTTGAAATAAGCATTAGCATCTGCCTGGTTATCGGCGATGACCTTGCGGAACTCGGTTTCGGCTTCCCCGAACTTCATATTTTCCAAATAGAGGGACCCCAGGTTATTGCGCGCAAAGTACATATCAGGGGCGATCCTCAGAGCCCTCTCGTAGTACTCAATTGCTTCCTGCCGTTTGCCTTGCTTCTGCAGCCGCGCAGCCCTTTCATACTGTTTTCTGGCATGGCGGGGAAAATTGCTCAACAGAGCAGACAGATGCACCATCGCGGGATTACCGCCTGCCAGACCTTCGGGTTTGGAATGTATGTCGGAAGCTGTTTCTTCTGGAATCAATTCGATGTGAACATACAGCACGTGCTGGACCGACGGGTTCAGTGCAACCGCAACGTCGACCGGGCGAAAACCTTCCTGGTGGGCAACGATGTGATAGAGATTGCCGGGTACATCTTCGAAGGAGAATCGTCCTTCCCCGTCGGTATATACACTCCCGGCCTGCGCTCCGCTCCTCTCGAGCGTCATCAGAACGCGCGTGGGCGGGAAGTTCGCCCTGGCCACGCGTAGCTCTCCTACGATTGTGCCCGTATTTGGTGGCTGCTGGGCTTGAGAGCTACCCAACCACACCAGAGGCACAATGAGATAAGAGAAGAGACGAGCAACTGGGGCCCGCGATTGCAACGCGGCGAAGCGGCCCATGGCCATCCTCCGCCCAAACAAAGCGGGAGCGCTGCCTGCGCAGCAGTCCCGGCCAGTTTTGTTTCAGACTAGAACGTTAGCTTTAACCCAAACTGCAAGTTGCGGGGATTGAAAGTGCCACCAGCCTGGCCAAAGGCCGAGTCACGAATGCTGTCGTGGAACTGATCCTCCGCACCCGGCAGCTTGAAATTGGTGTGGTTCAATACATTGAAAACTTCCGTTCGGAATTCAAGCTTCACCGCCTCGGTGATCTTGATGATCTTGAACAAGGACGGATTCCAAGCCGTGTATCCCGGCCCGGTGAAGGTGTTACGCCCCAGGTTCCCGGGATTGCCGGGAGCCGGAGCGGTGAAGTTGCAACCGGTTGCGGGTGAGCCAAAGCACCAGTTCCCCCCCCAACCGTTCGCCCACATGTCGTGAGTAGCACCGCTGAAACGGGCTATGGTGGAGTTCGGACGATCGTTGGCCTCGTAGTCCTTATTGAAGTCGCAGATGCTGCGTGGCCCGTGACAGAATGGCTCCCAATGTGCCCCCGTGTGATAAGCCACCGTGCCATTGAGCTGCCATCCACCCAGTACGCCCTCGGCGAAGCCTCCTCGATTACGGAAGAAAGGGATCTCCCAGACGTAGTTGAAACTCAGGGTGTGCCGAATGTCGTAAATCGAGTTGGAACGATCCAACTGCGGCATCGTCTGGTCGAGGCTATACCCCTCGCCTGCGCCCTCATGGTTTGAACTGGTGGCCCCACTGTGCCAGGTGGAGCCGTTATCGATGGCATGTCCCCAGGTGTAGTGAAATGCAAACTGCAGTCCGCGAGCCATCTGCCGGTTCAGCGACAGCTGCAGCGAGTCATAGGCGGAATTGTTCACGTTTTCCCAAACCCGCAGACGACCATAATTGGGATTTAGTCGTCCAGTCCGATTGGTCGCTGATTTCTGGCTGCATAGGCGGCGCCCGAAGATATCTGTTACGCACGTTCCTGCTGGAAGGGCTCCGCCCGGAATGCGGTTGACCTGCTGGGCGCGAAACAGCTTGTGCGCCATTGTACCCACATAGTTCACTTCGAAGGAAAGGCGAGGCACTATCTCATGCTGCACACCGAAATAGTAGTTATACACGTACGGATCCCGAACACCCTTCGGGAAGACGATACCCGTGAGGTTGGCGAGGTCAGGGTTGGTCGGGTTCCAGCCCATGATGTTGCCGACTGCCGTAAATTTCGTGTCGTTACCCTGGAAGTTATTGCCACCCGCAGGCCCGCTGAAGCGGGGAGCCTCCGCCGAATATCCTGCGCTCCCCGGTGGCGGCTGGGGACCATAATAGATCTGGCAGCCCTCTGGGGTGCCGCAACCGGTACCCGTGGCTCCATCGATGACCTGGTTGAACGAATAGTACGGCGGATTCCAACGCGAGTTCGACAGGGGGTTGTATAACGTCCCCTCGTAGGATACGCCCACACCGCCGCGCAGCGCGGTCTTGCCGTTGCCGAACATGTCATAGGCGAAACCGATCCGCGGTCCAAAGTTGTTGTGATCACCCTTGCCCAGGCTGGACGTGGGTGCGAAGCCGCCGGGCCCGCATATTCCTGCGAGCACCGACATCTGCTGGATGGTGTGAACTCCGTCCGGACCCAACACGTTCCCCCCGGCGCAGTTTGCGGAACCGACCGGAGCGTTGGCGTCCCTGATCTGCCCGGCGCCGGTAGTTATGTTGTCGATTAAGTTATTGCCAGGTCCGAGGATAAACGTCGTGGCCAGATTGCCGTTTTCGTGGTGCCGCTCGAACAGGTCATAACGAATGCCCAAGTTCAGGGTCAGCTTGCGCGTAGCCTTCCAGTCGTCCTGGAAGAAAGCACCGAACTCGATGTTTCGCCAGTGGCGGATGTTGGTTGATAACTGGGCGTTCGTTTTGGCGGCGAAGCCCGGATCGACGCCCGCTACCATCAGGTATGGCGCATCGACGGCAAAGAAGAATGGATCGTAGAAATTGTACGAAGGGCGTGCCACGTTGAACTCGGAATTCTCAATGTTTCGCCGTACCTCGGCGCCGATCTTAAGGGTGTGCGAACCATGGTTGATCGACACCATGTCGGCGTAGTTATAGATGTGCTCTTTGAAGAATTGGGGGTAACCGTTGTACGAGCCGAACCCCATTGTGGCGAAGCCGTCGGCGATGTAGATGGACGGGACACCCGGGATGGAGGGAATGTACTTCGAGTAGCTGCCCGAGTATCCGGCGCGCGCCTCATTCAGAACCGTCGGACTAAACGTATGCACCCAGTTAATGGTTCCATTGGGCGCGATAAATCGGGTGGGATTGGTGAAACCACGCAGCCCTGAAACGGCCGGCAACGTATCGTTCTGTCGCGACCAGTTCATCTGCGCAAACATACGGTCCTTAGTGCTGAAATTCCAGTCAATGCGCGCCGAGGCCTCGTTGCCGTCGAACAGATTTCCCTGAGACTTCCGTTTGGCGATCGACACGGTCTGATTAATCATGGGAGTGGTAAGCGGAAGGCTGCTGAACAGCTGCGTCATTCTGGCTGCAATGTTCGGATCCCCGTAATTGCCCGGGGTCTCGTAATCACTCACAGCCGTAAAGCCTGAGCCGCTGTTTCCGCCCGCCAGATAATCGCCTACCGTCATGACCGTGGTACCGGGCAAGGCAGGTGCGAAAGTGCCGTACAGCAACTGCCCAACCGACTGCTGGCCTCCGGCACCCAGGCCGCCAGCGTTGGTAATCGCCTGGCGGAATTCGGGCGCTTCCACAAAGGTGGGTGCGGGCAGGCTTGAGGTGATGAACCGGTCGCCCTGGTAGGAACCGAAGAAGAACAGCTTGTCTTTGATAATCGGCCCCCCCAGCGTGCCGCCAAATTGGTTGAACCGTAACTCCGGTTTCTTATTGGGCTGTTTCCCGTCCGCAACAAGTTTGGCGTTGAGTTGATCGTTGAAGAAGGTGTTTGCGTCGAATTTGTCGTTACGGACAAACTCCCAAAGGCTGCCATGCAAGGTGTTGGTGCCGGCCTTCTGCACCAGGTTCGTAATCGAGCCGGCACTATTGCCGTACTGCGCCGACTGGTTCAGGGTCAAAAGCTGGAATTCCTGAACCGTGTCCTGAATAGGTGTGTTCTGCGGCCCACCGCTCAGTCCCTTGTTAGAGGACCCGTTTACCAGGAAACCATTGAAGTTCTCGCGCAAGCCGTTGACGACCGTATTGTGGCCATTCTCGGTTAGCACACCTTCGACGTTAACCGCGCCCGGCGCCTGTTGCATCAAATCATAGACGTTGCGGCCGTTGAGCGGCAGATTGGCGATCTGCGCCGAGTTGATGGTTGTCGCAAGGCGAGAGTCTTCGGTGTCAATCGCGGGCGCCTCGCCCGTCACTTCCACTAGTTCGCGCGCCTGGCCCAGCTGCATCCTGAGGTCGACGTGCTGAACCGTACCGGCGTTCAAGCTCAGGTTTCCGTAGGTTAAGGTCTTGAAGCCGGGGGCCTCAACCGTGATCTTGTAGTTTCCAACCGGCAGTTCTCTCGCGACGTATAGACCGGCCTGGTTGGTGGTCGCAGAAACGGAAAGATTGGTGCCAAGGTTCGTAACCGTAACCTTGGCATTGGGAATGGCAGCACCGGATGGATCAATTACGGTGCCGGTGAATTCGCCGTTCTGAACCTGAGCGGTCGCAGCCGCGCCTAATGCCAGAAAAGACAAAACAATCAACAGCAGCTTCTTCATCGTCCTACCTCCCCTTCCGGACTGTGCGGAATTGTTCAAGGTTGGAAAGTGACACTGGGAGCGGACTGCGATTACCTCATCCCCCTACAACAAGTTAGACAGATCAAAAAGCCATGTGCGGAGCACATTTTGCGTGTGTCCTGACTCTTTGTCAAGCAAAATCAACGACTTGAAACATGGCCCGGAGGGTCGTTCTCTCGCCTACGCTGCAGAGGAATTCCTGACACCCCCCACGACCTAAGCTGCTCAAGCAAGCTCCTGGCCGAAGCCAAGACAATCGTCACAGACAGTGCATTCAACAATTTAGATTTTTAGGTTTAGGCGGTTTTATATTGAAGGCTTTGTCTATGAATAATGGAAGAATGGAGATGAAGAGGATTCCACAATCTGGAGATTTGTCGGCTCGAACCTACTCCGCCTACACGCAGCCTTGTGATCCGCTATTGAGTTGGAGCAGCTGGTCCGGCAGCGGAGTTCTTTCCACCAAGTGATGTTTTCCGGTGCCGGGCAACGAGGCCTTTTCCTTCTTCCACGACCAGTTCCTGGTCGGCGTCCTCCCTGCCGACAGTATCGATTATTCCGGAAGGCCACTTGATGACCAGGCCATCGATGCGGCCGACCGAACCCAGCCCGAAATGTAGGCGGGAGTCGCTGGCAGATTCGAAGCTGCTGTTGGCGCGCAGCTCCTCGGTCTGAACGAGATTACCTGCCTTGACCTCCACTCGGGCGCCGAACCCGTCACGGTTGGAGCGCGTCCCGATAGCTCTGGCGCGAAGCCAGTGTCCACTATTGAGTACCTCACTGCGCAGCAAAACCGGCGGGCCATCGAGTACGCTAACCAGCACGTCTTGCTTGCCGCTATTGAGGAAATCTCCCACAGCGGCGCCGCGCATCACCCGAGGCTTGGCGAAATCAGATCCGCTGCGAAGCCCAATCTCCTCGAATTTCCCCCCTCCCACATTGTGAAAAAGCAGCGGTCGTTCTTTGTAGGTGACACCGAACGAGTACCGATCCACCTGGGGATTGACGTGCCCGTTGGCGACAAAAATGTCTTTCCATCCATCGTTGTCGTAGTCAAAGAATTTGACTCCAAAGCCGAGGAAGGGAAGGCTAACGGAGCCGAACCCTGCCGGGCCGGCCATGTCGGTGAACTCCCCATTCCGGTCATTGTGATAGAGATTGTTGGTATCGTCGGAGAAGTTGGTTTTAACGAAATCGGGCCAGCCGTCGTGGTCATAGTCAGCGGAATCCACGCCCATGCCGGCCTGTTCACGGCCGTCGGAACTATAGGCGACACCCGCAGCCACACCAACCTCGCTGAACCCGCCCTTGCAATCATTGTGGTAAAGCAGGCTCGGCGAGGAATCGTTGGCTACGTAAAGGTCGAGGCAGCCATCCTTATCGTAGTCCAGCCAAAGCACTCCTAATCCATAGTAGCCGTCGGGATCGATGCCAAGTTTTTCGCTGACGTCGGTGAAGGTTCCGTCGCCGTTATTGTGATAAAGGCGATCGCGCGATCCCGTCAGGCCGCGCGGACCGCAGGAGACAGGAATCCCCCGATACCGGCAGAGGGGTCCGCTTCCGAATTCCGGCAAGTGATCGAGGTCGAGTTCCACGTAATTGGCGACATAAAGATCGAGGTGGCCATCGTTATCGTAGTCGCCAAAGGCTGCGCTCGTGCCCCATCGTCTCGGGTTTACGACACCCGCTCTCTCGGTCACATCTGTAAACGTGCCGTTCCCGTTATTGTGGTAGAGGACCCCACAATCGAGATAAGTGATATAGAGATCTTCCCAGCCATCATTGTCGTAGTCACCTACCGCCGCGCCGAATCCCCAGCCGCAATGAGTCAGGCCGGCTTTGCCGCTCACATCGGTGAACGTTCCATCATGATTGTTGTGATAGAGCCTGCTGTAATGACATTTGCCCGTGCGCAAGTCTCCGAGAGTGGAGCCGTTTACCAGCAAAATGTCCATCCAGCCATCATTGTCGTAATCGAAAACCGCGATGCCTCCGCACATGGATTCCATGATGTAGCGTTTTTCCGGGCTGCCGCACGTCAGATGAAAATCGAGCCCGGAAGCGGGTGCGACGTCAGCGAATTGGGGAACTAAACCTGAAGCTTTTGCAGTTTTGGAATGAGCCGACTTCGCGGCTGACTTGGTCGGAGGTTTTTGGGGGCCGGTAGCTCTGACAACGACTAAGAACGCGACCAGAACGAGGAGGACAAAAGCCGGCGTTTTCGCGAGGAGCCGCCACGAATTCATTACTCGATGCGGCCAGTGGCCATTCCTCCGGATTGCTGCTGCGACTTCTTCAATTCCGCGAAGCGTTTCCGTTCTTCTCGGGCCGCGTCCTGGTTGCCGGACCTTTCCAGAGTTCGCGCCAACTGGTAATGCGGACTGGGGTCCTGCGGGTTCAACTCGATAGCACGCCGCAAGGCCGTCATTGCGCCCTCAAGATTATCATCTAGCAGAAAGGCCTTGCCCAATTCGTAAAATCCGTTGCCCTTCTGCGGGTCGAGGGCCGTGGCGCGCCGTAAGTGCGTTATTGCCGATTTCCAATCCCCCGATTCCAACAGGCAGCGACCTAATTGATATTGCACCTCGGCGTCGTTTGGCGTGCGGCGGATTTCGGCTTCGTATTCGGCAATGGCTTGCCTGTTTTGTCCCAGGCTGCCGTAGGCGAACCCCAGATGATAGTGAGCTAATGGCAAGTTGGAATCGATCCGCAAGGCAGCGCGAAACTCATCAACCGCTTGCAGTGTGCGATTGGTGTTCTGGTAGCTACGCCCCAGCAAAACATGCGCCAGAGCGCTGGAGGGCTTCAGCCGAAGCGAGGTTTCCAGTTGCGGTGCCGCCGAGGCGTACTGCTGTTCTGCGAGCAGCACTAGGGCTAAATCAAAGTGTGTGTCGAAGCTGTTTTCAGCCAACTTCGCCGATTCTTCCAGTTCCTTTTGCGCATCTGCCAGTTGCCCGCGCTTGAAATACGCCAGCCCCAGCCAGTGGTGGGATTCAGCATCTCCCGGCGAGACCTCGACCGCTTGATGTCCGACTTCCACAGCCTCGTTCAGTCGACCCGCCTCGAGGTAACTTAACAGGAGCGGCCGAAGAATTTGGGCACTCTGCGGCGCAAAGCGGCGTGCGCGCTCGAAATCTTGGATAGCCAAAGCGAATTCGTTTTTGTCCAGGGCAGCGTGTCCTTGCCGTGCCAGCATCTCGGCTTCGGGTGGCAGCGACTGAGCTGACAAGGTGACCGTGAGCAGCGGAACTAAGAGGAAAAGTCCCGCTCGGCGTATCGAATTCACCTCAGAAAACATGTCGCGTGGAGAGCCTCGATTGAAAGGTTGCCGCAGAGGACCGCTCTGGTCAAAATCCTAGACTCTTCCGAAGGGTGGCGCAATCGGAGGACGCTGCTTGCGCTTCGACTTCAGGAGGATTCGTGGGTTTCAGGTGAGAGAAGAAGTGAATGTCTAGCCTTCGGCAACGAACTCACAGGCTCGCTCCAGATAGACGTCCCAGATGCAAGGTTGGGCAGGTAGGCTTTCGAGGCCGATCTCCCCTTCGTTCTGGGTGCCCGGTCGTCCCGCCCAAACCACCACAAACTCTGCTTTCACGCGGTTGTACTGGACGTCCACGACCTCGCCTGGCCGCAGCGGGCAGCGTACTCCTTCCAGCAGGGCACCGTTTTCGCTGATATTCATGGCTGTGACCAACTGCATGAAAGGAGTGCAATTGGCGTCAACCCCCCAGATCCTGATCGGCAAGAGGGCGTTAACCCGAGGCTGGCGTCGGCGATCCATGTGGTGCCGACATCCTACGAAACCCTGGGCCAGCCGCAAAGTCACGCCCGTCATTCAGATAGGTGATGAAAGTAAGTCACGCCGGTCACGCTGCAGCAGTGATGGAAGTAACCTCAGGCCCGGCATTTTTCCAGCTCCCCTAGTCCAGATCGGGGAGTGAACACGAGCCTGCGCCGCGGGGATCGCCGCAGCTGCTGCAAGGACTCCCCTCCGAGGACGAAGCGCTGGCGCCCTTTGCGGCAACGGCAAAAACCGACAACTGCGGTTCCAGCTTCTTACTGTGGCACTTGGGGCATTCGGCCTTGTCTTTGCCGTACACCAGAGCTTCGAATTCATGATTGCAATCGTTGCAGACATACTCAAAAATGGGCATGGACT
>Ga0209577_10001981_pt1 | contig 19957 bp, 25 predicted proteins | sample GraSoiAngelo_109_FD_185874 | JGI IMG/M metagenome (GOLD analysis project Ga0209577, IMG submission 185874) | Grasslands soil microbial communities from the Angelo Coastal Reserve, California, USA - 14_0903_12_20cm (SPAdes) (version 2) | ecosystem: Environmental > Terrestrial > Soil > Grasslands...
TCAGTTCGGATTGCAGTCTGCAACTCGACTGCATGAAGCCGGAATCGCTAGTAATGGCGTATCAGATCGACGCCGTGAATACGTTCCCGGGCCTTGTACACACCGCCCGTCACATCACGAAAGTGAGTTGTACTAGAAGTCGCCGCGCGAACCGCAAGGACGCAAGCGCCCAAGGTATGACTCATGATTGGGGTGAAGTCGTAACAAGGTAGCCGTAGGAGAACCTGCGGCTGGATCACCTCCTTTCTAAAGTAGTCGTGGCTCCATCCGCTATGGTGTGCGGATCATGCCGCGCATTGCATCTCTAAGCTCTCACGGGCCGCGGGGATGCACGCTTCGAGTTACTCTCACTGCCCTTCTCCGGCTCCGGCTGGAGTCACGGTAGATTCGGGCAGATTCTGGCAGATCGTGTCGGGTTTATCCTGAGCGTTTTTAAGGGTCAATGAGAAAGACAATTTTGTGAGTGCCTCCGGGCCGCTGAGAAATTAGCGGCCCTTTTTTATTGTGTGCCGCCGTATGCGGACCCGCATGTATGGTGGTGTGACAGGGGAGGAGAGGTGACTCTTTCCTCCACTGTCGCTTCCACCGCCGGCTCGAAGCTGCGGTATAGGATTCGCCACTCATTGCCGCGTTTCGCGTTGACCGTGTCTCTGGGCGAACTTAGAATTATTGTGTTGCTCTTGTTTTTCTGAGGAAGAAGGCCCGGCTCATGCATCGTTCCGTCGTTGCAGTTCTGTGTTTCATCAGTTTGCTTGCCAGTGCCGCTCCTGGTCAGAGTCCAATCGTTGCGGTTCGAGTCGCCGCAGGAACTGTTCTGAATTTTCACTTGCAAACCCGTCTTAATCCATTGGCCGGAGATACGTTGGACGCAATGCCCAAAGGAACGGTCCTGCAGGTAAGAATCCTGGATTCCATCGATTCTGGAGCGGATCACGACGGCACTGAATTTCACGGCTCGCTGACGGCTCCTCTCCTTTTGGGAGGAGAGGTGATTGTCCGTTCCGAAGCGGAAGTCCGAGGCTTGCTCGTGCTTCTTAGAAGCCGAAGCCATCCCGAGGGTTTTCGCTATGAACTCCTAGTCACGGGACTCACCGATCGCGGAAAATCATTCGACCTGACGGCATCTCTCAATCCGTCTTTCCTCGATTCCGGCGCTCAGCCCGCCCCAGACTCAAAGTCCGCGACGAAATAAAGCTCCCCGCAGCTCCAGGATCACAGTAGCTGCGCGATGCCCTTCGGTCGGAAGTCACCGCAAGTCGAATCAAGTCTGCAAAGCGGGTCAAGCAAAAAGTAGCGGAATTGGAAATCGATGATGAAGAGATTTCCCGTTCTAGTACTCACTCTGCTGGACGCTTGGGACCGCAGGCCCCCTCGTAAACCCAATATTCGGTTGGGGATATAAAATTCTCCACACTCGGTAGCAGGCATGGCAAATCTCCTGCAGAATAACTGTACTCGGCCTAAATTCCGAGGAGGCTTCAAAAATGAAGAACGTTTGCCGAGTATTTTTACCTACCCTGGCCTGTCTAACTCTCATCGCGCCAGTCTGGGCCTTGCCAGCCACTACGGCCCACGGCGCAGCGGTACTAACCCTGTCAAACAGCCAGAATGTTCCGCAAGAGCAATCCGTATCCGGAAAGATCGCTTCGGTGGAAAAGAACTCCTTCACTCTCGCTGTCGGACAGTCGCAAACCTCCAGTGATGGACACAACCCACAGCAGGACCCGGCTAGTCCCAAGACCATGACCTTCTTGCTCGACAAGAATACGACCATAGAAGGCAGCCTGAAAGTCGATGCCAACGCCGACGTTACTTATCGCCAGGAAAAAGGCGCCAACGTGGCGATCAGCGTCCGCGTTGCTCCCTAAATCGCCGACGCGTTGCACTTCTGCGCGAACGGCTTAGCGTGACGGTTCCGGCGAAGGGTGGTTCATTCACCACCCTTCCTCGGCACCGGCCGCAGTATCGCTCCTGACCTCCGCCGCATTTTTGCATTTTGCCGGTAGAAACTGCGTGAACTCTTGTCATAGCCGCTTCACCTTTGAACTTCCGGAAAGAAACTAAAGCACATCTGAGAGAACAGGGTTCTCCTTCGAATTTGACCATCGAAACCGGATAGAACAAGAACGCGCTCACGCTCCGCAATTATTCGCTTACAGAGCTTGCACAAGCCGCTCTGAATCTGAAGAAGGACGTGAGGAACAATTCATGCTGCCCATTCGCATCGTCGCCATTCCAACCGAAGTGGCGGAAGCAGTCCGCGCCACTCTTCGTGCGCCTGTTTATGGATTTCCCGCGCACGCAGAGGTGGCCACCGATGCTGCTCCATGTCGTCACTGCCTCCGCACATTCGTCGTGGGCGAGGACCGCAGAATTCATTTTACCTATGATCGCTTCGTCGGCGTCGAATCGCTTCCACAGCCCGGCCCTGTCTATGTTCACGCGAATGCTTGCACTCGTTATGCGGAGGACACCGGATTTCCCGAGGAGCTTCGCGGGACCCCGCGCACAGTCGAGGCCCACGCGCGCGGTCGCCGCCTCGTGGCCCACGTGGCGGATGGAGAATTCGAGCCAATCATTGAAAAACTGCTCGCCCATCCCAACGTCGACTATCTGCAGATCAACAGCACCACGGCCGGCTGTTTCACATTCCGCATCGAGCGTGCTTTGCCTCAATGAAGAAAAAGATGTAAGGAGAGATTACGGTAGCTCCCCCATTTCTAATTCTCCATCCGTTGTCACGCTTCAGTTCTTTTCATCATACGTGGGCCGGTGTACCTCCTCGTGAGTGTCGTCTCGAGCTCCAGATCGAGCTCCAGCGAACCGATTGCAAACCAATCCTCTTGGGAGTAGGCTCAGGCAAGCCTCACCCCTCCCAAGTTCTCTACCAATGGTTTCGTGAGGCAGGGCCCATCTCCGCGGTAACCGGATCGCAAGGATCCCGAGGAGGAGGAACCCTATGTCAGCCGATAACAAGGCCATCGTTCGGCGCCTCTATGAAGAAGTCTGGAACAAGCGGAAGCTTGAAGTCGTTAGTGAAATCATCTCCCCCAGCCACGCCCTCCAGGCCCCCAACATTTTCGGTTCTTCCATTGGTCCTGAGGCGTACAAGCGCCAGGTTTTGCTTTTCCTCGCAGGCTACCCTGATCTGCACTGGACCCTCGAGGACACCATTGCCGAGAAGGATAAAGTAGTCGCCTGCTGGACCATTTCCGGCACCCACAAAGGCGATTACCTGGGAGTTCCAGCGACCAACAAAAAAGTATCTGTTGACGGAATGACTATCCACCACATCGCCAACGGAAAAATCATGGATTCCTATAGCAATTGGGACGCTCTGGGCATGATGCAGCAGCTTGGCGTCGTCCCTACCCTGGGTGAGCCCAAAGGCGCCACTGCCCGCTGATCCTTGATTCCGACGATGGGAGGACTTGCGGGCTGCGCCTCGCTCGTGCCACATTCCCAAATTGAAACGATTTCCCCTCCTCCCTCACTACTGGATAGGAGGTAATGCACGATGGCAGGACAAGTGTCCTTCCTTCTCGAGCCCGCCTACGACATCCTGATCGAGGATGCGGACGGTCGGCACCTTTGGTTGGCATGTCTAGAGGATCTGGTGATTGCCCGACAGCGTCTATCCGCTCTCGCCGCCCAACATCCAGGCACCCGGCTCGTCCTCTGGGAGCATAAGACACGCGCCATCCTGGCGGAAACAGACGGCTACTAAATCCACCGCGCTTCTACTTCTCTGGTCCAGCGGCCCACGTTCTTCTCCACAGCCAATAAGAAGCTTGCGCCAGGGCCAGCGTAATTACCGCCGACAGTGGACTTTGTTGTCGGGCCAGGTGCGACCAGGCCGCCCCGATCGTCAGAAACGTGATTCCCGCGTAAGCCCATTCACGCAAGGTGAAGAAGCCCGGTATCAGCAACGCCAGCACGGCCAGAAATTTTGCCGTGCCGTCAATCGTCAGGAAATATTCCGGGTAGCCTATCGTGGCTATGCCGCTTACCATTTGTGGTTTGTGGGTGATATCCAGAAACCCGCTGAACAGAAGAAGCAAGCATAAGAGCACGGTGGCAATCCAATACCCCGCTTTCATATTCGTGGGCTAAGCAGCCTCCTTGCGAGAGAAATAAATACTGTCGCACTGTCTGTGGGCTGTTTGGATGCCAGCGTGCCAGTGGAAGTTATAATTCTCTTCTGGCGGCGCATTCTTCAGCTCTTCTTCAAGTGAGAAGCTCTCCCCGAGTTTTTCTACCTTGCGGCAGAGCCCGTTTCTTCGATTCGATGTATTGAATCTTTCGATTAGGTCTCCAATGAATTCTGAAGCGATGGCTCTTCACCAAATGTAAAATGAAAGTAGCAGTCGAAGGGAGAAGAGTATGCCCAAGACGAGGAAGAGCCCGTCGCCGATAGTGGGAATGCCGCGAGCAGCCCGGACCAATCCGACAACCGAGGAGATTGCACTGCGTGCCTACCATATCTATTTGGAGCGCGCTGGCGCGCCTGGAAATGCACTCGAGGACTGGACCCGCGCCGAGCGCGAGCTGCAGGAAGAATCCAGCAAGCCTCGCCGCAAGCCGGCGCCGAAATCGATCGCCGCTTAACATCGCGGAATCCTTCTTTTTCTTTCAATCCCTCGTGGGGGCGCAGCATGCTGCGCCCCCACCCGGCGACCAACGTCCATGCCGTCTTCCGCTGCTTCCGTAATTTGCGCTTCTTCCATTCCGGACGCCATGACGCCGGTGCCGCATCTTTTGTGATTTATGCCAAAATTCATCTCGCGCTCCTCCCAGCCGGGCTATCATTTGGCCCTTGAGGTATTTCCATGAAGGTCTCCCGTTCGGTTCCCCTGCTTCCATTGATCGCTTCTTGTGCTCTTGCTGTTTCAAGTCCGAGCCCGGCGAAACCCGCGCCCGACCCGGGCCAGCCACAAGCTCTAAATGGATCTCCTTCCCATTCCATGGCTGTGTATGTCAGCGATTTCGAGCTGGATGTCCTCCGTGTCAGGGAGCCGAGACGCGCACCCTACGGCCATTCTTCGAGTGCAACCTCAGGGATGACATCAAGCGTTCCTTCAAACAGGCAGAAAAACGCTTCTTCAGACTCTCCGTCGAAGAAACCCGCACCTGTCCCTACGGCCCATTCCCAGCCCGACGAGACTCCCACTGAACAGGCCGACAGACTTGTGAGCATCATGGCTGAAGATTTAGTGACCGCGCTGGGGAAGGCCGGTTACCAGGTGAGTCGCTTGCGGACGGGACAAGCGCTCCCGGCCGCGGGCCTGCGCATCCGTGGCGTTTTCGCCGAGCCAGATGAGAAAAATCGCGTACGGCGTCTTCTGGTCGGAAGCGACCCCACCACCCCGAAGATGCTGCTATACGTAGGCGTGAACAACCTCTCGCGTCCACAACAGCCGCTCTATGAGCTTGCCAATCCTCCGAGCGGCGACGGCAAGCACGGCCCAGTGATTACCGTGACTTCGTACTCCCCTGCGGCCCGCTTCGAGATGGATAGGAACGCTGCGGATGACGATTTCAAGAAGATCGCTTCGGAAATCGTCGCGGATCTAAATGCCCTCTTGATCTCCAATCCGATGATGGCAACTCACTAGAGGACTGCCGTGACCGCCCCTAGCGCTTCTTCGCGCCGCTGCTCGCGCCGGACAAACAGGCCTGTCCCTAAGTTCAGGTGTAACCGCAAAGGCAATTCAGCTTGTAGCTTCCGCTTTGTCTTCCCGAACGATTCTAGAATCAAGGAATGACCCAGCCTTCCAAGGGCGCCGCCGTCTTCTTAACCCTCTTCGGACTCCCTTTTCTGGGAGGAGGGCTCTTTGTCCTTTTTGCGCAGCTTACCAAGAGCCCGAGCGCCCCCATTAGGAAGACGATCACAGGCGTGATGGCTTCTTTGGTTTTTATCCTTGTGGGCGGAGGACTCGTCTACGCAGCGATCAGCAGCTATGGCCGGCTCAAGAAGCAGGCGGCGATCGAGGAGTCGAACCCGCTTTCGCCTTGGTTGTGGCGCACGGATTGGGCTTCGCGCCGTGCGGGAAGCCAGAACAAAAACAACGAAATAGCTTCCTGGATCATGGCCATTTTCTGCAACCTGATTACGCTGCCGTTTCTCTTCGGCATGGTTCCGGACTTTTTGCGCCATGGCGACCCGCGCTTGATTCTGCTCCTGGGGTTCAACGTGGTTGGCGCGATTCTGTTCATCAATGCCGCACGAGCCACGATTCGCCATCGCCGCTTTGGCAACACGTACTTCGAGTTCGATACACTGCCTTTTTCTCCCGGCGAACGCGTGGGTGGAAAGATTCATCTGACACTTGACGCGCGCGCGGAGCACGGCGTAAATCTGAGACTCTCCTGTGTGCGTAAAGTCGTTTCCGGTTCGGGCGACAGCCGCAGCACTAATCAAATCGTCCTCTGGCAGGCGGACCAGAATGTTCCCGCGGAGGCCGTGGGTCCCGGGCCGGTCGGCCGGGCCATTCCTGTGGATTTCTCGATTCCCGCGGAGAGTTCGAACACGGATCATCACAATCCGAACGATCAAATTCTTTGGCTGCTCCACGCGCAGGCGGACGTACCGGGAGTGGATTATTCGGACGATTTCGAAATTCCGGTTTTTCGCAGCGCAGCGTCGTCCTTGCCAACGGGTGATTTCGGAACGGGAATTTCCAGGGGAGCTGACAACTTCGGTTTTGCCGCACCACAGCGCAGCGACGCGGATTCCGGCGCGGTCCCGCAGCCCGCGCATACCAAAGTGGTCGTTTCGATGGGTGCGGGCGGCACTGAATTTTATTTTCCGGCTTTTCGGAATCCCGGCCGTGCTTTGCTTCTTCTTCTGGTCACCCTGTTCTGGAGTGCGGTGGTTTACGTGCTGTGCCGCACCAACGTGCCGATTTTGTTTTTCATTGTTTTTGGATTATCGGATTTGGTTTTGATCGCCGCGACTCTTCACGTCACGTTGGGAAGCGCGCGTATCAGCGTCCGCAGCGGCGAAATTCTTTTGCGCACGAGAATTTTCGGCCTGGGCAGCACGCGCCGAATTCAGGTTTCCGACGTCGCCTCCATCGTACCCGTTGTCAGTATGCGGCAGGGCACCAGCTCCGGAAACCAGCTCCATGCGATTCGAATGGGGATGAAGGATGGACGCAAATTCACGCTCGCGGACGAAATCGACAGCCGCCAGGAAGCGCGCTGGGTGGTATCGCAGATCGAGACGCTGGCCGGCTTGAAATTGGATACGCATGTGGAAGTGGATTTGCCTCTCGGCGCACCTCCACAACCTCTCAGGCAAACGTCAGGCCAAGGTTTCACTCCTTCGCGGTCAGGCACGTCAACGGCGTCTGTGGGCGTTTTTTTTGTTATGGTGATCGGGATGATTGGTTTTATGGCGTGGCGGATGTCCTCGTTCTCTGCCCACAGGAACAACTTGCGTACGGCGGCGGCTGCGCCCGTTAGGCCGACTGCGCGGGGCATTTTTTCCGCGCCTTTGATGGATGCGGACACGGGAAGGGTACGCGCACTGCCGGCGCAGGCGCAGGCTGAGGAATTGCTCGAACGCGCCATTGGTCACGACAGTCGCGCGCTGGAGCTTTTCGATCAGCAAATTGGAAGCTGGATCGGCCACATTCGAATGAGCGACCGTATGAAGCAGTTGGAAGAGCGTTCGCGATTTTCCAAGGATCTTCGGGTGCGCTACGCCAATGTGGACCTCAATCTTGCGCTGGAAGGCTGGCAGAAAAATGAGCAAGCCGCCAATCTGTTAATCGAGCGCGCGCGCACCGACCCGCGTTACCGTGCCGCCGCCGTATATTATCTCGGCATGCTCGCCGGCCGCGGTGTCAACTACGAGCGCATCCACGGCGTGCTCTTGAATTATGCCCTACATGATCAGGACGCTGCCGTGCGGCAGTGGGCCGTCGAGGGGATGCGTTTTCTGCGCGAAGATGAGGTTCTTGATGAGCTGTTCACTTCGTTCACGCAAGATCCCGCCACCAGCGTGCGGGACCGAGCGGGCTGCAATATTTCCGATTGCGGAATTTTCACGCGCAAGCAGCGCATGAGAATGGTGCCGAAGCTCCTCGATCTGGCGATGAATCCCCGCACAAGCGGGCAAATGCGGAGCTGGACTTTCCTCGCACTGCAGGAAATCACGGATGAAAATCTGCCCGCGGACGCGCTCGCCTGGAGCCGCTGGTATAAGGAGCACGGCTCCGAAAAGATGGCTGAATTCGAACGCGTTGATTGGTGGCAGGTCCGCGGCGACGAATAGCGCTGATACCTTCAAAGGCTCCTCGATCGAACAAAAATTTCAAAGACACTACCATTCACAGCGCGACGCTGCGGTATAGACTACCTCTTCGCCGGAGGGAGGCTTCATCGATGCCGACCACTCAAGGAAAACAAGAGCACATTCGTATTGGCGTGGATCTTGGTGGCACAAAGATTGAATTTGTGGCGCTCGAGGGGGACGGCAGGGAAGTGCACCGCCATCGTATCGCCACGCCGCGCTTCGATTACGAAGGTACCGTGCGCGCGGTGGCGCGCGCTGCGGAAGGAATCGAGAAAGAACTCGGCCGAAGCGCCACCATAGGCATGGGGATCCCGGGAACCATTTCCAAGAAGACGGGCTTGGTGAAGAACGCCAACTCAACATGGCTGAACGGGAAACCGTTCGACAAGGATCTGAGCCGCGCGCTGGAGCGCGAAGTGCGATGCGCGAATGACGCCAACTGCCTGGCGGTTTCGGAAGCGACGGACGGCGCGGGTGCAGGCAAGCACTTCGTTTTCGCGGTCATCTTGGGCACTGGTTGCGGCGGGGGAATTGCGATCGATGGCCGCGTACACAGCGGTTCGAATGGAGTGGCGGGCGAATGGGGGCACAACACGCTGCCCTGGATGCGGCCCGAGGAGTTTCCCGGTCCCGCGTGTTATTGCGGAAGGAATGGCTGTCTCGAAACGTGGATTTCCGGAACGGGCCTGGAAGCGGATTATGAACGCGCGACAGGCGCTTTTCTCAAGGGCTCCGAGATCATCGCGAGAAGCGGCGCGAGAGAAACTGCCGCGCTCGATCGATTCGAAGACCGGCTCTCACGAGGTCTGGCGCAAGTCATCAATCTTCTTGATCCGGACGTGATAGTGATGGGCGGGGGCGCTTCGCAAATTCCACGGCTTTACCAAAATGTTCCGGCCCGCCTGAAGGAGTATGTTTTCGGCAAGGAAGCGGACACCCCGATTCTTCCGGCGAAGCATGGAGATGCCAGCGGAGTACGCGGCGCGGCGTGGTTGTGGCCGTTGTAGATGGATCAAGCGGCGACGCTGCAGCATTCAAACTTTCCAGTACACAAAGATCTAATTTTTGCCAGACTAGGGATTATCGAGTAGGCAGGGACACACCAGCGGGCCAAGAGGACCGGGGCTATGGCTGAGACTCAAGACAGGGGCGCGCAAGCCGTCGTTCGAAACATTTCGGATACGGCGCGATGGGCGGCGGTATTTCGTGCGCGGGAAACGGAGCGTGCTGATGCGCTCTTTCGCGATCCCTATGCAGAGCGCCTCGCGGGGAAGATGGGAGTAGATATTGCCAACACGCTGTCGGAGGGAAACAGTCACGCGTGGGCGTGGGCCGCGAGGACTTATCTTTTCGACCAGTTCATCGCGCAGGAGATTGAGCAAGGCACGGACATGGTGGTGAATCTCGCCGCGGGTCTCGACGCGCGGCCGTATCGCATGGCTCTGCCCACTTCGTTGCAGTGGATCGAAGTCGATCTGCCGGAAATTCTTACCTACAAAGAAGGAATTCTTGCGACCGAGAAGCCGGTTTGCGCGCTGGAGCGCGTTCGCACGGATTTGTCTGATGGCAGCTCCCGGCGCGCGCTATTTGCCGGTCTCGGCCGCCTCGCCAACAGAATCTTGATTCTCACGGAAGGTCTGCTCATCTATCTTAGTGCCGAAGAAGTCGCTGCTCTGGCCAAGGACCTCGCAGCCAGTTCGCATTTTCAACGCTGGATTATGGACCTCGCCTCGCCGGGGCTCTTGCGGATGATGCAACGCACAACTGGAAAACAACTCAGTGAAGTTGGCGCGCCATTCCAATTCGGCCCGGCGGAGGGACCGGCTTTTTTCTTGCCACATGGCTGGGAGCTGATTGATGTGAAAGGGTTGCTGAAAACCGCGACGCGATTCAAGCGACCTCCGTTCTTCCTCCGACTGCTGGGTCAATTGCCGGAGCAAAAAGGGCCCGCAGGAAACCGCCCGTGGTCCGGGGTCTGCCTGTTCAAGAAGCGCTAAGCACAACCGCCAAGGAGTACGGCGCACGGATTTCTCTACTCCACAAGAATAAAAGGCCCGCCAGTTGTTTTGCAAACAGCGAGGCCTTTTCGAGAATTCAGTTTCAGCTCTGGCCGGCGGCTAAGGCCCTTTTCGCCGTCCATTCTTCCGAACGGCGCTTCATCTCCTCGGGAGCGACGTCTTCGACGTGCTGCGCAAGGCCCCACTGGTGGCCAAAGGGGTCAGTGATTTTCCCGTAGCGGTCACCCCAGAACTGATCCATGAGCGGCATGTCCACCTTCGCGCCCGCGGCAACAGCACGGTTGAAGGTGGCATCCACATTTTCCGTGTACATGAAGATATAAACGGGGTTCGTGGCACCGGGCGTGGGCGCGCAGGACATGCCTGGGAACTCGTCAGACACAAAAATGACGGAGTCACCGATTCTAAGTTCGGCGTGCATGATCTTTCTTTCCGGGCCAGGCATGCGCATGATTTCAGTGGCTCCAAGGACATTTTTGTAGTAATCGATAGCGCGGGCAGCGTCTTTGCAGGTCAGCCCTGGCGTAATGGAATGATACCCCTGGGGGATGGCACGGACAGTTTTTGGCATGGTGGCCTCCTGATTGTCTTGGACGTGCGCGCGCCGAAAACGGGAGGGAGCAACAGCACAGCGCGTAAGGGTGTAAATACTCCTGTACAGCACTCTTTTAATAATAGGCAGGACAAGAGATATGCTTCCCGGCCGGGCCACAGGCCCCAGCAGACATTGAGAACCAAGGCGGACGGGAGTTGCGGAGAAATTTTCGCTTACGACTGACGCGCGGCGCGCTTCAGCTCTTTGACTTTTGGTTTGAGCGAACTCACGAACTCATCGACCTGTTTTGAAGCTTCTTCTTTGGCGATGCCGTAACGAATCTGCAACCGGCCGATGAGCTGGTCGCGCCTGCCTGCGATCATTTCCAAATCATTATCCGTGAGGTTTCCCCACCTTTCGCGAAGCTGGCCCATCATTTCTTTCCACTTGCCTTCGATCTGGTCCCAATTCATGTGCCCCTCCCCAAGCTGTTTGTTGTAACCATTCTTGTGTCACACGCCAATCGACCCGACTTACTCTCATCGCGTGAGTGAAGCCGTGCGGGGCCCCTCCGCTCCAGAGCCCCGCTGATATGCATTTTTCAATTCACGGTTAATTGAGGAGCAACAAGCCAGCCAAAATGGAAAGAGTCTTCGAAGTCACCGTAGATCAGGGACTTAGGAGGGCTGTTCTCGAATTTGAGACGCGGAATGGTAGTACTAAGCCCAGCAATTTCCACGCAGCATGTGTTTTTTCTTTACGGTTTACGGGTGTTGCCCCGAGTTCATCGCATCAGGTACGTCTCATCAAAGGCGCGTTTGGAATTACCGCATTCGAATTCGGTACCCAACGATGATGTCGGTCCGCTCCCTGAGGGCCAGCAAGTTGACGCGATTTTCTTCGAGAGAGAAAATGCACTTCGAAGCCGAAGGGAAGGATGGCCCCATGAGTTATGACTTTCTCGTTGAAACCTATGAGACCGAGCGGATGAAGGTGGTGAGCGTGTGGAGCGAATTCCGCGATGAGGATCTTCCGATGCGTCCGCGAAGGGGTGATCCGCGAGGGCGCAGCGTGCACGAACAGATGGTGCACCAGTGTGTAAGCGAGAATCTGTGGTTCATCAGCATGTTGGGGATTGACGTCAGCGCGCCGCCACTGCCGGCGACGGAGACTCGCCTCGAATTCATGAAGCGCTATGCGGAGGACAGCGGAAAGCGACTGGCGGCGCTGCGGGCGAAAGATGATTTTTGGTGGGAGTCCGAAACGAAATTCTTTGACGTGCAGCGATCGCGCCCATGGGTGATGGTTCGGAGAATCGCGCACACGGCGCACCATCGAGGCCAACAGATGGCGATGCTGAGGATGCTAGGGAGGGATTTGCACAGCAACTACGGCCCTACGGCGGACACTGGAGGGCTGATGCAGAACCATGCACCTACAATCTACGGCTATTCGAGCCTGAGCGAATTATTCGATGGAGAAGCGGCCGGCGGCGCGAAGACGCCGCTTCCGGGCGCCGCCGGCAAGGCCGCGACTGAGCGCCCGGACAAGTACTAGATTGAAGAAATGGCGCGCCTGATTTATACCGGCCTGGTGATTTCGCTGCAGGCGATGCGCGGCGGAGCACCGGCGCCGGTGCCTCCCGCGACAGCGTGAATGACGATGGCGGTTCCGCCATTGCTGAAGACGGAGTGATCGTCCGTCCCCAGGGTCACATTCGGCGCTATGGTGGTTGCGTGGGCCGTGCCGTCGGCAGCGACGATCAGGGCAAAGTCCGGGATATCGCCCGCGGGAACACTTCCGTAGGAATGGCCACCGCCAAAGTGAGGACCCGCGGATTTGAAGTCGGGGGGCTCGCACTTCGCAACCTGGTGAATGTGGAGGGAGTGCTCACCAGGCGGGAGATTTTTGATATTAATGGTGATTTTGACGCCCTTGGACGCGGGCGTCAGGGTCGCGGTGCCGACGCTCTGGCCTTGCACATTCTTGATGGTCACGGTGACGGGCTTTGCAGCGGCCTGGGCAAGGCTATCCTGGCCAAAAACCAGGCCTGATGCCGACAACAACAGCGCGGCACAAACGAAAGATCTCATCATGGTTCTCCTTACGGCAAATTGTAATCTGCAATCCGGACTCTCTGGAGAAAAACGCCCCATGTCAATCTAGCGCAAGGCCATTGAGGATGTAACAACTTGTCCTCAAATAGATAGCCTCGATGGCGCAGAGGAATGCAGTTCCGTCGAAGGCTTAGAGATGTTCGAAGACGGCCTGGACGCCCCAAAAGCAGCCTCCGGCAAGAACGGCGGTTTGCTGGCTCTTAGCGGTGGCCAACGGCGCATCGGTTCCCGGCGCAGGGAAGGGGATCTTTGGAGTCTCCGGAGGCCGCGTGCCGAGGGCCCGCACGGCGGTCCAAGCAACCATTCCGACTATCACAACCATGGCTATAGCCCGACCAATATAGGGACTCGGCATGACCGGTCTCCCTGTCTTAGTCTACTCTTCCTTGAATGAATTGGATGCGGATCGATGAGTGCCGGAGGGAAAAGATTTCCTGCGATCCGAAACATCCCAGCGGGTTCGCCGACGCCTCCTTGGGAAGTGACGGCAAATTGAACCGAGCGTCCGCCTGGGGCATCATAGTGAGCGAAATGAGACTCATTTCTTCTGAAAGGCTACCGCCATGCGGGTACGAAACATTCTTGCCCTAGCTTTCACGTTTTTTCTTCCTTCTCTGGAGCAGACGCAAGTCACGCACGGCCAGAAGTCGAAGCTGCCGGCCCCATTCGCGACGAAATCAGCAGGCAATGGACCGGACAAGCTGACACCTCCAGCGGGGTTTTTGCCCACCGTGCCCCAGGGCTTTCGCGTGAATCTATTTGCCACGAATTTCAAGCGTCCACGATGGCTGACGGTGGCGCCGAATGGAGATATTTTTCTGGCCGATATGGGGGCGGGGGAAATCGTCGTGATGCGCGATCCCCAGCATACCGGCGGAGCGCAAGCGCGAGAAGTTTTTGTGAAAGGCATGAAGCGGCCGTTCGGCATCGCGTTCCACGAAAACTACGTTTACGTCGGGAACACGAACGAGGTGGTGCGTTTCCCATACGATCCCAAGACCTCCAAGCGGCTAGGTGAAGCAGAGCACCTGCTGGATTTACCAACGGGTGGACATGATACGCGGTCGCTGGCGTTTTCGGCAGACGGGAAGCGCCTCTTCATTGCCGTTGGCTCCAGCTCGAACATCGACACAGGAGAGGATCCGCGCCGCGCGGCAGTGACCATCTGTGATCCTGACGGCAAGAATGCGCGGCTGTACGCCACGGGGCTGAGGAATCCGGTGGGGCTGGCGCTAGAACCGGTGACCGGAGAGGTGTGGACGACCGTCAATGAACGTGACGAGATGGGGGACGATCTTCCTCCTGATTACTTCACGTCGCTGAAAGAGGGAGGATTCTACGGCTGGCCGTACAGCTACATCGGGGACAACGTCGATCCGCGCGTGAAGCCGCAGAAACCTGACCTCGTCGCGCGCGCGATCATTCCGGACGTATTGCTTGGGGCGCATGTAGCGCCGCTGCAGTTCGCCTTTTATACGGGGAAGCAGTTTCCGGAGAGTTACCGCGGTGGTGCGTTCCTAGCCGAACACGGCTCGTGGAACAGGGCGAAGCGCGCGGGATACCAGCTCGCATTTGTGGCGTTTAAGGATGGCAAGCCTTCGGCCGATCCCGTGCCGTTTATGACGGGGCTGGTCCCAGATCCCGGCGCATCGGATGTGCTCGGACGGCCAGTGGGCGTGGCAGTTGCGCCGGACGGTTCACTGCTGGTGTCGGACGATGGGGCAGGCGTGATTTATCGGATTTCTGTCGCGAGGTGAGCAGAGCAAGACCGCTACTTCACAGTCAGCGTGAGCTGAATGGACTGCAATTGGAGCGGCTTCCCCGAGGAAGGCATAGCGCTCATGTTGACGGCGATTGCTGTCTCGCCGGCCTGCAGCGGAGCGCCACTCGGCGTGACGCGCCGTCAATCAGAATTATCAAATGGGGTATGGGTACGCAGTAGCCTGCGAGAGAGTGAGATTTTTATGGTTGAGCGAGGGTCAAGCGGGCGTCCAGTTGGGATGGCTGGTGAAGAGGCCTTGCGTAAACCCAATCTGGTAGCAAAGGAAAAGTCCGAAGCCCAGGCTGAGCAGACCGGATGCCGTCACGAGTCCGCGATTCAGCCACGCAAATTTGTAACCGGCGAAGGAGAACGGCAGGGCCAGTGCGGCGGTGATCAGCATCATTCCCGCGATGGTTCCAGTGCCAAAAATCAGCAGGTAAAGAACCGTGCCCAACACCAGCAGAGCCACAGCGGCGGAACCTGCCAAGCCATGCACGATGCCGACGAGCAAAGGGCGCAAAACATGAAAGAGTCCCAGCCGTTCGAACGGTCCGCCCTGAGTCTTCACTTCGCCCTGGGTAAACCAGCGCGGCGACTTAAGGCCTTTGCCATGATGATCCTCGGCCGGTGCATGCGAATGCCAATGAAAATGCACTCGCGTGCCGTGTTCCTGAACGTGGGCATGTTCCCCGGCCACTCGCGGATGTGCAGGAGAGAATCTTTCGCTGATCCATTTCATCGCGCCGGTGAGGTTGAGCACGCCGAGCAGAATCAGCATCAGACCAACGGAAAATTCCATGGTAAGGCCGATACGGACAGGAATTGCCAAGCCAAATAAAATAATGGCCGCCCCGACGGCGACGATGGTTAGCGTGTGACCGCAGCCCCAGAGGATGCCGACGAGGCCCGCTTTGGCAATCGAGCGCTCGCGGCTGACGATCGTGGACACGGCAATCACGTGGTCCGGATCGGTGGCGTGCCGCATCCCCAGGAAAAATCCGATCACCAGAATGGCCAGTCCGCTCGTCAAGCAAGCACACCTATTTTCAGAATTTCAAAAACCTGCTGACCAAAGCATATCTGACATGAAGGAAACTTTCCCGGAAAAAATAGACGCGGTCAGGTTTCACTCTTCGCGAAGGATGCGCATGAGCTCACTGGCGGCATGCGGGAGGCGCGCCCCGCGCCGCGAAACGAGATAGACGTGACGCGGCATGTTCAATTGCCGCACTTTTACTTCCTTCATCCAACCGTGTTCGATTTCCCAACGAACGCACATGCGCGGCACGATGGCCACGCCCATACCCATTTGCACGAAGCGCTTGATGCTTTCGATGGTGGGCATTTCAATGGGCATATTGAGTGCGGTACGGTTTCTGGCAAAAAGCTCAATGACGCGACGGCGAAATGGCGATTCGACGCTGTGCGCGATGAAGTTTTCCTCTCCGAGCTCGGGGACATCGACTTCACGCTTCTTGGCCAGGAGATGCTTTGGGTGCACGACTAAAGTCAGCTCATCCTTCAAGATTTCCGTGGCCAGAAGTTGGGCATCGCGTGGCACGAAAGAGATGGCGCCGAGATCCAGGCGGTAGTTCAGGACCTCATGCGGGATGTCCCGCGAAAACATGCGGTGCACGCGGACCTGGACGCCGGAGTGTTTTTCTCGAAATTTGGCCAGGGTCGGGAGCAGTGCGTGGATGGAGCTCTCGTTCACCCCCAGAGAAAGTTCGCCGCGCTTCAAGCCCTCCAATTCGGAGAGCCCTTTTTTCACTTCATCGCGGAGGTTGATCAGGCGTTCTGCGTAGTCCTTCAGAAGCGTGCCCGCGTCGGTGAGGCGGACAGGCCGCGCACCCCGGACGAAGAGAGGCTGACCGAGCGAGTCCTCAAGCTTGCGGATGGTCAGGCTGATGGCGGGCTGGGTCCGGTAAAGGCGCTCGGCGGCGCGGGAGAAACTGCCCTCTTTCGCCACCATCAGAAATACCTGCAATTCGCCGAGGTCCAAGGAGCCCTCTCTTTTGCCAGTATAAGGCGAAATTATCAAAAGTAGAACAAAGATAAATTGGACCGCGGGGTGCCGGCCGTGCGTTACTAGAGCATGGGGGACGCTATGGACGTCGTACGCATCTTTGACACCACGCTCCGTGACGGCGAACAGTCGCCGGGCTTCTCGATGAACACCGAGGAGAAGATTCGCCTGGCGCGGCAGCTTGCGGCTCTGAATGTGGACGTGATTGAAGCGGGTTTCCCGATTGCGTCGCGAGGTGACCTGGAAGCGGTTCAGAAAGTGGCGCAAGAAGTTCGGAACGTGCCGATTGCGGCACTGGCGCGCGCCAGAAAAGAAGATGTAGCTGCCGCTATTGAGGCCCTGAAACCCGCGGCCGCACCACGCCTGCATATCTTTCTCGCGACCTCCGATCTGCACCTTCGTGTGAAGCTGAAGATGACCCGCGAGCAGGCGCTCGAAGCCATCGGCTCGATGATCCGTTACGGCCGGCAGCATGTGGGCGAAGTGGAGTTTTCCGCCGAGGATGGCGCGCGAACGGACATCGATTTTCTCTGCCAGGTGTGCCGTGTGGCGGTGGATGGGGGCGCGACAGTCCTGAATCTGCCGGACACGGTGGGGTACGCGGTGCCGGAAGAGTATGGAGCGATGTTCACCAAGATACGCGAGTACCTCGGCGACCCGCAGGGAATTACGCTCAGCGCGCATTGCCACGACGACTTGGGCATGGCGGTGGCGAACTCGCTGGCGGCGATTCGCGCGGGCGTGCGGCAGATCGAGTGCACAATCAACGGAATCGGCGAACGGGCGGGGAACGCTTCCCTGGAAGAAGTGGTTGTCGCGCTGGCGGTGCGCAAGGACAGCTTTGGAGTTACAACGGGCATTCGGCTGGGGGAGCTTTTCCCCACAAGCCGCATGCTCACCGAAATCACGGGAGCGCAGGTGGCGCCGAACAAAGCAATCGTGGGCGCGAACGCATTCGCGCACGAAGCGGGAATTCACCAGGATGGCATCATCAAGAACCCACTGACATACGAGATTATTTCGCCGCAGACGGTCGGAGTGCCGGCACGTTCGCTGGTTCTCGGAAAACACTCCGGGCGCAACGCACTGCGTCTGACGCTGCGGGACTTGGGTTACGAGGCGAGCGAGACGGAGCTTGCAGAAGTTTATAACCGAGTGACGGCGTTGGGCGATCAGGCCAAGCAGGTGCGCCCGCGAGACATCGTCGCCATCGCCCACGAAGTGATTCGACGGCGTACCGCGACCATGGCCGCGGAATCGTCGCCGGCAGCCTGACCTCTCTGCTGCCAAAGAGATTAGGGGGCGGGGAACGTGCCATTTTGCATCTTTCTGCGATGCGCGCGGCTTGCCAGGATTGTGTTTCTGTTCGGGGACTGCTATGAAGAAGACCATTGTCCTGTTACCAGGAGACGGTATCGGTCCGGAAGTCACACGGGCGGCGGCGGCCATCCTGCGTGAATCGGCGCAAGAATTTAATCACCAGTTTGAGTTCGCGGAGCTTCCTATCGGCGGCGCGGCCATCGATGCCGCCGCTACGCCACTTCCTCAGGAGACGCTGGACGGCTGCCGCAAAGCTGATGCCGTATTTCTGGGAGCGGTCGGCGGGCCCAAGTGGGACGCGCTTCCCGTCGGGAAGCGCCCGGAGAGCGGACTGCTCGATCTGCGCAAAGGGCTGGGGCTCTACGTCAATGTTCGTCCGGTGAAACTGCTCGAGCCGCTGAGAGGAATCTCGCCCTTGAAGGCCGATCGGCTCGGGGATCTGGATCTCGAGATTGTGCGCGAACTCGCCGGCGGAATGTATTTTGGCGAGCGCGGGCACACCACCGAAAGAGGCGTGGAACGCGCCTGGGACACGGAGTCGTATTCGACGCCGGAGATTGAGCGCATCGCAACGTTTGCTTATGCGCGCGCGGAAAACCGTTCGCGGCGGCTGTGTTCCGTGGACAAAGCGAACGTATTGACCAGCTCGCAGCTTTGGCGCCGTACCGTGACGGCGATGAGCGCGGTCTATCCCGTGGTGAAACTCGAGCACATGTACGTGGACAACGCGGCGATGCAATTGACACTACGGCCTGCGCAATTCGACGTGATGCTGAGCGGCAACATGTTCGGGGACATTTTGAGCGATGCGGCGGCGGCGCTGGTGGGTTCGATTGGGCTGATTCCATCGGCAAGTTTCGGGTCCTCCGCGCCGCTTTTTGAACCCATTCATGGTTCGGCGCCGTCCCTGACTGGGACAGACTCCGCCAATCCGATTGGCTCGATTCTCAGCGCAACGATGATGCTGCGAGACGCCTTCGGCCTTTCATTGGAAGCGGACTGGGTCGAGCAGTCGCTGCAACGAGTGCTCGCGGGTGGTTACCGGATGCCCGACATCGCTGAGCCGGGTGCGCCCGCCGTGGGCGGCTCCGTGTTTACGGAAATCCTGCGGGAAGAGATGCAACGCACGTACGAACATGCCGAGCGCTACGGCTGGGGCGTCTAAGTCACCTGCCTACGGCTGCACCTGTGCTTTTTCATCGCGATCGACCTTCGCTCCGAGCTGCAAGGCCGCCGTCGGCCCCGTCGGCCGGGTAGTGTGTCAGTTTCATTTTAGTGTTTCTCGCACTGCCCTGCCGAATGCATCGGTTGTCGGTCTGCGGTAATCAGCGGGAGTCCAAAGCCACAAGATGTCTGAACGAGCTATACCTAACGCCAAAATCTAACCATGCGGATGCAGATGCGCCGATTCACAAGACTCACCAATGCGTTCTCCAAGAAAGTCGAAAACCATGCGCATGCGGTCGCGCTCCACTTCATGCACTATAATTTCTGCCGCGTTCATCAGACCTTGCGCGTGACGCCAGCGATAGAAGCGGGAATAACAGACCATATTTGGACTATCGAGGAAATCATTTCCCTGCTCGACGCCGAACAGAGTTTAGGTGCTTAACTTTACTTACTTGTGCCTGATGATTCCGGCGATCACCGCAATGACCAGCAGAAGCCCTAGCGTGAGTGCCTTTCCAGCAACAAAAGAGCCGTACAGGCCAAGCAAGTTAAACCGAATGGTGCAATGGACGTAAGCCAAACAGCCCACGCCCAGCAGTAACATTTTGCGCTTTGTCCAAATCATGCGATTGACTTTCATCATGGCATGAAATGCCTAAGACCGCGATAGGGTTAAAATTTCAAACTGACCCACTACCGTGGGCCGG
>Ga0209577_10001982_pt1 | contig 19949 bp, 14 predicted proteins | sample GraSoiAngelo_109_FD_185874 | JGI IMG/M metagenome (GOLD analysis project Ga0209577, IMG submission 185874) | Grasslands soil microbial communities from the Angelo Coastal Reserve, California, USA - 14_0903_12_20cm (SPAdes) (version 2) | ecosystem: Environmental > Terrestrial > Soil > Grasslands...
CTTTTTGGCGGGATCGAAGCCGGTGGGCGAACGTGCTCAGGGCGCCACTCAAAAGTTGTTCCAACGATTTGCGACCGACCCCGGCTTCCTGCTCGCTATTCGGGAGATGCGAGCCAAACTGGAAAGCGCCGAGCCGGGCGAGAAGAATTTTAAGAGTTCGGCAGGCGCCATGTACGACATCGACTTCCTCACCAGCTATCTGCTGATCCGGCATGGCATCGCTGACAAACACGGCACCGTGCGGGAACGGTTGTGGCGCTGCGCGGGTGCGGGCCTGCTGCAAACTCCCGATGCTGCCACGCTGGATCATGCCGCTGAATTATTTCGCACCGTAGAGCACCTCGTGCGACTGGTAGTAGGAAGGGCTCGGAAATGGCTTCCGGCCACAGAACACGCCCGCCAAGTCACGGAAGACTTAGCTCGCCAAATCCTGCAGCGTCAATTCGCCGCGGGACTGGAAGAGGAGTTGATGCGAGCCTGCCGCCAAGTACGAGGGATCTACGAGCGCATCCTGATTTAATTCCCGCTGTTCTGCCCGTATAACCTCCTTCGTGGACCTTTGTGTCCTTGGTGGTGAAGAAAGAAACTACAACCACCAAGGACACGAAGGGGCACGAAGGAAACGCCGGAACGCTCTTAGCGGAGACCGGAGGAAGCGACCGCCACCCCCGTTCGCCTGCGATTGCGTTGTACCAGCCACACAATCAGGGCCACGATAGCGGCCAGCACGACAAGCGGGCTGAGCAGGATTAGAAGCGCGACAAACTTATTTTCAAAAGTTGTGACATCGCCGGAGACGATTGCTCCCGCTTGGCGGTGAAGCACACCGCCAAACACCGTCACCTCGCCCGTGATCTTAGCTCCGTTGGCCACCCGCACATCGCCGAGCAAGGCCGTTACATCTCCCGCTACCGCAACATCTTCGCCAACAAAAATATCGCCATGAAGGGCAGTCAGCTCGCCGGTCGCGGCACCGCGGACATAAATATTGCAATTGAAACAAGTGACATCGGCCACCTTCTGCTCCGGTTCAATGCGGATGTCGTGATTGAACTGAGTGATCTCGGGGGCTCCCTTGGCCCAAGAGAGCAAGCCGAGAACGAGAATGACGAAGAGGTTAAGAAGGAAATGGCGGGAAACCCGTCCGATCATGGCTGTCTCCTGAGAGCCTAGTGTAAGGCAGCTGGGTTTAAGTACGGAAGCGGTTCTCCGTTTGTTCCCGCCAGGCGGGTTATTTGAGAGAGGGGGTCCGGGGTATTTGAGAGAGGGGGTCGGATGCTTGGAGTCGAGGCTGTAGTTGCGCACTACTCCGAACCCGGTTACGCCGACGTGTACGATAGAAATCCAGCGCTCCAGCCGGTGGTGGCCGGCGCGGTGCATCCAGTACGAAAGCCCAACGGAGGCGGCAGCCCCAGCCGCTTCCAGGCTGGCAAATCCAGCCGAGTTGTTGGCCACTTCATCCGGCAACAGCATCTCCTCGCGCCCGCGTGCCTGCATGTTGCGGGTGGACGCGTAATCCAAAGCGCGGAAGACCGCGATGGTCGCAAACAGCGTACGATTCCTGCCGTCCCAGAAAGTGTGCGGAGCAGACGGTTTGACCGGCGCGTTAACTGCCGTAGGCATAACTGACAAAGGACGACTGATTACCGGCAGCTCGGTGGTAAGAACAGGCCATGGCGGAAGGGGCTTTGCGAGCTCCTGTGCACGAATCCCGGGTGCCGCTAAAGCGAGTATCGAAGCCACGCAAAGACTAAAGACTAAAGATGCGATTTGCGTCACGTTTGGCCAACTGCCCCCCAAAAGCTGCTGGCATTGTACCTGCACAGGCTGGAATTGTGATCTCATCACATGTGCCTGTGATGCGCGTCATTTCCCGTTGTTCAAGCTGATTCCGTATAATTGGATGTCTCATCCAATTTTCTGCGGAGGTGTGTGATGGCGGCTTCATACAATGGGCTTCCCGTCCCGTCCAATGGCGCGCGGGTTACCTACCGGAATGGCTTGTACCAGATTCCCGACAATCCAATCATTCCATTCATTGAGGGAGACGGCATCGGACGCGATATTTGGAAAGCATCGGTCCGCGTCTTTGATGCCGCCGTCGAGCGCGCTTACAACGGCAAGCGGCGTGTCGCGTGGTATGAAGTTTTTGCCGGCGAAAAGGCCATGGCGAAATTCAATAACTGGCTTCCTGACGACACCGTCAATGCCATCCGCGAATTCCGCATCTCTATCAAGGGACCGCTGACGACTCCCGTGGGCGGAGGCATCCGCTCTTTGAATGTTGCACTGCGGCAGATTCTTGATCTCTATGCGTGCGTTCGTCCCGTCAAGTATTACCGCGGCACTCCGTCGCCGGTGAAGCATCCCGAGCGCATGAATGTCGTGATTTATCGTGAAAATACCGAAGACGTTTACGCGGGCATCGAGTGGGAACAAGGCACGCCGGAAGTTGCCAAACTGATTGAGTTCCTCAACAAGGAAATGCTGAAGGGCGGCAAAAAGCAGATCCGGCTCGATTCCGGTATCGGCATCAAGCCTATTTCCGTGACCGGCACCAAGCGCCTGGTGCGGATGGCTATCCAGTTTGCCCTCGAAAATGGCAAGAAGAGCGTCACCCTGGTACACAAGGGCAACATCCAGAAATTTACCGAAGGCGCTTTCCGCCAGTGGGGATACGATCTGGCGACGGAGGAGTTCCGCGATCAGGTCGTGACTGAGCGCGAAAGTTGGATTCTCGACAACAAAGACCGCAACCCCAAAATCACGATCGAAGAGAATGCCCACCTGGTAGAGCCAGGGCTGGAGTTTGCGGCCAAGGAATTCCAGCAATCCGTCTACAAGGAAGTCAAAGACGTGCTGGACAAGATCTATGGCACCCATGGACACGGGGCGTGGAAGAAGAAACTGATGGTCAATGACCGCATCGCCGACTCGATTTTCCAGCAGGTGGTCACGCGCGCCGATGAGTACGCTGTTCTGGCTACGCCAAATCTGAACGGCGACTACATTTCTGACGCCTGCGCCGCCCAGATCGGCGGTTTGGGCATTGCACCCGGCGCCAATATCGGCGATGGCTACGCTATTTTTGAAGCCACCCATGGCACCGCTCCCAAGTACGCCGACAAAGACGTCATCAACCCGGGTTCGGTCATTCTCTCTGGCGTGATGATGTTCCGCTTCATGGGCTGGACTGAGGCGGCTGACCTGATCGAACAGGGCTTGGAGCGCACCATCCTGAACAAGAAAGTTACTTACGATTTTGAGCGGCTGATGGAAGGCGCCACCAAGGTGAAGACCAGCGAGTTCGGCGACTACATTATCCGGAACATGGAGACGGCGGTGCTGGCGGCCGTCTGATTAAGGCAAGAGCTGACCACCAAGGACACGAAGGCGCACGAAGGTCAGGACGAGTCTGTTCCTTCGTGATCCATCGTGTCCTTTGTGGTGAAGAATTTCGTTCCTCGCTACTCGGTTCTCGAAAGGACTATCCATGCGCAATAAAGTTTCTATCGTAGGCTCCGGCAACGTGGGCGCCACGGCGGCGCACTGGATGGCGGCAAAGGAACTGGCCGACATCGTACTGATTGACATCATCGACGGCGTGCCGCAGGGCAAAGGCCTTGACTTGCTTGAAGCCATGCCGATCGAGAAGCGCGATTCCTACGTGCTCGGAACCCAGGATTATGCTGACACCGCCAACTCCGACATCGTGGTCATTACCGCGGGAGTGCCCCGCAAGCCGGGTATGAGCCGCGACGATCTGCTGAACATCAATCACAAGATCATGTCGGATGTGGTCTCCAAAGTGGTGAAATATTCGCCCAACTGCATTCTGATCGTGGTCTCGAACCCGCTCGACGCCATGGCGCAGGCCGCGTACAAGATGAGTGGCTTCTCGCGTAATCGCGTGATCGGCATGGCGGGTGTGCTCGATTCCGCGCGCTTTCGCGCCTTCATCGCCCTGGAGCTCAAGGTCAGCGTGGAAAACGTGACCGCCTTTGTACTAGGCGGACACGGCGACACCATGGTGCCGCTGCCGCGGTATTCGACCGTGGCGGGCATTCCGATTACCGAGTTGATGGACGCTGCCACCATTGAGCGACTGGTGCAGCGCACGCGCGACGGCGGGGCAGAGATCGTGAAATATTTGAAAACCGGCAGCGCCTTCTATGCACCGTCGGCGGCGGTGACGGAAATGGTGGAAGCCATCCTCAAAGATAAAAAGAAAATCCTACCCTGCGCGGCATACCTGGAAGGCGAGTACGGGATCAAAGGGCTGTTCGTCGGCGTGCCGGTGAAATTAGGCGCGAAGGGCATTGAGCAGATTATCGAGATCAAGCTCACCCCCGGGGAGAAGGCCGCGCTGGAGAAAAGCGCTGGGGCGGTGAAGGAATTGATAGCCGTGATCGGTGTGTAGTCGGCGAACCTGCGCCATCGTCACTCCACCCGCGATCCGAACTGTGTCTGCCGGGACGCTGCTTTCGGCTGGCGATTTCATCCTGCAGCAATCACCTTCATGAGCACCTCAGGACTCTGCCAGCGTCCTTACGCGTGCTTGAACCGTCTGGCGGAGAGTTTCTCTTTCATGATACTGACCAGCACGTCAATGTTGGCAGGTTTGACGACGTAATCGTCTACTTCTTGACGGATGGCTTCGACTGCGCTTTCAAAAGCCGGATAGCCCGTCAGGAGGATGGTAACGCAGCGCGGTTGTACTTTCCGCATCGCGCGCACGACGGTGAACCCATCACCGGGTTCCCCTATATTGAGATCTGATAGCAGGATATCGAACTTGCGCGATTCAATCAGCTGCAACGCTTCGGGCACGCTGCCTGCGGCCTGCACCTCGAAGCCGCGTTGCTGCAAGATGGGCGGCAGAGTCATCCGGATACTCGGTTCATCGTCCACAAACAGCAGGTTTGCCGATGGCGACGCACCGCGCATCTGGTCCACACGCTCGCTCAGCGCCACATTGAGTTCCGCGACAAGACTGAGAAGTTTTTCTGGATCCTCTTCGGCGGCAGCAAGTTTGGCGAGGCGTTTCCAGTCGTTGCGTTTGTTTTCCAGCATGTATGGAGGCTTTCCCAATCGTGTGGATTTGTACTCGTGACCAGACGCAGACGAAGATATTCCAACTGTAAAGGTAGGGGACCTTTGGGTCTGTTCGGTGCGGAACAGAGCAGCTCATCAACTTCGGGCGGAAGCCGCACTCACGCCTGCAAGGGCAAGTTCAGTTATCATCGTCGGCCATGGCTTTGCATGAACTACACCCCTTCATCCGCTCTGAAATCGGCAAGCTCCCTGAAAAGCCCGGCGTCTATGTCCTGTTTCAGGTGCAGATTCCGCTGCACGCGGATGGGGGCGCTAATCTGAGAAAAACACTGCGTGCCGCCCGGGCCAAGTTTCCCCACGCCTCTCATTTCGCCGTGGAAGTGCTGCCCGCAGAAGAAGATGTAGCCCGCCGGCTCCGCCAAGTGGAGCAGGAACTCAAGCGAGTGCGAACCGCGGGATTTATCGGAGTAGAGAGATAACGGTCCGACGTTGTTGCTGCCGTCCCGGTTGACCCGACGACCACCTCGATGCCCTACCCGCATCTAACACAGTAATCGGGTAAATAGATGATGCAACTTCCGCAACCAATCCGTGTTCTAATTGATTAAGGGCGCAATCCGAGGAGACTCTATGAGCACACCCAGGTTGGGGATTCCGGTATTGGTACTAGCGGCCGTTATTTGCGGGCTGCTGGCGCTCCCCGCTATGGCCAGTTCGCAGGCGCGAATCGTCCGCCTCAGCGACGTCGAAGGTACGGTGCAGATTGATCGCGACGCAGGCCAGGGCTACGAACGGGCATTTCTGAACATGCCCATCGTGCAAGGCACGAAGCTCTGGACCAAGGAAGACGGTCGGGCAGAGGTCGAATTCGAAGATGGCACCGTAGTGCGCATCGTCCCTAATACCAAGATCAATTTCAGCGAACTCTCGCTGCGCGACTCAGGCGGCAAGCTCAACACCCTTAATTTGCAAGAGGGCACCGCGTACGTCAATTTTGAAGGGAAGAAGGATGACGAGTTTGTCATCAACTTCGGTCGCGAAAGCGCCCGTCTTACGCATCCAGCGCACTTTCGCGTGGAAATGGATGATGCGGAGGCAACGCTCGCGGTGCTGAAGGGCAGCGTCGACCTTCAAGGCCCATCCGGTTCGTTCGAGGTGGGCAAGAAGCAGACAGCAACTTTTGATCTCGCGGATAACGACCGTCACGAGATTGCCAAGAATTTCGAGCAGGATCCTTACGATAATTGGGACAAACAGCAGGCCCAGTATCATGATCGGTATTTCAACAACAGCTCCTACAGCAATTCCAATTACCCCTACAGCTACGGCGTCAGTGACCTGAATTACTACGGCAGCTACTATAACGTCCCGGGATACGGGAACATGTGGCAGCCCTACTTTGCAGGACCGGGTTTTGATCCTTTCATGAACGGCGCCTGGTGCTGGTATCCAGGGTACGGCTACACCTTCGTATCTGCTTACCCGTGGGGCTGGATGCCATATCGATACGGGACGTGGGTGTTCGTGCCGAACTTCGGCTGGGGCTGGCAACCGGGCGGCTGGAATACCTGGGCTACAATTCCGCGCACCATCAATCCTCCGAACCGCTTTGTGACTCCGCAGCCGCCGGTCACGGGTGGACGCCAGACGGTAGTCGTTGGCCACCCACCGGTGATGCCGGGTAACGCGCCCCGCAGGGTAATGATCACGCAAGGCTCGGCTGGCCTGGGAATTCCGCGTGGCACCGTGCGCAACTTGCCTGATATTTCCCAGCGAGTCGCCACGCAGGGAACTGCTACGGTGCGCACCGCGGCCCCAACGAGGAGCGTTTGGATGGGACCCAGCAACGGCTCGAGTTCGCGCGGCATGGGCTCTTCCGGGCGCGTGAGTGCTCCGTCCCCGCACACGTCGGCACCGCATTCCTCGGCTCCGTCGCATTCCTCTTCTTCTTCGAAACACTGAGAAACTGCGATGTCATGGGGCGACCTTCGGGTCGCCCTTTTTCTTTTTAGGAATTCAAGGCGCGCGGAGTTCACGAATAAGCGTGGTCAGGCAGGTAATTCACCGTACCAACACGCCCGCGTATCCCACTACCATCTGGCGGTCGCCTGAAACATCGCCTGAAGTGGCGTACTTAATGAGTTCCGCGGAAGTTGCCCCCAGCCGCTTTGTGGCAGTCAGCATGGCCACCGCCGGGCCGAAGCCGCACATGCTGATGTCCTCGTTCATCACCACGTCATACAATCCGCGCGCATCGAGGGCCAGGATGCGCTCAATCGCCTTGTGATCCTTAACCCGCGTAACGCGATCAGACTCGTAGTGATTCATGTCGCTGGAGGCGATGATCAGCACCGGCTCACTTTGGGCAGCGACCACTTGCGCGAGGGCCTCCCCGAGTTTCTCGAGAGATTCAAAATGGCTTGTGCCCAGCGCTATGGGTACAAAACTCAATTGCGGCTGCCGGGCTTGCAAGAATGGGAGCTGAACTTCCGCTGCGTGCTCGGAGCGGTGCGCTTCCGGATCTTCGCTAAGCAGAGGAAACTGCTCTCGCAAAGTCTTGGCCAGCGACGAATCAATCGGCACGTCGCCTAGCGGTGTCTCCCATCCACCTTCGGTCATTATGGAGAGAGGCTGTCCCCGGCCGGTATGGTTGGGACACATCAGGATCACGCGGCGCGGTATCTGCACTCGCGCGAAAACCGCACCCGCGACGTGGCCGGAGTACATATAACCCGCATGCGGAGCTACACAACCCAGGCTCGGGATGGGCTGCTCCACACCGGCTTCATAGGTTTGTACCTCCGACAGCAGGATGTCGGGATCGCCGGGATAAAAGCGTCCTGCAACTGCGGGATGACGCACCCCTGTGCCCATAAAGGTTCCTTGATGACTTCAACTCCCGCTCGCGGTCGTCCCCTGCAACGCGCGGTACAGTGCCGCGCTCTTTTCTAACGACAGAGCTTCAGCGCGAACATTCGGCTTGATGCCGGCCTTCTCCAGCGCAGTTTTCAGGGTATTCGATTCGTACTCTGATTTCAGGTTGTTCCACAAAGTCTTCCGCTTCAAGCCGAATGACTGCTTTAAGAAATTGATAAATCCCTCTTCCGGAACATGCAATCGAGCCAGTTTGGAGTCCAGGGTGAGCCGCAGCACGGTGGAGTGAACCTTGGGTGGGGGAGCGAAAGCTCCCGGAGGAAGCGTGAAAAGCTTCTCGACTTTGCCGTAAAGCTGGGCGGTAGCCGAAAGCAAGCCGTAGTCTCGGCCTCCGGGCGCCGCCGCTATGCGGTCGGCCACTTCGCGTTGCACCATGATTACCAGCGTGGAGAAATATTCGCGAAATTCGAACAAGCGCAGCAGGATATCGGAGGTGATGTAGTAGGGAAGATTTCCCACCACGCGAACTTGTTCGGGCGTAAGCGTCAGTCCGGGGCGGGACGATCCCGGCTTGGGGCCAAACAGAGTGTGAAAGTCGATAGCAAGAATGTCGCCTTCGATTATTTCCACATTGGGTGTGGTGCCAAACTTCATGCGCAGCTGGGCGGCGAGCACGCGATCGAGCTCTATGGCAATGACCCGTCGTGCGCGGGGGGCAAGCAGGGAAGTGATATCTCCGCGTCCCGGTCCGATTTCGAGCACGGTTTGCTGCGAGATGTCGCCCAGCGCGTCCACGATGCGGGCTGCGGCGCCCTGGTCAGTCAGAAAGTGCTGCCCAAGCTTGGGCTTCCGATTCCGGACACCGCCGGCAGCTACGACCCTTGGCACGTTGACCCTCTTTCCGTTCGCCATTTACACTGACTGGTCATCCCCTGAATTGCGGCTGAGTGCGGCAAATAGTGTGCCACTGAGACCGCACGTATCATAATAGCTTGCCCGCTCGCTGCGGGACGTTTTTGGAGGCTGTCTTCATGCATATAGCATTCGCGGCATCGGAGTGCGTGCCTTTTTCCAAGACCGGCGGTCTGGCCGATGTGGTGGGAGCCCTGCCCCGGGCGCTGGCTGCGGCGGGCCATCAGGTCAGCGTGTACCTTCCGCGCTATCGCATGACTAAGCTTCCCGACGCGCAGACCGTGGTGCGCAGTGTGACCGTTCCGTTCGATGACCGCTACCGTTTCTGCTCGGTGGTGAGTGGCGGCAGCCATTCCGGCATAAAGTTTTACTTTGTGGATTATCCCCCCTACTTCGAACGCGATGCTCTATATGGCACCCCGGCAGGCGATTATCCCGACAACGCCGAGCGCTTCGCATTGTTTTCACGGGCTGTGCTTGAGGCCTCCAAAATCCTCGGCGTGCCCAACGTATTTCACTGCCATGACTGGCAATCGGCGCTGGTCCCGGTGATGCTCCGTACGCTCTATGCGGAAGACCCCGCATTCCGTGAGGTGGGAACTGTTTTCACCATTCACAACATGGGATATCAGGGGCTGTTTCCGCCTGAGGTTTTGCCGCTGCTCCTGCTGCCCTGGGATTTGTTCACCATTTCCAAGATGGAATTCTTTGGGCAGGTAAATTTCCTGAAGGGCGCGCTCGTGTTCTCCGACTTCATCACCACGGTGAGCCGCAAGTACAGTCAGGAGATCCAGACTACGGAATATGGCTTTGGCCTGGAAGGCGTGCTGCGCAACCGTGCCTCCACGGTCACCGGCATTCTCAACGGTGTCGATTACGACGAGTGGAGTCCGCAGACAGACAAATTCATCGTAGCCCACTACTCCCCCGCAGACTTAAGTGGCAAAGCGAAATGCAAGCATGACCTGCTGGCCGCTTTTGGAGTGGATCACGCCGATCCCAAATCGCCGGTAATTGGCATTGTTTCCCGCTTTGCCGCGCAAAAGGGCTTTGACTTGATCTCTCAGATCATGGATCGGCTGGCGCGTGAAGACATGATCGTGGTGGCGCTGGGAGCGGGTGATAAAGAGTACGAGGAAATGTTCCGGCGGCTGAACAAACAATTTCCGCAGAAGATTGCCGTTAAGGTGGCCTACGACAATGCCATCGCCCACAAGATTGAGGCAGGCGCCGACATGTTCCTGATGCCATCCCGCTACGAGCCTTGCGGCCTGAACCAGATCTACAGCCTGAAGTACGGCACCGTGCCCATCGTGCGCGCGACCGGCGGCCTCGATGACACCATCGAACCCTGGGACGCTCGTACTGGCAGGGGCACCGGCTTCAAGTTCAGCGAGTACAGTGGCGAGGCGCTGCTACTGACCATCAGGCAGGCCCTGCAGGCCTACCGTGATCAGGCCTCGTGGCAGACCCTGATGCGCAATGGCATGAACAAGGACTTCTCCTGGAATGCTTCTGCCAAGGAGTACGTCCGCATCTACGAACGCGTACGGCAATTACGTGCAGTGAATTCAGCGCCTAATTCAACGCCGGAGCCTGAGCTGGTTTTGCGAGCTAAGTAAAGCAAGCCCGTCAAACCCGAACGCCGCATGTGCCTTCCTGACTCATGCGGCATTTCTGTTCTTCCGGTGCATCGGGTTGGTAAAATCCGCTTAGCCGCCCCACTCTAATGCCAGAGTTCACCAAGACCATCTTCCACGTCGACATGGACGCCTTCTTCGTGTCGGTGGAAGAGTTGTTTGACCCATCGCTCAAGGGCAAGCCGGTGGTTGTGGGAGGGCAGCGGCACGAGCGCGGCGTAGTCTCAGCAGCCTCATACGCAGCCCGCAAATTTGGGGTCCATTCCGCTATGCCGTTGCGTACCGCCGCCAAGCTGTGTCCGCAAGCGGTGTTCGTCGACGGCCATCCCGAGCGCTATCGCGAATGTTCTGAGAAAGTCTACGGCGTGCTCACCAGCTTCTCACCTTTGGTAGAGATGGCTTCCATCGATGAGGCTTATCTGGATATGACCGGAACCGACCGTCTGCACGGTCCGCCGTTGCGCGCCGCCCACGCGCTGCACCAGAGGATGAAAGCAGAAACACAACTGAACTGCTCGATTGGGATGGGTACGTCGCGCCTGGTCGCTAAAGTTTCATCCGCGCAGGCGAAGCCCAACGGCGTGCTGTGGATTGTTCCGGGACAGGAGGCAAAGTTCCTGGCGCCTCTCAATGTTCGCGACATCCCTGGTGTTGGCAAAGTCATGGAGCAAAATCTGCATGGAATGGGCATTTACAAAGTCGCGGACCTGGCGCGCTTGGAAGAGCAGACTCTGGAAGAGCAGTTTGGAAAATGGGGCCTGGCGCTTGCCGGAAAGGCGCGGGGGCAGGATGCGGGCGGCTGGTTCGACACGGAAGTGGCCGCGGATACCGACCCTAAGTCCATTAGCCACGAACACACTTACAACGAGGACACGGCCATCGCCGAGCAGCTCGAATCCACGTTGATGCGGCTTTCGGAAATGGTGGGCCGGCGTTTGCGTGAAAACAAGCTCTATGCCCGCACCATTCAACTGAAGTTACGTTACAAGGACTTCACCACCATTACCCGGGCCCACTCACTAACCATTCCGACGCAACTTGATACGGAAATATTCGAGCAAGCGCGCACCTTATTTCGCAATAATTGGAAAAAAGGTGCTGCCGTTCGATTGTTAGGGGTGCAAGCCTCGTCATTTGAAGCCCATTCCGAGCAAATCGAACTGCTCGAACCCGACCGGCAGAATCGCTGGAAACAGGCTCTGGCCGCGGCTGACCAACTTCGCGACAAGTACGGTGAGTCCACTGTCAGCCTGGCCAGCGGCCTGAAAGGCGGCTTCCGCGAGCGCACCCATGAGAACCCGGCAGGCCTGCCAGGAAAGAAAGTGAAATAACCGCAAAGAGCGCCAAGGGTCGCGAAGATAGATCTCCGCGCGCTTTGCGAAACTTCGTCGAACTCTGCGATTAAAGAATTTGTGGTTTTAAAGCTAACAACTATACTCAGTACCCGTCTCTAGGATAGCTATTAATCCACTCCCCAGAATTGACCGCACCTCCGCAAACACACTAATATGCCTCGTTCACCCCTCACAGGAGTTCCACCAATGCGTAAAGTCCTTTTCTTGATCTTAATCTCAGCCGTGGCCTGCCTTGCCGAATCGAACTCGCCGCTGCTTCTCCGCAAGCCCAGCGTCAGCAAAACCGAGATCGTCTTCAACTATGCCGGCGACCTGTGGATTGTCGCCCGCGATGGCGGCGACGCCCGCCGCCTGACGGCCGGTGTCGGCGTCGAGACTGACCCAATCTTTTCGCCGGACGGCACAATGGTCGCTTTCACCGGCGAGTACGACGGAAATAAAGATGTCTACGTTGTTCCCGCCGCGGGAGGCGAACCGAAACGCCTCACCTATCACCCCGGAGCAGACTATGTGGTGGGTTGGACCCCAGACGGCAAACGAATTCTCTTCAATTCCTCCCGGAGCAGTTATTACCATCTTGCCGACCAGTTATTCACGGTGCCGGTGGAGGGTGGATTTCCCAGCGAATTGCCCCTGCCTATTGCCGAGCAGGCCTCTTTTTCGCCCGATGGCACCCACCTGGCCTATGTGCCGCATCCCCAGTGGCAGGAGGCTTGGAAACGCTATCGCGGCGGGCAGACTACGCCCATCTGGGTTGCCGATCTGAAAGATTCCAGCATTGTCAAAATTCCGCGGGACAACTCCAACGACTTCAATCCCATGTGGGTGGGCAACATAGTTTATTTCCTCTCTGATCGCAACGGCCCGGTGAGCCTGTTCGCCTATGACGTAAACACCAAGCAGGTTTCAGAAGCAATCAAGAATGATGGGCTCGATTTCAAATCGGCTTCGGCCGGGCCAGATGCCATCGTGATTGAACAGTTCGCAGCCGTGCGCTTGTACGACCTGAACACGCGACAGGTCAAGGATGTTAGCGTTCGTGTCGCGGGAGATTTTGCCCAGGTTCGTCCCCACTTCGTGAAAGTCGATCCCAAGCGAATTCATAATTTCAATCTCTCACCTACCGGAACGCGCGCCTTGATGGAGGCTTGGGGAGAGATTTTCACTGTCCCTTCGGACAAAGGCGACATCCGCAACCTGACTCATTCCCCTGCTGTCGCTGATCGTGATCCGGCGTGGTCGCCCGACGGGCGGTGGGTCGCCTACTTTTCCGATGAGCCCGGCGAATACGAGCTGCAATTGCGCGATCAGACCGGCATGGGCAAAATTCGGCACATCAATTTGGGCAAGGAACCGTCATTTTATTATTCGCCGGTGTTTTCGCCCGACAGCAAGAACATCGCCTACAGCGATAAGCGGCTCAATTTGTGGTACGTGAATGTGGAGAAGGCAACGCCCACGCTCGTCGCCACTGACCTGTTTGAAGGGCCGCAGTTCAGCCAAAACTGGGCTCCCGACAGTAAGTGGATCGCATATTCCAAGCAGCTTCCCAACCACTTGCATGCCATCTTCGTGTATTCGCTCGAGCAGGGGAAGTCGTACCAGGTCACGGACGGCATGAGCGACGCGCTTTATCCCGCCTTTGACAGGCACGGCAAATATCTCTACTTCACTGCCAGCACCGACACCGCTCTTACAGGCGGGCAGGGCTGGGACATGTCGGGCGACAACCAGCGAGTCACACGCAGCGCCTACATAGTCGTTCTGGCCAAGGACGTGGCGTCGCCGCTCGCGCCGGAGAGCGATGAAGAAAAAGTCAAAGAGGAGATCAAGGAGCAGAAGGAGCAAAAGGCCAAAGACAAGGCTGAGGCAAAGAAGAAGGACAACGACAAAGAGAAAGACAAAGACAGCAAAGACGCGGACAAAGATGCCGCTACAGACAAGGACAGAGACAAAGACAAAGACAAAGACAAAGACAAAGACAAAAAAGATGAGCCCGTCGTCGTACGCATCGACATGGAGAACATCGGCCAGCGAATTCTGTCTTTGCCGATTCCAGCCAGAAATTATCTGAACCTGGAAGCAGGCAAGTCCGGAATTCTGTTTCTGTCCGAGGGCCCGTCGGTGATTACCGAAGAGGATCAGGACAACCTGAAGCAACACAAGTTCGATCTGAGCAAGCGCAAGGTGGACAAGTTCCTCGATGAAGTGAATGACTTCACCGTCTCAGCCAACGGAGAGAAGCTCCTGTATCGAAAAGAGGAGCAGTGGGCGATAACCGGGACAGGGGAGCCGCCCTCTGCCACGCCTCCCGATAAACCTAAGCCGGGCGAAGGGCCGCTCAAGCTCGATACCATGGAGCTCTACCTCCAGCCTCGCGACATGTGGAAGCAGATTTATCGCGAGACTTGGCGCATCGAGCGCGATTTCTTCTACGACCCTAACCACCACGGCCTGGATCTGGCCAAAGTGCAGAAAAAATATGAGCCATATCTGGAAGGGGTGGCTTCGCGCGAAGAATTGACTTACTTATTTCAAGAAGCCCTCGGCGAAATGACCGTAGGACACATGTTCGTGGGCGGCGGCCATGAGCCAGATGCCAAGAAAATAAAAGGCGGCTTGCTGGGCGCAGATTACACGGTCGAAAACGGCCGCTATCGCGTGGCGAGAGTGTACAACGGAGAAAACTGGAATCCCGGCCTGCAGGCTCCGCTGACCCAGCCCGGAGTGAACGTGAAGGCAGGCGAGTACATCCTGGCGGTCAACGGGCGTGACCTGCACGGCTCCGATGAAATTTACAGCTTTTTTGAAGAGACTGCGGGCCGGCAGGTCGTGTTAAAAGTTGGTCCCAATCCTGATGGCAAGGACGCGCGCGAGGTGACCGTCGTTCCCGTCGAGAACGAAGACAATCTGCGCCGCCTTGCCTGGGTTGAAGGCAATCGCCGCAAAGTGGATGAGCTAAGCGGTGGCCGCGTGGCGTATGTGCACGTTCCGAACACCGCGGGCGCCGGCTACAACAACTTCAATCGCTACTATTTTGCCCAGGTTGGCAAAGACGCCGCCATCATTGACGAACGCTTCAACGAAGGCGGGCAGCTTGCCGACTACATCATCGACTACTTGCGCCGGCCGCTCATGAGCCGCATCGTGACCCGCGAAGGACAGGATTGGTCAAGTCCCACCGAGGCGATCTACGGCCCGAAAGTCATGGTTGTAAATGAAATGGCCGGCTCTGGCGGCGACGCATTGCCCTGGTACTTCCGCAAGGCGCAAATCGGCCCCCTGGTGGGCAAGAAAACGTGGGGTGGACTGGTCGGAATTGGTGGCTATCCCGAGTTGATTGATGGCGGCTATGTGACCGCTCCCAGAGACGCCATCTACGGCCTCAACGGCGACTGGGAAGTGGAGAACCACGGGATTCCCCCTGATTTCGACGTAGACCTGGATCCCGCGGCCGTTCGCCAGGGGCACGATCCGCAACTCGAGAAGGCAGTCCAAGTGGTAATGCAGTTGCTCAAAGAGCATCCGTTACCCGATTACAAACGGCCTAACTATCCCAACTATCACGCCAGCGATGGCTTGGGCATCGACAAAGCAAAAGCAACCACCGGCACCCCAGCCGGTGGCAAATAAAACCTAAGGCTTGCGTGGGGACGGGCGTCTCGTCCGTCCCTGCCGAGTCAGAGACGAGGCAGCCGGTACGCACATAGCTGCCAATCCTGTTTTTCTCCGCGCGCTCAGCGATCCCTCTGCGATCTCCGCGGTTAAAAGCTTTTGCCGCGAATATCAGAAAAAAATCCCCCCGGAACTCAAGGAATATTCCAGAAGCCGATCCCTAAGCCGCTTGTTTGGTTCCCATCTCGTGAACGGACGCAGCCTCGACGCCCCCTCCGGCGAGTCCCCCCAGCAATAACCCATATATCAAGTGCCCCACTAGAGACGCACCCGCACCCTTTACACCCCCCATGCGAGAACCGAGCACCCCCGCTCCGATCATCGGCATGACTGCAAGTTGCGATGTCAGCCATAGCACCAAACCAAAGGCCAGCCCTCGCGCAGGCGGAGAGCCCGGAAGGCGGCGATAAAAGAAAGCCGCATACGCCAAAGGAAGCAGCAGCGCGCCGCTGAGAATGTGCACGATCATGCCCAGAGTCCAGCCGCCCAGCATGGTGGCGAGCAGTTCGACAATCTCCACTCGCACACCTACGAGCAAGGCGAGCACATAAACCGCCGCGCTCATGGCGGGTGTTCCCACCAAGCCTCCCACAATCGCCAAGCCAAGATTGGGCCTCATGCGATCCTCCCTGTATACTGGTCATGTCGCGGAGGCTAATGGGTCGAGAGGGTGGATCCCGCGTCGCAACCGCCAGCCTGCGAGGTTTAATTTCTGCCACTATTGCTACACGACCACAGAGGCGGAAGGGAAATTCAAACTATTAATTTGACTTATTTATAAAACGAGCTTGATAAGCCCGGCTTATCACATGATTGAGCTTCATTATCAGTGTGGCGGCTAGCCCGTGGGCAGGGGCGCAAAAGGCGGAGGCCGGGATCCCGGAATGACTTCCGGTCCCGGCCTGGTTTTATGTCAACTTTGTGCCCCAAACTGAGACGCGGCAAGCCTACAGTGCTAGTTAGCAGGGTTAGCGTTCGATGCTGCTGTGGTGCTCCCGTTGCTTGCGGCGCCAATGCGGCTCAGACGCGGAAAGAACGGCGTCACCTCAAACGGCATTTTGTCTCGCGCGGAGGTAATCGCGACCGGCTGGCTCTTGCTGAGTTCAACACGATTGTCCCACGCATTCATCTTCACACGCCCTCCCAGCGGCAATGCCGCAATCTGGTCGAGCTTGTTCAGATCGAATGCCGGCCCTGAGGTCATCAACTCTGACATGCGGGTGACCGTGCCTTTTTGAGCGATGTTGTTGCCCAGGTGCGCCGTGAGCAGTGCATTCAAGGCACCGGCCCGGCTCTGCAGTGCTTTCAGGAACAGCCCTGCGCTATCCAGTTTCTGCCCGTAGGGCGACTTCTTGAGCAGCTCGACCGCCTTCTTATCGGCCGCTGCTTCTTCTTCCGGAATGTGCTTGAAGCCGAGATTCGAGTACGTCGATTCATCCGAGAACAGCATGCGGTCGTTGAAAGCATATTTGCCGCCCAGGTTGTGGCCCAGGACGATGTGCGCGAGTTCGTGGGAAAGCGCCATCGCAAGGCTGGCCTCATCCGGAAGCACGTCAATAAATCCACGGCTTACGACGATGGTGTTACCCACGCTGAAGGTCTCCAGCGGAGAAGTGAGCAGGATGCGGGTACGCACGGGCCGCGACAGATCGAGGTTATTGGTAATTTCCAGGTTGTTGACCACGGTTTGCAGAATCTTGTCAACATCCCCTTCCGGCGCCAGCAGCCCGGCGCGCTCCAGGCGTTCGACTACATTGTCTTCCGCCTGCTGCTGCCACTCGCGCTGAGCCTGCAGCGGTGAAGCGTCCTGCGTCGCGGGGCTCTCGTCTTTCACGCTGTCCACCCGGATCTGTGTCAACTCATCGTCTTTGCCACCCTTCTTCAAGTCGTATCCCCAGATGCGAGTCTGCGCCTTGAATGCGATTTCATTGTGCGCCTTGGCGCTGAAGTCGCCTTCTTCGCTGTATATGTAGGCCGGCACCCAGTAACCCGGAATCAGGTTCAGGCGCCAGCTGTCCATGTGGAAGAAATAGGAATTTCGCGGACGGGGAGCATACGTCCCATTTAACCGAACGATGTTGAAATCCTGGTCCTCGACCCAGATTCGGCCGAGGAACCGGCCCTTGCCGGCTTCCTTCTTGGGTGTCACGTCAAACACCAGGCAGCGCACATCGCCCAAAAATTCGCGGCGCGCATAATGGAAATCATAGTGTTGGCGGTCGAAGTCGGTGCGATCGGCGAAGATCATCCAGGAAAATCCCAAGGGTTGGTAACTGATCTTAAACAGGTTGGTAACGCCGCCGAGCAGGTGCTTTTCCATGCTGGCATCTTTCAGGAAATCGCGGCGATCAATCGCCGCGCCGAAATCCATTCGTCCCAGAAAATAACGATCGTCTTTGGGAACCGGCCCGAGCTGCGGATCGAGCTTCAGGTTCTGCAGATAGGTCTCCACAATGGGATTCCGCGTCTCCAGCATTTTGACCAGGCCGTGTTCGCGTTGCACGAAGCGATCGACCACCTGGTCCATGGTGACCGGGGCTGCCTGAGCGGCAGGCGTGGATTGCGGCGGTTGCGCCGGTGCGCTCTGAGCCGCCTCCGGCTGCGTTCCTGCTGGCGTATTCGCTGGCTGCTGCGCAGCCGCGCTCAACGCCAACAACAGAAAACTGGTGAACATCCAATACCGTCTAGCCATAACTCTTTTCTCCATCTTTTCTTCAGTACGCCAATTGGAAAACCACGTGTACGATTGCCGTCGAATCGACCGCCTGGCCGTTACGCAAGGCCGGCTTGAAACGCATTTTGTTAGCGGCGGCTACGGCCGCCTCATCCAACCCATGGCCAAGCCCGCGTACCACCCGACTCACGTTCAGCTGTCCGTTAGCGCCAAACATCACTTCGAGCAGGACTTCGCCTTCCAGCTTTGCCTGGCGAGCTTCGCTGGTATAAACCGGATTAGGTTTAAAGATGATTTCGACCGGATTGCTCGGCGGACCGCCATCCACCATGGGCCGAGCTTTGCCGCCCCCTTGTGCAACTTCCTGCGTGCTGAAGCCGGCAGTCTGCACGCCCCGGCCGTTGCTGCGGCCATCGCCGTTACCCGGCTGCGCAACGCCATTACCGAAACCCGCGCTCGCGATGGTCCCTTTCACTCCTTTTGCGCCGCCTGTCCCATTGCCCTGGCCTGCACCTGGCGGAAGATCGAATGCACCTGTGTTGGCAGCGACCAGCTTGGCATTCGGCTTACCTTGTCCAGGAATTCCATTGGGATCGCCGAAGCCCCCGGTTTGAACTTTTTGCGTGGGAAGGTTCACGGTCGGTGGGGCCGAGCTGCCGAACTCCCCGGTATGAATCACTTGCGCTGGACGCGCTCCCCCCGCAACTTTCAGCACGGCGGGCGCGAAATTGTTGGTGACAACCACTTTCGGCGGCGCAGGCACATCCGGCCGAGGCACTTGAATGTCATGCGGCACAATCATTTTCGGAAAAGGGACGGGTGCCGGCGGAAGCAGCTTGGCATGTACAGTTGGAGTTTTTGGCTTGTAGGGCGCGGGCCGCAGCGCTGGAATTGGGATGAGTTCGGTTACGTGATACCGCTCATTCAATTGCAATCTTTGCGGAATCAACAGGCCGAGATTGATGAGCATCAAAATGAACAGAATCTCCAGACCATAGCTGGTCACCAACGTGCGCCAACTGATCTTGTGCTCCGGCAGGAGCCCTAGCTGAAAGTTGATAGGCGCAGCCATGCACACTCCAGGGAAACCCGGGCAGGGAAGCACGCACGGGCTGGAATCTTTAACTTAGGGGAGAATGCGGAGAGGGTAAATGTGTCCCAGGCTCATGACCATTGGTAATGCGGCTGTGGAAATCTGGGAAATAGCCCGAAATGCAGGAGCGGGCGAGCTTAGGCGCGGCTAAACTCTTTGCGCAGACCGCGAAAGTAGTAGAAAACCGGTATTCCAGCCAGAATTACCAGGCAGCCCAGGGCAGAATTCCGCAAATTATCGGTGAATGTGTAGTACAAAAGCACGGCAGAAGCGGCAACAAACAACGCCGGAACCACAGGATATCCCCAGACTTTGTACGGACGTCGCGTCTGCGGCTCGCGCCGGCGAAACACGAAGACTGTGCTGCCGGCGATCATGTAAAACAGCCACTCGGCAAAAATCGCCAGCGAAAACAGCTGGCGAAAGTTTCCCCCCAACAGCAGCAGGAGGATGGTCAGGATTGCCTGCGCAACAATGGCCGCTGACGGAGTGTGAAAGCGCGGGTGAACTTCCGCCAAAGTCCGAAAAAAATATCTGTCCCGCGCCACGGCATAGGGCACGCGCGCTCCACTCATTATGGTGCCATTGAGCGTGACCAACATGGAGATTGCCATTCCAGCGGAGACGATCCCCGCCCCCAAGTGGCCGAGCACCAGCCCAATCGCATCTGA
>Ga0209577_10001986_pt1 | contig 19917 bp, 16 predicted proteins | sample GraSoiAngelo_109_FD_185874 | JGI IMG/M metagenome (GOLD analysis project Ga0209577, IMG submission 185874) | Grasslands soil microbial communities from the Angelo Coastal Reserve, California, USA - 14_0903_12_20cm (SPAdes) (version 2) | ecosystem: Environmental > Terrestrial > Soil > Grasslands...
CGGGTCCTTCTACGACGGCTACGGCCAGGAGGCCGTGTCTGCGGGAGCCGCGTTCGCGATGGGCCCCGAGGACCGGCTCTGTGTGCTGCACCGAGATCTCGCCGCGCACCTGATCCGCGGCGTCCCACCGGCGCGGATCATCGGCCAGTACCTGGGACGCGACACCGGCGTCACGCGCGGCCGTGACGGCAACGTCCACTTCGGGGATCGGCGGCTCGGGTGCGTCGGGATGGTCTCGATGCTCCCCGACATGATGCTCGTCGCCACGGGAATGGCGATGGCGTTCAAGCTGCGCGGCGAGGCGCGCTGCGCGCTGACGTGGTTCGGCGACGGCTCGACCTCAAGAGGCGACTTCCACGAGGCGATGAACTGGGCCGGCGTTCAGAAGCTGCCGGTCGTGTTCGTGCTCGAGAACAACCAGTACGCCTATTCGACGCCGCTGGACAAGCAGTTCGCGGTCGATCCCGTCGAACGCGCCGCGGCGTACGGATTCGTCGGCATGACCGTGGACGGAAACGACGTCGAGGCGGTATTCGAGGCCGCCCGCGCCGCTCGGGAGCGGGCGCTGCAGGGCGGGGGCCCGACCCTCATCGAGGCCGTGACCATGCGGATGCACGGACACGCCGCCCACGACGACATGAAGTACGTGCCCAAGGAGCAGGTCGAGGAGTGGCGCAAGCGCGACCCCGTCGACCGCCAGGAGGCGCGGCTGCGGTCGTTGGGCGTGGACGTGGACGAGGTTCGCGCCGAGATCCAGGCCGAGATCGACGCCGCCACCGAGGAGGCGCTACGCGCGCCGATGCCCGACCCGGCTTCGGCGGTCGACGGCGTGTTCTGCGAGGGGGAGGCCGAGCCGCTGGGCGACGGCGTGGCGCGCTGGAGCGGGTTCCGGTCATGACCCAGCTCACTTATCTGCAGGCGATCTCCTCGGCGCTTCGCGATGAATTGCGTGCCGACGAACGGGTCCTCGTGATGGGAGAGGACATCGGCGTGTTCGGCGGCGCGTTCAAGGTGACGGACGGGTTCGTCGAGGAGTTCGGAACCGATCGGGTGATGGACACACCGCTGGCCGAGTCGGCGATCATCGGATGCGCGGTCGGGGCCGCCGTGGTGGGCATGCGCCCGGTGTGCGAGATGCAGTTCGCCGACTTCATCTCCTGCGGCTTCGACCAGCTCGTGAACGTCGCCGGGAAGATGCACTACCGCCAGGACTTGGCGGTTCCGATCACGGTGCGGCTTCCCTCCGGCGGCGGCTTCTCGGGCGGCCCGTTCCACTCCCAGAACCCCGAGGCGTGGTTCATGCACACGCCCGGGATCAAGGTGGTGGCGCCTTCGACCGCCGAAGATGCCAAGGGCCTTCTGCATGCCGCGATTCGCGATCCCAACCCTGTGTGCTACATGGAGCACAAACACCTGTACCGCCGAGTGAAGGGCGAGATTCCCGAAGGCGTCTACGAGACGCCGTTCACCGCACGGGTCGCGCGCGAGGGATCGGACCTCGTGGTGATCACCTACGGCGCGATGGTCCATACGGCGCTCGAGGCCACCGAGGATCTGGATGGCGCATCGGTAGAGGTGCTCGACCTGCGCTCGCTGGTGCCACTGGACGAGGCGGCGATCCTCGAATCGGTCGAGCGTTGCTCGAAGGTCGTGATCGTGGACGAGGCCAACTCGACCTGCGCCGCGGGCGCCCAGGTGGCGGCAGTGATCGCGGAGAAAGGATTCGAGTCGCTGGACGGGCCGGTGGTCCGGGTGGCGACGCCCGATGTCCCGATCCCGTTCTCGCCCCCGCTGGAGCAGGTAGTCCTGCCGTCCGTAGACCGCGTGAAGGAGGCGTGCCGTGAGCTCCTCGCGTACTGAGACCGGAGGCGGCGCCCCCGCTCCCGGCACCACGATCGTCGACGTGACCATGCCCCAGATGGGCGTGTCGGTCGCCGAGGGCACGGTCGTCGCCTGGCGCGTCGGCGTCGGCGACTCGATCGGCGCCGACGAGACGATCTGCGAGATCTCCACCGACAAGATCGACACCGAGGTGCCGGCGCCGGTCAGCGGCGTCGTCACCGAGATCCTGGTCGAGGTCGAGGCCACCGTGCCTGTGGGCGAGGTGCTGGCCAGGATCGCGGTCGGCGACGGAGCAGCGTCTGCGGGTGAGCCCGCCTCGGCCGCGCCCGGTCCGGCCGCCACCCCGGCCGCGCCCGGTCCGGCCGCCACCCCCACCGCGCCGGGTCCGGCCGCCCCCCCAACCCATGATGCCCCGCAATCCGGTGCATCGTCGAATGGGGCGGGCGCGAACGGCTCCGGCACGGGCCCCGGCGCGGCGCCGATGGCCCCCGGCCCGGCGCCGCCCGCGACCGGCGCGCCCCCCCGCGCGACCCGCTCGCCGGGCGGGCGCCGCTACTCCCCCGTCGTGCAGCGGGTCGCCGCCGAGCACGGCATCGACCTGAGCCAGGTCACCGGGAGCGGCCGAGGCGGCCGGGTGCGCAAGCAGGACGTGCTCGCGTTCATCGAGTCGGGTGGCTCGACGCAGGCCCCGGCCGTGACGCAAGCCCCGGCCTCGACGCAAGCCCCGGCCGTGGAGGAGGCGCCGCTCCACATCGAGAGCCCGTACCGGCCCGAGCCGGTCGCGCCACCGGCAGCCGGCTCGCCCACCCTCTCGCGGATGCGCCGCCAGATAGGCGAGCACATGAAGCGCTCGCTCGAGACGGCCGCCACGTGCACGACCTGGATCGAGGTCGACATGTCACGGGTGGAGCAGGCGCGCGCGAGGCTCGGCGTCACCGCGCTCGCATTCGTGGCTCGGGCGACCATCGACGCACTGCGTGAGCACCCCGCGGTGAACGCCTGGCTCGAGGACGAGCGGTACACGGCGCACACCGAGGTCAACCTGGGAATTGCTGTCTCGCTGGGAGAGGATGGCCTCATCGTGCCGGTGGTCCACCGCGCCCAGGAGCTGTCCGCCGAGGGTCTCGCCGCCCGGATCAAGGATCTGGCCCGGCGCGCTCGCTCGCGCGAGCTCACCCCAGACGACGTCCACGGCGGCACGTTCACGATCACCAATCCGGGTCAGTTCGGGTCGATCATGGCCACGCCGATCATCAACCAGCCGCAGGTGGCGATCCTCGATTTCGAGGCCGTCGTGAAGCGCCCGGTGGTGATTACGGACGCCGAGGGGAACGACGCGATCGCCATCCGGCCGATCACGATCCTCGGTTTGAGCTGGGACCATCGCGCGCTGGACGGCGCGCTCGCCGCCCAGTTCCTGGCGAGCGTGAAACGCCATCTCGAGGGGCTAGTCGCCGACTAGCATCATTGACGTGGATCACCGTCGTCCCGAGCTTTGGGTCTGTCACCTCGGCACGGTCGAGTACCGCGAGGCGCTCGAGCTGCAGGAGCGGATCCGCGCAGCCCGCCAGCGGGACGAGGTCCCCGATATCCTATTGACGCTCGAGCACTGGCCTGTCTACACCCGCGGCAGGCGCTCGGGCCCCGGCGAGCTCCCGATGGGCGATGACTGGTACCGGATGCAGGGCATCGACATCGTCGAGACGAACCGCGGCGGGAAGATCACCTACCACGGGCCCGGCCAGCTGGTCGGCTACCCGATCGTGCGGGTCGATGACGTCGTCGGATATGTCCGCATGCTCGAGGCCGCGCTCGTGACCGCGCTCGGCGAAGAGGGGATCCGGGCGCGCGCCCGGCCGGAGGACGGACCCGACTACACCGGCGTCTGGGTGGGCGAGCGGAAGATCGCCTCGATCGGGGTGCACGTCGCGCGCGGGGTGACCACCCACGGGTTCGCGGTCAACGTCGAGAACGACCTGCAGCCGTTCCAGTGGATCGTGCCCTGCGGGCTCGAGGGGGTGCAGATGACCTCCCTGATCAAGGAGACCGGCAGGCTCGCGGGTCAGACGAAGTGCTTCCGCCGGCGCGCGGCGTATGCCGTGGCCGAGGCGCTCGGCCGGCGCCAGCGATTGGTCAGCCGGGCGCGGCTAGAGGATCGCGCCGCGGCGTTACAGCTTCACTAGGGGGTGTGCAGATGGTTCGAGGAAAGCTGGGCTTGAGACTCGCCGGGGCCGGCGCGGCGATCGTCGTGACCCTGGTCAGTGCCCCGTCCGCGTTGGCGCTGGGTGGGGGCGGTAGCGCCGGGTTCGGTGGCGGCGGCGGCGGCGGAGGCGGCGGCTTCGGCGGCGGGGGCTTCGGCGGCGGTGGCGGCTATTACGGCGGTGGCGGCGGGGGCACGGGCCGCATCAGCGCGGGCTTCGTCTTGGCCCTGGTGGTCGCCGTGCTGGTGATCGTCGCCGGTGCGTTTCTCTACGCGCGCATGCTCGTGCTCGCGCGGCGCCACCGGATTCACAAGCGTGAGCGGCGGGTGGAGACGGCGGCAGCGGTGGCCGCGGAGGACGACGCGGCGTTCGACAGCGAGTCCGTTCACGCCCAAGCTGCACAGCTGTTCCTCGATATCCAGTCGGCGTGGGATGCAGGAGATCGGGACCGGCTGCGGTCCCTGGTGGGCCCGGAGCTCTGGACCGAATGGAAGCGGCGCCTTGACAATTTCGACCGGAAAGGCTGGCGCAACCGCGTTCAGCCGATCGCACAGCCCAAGGTCCAGTACGTGGGGCTGCACAACGCGGCGGACCCCTCCGACGACCGGTGCGTGGTGATCGTCCAGTCGAAGGTGCGCGACTACGTCGAGACCTCGTACGGCCGGCGCATCACACACCGCGGAACCTCGTCGGAGATCATCAATGCGTTCGAGTACTGGACGCTCGCCAAGCGGACCGACGGCGCCGAGACCCGCTGGATCCTGGAGTCGATCGAGCAGGCCAAGGAGGGCGAGCACGAGCTCAGCGAAGAGCTGTTGCCGACGCCCGAGTACGACGAGACCGCGATGCGCGACGAGGCGCTTGTCGAGGGGGCGGCCGCGGAAGCAGTCCCGGAGGGGACGACGATCGCGGAGGTCGCCGATCTGGACTTCGAGGGAGACGCGCGAGCGGCCGCGAACGACCTCAGCCTGGCCGACGGGCGCTTCGCCCCGGACATCCTCGAAGTCGCCGCGCGGCGAGCCGTGGACGCCTGGGCGCAGGCGATCGACGGGGATCGCGACGACCTGCAGGCGATCGCCGACCCCAGGGTGGTTCAGGAGCTGCTGCACCCCGGCGACCCGAGCGGGAAGACTCGACTCGTAGTCCGCGGCCCACACGTCGACGAGATCCGGATCACCCAGCTCGACGCCAAGGCCGAGCCCCCGACCATGCAGCTCGAGGTGCATCTCCAGGGCCGGCGCTACATCGAGGATCGCGACACGACCGCGGTGATCTCGGGGAGCCCCGGGAGCAACAAGCAGTTCACCGAGCACTGGACGATGGGGTTGTCGGAGGACAAGGAGCAGCCCTGGCGGATCGTCGGAGTAGGCTCGCCCGCGAGGGCGTAGCGGTCCAGGCGCCACGTAGCCCCGCTCAGGCGCGGAGCAGCCTCGGTAGCGCCGACTCCAGCTCCCGCGGTCTGTAATTCACCTGGGCCCAGGTGGTGCGAACCGGTCGCCAGCCGGCGAGCATCGCCCGCTGATCGCGCCGCGGGTCGCGCTGGCGGGCCTGGCGCGTGCCGTGAAATCCGTCTCCGTCGGTCTCGACGATCACGCGCGCTCGTCGCCACACGAAGTCGGCTTTGATCGGCGGCTCACCGTCGCCCAGATCAATCCACTTGTTGAGCTCGGGCTGTGGCACGCCGATGCGCCGGCAAAGTGCGAGGAAGGCCTCCTCGAGTGGGCTCTCGGTGATGGTGCTCCCGATGTAGTGCTCCTCGAGGATCGCGCGGATCACACGCGCGGCGGGACGGCTCGGGTTGCGCTCGAGCTGAGCCTCGATCTCGCGAAGGTTGAGGACCTCCATCGCGTCGCCCTGGTCGAACGCCCGCTCGACCGCGCGGCGGTTCACGACCCCGGCGAGATCGAACAGGGTGCGTGCGACGGTCGTGCAGGGGATGGCGTTGACGATCGTCACGTCCGCCCCGGTGAGCACGGTGGAGCGGTGAAGGTCGATTCCACGCTGTCCCCGGCCGGAGCGCCGGGGGATGGTGACGTCGATGTTCTGCCGGTCGGTGGGCCGGAGCCCGTGCACGGCCGCCGCGCTGCGGTGGGAGAGAACGGCGCCCTCGCCGCACGCGAGCACCGCGGCCATCCACCGGCCCTCTCGGCTGAGCAGCCGCTTGGGCACGAGCGAGTAGACGCGGCGGTAGACACGGTGAAAGCGCGCGATCTCGGTTCGGCTCTGGATGGTGCGGGCCGTGTACCCGAGTCCCCGCGCCTGGGAGAGGGCGAACACCGCGTGCTGGCCCTCCGCGAGCCGGACCAGCGGGGCTTGGCTACCGAAGCCACCGTATTCGTGGGTTTCGTGACCAGCCTCCGGCACACCTCCGATGGTGCCCGAGAAAACGTCAGGCGTGGGACACGGGGTGTGCCAACTGTGTGGCGGAGTAGCCTCTGATTCGTGACGGACGAGCGCAGGCACCAGACCCGATCGAGGGCGAATCCGGGCGGGATCCAGGACGTGCTGACCGTTCTCGGGCCGGAGGTGCAGCCGCACCGCGGGCGCAAGCCGCCGTGGTTCAAGGTGCCCGCTCCCGGGGGGCCGCGGTATCGGGAGATCAAGGGGCTGATCGACTCCGAGAACCTCCACACGGTGTGCCAGGAGGCCGCGTGCCCGAACATCGGCGAGTGCTGGCAGCGCGGCACGGCCACGTTCATGATCCTCGGGGACACCTGCACCCGCCGGTGCGGGTTCTGCAACGTCAAGACGGGCAAGCCGACGTGGAACGATCCACTCGAGCCGGCCCGGGTGGCGCGCTCCGTCGCCAGGATGGGTCTCAAGCACGCCGTGATCACGAGCGTCGACCGCGATGATCTGCCCGACTACGGTGCATCAGCCTTTGTCGGGGTCATTCGCCAGATCCGCAAGCAGGCGCCCGGGTGCAAGGTCGAGGTGCTCACGCCCGACTTCCGCGGCGAGGAGATGCCTCTGGCGAAGGTCATCGCCGAGCGGCCCGACGTCTTCAATCACAACGTCGAGGTGGTGCCCCGCCTCTACCCGGTCGCGCGGCGAGGCTCGAAGTTCGAGCGCTCGTGCCGGGTGCTCCGGAACGCCAAGGAGATGGGCGGCGACGACGTGGTCACGAAGTCGGGGCTGATGGTCGGCCTCGGAGAGTCGTTCGAGGAGATGGTCGACGCGCTCGGGACGCTCCGAGAGCACCACGTCCAGGTGCTCACGATCGGCCAGTACCTGCGCCCGACCGAGAACCACCTTCCGATCGTCCGCTACTGGCACCCGGACGAGTTCGCGGAGCTGGAGGAGGCGGCGTACGGGCTCGGGTTCGAGCACGTGGCCGCGGGGCCGCTCGTGCGGAGCTCGTACCACGCGGACGAGCAGGTCCCGGAACCGCGCAGCGTGCCGGCGTAGCCGAGCCGCGGGCGCACCCCCGCCGCGGGCGCACCCCCCGCCGCGGGTGCGGCACCCCGGCCCGCCCGGGTGCGGCACCCCTGCCCGCCCCGAGACTTAGTCTCCCGCCCGGGTGATCCCGATCAAGGACAACATCCCGACGGACCGGTTCCCGTTCGTCACGCTCGCGCTGGTCCTCGCGAACTTCGTCGTGTACTTCCTGGCGGTCAGCCACGGAGGCTCGATCATCAGCGGGCCCGACATGCACGAGGTGGTCAAGTACGGCGCGATCCCGTACGCGCTCACCCACCCGGGCAAGCACTGCGGCCTGGCTCAAACGGTGCAGGGAGCGGCGGCGATCGCGTGCCAGGGGCAGGCCGGCGTGGTGGGGACGCCACCGGACACGATCTCCACCTGGGAGACGGTCTTCACGAGCATGTTCATGCATGCGTCGATCCTCCACATCCTCGGCAACATGATCTTCCTGTGGATCTTCGGCAACAACGTCGAGGACGCCATGGGGCCGATCAGGTTCCTGGGCTTCTACATCGTCGGCGGTGTCGCCGCGCTGGCGCTCCAGGTGGCGATCGCGCCGAATTCGACGGCCCCGACGCTGGGAGCATCTGGGGCGATTGCGGCGGTGCTCGGCGGCTACATCCTGCTGTATCCGCGCGCGAGGGTGTTCACGCTGCTGATCATCATCTTCTTCGTGACGGTGATCGAGCTGCCGGCGTTCGTGCTGCTCGCCCTGTGGTTCGTCGAGCAGGCGATCTTCGGGGTGGCCAACCTGACGAACCCGAGCGGGTCGGGCGGCGGGGTCGCCTATTTCGCGCATGTCGGCGGATTTGGCTTCGGGCTGCTCACGGTCAAGCTGCTGGCGACCAAGCGCAAAGCCGTGCCGCCGCCCTACCCGGTGTACTGATCCCGTGCGCATCGTGGTCTTCGCCATCGCGGTCCTGTTCATCGTCGGGATGGCCGTGCTGACGGCGCTCGACTTCGAGCGGCATGGCGTCACCGGCCTCGGCATCGTTGGGCTCCTGGTGGTACTGGTCGTGGGGGTGGGCGTCATCGGCGCGCTCACGGAGCCGCCCAGGAAGAAGAAATGATCGACCGCGGCGACGTGCTACGAGGTGGGACCAGGCGTCGCCGGCGGCGTCGCCGGGCGCCGCTGCTGATGCTCCTCGCACTCGTCGTCGCCCTCGCGGCGCTCCTGTGGCTGATGGCGCCGAAGGCCTCGAGCCCGACCATCGAGCGCCCGGCCGCCAAGCCGCCCGCCCCGACGCCGCCCAAGGCCGAGCACCCAGCGATCCCGCCCCCCACCTACGCGGCGCGGCTGGCGCCACCGTCGGAGCGGGTCAATCCCCGCCTCAAGCTCGGGCTTACCGCGGGGCTGCTGTTCGACGTGCGAACCGGCGCGGTGCTGTGGGAGCGGAAGCCCGACCGGGAGCTCGCGATCGCCAGCCTGACCAAGATGATGACCGCGATCGTCGTCGTGGCCCGCTCCAAGCCAAGCGATCGGGTGTTGATCACGTCCGCGGCGACCCACTTCACCGGCTCGGGCGTGGGGCTGCTCCCGCGGGGCAAGCGAGTGCCGCTGGTGCCGCTGCTGTACGGGCTGCTGCTGCCGTCGGGCAACGACGCGGCGATCGCGCTCGCCCAGCACGTGGCCGGAGACCAGCGGCGGTTTGTCGCGATGATGAACGCCAAGGCGCGCGAGCTCGGGCTGCGGTGCACCCACTTCAGCAGCCCATCCGGGATCGTCGATCGCGGGAACTACTCCTGCGCCGCCGAGCTTGCGGTGCTCGCCCACCTGGTGCTGAAGCAGCCGCTGCTGGCGCGGGTCGTGGCTTCCCGCAGCGCGGTGCTGCCGTTTCCGATCAAGGGCGGAAAGCTCTACCTGTACAACAACAACCCGCTGCTGCTGATGCGCTATCCAGGGATCGACGGCGTGAAGACGGGCTTCACGGACGCCTCCGGGCAGTGCCTGGTCGCCTCCGCGCGGCGGGGGCGTACATGGCTCGGCGTCGTGCTGCTGCACTCCGCCGACACAATCGACCAGGCACAGGCGCTGCTGAACGCCGGGTTCGCGAAGATGCGCTTCCGCGCCTGACCACGCCCGCCGAGATCAGGCGCGCTTGTCCAGCGCGACCCACGCCTGCTGCAACAGGTCCGACCCCGCGACGATCGTGAACACGGAGGCGACCGTCCGGGCCACCCGCGGCTCGCGCAGGTACGTGAGCAGGTAGGCGGTGCCGACCCACTGGCCGAGGCAGTAGGGGCACACGAGCAGCTCGCCGATCGCGCGGCGTAGCCCCTCGCCGCGTGGCTCCTCGCTGACCTCCGACGGGCGCTCCGACCCGCCCTTGAAACGGGTGAACGGGGCGCGGAAGAAGCTCGTGATCCGGTCCTTTGCGATCAGGCGGCTGAGCTTGTAGGTCCCGATCGAGAGCAACGCGAGGTCCCCGACCGGGATGCGCTCGGGGAGCCGGCGCCCGGAGCGGCGATACGCCAGCGCGCACGCGACCACCGAGCCATTGAACGCGAAGGTCAGCACGGCGTGGGCGCCGAGCGGCTGGCGCTCGTCGGGTGAGTAGGCGCGTAGGAACCCCATCGGCCAGGGCCTACCCGTTACGCCCGCCGGTGAGACTCAAGCGGGCCCGGAGCCACAGGGCATGGAAGCCCCACAAGTTTCCCCAGCAGTCAGCCGTTTTCTAGCTGTGGAGCGCGAGGCGCTCAAAACGCCGTGCCGCCTTGTGGCGGCCGCGGCGGCCTTGGTCGCCTCGGCCGTCCTACCCGCGAGCGCCGCCGCGCTACCCGCGGCCTTCCGGGTCGGCGCGGCGACGGCGAACATCGATCCCGCCTACCCCGTGTACATGGGCGGCTACGGCGGAGGGCCGGCGGGTGGGACGATCCTCCGGCACATCGATCCGCTGACCGGCCAGACCGAGCACTTCACGGTGCGCGCGATGGCGATCGCCACCGGCTCCAAGGTGCTGGAGCTCGCGACCGTCGACACGCAGGGCTACTTCGCCGGCTACCAGGAGGGGCCGTACGGGATCTCCGACGTTCGCAGCGCGGTCGCCGGCTACCTCCGCGCACACGGCGCGTGGCATGCGACCTCGGCCGACGTGATCGTCTCGTCCGAGCACGAGCACGCGTCGCCGACCGTGATCGGGATCTGGGGCGCGCCGTCGCACCAGCTCGCCTACCTCAAGCAGGTGGCGGCGACGCTAACGCAGACGCTGGAGCGCGCGTACGACCAAGCCCGCCCCGCGGTCATCACCTGGGGACAGGGCAGCGCCCCGTGGGTGGCCGACCGGGTGATCCCTGAGGGGAACGCGTTCGAGGGCTGGCCCCGCGACGGCTCGATCGGGACGCTCTGGGCGCGGGACGCCAGGACGGGGCAGACGATTGCCACATACGCCACCGAGCCCGGGTACCCGAACATCGTCTTCGGTCCCGGGGACGTGATCGGCAAGGACGGGAAGGCGGGCGCGGTCCTCTCGAGCGACTTCCCGAACTACGCGGACGCATACATCGAGCACCGTCTGGGGGGCGTGGCCATCGTCACCGACGGGACGCTCGGCAACCAGACCAGCCCGCTCCAGACCGACAACGTCCCGAGCCCGGACCTCCCCCCGCAGCGAGGATCGCGCCAGACCCGCGCGTTCGACGACGTGATCCACATGGGAGAGCTGATCGGCAACCTGGTGGTCGGCTCGCTCGCGCACGGACGCCCGATCGCCAAGCCGACGCTCGGCTCGGCGGAGCAATACGTCCAGACGCCCGTCGACAACGCGGCGCTGATCGGGATCACCGCCGCCGAGCAGGTCGACGCGGACCAGCTGATGGGCACGATCACCGGCGGGCAGCTGTACCCCGCCGACCGGTCGTTCCTGCCGCCCTACGGCGCCGGGGGCATCTTGAGCACGTGGGTGACCGGCTTCCGCATCGGCGATCTGCTGTTCCTGACGATGCCCGGCGAGTTCTTCCCCGAGATCCACGCCGCGTGGAACCAGGACATCCACGGCGCCGCGGGCGACTTCGTGATCGGCGCGGCCCAGGACTTCCTCGGATACGAGTACCCGGCGTCCGCCTTCCCGTTCACGCTCGAGGGCTCCGACGAGCACATCTTCAACCCCAGCGTGACCCTCGGCGACCAGGTCGTCACGGCCGGCGAGCAGGACGCCCAGGCACTCGGGTTCGGAGCCGACCTCACGCCGACGGAGGAGCTCAGCGTGCTCCAGAACGACTACCTGCGGGCGTTCAAGCCCGGCGTTCAGGCGTTTGCGTTTCCCGCGCAAGGCGACCTCGATCCGAGCGGCAGGGGATTCACCCCGACGATCGAGGGTGTCTCGCAGGCCGCTCGTGTCTCCTCGACCGGCGCCTGCGTCGCCGACCCGCTCGGGCCGTGCCCCTTCCCGCCCGCGCCGATGGGCGGCTTCAGATGGAAGTTCGGCGACGGATCGAGCGCCACGACGTCGCCCCAGGTGTTCGCGCGGGCCTGGTTCTCGCCGTTCATCCGACACGTCTACTGCGCACCCGGGATCTACGCCCTGACCGTGACCGCCGCCGACCAGAGCGGGCGGAGCGACGAGATGACGCTGCCTGTCCATGTGTACCCGCCGCTGCGCGTCGCGATCGTCCGGCACGGGCGTACCGCGACGGCGAAAGCGAGCGGTGGGGACGGGAAGGTGCTTGCGTACCGGTGGACGCTCCCGGGACGACGAACGCTCTACACCCGCGCGATCCGCGCGCCCGCGGGCGCGAAGCTGAGGGTCACGGTCAGCGACGCCGCGGGGGGCGTCGCCCGCGCTCCGGACAGCGCGGGCCGGCACGCGCGCGGCGCGGTGTGCAAAGCTGCGCCGACTTGGCGAACGTCGTAGGACAGCGGGTCCGACGCAGAGAAGATCCCCGGTTCATCACCGGCCAGGGCCGGTACGTCGACGACATCAAGATCCCGGACGCGCTCCACGTCACGTTCGTGCGCTCGCCCTGGGCACACGCCCGGGTCAAGGGGATCGACGCTTCGCCGGCCCTGGCGCTGCCCGGCGTGCAGGTGTTCACCGCGGCCGACATCGAGCTCGGGAAAGACGCGCCACCGCCGTTCCTCGGGATCGACGACCGTTGGCACCGCATGTTCCTGGCGACCGACAAGGTCCGGTTCGCGGGCGAGGTCGTCGCCGCGGTTCTGGCACCCACCCGGGAGCGAAGCGTCGACGCAGCCGAGCTCGTCGAGGTCGACTACGAGCCGTTGCCGGTCGTGACCGATCCGCTCGAAGCGCTCAAGGACGAGGTGCTGCTGTTCGAGGAAATCGGGACCAACATATGCATCGAGCGGGAGGCCGCGACGACCGACGATCAGCTGTTCGCCGGCTGCGAGGCAGTCGCGTCAGGAACCCTTACGAGCCAGCGGATCGCCGCGTGCCCGATCGAGCCGCGGGCGGCGGCCGCGCGAGTCGAGGAGGACGACCGGTTGACGGTGTGGCTGTCGACCCAGACCCCGCACCAGGATCGCGACGGGCTCGCCGGGATCCTCGGCGCCGATCCGGCTCAGATACGGGTGCTCGCGCCCGACGTGGGCGGCGGCTTCGGCGGCAAGGGCCTGAACGGCGAGTACGCCCTGGTCGCCTACCTCGCCCGCGCGACCGGCAAGCCCGTCCGCTGGACCGAGACGCGGACCGAGAACCTGATTGCGCTCCCCCACGGACGCGCCCAGCGGATCGATTTCAAGATCGGCGGCCGCCGGGACGGGACGATCGAGGCGCTGCGGCTCAGCCTGACCCAGGACGCGGGCGCATACCCGAGCATCGGTGCGTTCCTGCCCAATCTCACCGGCCTGATGGCGAGCGGGACGTACCGCATCCCGAAGATCGACGTCGACCTCCGGTCGGTCGTGACGAACACGACGAGCACCGCCGCCGTCCGTGGCGCCGGCCGTCCCGAGGCGACGCAGGGGGTGGAGCGAGCGATCGACGCGTTCGCGGCCGAGCTCGAGCTCGACCCCGCCGAGGTGCGCAGGCGGAACTTCGTCCCGCCCGACGCCTTCCCGTACCAGTCGGCATCCGGAGCCAACTACGACATCGGCGACTACGGCGGCGCGCTCGACCGGGTGCTGGAGGCGGCCGGCTACGAGCAGCTCCGCGCGGAGCAGGCGGCGCGTCGGGAGAACGGCGACCGAAGCAGGCTGCTCGGGATCGGGATGAGCACTTACGTCGAGATCACGAACGGGATCGGCGAGCAGGAGTTCGGGGCGGTTGCGATCACCCCCGACGGACAAGCGGTCGTCCGCACCGGATCGTTCTCGCAGGGCCAGGGCCACGAGACGACGTTCGCGCAGATCGTCGCCGAGCGGCTCGGGCTCCCGGTCGAGAACGTGACCGTGGTCAAGGGCGACACGGACACGATCGCCCGCGGCACCGGCACGTACGGCTCGAAGTCGACCCAGATCGGCGGAGTGGCGGCGGGGAAGGCGTCAGAGGAGGTGGTCGAGCACGGCAAGCGGCTGGCCGCCGAGGAGCTCGAGGCGAGTCCCGAGGACATGGCGCTCGACGTCGAGCAGGGGCGCTTCCACGTCGCCGGTTCCCCGGAGCCGGGACTCAACTGGCAACAGCTCGCCGAGCGGCTGTCGGACAAGCAGCGTCTGGACGAGCTGAGCGCGGAGGTCGACTTCCAGGCGCCCCAGCCCACGTTCCCGTTCGGGGCGCACGTCGCGGTGGTCGAGGTGGACGCCGAGACCGGCTCGGTGTCGCTCGAGCGGTTCGTGGCGGTCGACGATGCGGGCACGATCATCAACCCGCTGGTATTCGAGGGTCAGGTCCACGGCGGTCTCGCCGCCGGAATCGCCCAGGCGCTGTTCGAGGAGATCGCCTACGACGAGGACGGCAACCCGGTGAACGCCAATCTCGTCAGCTACTGCATCCCCGGGCCGACCGAGCTGCCCTCGTTCGAGCTGGACCCGATGGAGACGCCCACGCCGGTCAACCCGCTGGGAGCGAAGGGCATCGGCGAGGCGGGCACGATCGGCGCCACGCCCGCGGTCCATGCCGCGGTGCTCGACGCGCTAAAGCCGCTCGGGATCACCGAGCTCGAGATGCCGCTCGGCTCAGAGCGGGTGTGGCAGGCGATCCACCAGGCCGCTAGTCGGAGCTCCTAGCGGCGTCCGCGGCCATCGCGAGCTCGCGCTCGCCCTGGCTGATGAACGTCTCGCCCTGCCACGGTCCCGGCTTCTTGCGGGGCTTGCCGCCGGGGAACGCCAGCCGCAGGATCGTCCGCTGGACCGTTCCCCACTGCTTGAAGAACGGGCCGGTGTTGTACGGCAGGCCGTACCGCTTGCAGATCTCGCGGACCCGGGGGGCGATCTCGCCGTACCGGCTCGAGGGCATGTCCGGATACAGGTGATGCTCGACCTGGTAGCCGAGGTTCCCGCTCATCACGTGGAACAGCGGGCTGCCCTCGATGTTGGCGGCGCCGATCAGCTGGCGGACGTACCGGCCGCCCGGCTGCTCGTCCCGGACCTCCTCCTGGGAGAACACGTACGTCTGGTCGGGGAAGTGACCGCAGAAGATGATCGCGTTGGACCACACGTTGCGGACCACGTTGGCCCACAGATTCGCCTTCAACGTGGCAAGGTAGGTGCGCTTGAACGAGTCGAGCGCATCGAACTCGCTGCGCTGTGAACGACGACGGAGCTTCGCTTTCAGTGCGCCCGCGCGCGAGCGGCGCCGCGTGGCGAGCGCGTGGAGGCCGGCCTCGACCGCGGTGGACAGCGCCGCGCTCAGCGCCGGCCATGCCACGTAGTCCTTCTGAATCTGGAGCCGGCCCTTGCCGGCCATCCCCTTGAGCTCCTCGCGGACCTTGCTCATCGGCTTCTCGCCCGCGCGGATCGCGGTGAAGTCGAGGTCATGGGCCGCCACGCCCCACTCGAACACCAGCATCAGCAGCACGTTGTAGAGCGGCTGCAGCAGGTACACCGGATGCCAGGACTGGTGCGAGTCGATCCGCATGATCTCGTAGCCGAGGTCGCGGTCCTTGCCGAGGATGTTCGTGAACGTGTGGTGGATGTAGTTGTGCGAGTGCCGCCAAGCCTCGGCCGTCGAGGCCGTGTCCCAATCCCACGCGCGCGAGTTGATCACGGGGTGGTTCATCCAGTCCCACTGGCCGTGCATCACGTTGTGGCCGATCTCCATGTTCTCGAGGATCTTGGCCGTCGACAGTGTCGCCATCCCGATCCACCAGGCGGGCTTGGAACGGCTGGCGAACAGCTCGGCGCGCCCGATCAGGGCAAGCCTGCGCTGCAGCGCGATGATCCCGTTGATGTAACGGGCGTCGCGGTCGCCGAGGTCGGCCCTGACCTCGTCGTGGAGCTCGTCGAACTCCTTGCCGATCTCCGCGAGCTGCTCGTCTGACAGCTTCGACAAAGGGTTCGCGACCCCGTTCTCGTCATGGGTCCGGTATCCGGTGGCCATCGTTGCTTTAGCTCCTATACCTCGATTTCGACTGGTCCCTCTGGGGCGTTGATGCAGGTCCTCACGGACTGGCCGTCCTGCCCGCAGACCTGCCCATTCCGCAGGTCACGCACCCGCCCGGTGCGCAGCGTGCCCACGCACGTGTGGCAGATGCCCTCGCGGCAGCCGAACGGCAACTCGAGCCCCGCCTCCTCGCCGCAGACGTCGGCCTCGACGACGCAGTCGCGCGAGACGAAGTTGATCCTTCCTCCCTCCCCGACCTCGGCGGTGCCGAGCTTCGGCTGGAAGCGCTCCATGCACAGACGCTCGACGTCAGCCTCGCGCTCCCAGTGCTCGGTGAGCGCGTCGAGCATGTCGCCGGGGCCCGAGGCGAATGCCTCACGCTCACGCCAGTCGGGGCACAGCTCGTCTAGGTGCTCGGCCGCGAAGCGGCCCATCGTCGAGGTGTGCTGCTCGTGGAGCTCGAAGCCGGGGAAGCAGCGGGCGATGTGGCGAAGCTCGCCACCGAAGATCACGTCGTCAGGGGTGCGGGCGGAGTGGATCAGCACCGCGTCGTCCAGCCGATCTCGGCGGCACAGGCTCCGGAGCATGCTCATGATCGGGGTGATGCCGCTGCCCGCGCTGATGAACAGCAGCTTCTCCGGGAGCGGATCAGGCAGCACGAAGTCGCCCTCAACGCCGCCTAAGGAGACGATCGCCCCGGGGCGCCCATGCCGGACGAGGTACGGAGAGACGACGCCGCTCTCGACGAGCTTCGGCGTGATCGAGATGCAGCCGTCGGGCCGGTCGGGCTCGGAGGTCAGCGAGTAGGCGCGCCAGTGGCGAACCCCGCGGATGTCGACGCCGATGCGGCAATACTGGCCGGCCTCGTGCCCCTCCCAGCGGTAGCCGGGCTTGATCAGGACTGTCGATGCGTCGTGTGTCACGTGGTCGATCCGCTCGATCCGCCCGCGCAGCTCGCGGGTGGACCACAGGGGGTTGATCAGCTCCAGGTAGTCGTCCGGGAGCAGCGGGGTGCTGAACGCGCGTACCGCCCGGAGCGCGGCGCGTTGAAGTTTGGGAACCTTTGGTTTCGCGCCGGTTTCAGCCATCTCCCCTCGGTGTGTGATTACCCTGGCGGTGGCTGACGGTAACACCGTATAACGTGACATCGTTTGATGTCATCGTCCGGCTCTGCGCGGGTCCGCTGGGGCCTGGGCGGAGGTCCAGGCCTAGGCGCTCGGAGTGCCGGCCCGAGCGCTCTTGCGCGCGCGAGGCACCGGCAGTGGCAGGCCGACCGCCGACTTCAGCTCGTCGAGTGAGCGCGTCGTGGCCTCGATCAGCGGCCAGGCGTCCGGGATCGAGGCGCGGTCCGCGGTGATCCCGAAGTCGACGCTGTCTCGATACGACAGAACCGTGATGTTGAGCCCGACCCCATCGGTGACAACCGACACGGGGTAGTTGTGAAGCAGCTCGGCCCCGGACGAGTAGAGCGTCACCGGGGGACCGGGCACGTTCGAGATCACGACGTTCAACGGCGTGCGCAGCCTCCCCATCATCTCCGCGCTCACGCGGGCGGCGCGCGCGTGCAGCGCCGGCGGGATGAAGTTCGACGCGTCGGTCATGAACGAGGCCGGCAGCGCCTGGTGACGCTCCTTGGCCACCTTGAGGATCTCGTGCGCCCGCTCGAGACGCTTGCGGGGGTCGGCCACGTCGGTCGGGATCGGCACGATCATCGTCGAGACCTTGTTGCCGAACGCGCGCTGCTGCGACTTGGTGCGCACAGACGTCGGGATCATCGCCACCAGCGGCGCGCCGGGAAGCTCGTCGCGCTGCTTGAGCCACTCCCGGAGCGCGCCGGCGCACAATCCGACCACCACGTCGTTGACGGTGATCCCGAGCGCGTTCTTCAGCCCCTTGATCTCCGACAGCGAGACCGACCCGAACGCGATCGAGCGATGCGAGGAGATCCTGCCGTTGAAGCTCAGTTTCGGCGCGCGGGCCGTGCTCAGCTCGAGCACGCCGCCGTCGGGCGTTCCGCGCAGCGCCCGCCTGATGCGCGACGAGGTGCGAGCCAGCTGCGGCGCCCCCGGCATCGCCCCCATCCCCGGCATCCGCCCCAGATTTGGGACCGTCGTGGAGAGGCCCGCGATCGCGCGCACGGTCTGGCGGGGCATCCCCACTACGCCGCGGAGCAGCATCTCGAGCTCCGTCGGCTCCCGCTCACCATTACCTGGCCCTACCTCTAGCTCCTCCTCCGGGCTATCGCCATTAGGCGAGACACCCTCCCCGTCCGGGGTCAGATCGAACAGGGTGCCGAGGATCTCCGCGCCCGAGACCCCGTCGATCGCCGCGTGGTGGAACTTGGTGAGGATCGCGACGCGTCCCTCCGGCAGCCCGTGGATCAGATAGAGCTCCCACAGCGGCCGCGACCGGTCGAGCGGGCGCGCGAACATCCGCGACACCACCTCGGCCAGCTGCCGGTCCGACCCGGGGGGCGGGATCGCGCTTTCGCGGACGTGGAAGTCCAGATCGAAGTCGGGGTCCACGATCCAGTAGGGGTGGTCGAGCCCGAGCGGCACCTGCACGAGCTTCCAGCGGAGCGGGGGCAGCTTGTCGAGCCGCGAGGCCACGACGCGGCACAGATCCTGGACCTCGATCCGCCCGCCGGGCGCGCTGCTCGGGTCGAGCACCGCGAGGCCGCCGACGTGCCCGTATGTCCGCGGCGACTCCATCGCCAGGAAGTTCGCGTCGAGGCTGGTCAGCTGTCGCATCGGTCTCCTCCTCGCTCAGCGCTCGAGCTCGAGTACGAGCTTTCCCGTGTTCTGCCCCCTGAACAGGCGCGCAAGCATGTCGGGGAAGGAGCCGATGTCGCCCGTGACCGTGTCCTCGATGCTCTTGAGGCGCCCCTCGGCGAGCCACTTGGACATGTCGGCCACGGCTTCGGGGAAACGGTCGACGTAGTCGAACACCAGGAACCCCGCCATCGTCGCGCGCGAGACCAAGAGCATCATGTAGTTGCTCGGGCCGGGAGCAGGGGCCGTGTTGTTGTATTGCGAGATCGCTCCGCAGATCGCCACACGGGCACCGCGGGCGAGGCGGGTGAGCGCGAGGTCGAGGATCTGCCCGCCCACGTTGTCGAAGAACACGTCGACGCTGTCCGGCGTGTGCTTTCGGAGCTCGGAGCGGAAGTCTTCGGACTTGTAGTCCAGCGCGGCGTCGAACCCGAGCTCCTCGACCAGCATCCCGCACTTCTCGGGGCCGCCCGCGATCCCGACGGCGCGAGCGTCCTTGACCTTGGCGATCTGACCCACGACCGAGCCCACCGCACCCGCCGCCCCCGAGATCAGAACGGTGTCGCCCGGCTGCACCCGCCCCACGTCGAGCAACCCGAAGTAGGCCGTCATCCCCGTCATCCCGAGCACGCCGAGGTGCGCGGCGACCGAGACGCCATCGGACTGGCTGATCTTGTCGACCCCCGCCCCGTCGGAGACCGCGTGCTCCTGGACTCCGAACATGCCCCTGACCAGATCCGCCCGCCCGCATCACCTCGCCGATCCCGACCGGCGGGACGTACGAGCGCATGTCGTTCATCCAGCCGCGCATCGCAGGATCGATCGAGACGTGGGTCAGCTCGACGACGAACTCGCCCGACCCCGGCTCCGGGACCGGCGCCTCGACGATCTCGAAGTCCGAGGGCTTGACCTCCCCCGCCGGTCTTGCTGCGAGCTTGACCTGACGGCTTGCGGTCATGGGAGGCTCCATTGGATGCAGTTACTCGATCCGTTTTCTGGGGCGCCGGAGGGGCGAGCCTATCGGGTCTCGTTTTCCCGCTCCTGCCGGTGTGCCGCCCGGATCTCGCGCCGCGCCCCTGGGACATACACGAGCCACGTGAGCGCCGCCAGCGCGGCCGCGACGACGAGGGGGAGGGCGAGGCTGGTCTTGAGCATGAGTGCACCGGCGATCGCGCCGACGAGCATCGCGACGATCGTGGCGGCGCGACGGGTCAGGCCTCTGCCGGTGCCGCCGGTCAGCGGCGA
>Ga0209577_10001987_pt1 | contig 19910 bp, 10 predicted proteins | sample GraSoiAngelo_109_FD_185874 | JGI IMG/M metagenome (GOLD analysis project Ga0209577, IMG submission 185874) | Grasslands soil microbial communities from the Angelo Coastal Reserve, California, USA - 14_0903_12_20cm (SPAdes) (version 2) | ecosystem: Environmental > Terrestrial > Soil > Grasslands...
GCTTCGCTCTGCCGGCGCACTCCACAGAACTACGAATTCGATCCGGTTTTGGGAATGCTTTGTTGGCGCAAGTAAGAACTCATGAGCCTTTTCCTGCTCGAACGAAGCCTCGCTAGTCCACGCTATCGCCACCTGATATTCATCGGTCTCGAATGCGCGATGAATTCGCACCGAGCCTCTCGTCTGCTCAAGGATCTCCGAACGATGTCGATCGGGTTGGGTCCAATCCGCCGCCGGCATTTCCGGTGAGCCATAAGGGAACGCGAATCGCACCGCCAATTCACCTGCGCCAATCAACTTCGATTCGATTGCCACCGCCAGCAGATCGAAATCGGGATGAACAGCGCTCGTGACCGTGACTTGCTTGTCCTCGACCTTGAAGCGACTGCTTAGAATTCCCGTCCATAGATCAAGCTTCTGCTCAATGTTAGTGAGATCTGAAACCTGCGCCTCTCGACCGCCGCTTACGAACAGCGCCAATCCAATCCGCGCCAAATGCAAACGATGCGGATTCTCTCGCAACCAGTTATAAAGCTCGGTCTGACCTTCGGAACTGGTGTGGTAACCGACCGGCCGTCCATGCGTGTCGTATTGAGTTAACCGAAGCTGTTTCGGATCGAGACCCGCCCGCAAAGGCATCGTGTGCCAACCCCAGTGCGACATCGTGCAAAGCGGCATCGATTTTTCATACACGTGTGGAAAGGTCTGCAAGCCGGTGAGGTCAGCCGTAAAGACAAATTCGCCGTTCCCAAGCGACAAAGGCGAAAGCGGATCGAATTCGTAAAGCGTGGGGTTATGACGCGAGACGAGCACCTTTCGATCGATTGCATACTTACTGCTGTTTGGATTTGAAGACCGGCGGTTATTGATCTCAGAGGACTGTCCAATCTTCATGAGGCCGGCGGCGCCGATCGTAGCCCCAAGAAACTTACGCCGCGAAATTGTTCGTCTCATCAAATCGTGAACGTGGAATCGATTGCGAAAGTCGAAGTACAAGTGTTCAGAGATCAATCTTTAGGTTGCGGTCCATCAAAATAGCAAGCTAAAGTTGTACTCTGAACACCCGTTGCTCGACTCTCCACCTAAACCAATCGTAGCGCAAAGCGGTGATTACTCAACGCATCAGCGCCGAGGCCGACCAAAGCACGGGGGCCTGACCATGCAAGTCGCCGGAATGGCGCTGTCGGGCAAGGTAGTACTTCAATTGGGTGTCCAAGTTATTTCCAACTTCCAAATTCGCTTTGTTGGTACCGACACAGACGTCCTGCACATTCGCTCCGCTATCGATATGCTTGACCAGCCCCAACCAGGCTTTGCGTGCGGCTGGGCCATAAGCCTTTCCCTCAAGCCAGCCATTCTTCACGCCGGTGACCATCGCGAAAGTGAACATGCCGGTGCTCGAAGTCTCGGCCCAGCTTTCGGGATGATCGATGAGCTGGCGCCACAAGCCATCATCGCCCTGGAATTTGAGCAGCGAGGCCATCATCTTCTTATAACCATCAAGGATGCGCGCGCGCCGCGAATGATTTTTCGGCAGCGTGCGCAGCAACTCAGTCATTCCTGCCGCGACCCATCCGTTGCCGCGGCCCCAGTAAAATGGCGAGTCAGCCGCATGGAAGAAAAGGCCGTTGGGTTGTTGCAGCTTGTCTAGATAAGCGGCCATCGTTCCAGCCGCGCGATCGAGATACCGGGCGTCGTGCGTGGCCCGATAGGCCTGCACTTGCACTGCCGTAATCATGTACATGTCGTCAATCCAGTAACGCGCTTCGCTCGTAATGCCGTCGGGCGTGGTTTTCTCCCACTGTTTGTCGGCCAAACTTTGGCCCAAATCGAGATACTTCTGCTGTTTCGTCTGCAGGTAAATCTCGAGCGGCACGACACCAAAGACACGGTAATCCACATGAGGTTCAGGCGAGATTTGTTTGACCCTATCCGTCAAGAGTGGATCGAACTTTTGAATCAGGTTGGTCTTGAGATCCCGGTCATTTATCAGTTGGGCAACCGTCAACGCGCCATACCAGGCGCAAACTTCGGGATAGATAACATATTGTCTTTTGCCTTGCTCGACTTCAAGCTTGCGAGCAAGAAAATTCTCGGCCACGCGTTTGCCGATCTCCCGGGGTGAGGTTCCTGCGGGCCAGTTGCGGAAGTACGATGACTGGGCCATGACGCAGGTATGCGCGATTAGAGTGACTGCTATCGCCGCCAGCATTGATTGTGATTTTCGCTGTCCAAGCATGATTCTCCTTTTCTCTAGCCCCAGCCTTCACGCCTGGGAAGCGAGATTCTTTTCTCTAGCCCAGGCGTTCACGCCTGGGAAGCGAGATCCTTTTCTCTAGCCCAGGCGTTCACGCCTGGGAAGCGAGATTCCAATGATTCCCTAGCCTCCTTCAGGAGGCTTTCCTCGTATGCCTTCAGGCCAATCATCCCCTTCGCATTCAAATTTCTCCAACAAATCAGATAAGGTTCCGCGACGATGATGTTCTTCCTGTCGATCAATGTAGCGCGAGACCTTAGCGAGCTCATCCTTCCGCAGAGTGAGAACGCCGTAACCTTCCTGCCATTGAAGTTTGAACTTCGGATGGATCTCTTTGTTTACACGGAACGAAGTCGCGCCTTTGACTTGTCCAATAAACTCGGCAATCAACACTGTCGGAGGCAACCTGCAGAGTAGGTGCGCATGATCCGGCATCGCGTTGTGGCGAAGGGGCCAGCCGCCACGCGTCTTGACTTCTTCGTTGACGATTTCGAGGAATTGTGGCCTCCAGACGCGATCAATTAGCGGTTCGCGAGAGTGTGTGGCCCAGGCGAAGTGAAAGTAGAGTTGGTGGAACACGTGAGACATTGAATCGAGCTCCTAAAGGATATTGGGTAAGCCGCCTGAAGGCGGCTAACAGATTAATTTCTGTTTACCTCAACCCCAGGCGTGAACGCCTGGGCTAGAGAAAAGGGACCTGTGCTATATCGCTTTCTTAGGGGACGGTATTATCGTCACTGAGCTACCCTTCAAGCCGGACGAAGACGCTTCGAGCGTTATCTTGCCCGTGGCGGCCGTTGCCTTAATCATCACGAAACAAACTCCTCGATAAGCGCGCCGTACGGTCGCTTGGAAAGACTCGTGACTATTATTGTCTGCGCTGTCAACGGCAGCAATCATTCCCGGCCCGCTGATCTTGAAGCTAATTAAATCGTTCGCGTTAGGAACAAGACCGCCGTTCTCATCGGCTACTACCACGGTCACGTAGGAAACGTCGTCCCAAAGCGGAGCTATTCTCGCGCGATCCGCGACGAGCAATATCCGCGCCGGCGTTTCCGCGGTTCTTAATTCATAAGTCGCGGACTCTCTGCCGCCATTCATGCCAATGGCCTTGAGCGTTCCCGGAGTAAACGGTACGCTCCAGACGCGCGGCGAGTCGTCAGTTGGGCGCGGCTTTGCGCCGAGCGACTTGCCGTTCAGGAAAAGTTCCACCTGCTCACAGTTGCTATACACTTCAACATTTTCTTCGTGCGGACCAGTGGTTCGCGGCGTCCAGTCGGAAAACAGCGCTGTTGGGCGCCGTTCCTGCGCGGCTGTGCCATAACCAGGATCGGTCGGCAAGAGTGCAGTCGGCGCGACGCGGCGCGCAATATAAACCATCGGCTTATCGCTCCACCAACTCTGTCGCTGAAACGCGAGCGGACGCGGCACTCCCGTGCGATCGAGTAAACCAGAGTTGTAAGCCACGGTGGGCCACTGGCGCGACTCACCCAGGTAATCGATCCCGCTCCAGAGAAATTGGCCCGCATACGGCGGATTGTCACGCAGTGGCAACCACACAATTCGATCGTGGCCATTCTCAGTGCCGAGAATTTTGCGCGAAGGCTTTTGCCGATGCGCAGCCAGAATCTCGTTCTCGCGATAATTCTGACCAACTACGTCGAGAAGATCCGCGAGTCCATTGTCGTAATCATGACTGACGTTCGGCCGAAAGAGCGCCTGCGTGACCGGGCGCGTCGGATCGCTTTCGTGGAACGTAGCCACCAGCGAAGCGAGAATCTGTTTTGCCAGGTCAGCCTTCGGCGTGTCATGAATTTCGTTCCCGGCGCTGTAGATGATCACGCTCGCGTGGTTGCGATCGCGACGCACGGTGTCGCGCGCGTCGATCTTGGACCACTCTTTGAAATATAGATGGTAGTCGTAAGGATTTTTCGCCACGGTCCAGCAGTCGAACAACTCATCCATCACCAGAATACCCATCCGATCGCAGAGGTCCAGGAATTCGGGAGCCGGCGGATTGTGAGCAGTACGAATTGCATTTACGCCAAGCTGCTTGAGCGTCTCCAAGCGACGTTCCCAGGCGCGTAAAGGCACGGCGGCGCCAAACGCGCTCGCGTCGTGATGCAGGCAGACGCCTTTGATTTTGAAGTTGCGCCCGTTGAGCCAGAAACCTGTGTCTGCATCGAAGTGAAATTCCCGGATACCGAAGGTTGCCGTCTCGTCATCGCCGGTAGTCTTTCCGTCTCGCAGCCGAGCCACAGCACGATAAAGATTTGGATGGTCCAGGTCCCAACGTTGCGGGTTTTTAACGACCAACTCTTGCGTGAAGCTCACCGTCGCCCCGGCCTTGAGATTTTGCGGCTTGGTCTCGGACGTTTGTACCACGCGCCCGCTTGGATCGAGCACCTCGACCTGCATCGATAGATTTCGGGTAGTTTGCGATTGATTGATAACTTCGGTTTGCACGCGCACTGTTGCTTTGTCGTTTGCAATCTGAGGCGTCGTCACGAATGTTCCCCAGTGCTGTATGTGAGCTGGATTTGTCACGATCAAGTGAACGTGTCGATAGATGCCTGCGCCCGTGTACCAACGTGACGCCGGCTGACCTGAGTTGTCGGCGCGAACCGCGATCACGTTGGCCTTGTTGCCGAAGTTCAGATGATCGGTCAGTTCATAGCGAAAGCTGACATAACCATAAGGACGCCGGCCCAAGTGGAAGCCATTGATCCAAACGTCGCTGTTGGCCATGACGCCATCGAAGTCGATGAAGACTTGACGGCGGGCGTAGTCGGCGGGCAACGTGAAACGTTTGCGATACCAGCCGATACCTGCCGGCAGGAAACCACCCGCGCCTCCCGTTGGACTCTTTTCATCGAATGTCCCTTCAATACTCCAGTCATGCGGCACGTCGAGCTTCCGCCATGCGCTGTCATCGAAGTCTGGTCTCTCAGCGCCTGGAGCATCGCCTTTAAGAAAACGCCAATCGCTGTCGAACGAAGAAGTGACTCGAGCATTGCCGGCGAGCTGGGTGGACCCGGTCGGTGCAATCGAGAGCAGGGCCACGATCAACGAAGGCAGTAGCCAGTAACGCACAAGTGATTGGCTCAAAGATTTAGTCATCGCTACTAATCGCGTCGACTCATTTGGTTGCCCGGCTAATGAAGCCGTGCGCGCGCAGCCAATCCGCGCAACGCTGCGGCCAGGTCGAGAGCATCGGGTCCTTGCCGCCAAGTCCAAAACCATGAGGGCCGCGTTCGTAAATATTCAATTCGAAAGGCACGCCGGCTTTTGCCATCGCCTCCGCAAATCGCAAGCTATTCTCAACGGGCACTGCGGGGTCGTTGGCCGTGTGAACCAGAAAGGCAGGCGGCGTTTCTTTCGTCACCTGTTCTTCGTTCGACAACAAAGCGACCAGGTCCGATGACGGATTGTCTCCGAGCAACATTCGCCTAGACCCGGCGTGCGTGAACTCTCTCATCGTTATTACCGGATAGATCAGAATCATCAAGTCGGGCCTGGAACTGACTCGTTCGATCGGATCGGAAGCGTCGGGCTTGCCTGAATCGAAATGGGTACCGATCGTCGACGCGACGTGACCGCCAGCGGAGAATCCGAGGATGCCGATCCGCTTTGGATCAATGTTCCATTCAGTCGCCCGTGCTCGCACAGTGCGAATCGCGCGCGCCGCGTCCTGCAACGGCGCCGGATGATGATTACGAGGTCCGAGCCGATACTTGAGCACGAACGCCGTAATGCCCAAGTTGTTAAGCCATTCCGCGACCGGTCGCCCCTCGTGATCGGCCAGGTGAGTGTAGCCTCCACCCGGACAAACGATGATCGCTGCGCCAGTCGTCTTTCCTTTCGCCGGGAAATAAGGCGTCAAAGTCGGGACGTCGTTTGGTTCTTTGCCAACGGGGCCCGGTGCGCCATTGGGCCAAAGAATGATTGGTTCTTGGGAATTATCCGCAGTTCCCATCGCGCTCGATCCCGAAAGCAGCAAAGCCAATAGAGCAACTACCACGATCAAAATGCGCATCGCTAAGGGTCCTTGTCTGCGATCTCTACGCAAAACCTATTAAATTCTCTGCGTTTAAATCAGCTTCAGTCAACACCACCATGCCGTTGAGCGATCACCAGTAATGATGAAGGAGGAACTACTTTCTTAATCGATAAAACCGGCGGCAACGGCTGTGGGCAAGCGAGCCATAATCCGATTATCAGAACAACCACCAATTGCGACTGCACCACCGGCAAGTGTTTCACTCCTATTCCTATCCGGAATACCCAACTAACCTCGATTGCGAATGTACATCACTTCGCCCTACTATGTACACGAGGAGTTAAACTGATGAAATCATCATCAACTGTACATAAGCACAAGCATTTGGTTCTCGATCAGGCGAAGATAAAGAGAGCCCAGAAAGCACTCGGCGCGAAAACCGAAACTGAGACTATCGACCGGGCGCTGGAAATCGTGATTGCTGAGGACGAAAAGAATCGTCGCGCTTGGGGGGCCACCGAAAAACTAATTCGCGACGGGATCAAGGTTAGAGATGTGTTTGGTCGCTTAGAGAGGAAATGAATGAATCGATGACCGGCATTGTTTTCGATACCTCAGTGTACATCTCGGCAATTCGACGCGGGGATGAATCAATCTTAGATTTGCGACGCGCCAGCCGCGGCCCAGACGGAAAGTCGCAGCCCCTCTGGTTGAGTTCAGTTGTCTTGTCAGAGTTGCTTGTCGGCGCCAGTGACAAGAGATCACGCAATCGCTTGTTAGATTTCGAAAGACAGTTTGCCCAGGCAAATCGAGTGCTCGTGCCGGCGCAAAGTGATTGGCGGTTAGCGGGCGAAGTATTATCACTGATAGGTCAGAAACACGGATACGAACAAGTCGGGCGCGCTCGAATGACAAATGACGCCCTCATTTCCATGACCGTCGCGCGGACAGGGTTCACCGTACTAACCAAAAACCCTGACGACTTTGAAAAAATCGCGGAATTCCGTCCCTTCAATTGGGAGGAATTCAATTAATTCGCGTCAATCCTTGGCGCACTGCCAACGTTAAAGCGATCCCCAGAAAATCTTTCTTTACTTGAGCCCAGAATCGCGCGGCGCGCGCGCTCGGATGACGGCCGAGTTCGCGCTGACAAGACTCTTTCGCTCGCTGCCGCTTCGAAGCGCCGTTGCAACTTACGCTGAATTGGAACGAACCTGCCCCTCAACCGAAATCACGAGTAAACATCCAGCGAACAGAAGATTAGCGGCCACTCTTTGCATTTTGCAATTCCAACATCACACGATTGTTGACTCGCGTAATCTCTTTCATTCTCATATCCGGATCGAGCACCAGACTAAGACCGTGGTAGTTTCGCGCGGGAGCGGGCAACGTAACAGTCACTGTCCGCGGTCGCAGATCGGTTGGCGCCTCGAGGCGCGGCACTGACGCCGTCGCCAGAAAATGTCCGCTCTCGTCAAAGAGAGTCAAATTCGTCGGCGCGCTGGCTACGGCGCCGAGACTATGCACCGTTACAGAAATCGTTCTCCTTTTCAGCTTCACATCCTCAACTGATATTCCGAGGTCCGGCCGTTCCCAGTACGAGGTTCCCTTCGATACTAATCTCAAATTCAGGATCGTCGTTGCTCTTGAAGGAAACTTGAATTCAATTGTGGCGGTGCGCTCCAGTTCCGTGGTCATAGTAGTCGTCGCTCCATCCGGCACGTCGTCGCCATTCTGATCGATGCCCTGCACGATTTCCCATTTGCCAGGATCGAGATTCCATCCGGTCATCGTTGCGGTGACGGGCGATTGATTCAGATTGTAAACAATAATGTTTAGCGACTGCTCGGTCGCGTTTGGAATCAGAATCGCCGTGCTCTCTTCGTCAGCCTCAGACTGAAACGTCCAACTCACCGCATGACCGGGATTCAGCGAGCCCCGGATCATCGCGATGCCGCCGAGCCGCGCCCGCTGCAACTCAGCATTGGGCACATCGACGCGATCGATCCACATGCTGCCTTCCGTGTTCATGAATTGATGCAGCGCCGAAGTCTCGATCTGCGAGGCATAGAGCGATTCGAGAAAATGTTTGTCGCCGGTCATCTGCCACCCCAGATGCATCGCCGCGTAGTTGGTCGGCGGCGGAATGTTAAGACGCTGGCTATTCGGATTCGCTACATTCGGACGCTGAATACTCGCACCCGACTTCATCAGCGAAGCGATTTCGTTTCCCCACGTCGGCCTCACGTGCAATTGATCGAGCGCATTTGCTGGGATGGTTTCCAATGCGCGCGCACCCAAGTCTCGGAACGGTTCGAGATACTTTGGATCGCCGGTCCACCTCCAGGCCGCCCAGAAGACCGGCAACACGCTGCCACGATTATTCGGCGTTTCCTTGTCATCGCTAAATCGGATCGCGATGTTTTGCTTTACGCGCCCATTCTGCCGATGCGCGAGAAAACCATCCGCCAGCTCAGTGATGAACTTTTTCATCGTTGGATTGCCGTTGTAATCAACCAGCATGATCCCCGGATGGAGCACGAGCGTGGAACTCGGTTTCGACCAACCCCACGGCTCCTCTTCGGCCATCTTGATGCCATTATAGTAAGAAGTCTTGAAGTGGCGATGGCCCGCGCTGTTGATGCCGGTGAGTTTTATAACTGAGCGCGCGGTCTCCATCGCGCGCTCAAGCTGTTTCGGATCGCCATAATCCAAGAGCAGGGATTGGCCGAGCGCCTCAATGCCTTCTTCGTAGCTATGCAACTCGTCCGCCTGAATCGTCGGCAATCCGTTCGTGAACATCCCTTGGTTATAGAACGCGTCCATCTCTCGCATCAGCGACGATTTGATCTTCTCTGGCTCGCAACCCATCAACGCGGTGGGCGGCCATATGTTCGTCAGATCATTATCGTCAGAGAGACCACCCCCAAACTCTCCATTCTCAATCTGCCGATGATCAATGTACCAAAGCACGAAGCGGTTAAGGTTTCGAAGCTGCTCCGTTTGTCGAAAGGCCCATAACGGCACGCCGTCCGGCGCAGAGGGTTGCGTGAACGCAGGCTTCGGGTGATTGCGATTGCTGTCATACCAGTAAGTCTGTCCCAACCAATGATTCGGATTCACGCGCAAGAGATCAGTCACATCGGCGGCGAAACGATTGTAGAGATTCAGCCGCGGATTGTTTGTATGTTCCTCGATCAGCATCGCGTAGCTGTCGCGGGCCTGCGTGAACCGATCGATTTCGTGCTCTTTCGCGGCTTCGGCGCGCGGCTTGAAAATCAAGCGAATGCCCGCGCCTTCGAGCGATGCGGGCCCGAAATCATTACCAGCGCCGGCAATGGTAATGTAAAGCGCCTTCCCCGCAGGCAGGATGCGATCGCGGGTATCGAGCCAAAGCGTTCTCGCTTCATTTGGTTTGACTGAGAAACTGAAGTCGAGCAAATTTCGCGGCGGCCACAAAGGATCTTTCACTTGTACGTTCAGCGGAAAGTACTGGCCATGCGTTGGCTTCACCTGAAGAGCAGGCAAGTCGATCGCGATGCCGTCGAGACCGTCATCGACGTTCTGCCAACCATCCGCGGGAATCAAAACGTGAACGAGAGGAAGGGACGATTCCGAATTTCGGATTGGGGATTGTGAATTGGTGGGAAGTGACGATTGCGAATTGTCAGTCTGGGGGAAAAATCCCGTAGGGATGAAATGTTTATAGAAAGACTCAAACCCATTGATTTCGGAGAGCCCATTTATGGGCGAAACAGATTCGATTGCGCTCCTAAACGAGCTGCTAGTTCTCAATTGAGCCCTTTGTTCTATAAACATTTCACCGCGAAGCGGTTCCTCTGACGGTTTCGCGTGAGTGTTGGTGTCGGCAACAGCGAAGATCATCGCGCGCTCGTCCGGGGTGTAACGACCGTTGATGAAATTCTTAATCGCTTCAATGCTGCCGTCCTTCAACTGAGCATTCATTCGCAGCGTGTAACTCAAACGCGCGCTGCCTGGTGGCTCCTTTCCGGCGGCTACGTAATACGCAGACAACTCACCGATCGGCTCCTCCTGCTCGACGTTTTCAAAACGAATCTTCTCGCCTCTAACCGGCGCCGGTAATCGGTGAAACGTTTTCTCTTGATCCTTCGGACGCTGAAAAAGAAGTTCTTCGCTCGCTTTCTCCAAATACATTTTGCCCCACGCCGCGCCGGAAATCTCCAGATGGTTCCACGGTTCGTCGGGCATCGTGAACGTGACTGACTTGCCCGAGAGCGAATAGCAATCCCAATCGGGCAATTGAAAATAATCGTTGCGGCCTGGCAGACGCGAGCGATTGTAAACGCCGGGCCAGGTCGTCTCGCGAATTCCATCCGTCGCCTTCCACCACCAGCGCTTCAAGTCATAAACATCGTGAATCTCAACTTTGCGAACGGAGGCCTGCGCCGAGTTGAGATAAGGCGGCACATCGCCTTTTCGGTTCCAACCGTAACGCAGCCACCACTCGTCCTGCCATCTGCGCTGATTCAGATTGCGCGTCACGTCGGGAATCTTTGTCGGCGCGATGCCCTTGGCAATCGAAGCGACGTTGTCGTCAGAGAGCATCCGATCGTAAATGCGGATCTCGTCGATGTCGCCGCCGCGCGTGAAGTTGTAATCGCTCTGCACTTGCATCGGTCCAATCGTGCGCGAGTGCGGACCGAATTGATCCAGGCCCGCGTAAAGCACCGCTTGCTTATCTTGCTTCTCCGCTAGAACTCCGTTCACGTAAAAACGAATGCCAACCGTTTCATCCCAGGTCAAAGCCAGGTGCACCCATTCATTCGGCTGCGGAAACTTCGGCATCACGTACGACACGCGAATGCGCGCCAGATTGATATCAGTAACAAACGCATCAAAGCCGCCGCGACCGTTGTAATCGATGCGCAGCCAAGCCATGTCCCAGCTCGAATGATCGGAATAACCAACGCGGAAAATCGGAAACGCAGTCGGCCCAACCGGATAGCGCGAGCGCCACGAAAACGCCAGCGTGCCACGCTCTGCGTAGATGTTCCCAGCGGCCCAGTAAGACATCAACTGCGTGTTCGCGCATTCAAAACCAGGGCCCTTCGCGCCGTCCGAAATGATCTTCACGTCACGCAGAAAGTTTGGCTTCGGATCGCCGCCCGCCGCATAGTCGGCGTTGAATTCATGATCGCCCGAGAGATAGAAGAGCAGTCCCGCTTCTGGCGAGTCCGCGTAACAGCAGCACCAACTGCCAATCATTAAGATGAGAAGGAATGATTTCATCATGATTCCGTTACAGAACCGCGAGCGGTAGCGACCGGCCCAATAAACTTTTCAAGATCGAATCACTAAAGGGCCGGTCGCTACCGCTCGCGGTTCTGTAACACAGTCGCCATCTCGAGCGCCTTGATAGTTGTGTAGCACTTCGCGATCGTATTCGGTGTTTCCCATGGGAAGTTTTCCCTCCCTCAAGAACGCTAGAAACCGCGTCATCACTTGCCCGAAGTGCGTTTCGTGATCGGTACGAAGCTTGTCGGGAATGCTTACGTGCCATCGTTTCCCGCGCGTTTCGAGCGCAAGTCCGGGATACTCGTTGTTCAGTTTAGTCACAGCGTTTCTCAGCGCCGAACGTGCTCGATTTGTTTTGTCCAACAGACATCGAAACACCAACGAGTGGCAAAAGCATCAAGATCAAAATCAAGAGTTTGTGACTCATCTTATCTTATCTTCCGGCGAACGGCGTTAGAGTACCAACTTCAGTTGGACCGTTACAGAACCGCGAGCGGTAGCGACCGGCCTCTTAATAATCTGCACGTTACAAGACATGACTGGGCCGGTCGCTACCGCTCGCGGTTCTGTAACGACTAAGTTCCTGGCTGCACGTACGGCACTTTCGCAAACAGCCGCCGCTCCGCACCGCGCGGATCGTCTTCGAGACGTGACGGCACGTTGAAAACCATCGTCTGGCGCCGTGGCAGCGCGTACATCTCCCAACGCGGAATCAGTTTGTTGTTCGGATTTCCTGTGCGCGCGAACGCGATGAAAGTCTCGCTCATTTGATCGGCCATCTGCTGCGCTTGCGGACCAGTGGCGGTCGCGCCGGGTTTGTCGATGTTGTCGAATACCAACTGAATGTCGGACGCGTGCGGCGCGCCGAACTTTCCGGCGTCTCTGGGCGACACCCAATCAAGTTGATAAGCGTAAGCTGGAGAGTCGGCCTTCGCTCGCTCCTCAGCTTCGATCACTGCGCCTCGCCACGATCGGCCTGCCGTGGTCGCGGCAAAGAAGACATCGCTCGGAGAATAGTTCGGGTACAGTTTTCGATACTCGGCGATCACAACTTCAGGTTGAATATCGACCCGCATGTTCGGAGCAAGTTTTTCTGCCACTTGCTCCCACGTCAGCGTAAAGTTTGCCGCGTCGCCGCCGAGAAAAGCACGCGTCTCGTCATGAGTGTTGCCGATAATCATTGGAATGTGCGCTGATTGCGCGGGCGCATCGGGATAAAACGGATGTCGCGTCAAGGAACGTTCATCCAGCACTGGCGCAAACGAAATCGAGCCAAATGGCAACACGGGATCGCGCGCGTTGATTGCTTCGAGCAAGCGCTCCGCAGGAATTGTGCGCAGTTCAGACGCGCGCTCGGGCGACATCTTCGACGCGTCGAGCACCGCGCGAGCGCGTAACGTCGCGTTCAGTGGACCTGAAGCGGTGACCTGCTGTCCGCTCATCGTCGCGGCGCGATGAAACAATCCCTTAGCCATCGTCATCGCCATCAGCGTAGCAATCTTCGCGCCGCCGCCCGATTGCCCAAACACCATCACTCGATTCGGATCGCCGCCGAACTCCATGATGTTATCGCGCACCCACTGTAAGGCCATAATCAAATCGAACTGCCCCACATTGCCGGAGTCAGCGAACTCCTCACCGCCAAAGCGCGCCAGATAAAGATAACCAAATGCATTCAGCCGATGATTGACCGTAACAACCACCACGTCACCGCGCTTGCACAGGCGCACGCCGTCGTAAAGCGGACTCGAACCCGATCCATTGTTGTAGGCGCCGCCATGAATGTAGAACATGACGGGCCGCTTGCGTCCATCACGCAGCGCCGGCGTCCACACATTCAGGAAGAGGCAATCCTCGTTTGGTTTGTCGTTTGATCGTGATGGCTGCGGCGCAGATGGCCCATACGCGAGCGCGTCGTGCACATCGGACCAGGCCTCTGGCGATAACGGTGGCATGAAGCGTCTTTTTGACGTGTCAGCGCCGTAACGAACTCCTTTGAAGACGTTGATGCCGTTATCGACGTAGCCGCGAACTTTGCCGTAACGTGTCGCGGCGATCGGCGAGTCAGTCGTCAAAGTAGTTGCAAAGCCCGGATCGCTTATCAAACTTGATGCGGTTGTCCCTGCAATGGCGAGCATTGATCCAGTAAGAAAGTCGCGCCGATTTGATTTCTGTTTCATTACAGCTTTTCTCGATTGTTTCTGAATCCCAGACCGCTACTCTAACGCCGTGTTTCGGTCATGAATTCTTTCGCCGAAAGCGCGCGCGGCGTGAAGCGCACCTTGCTGATCGCTCCCTTAAACCAATAGACGCGATTCATCCTCACGCCCAGTGAGGTCTTGCCTTTATCCAGCGGCGCGATCGTGAGCGGCCCGGAGAGTTCTTCTTTGCCATCGACGTAATGCCGCATCGTTGTCCCGTCAAAGACCAGCGCCACTTGATACCACTGACCAAGCGGATGCTTGAAAGCCTCGGCGTAAAGCGCGCGGCTGCTCTCGCCCGACTTGATGAAGGTGTCAAGAAACCATTGTTCACCATCGACGCGAATCTCGAGCAGCACCCGATCGTCGCGCGTGTCTCCCTGAATATGCAGCCAGCGCTGCTCCTTGCTGCCGCCCATATCGGGCCGGAAAATCGCTTCAACTGTAAAGCTCTGCAAACCCGCGACCGGATTCGCGTCGATTAACAGACCATCCTTCACTCCGTCGAAGAGAACGGCTTTTCCGCGCGGCGCCGGGATTATTTGTGGATTGCCGATCGTAGCTGTGGTATGACCGTCAATCTGCTTGAGGTTGTCGATGCGCCAAGTCGTCGAGATCTTGTTAGCTTCTTGCGCCGACTGCGGCTGTACGATGCAGGTGACGAGCATCGCAAAAGCAATCGCCGTTAGACAACGTCTCTGTCGCTCAACAAGTCGTTTCATTTCGTTCCCTTTTCGTGTGACTTCGTGGTTAGGCTTTTCAGAAACGGAAAGCGATCCACGAAATCACACGAACGAGGCCGGTCGCTACCGCTCGCGGTTCTGTAACGTGCGCCTGAGAAATTCATCAACGTACTGCACCGTCGCGTCGAACCATGGATGAAACAGCCAGAACGGATGCGGCGTGTCCGGGATAACCACGATCTCTGACATGATGCCGAGCGCGTTAAGTTTGTCGCGCATCTCTTCGCGTTGCTGAAACGGTCGGTATGAACTGCTGTTGATGAAAAGCACGGGCGCGCTGTGACTGTTTACGTGAGTGATCGGCGAAGCTTCACGCCAAACGTCCGGCTTCTCTTTAAAAGAGCCGCCGATGAATCGCGTGTTCGTGTCGTAAGGGCCCTTGATCTCTTTTTCGATGTTTCCGGGATCGATGAAAGTGACCGGGCCGTCGATATCGACTACGGATTGAATCGCGCTCGAGACGCCCAAGTTGTCACCGGCGCCTTCGAAGTTTGTCATGCCGTTCGTCACTCCGAGCAGCGCGACGAGATGTCCACCTGCGGACGCGCCCACCGCGGCGATGCGATTCGGATCGGTGTTGAAGCGTGCAGCGTTGGCGCGCAACCAGCGAATCGAAGCTTTCAAATCGTAAATCGCCGCCGGATACTTCGCCTCATTCGAAAGCCGATACTCGACCGTCGCCGCGACGTATCCGCGCCGGGCGAGTTCCATCGCGAACGGATTTTCCATCGCGTGATTGCCGGTAATCCATGCGCCCCCATGGACCAGGATGACTGCAGGAAACGGACCGCGGCCTTTGGGTTGAAAGAGATCGAGATGCATTTCGCGCGCACCGTAACGCTGATAAACGATTCCAGGTTTCGCTGTAATACCGGAAGGCAGTTCATCTGAGAGCTGCGTGACTAATGGATAATTCTTAATGAGCCCGCGTTCCGCAGTCTCAACAGAGAAGACTGTGTAGCCGGGCGGAAGTGTCGCCTGCTCTTTAATAATTGCGCGATCGAGCGGCGGCTCGCTTACTTGTTTCGCTTCAAACCAATTGAAATCAGCGGGCACAGAGCTGTCACGTCCTCGACCCGTAGCGAACACGCCAACAAAGACACCGTTGAATCCATCGGCAACTTCGGAAGACAGATAACGCGTCTCAACCCCACCAAGATCTCTAAAACTCTCATCGCCGACTGCGTACGAGAAGCGATAAATTTCGGAAGAGGAACGAATGCGCAGACGCACGAGTCCCGCGCCAATCGGTTTCGTTGCCGCGATGGTACGAATGCTGGCGATGTTGTAACGCAGATAAACTTCCCGACCATTAGCGCCGCGACGTATTCCAAACTCGTAATGGTGACGATCGTTCATGCGCAGCGCGAGGCCGGCTTCGTCGCCCTCGCGCCGTGGCTGAAAATCGACTTGCGTTGTTATCTCGTTTTCAAAATATTGTTGCCGACGCGCGACAAAAACTGGCGCAGCTTCTGCGTCGTCGAGCGTGAATGCAGATCCTTTTAGTCGCAGCCAGCCCGGTCTCTCCTTTAATGAACAGCGCGACGCATCGAGGTTGCGCACGAAATTCCATGGCAGGTCGGGTTTTGATTGCGAGAACTCATCACGCGCGGGCTCGTCGGGCCAAACGTTCTGCGGCAGCGTCTTCACATCCATCCGAGGCGTAATTGTCCCGTTGCCGTTAACGATGGGCCAGCCGTCTTGCGACCACGCAACGGGGGCCAGAAAAGTTTCGCGGCCCAAGTGATGCGCCATTCGCGAGGCGGGACGAAAGCCGAGAAAGACCGTCCACCAACTTCCGTCCTGAGCCTGAATGAGATCGGCGTGACCCGTTCCCTGGATCGGACTCGCTTTGAAATTGCGATGCGTCAAGATCGGATTGCGCGAATAGGATTCGAACGGTCCCCAAGGCGAGCGGCTGCGCGCGATCGTTTCGCTGTGTCCGTATTCGGTGCCGCCTTCTGCGATCAGCAGATAGTAATAACCGTTGATTTTGTAGAGGTGCGGACCTTCCGGACTGCTTCCGCCGGTGCCATTCCAGAGTGGCTTGATCTCAGAAAGTCGTTTGCCGGTCTTGATATCGATTTCTGACTGGCAAATTCGCGTCGCGCAATTGCCTCCGCCCGTCGTCAGATAAACTTTTCCATCGTCGTCGAAAAGCAGCGACGGATCGATGCCGCCTTGATCGAGCTCGATTGGATCAGACCATTCGCCCGCCGGATCTTTCGTGTGAACAAAAAAATTTCCGTGGCCCTCGGTCTTTAGCGTCGTGACCATATAGAACACACCGTCGTGATAACGAATTGTCGGGGCCCAGATTCCGCCGTTACGCGTCAAGCGCACCAATGGCAGTTGCGAAACGCGAGTCAACGCATGTCCAATCAAGCGCCAGTGAATCAGATCCTTGCTGTGATAGACCGCAACGCCGGGAAAATATTCGAAGGTCGAAGTTACCAGATAGTAATTGTCGCCAACGCGGCAGACGCTTGGGTCGGGCGCCATGCCGGCGATGATTGGTTCATCGAAACCTGAAGCCGGCGGTTGCGCGCATAGCGAGGTCGCGAGCGAACTTAGGAAAAAGAAAGCGGAGAGATAGATTGCAGATTTGGATCTAGCACGAGGTGTGTTCATCCTTGTCTCGGTACTTTTCGGGTGATTTCGTGGATCATTCTTTCCCGATCAAAGTTGATCCACGAAATTACACGAAACGATACGAAAGAGAGGCGCAACTAAGCGCGCCTCTTAAGATCAAACCGCGAAGGAACGATCGACTAAAACACGAGCCGCAAACCGTATTGCACCTCGCGCCCGTTGTAAGCCACCAGCTTCGACGTGATCTTTCCGAAGTTGGCGTTATTGAAATCAACTATCGGATTGGCAAGCTGCACCCGATTGAAAACGTTGTAGGCTTCCCCGCGCACTTCGAGCTTAAAGCGTTCGGTTAGGCTGAATGACTTACTGATCGTCATATCCGATTGCCAGACGCCTGGTCCAAAGAGACCGGGGAAGGTCCATGGATTATCTCGTTTGTGCAGGTTTGGCGGATCGTTGTTGTTCGCGGTGACGCCATCCGGATTCGTCGTGGTCGGCAGCTTGTGGAATTTTGTGGTGTCGAACCAGAGCGCGATAGTTGGATTGCTGATTTTCGGATTGCCATCCACGAGCAAGTTTTGATTGAAGAAGATGGGACGGCCCGAGTAGAGGCGCGTCGTGGTGGTAAAGGTCCACCCCCCGAGGATCATATCGACGGCTTTGGGCGCGGCTTTAAGGAACATGCGCCCTTTACCCACCGGGAGATCCCAGCGCAAGTAGCTGGTTACGCGCTGTCGCGGCGTATCGGTGTCGCGCCACTCAAACCTGCGCGCGTAGGTCGCCAAATCATCGAAGAACTCTTGCGTCTGTTCCCGCTGATAGGCATAAGCAAGCATCACGCTCAATCCAGAAGCGAAAGGCCGCTGCGCCTGAATCTCGAACGAGTGCAAATGCTCTCCCCGGCCCGAAGTGTTCGTTTGATTGATCACTCCGTATTGTGGATAGGGCCGCAGCAAATTACCCTGCGAGATAGAAGTTGTGCTGCGGAGACTGCCTGGGAACTTATCCGGTGTCAGGTAGTTCAGAAAAGGATTTGGCACCGACAGGTTGAAGACTGATTTCGGAGTTTCGTATGAGAACGACGGATCGACCATATTGAGATCGACCGCGTAGGGCAAGTTAGTCTCGTGGTTGTAGAAATACTCAAAGTCGAGAATGAAGCGCTTCCAGACCTCGCGCTGAAAAGAGAAGCTGTAACGATCGTTGACCGCCGGCCGCAACTGATACTGATCGATCCCGTTGGTAGCGTTACCGGCCGAGCCGATGGAGTTGCCGAGATTTGTATAGCGACCGAGGGATTGGCCCAAAGGCTGTTGAATCGGCGCCAGGTTAGAAGGAAACGGATTTGAAAGCGCCGCTTGAGGCCGGCCGTTGTTGATTGTGCCGGGCGCCGGAGTGCTCGTAGAGTAGCCCGCATATTGATTGACGAAATCACCGAGTGGATCGCGTACCTTGGCCGATGGGGACAAGTAGCGGCCCCATCCGAATCTCACCACCGATTTGTCGTCGATGCGATAAGCCCCGCCTAATCGAGGCAGCAGGTTCAGAACCTTGCGGTTCCACGCGTGCCGGTTGTTAGCGCTCGTAAAAATCCAGGCGCCGTTAAAGAGTTGCTTCTCACCCTTGCTCGCCAACAGGCTCGTGACCGCGGCCGGAATTGAGGGCGGCGTAATCTGCATTTCGGGAATCGGTTGGGTTAGGTCAAGCTGTTGCGAAAGACGATTTCCGCGATCGACTGGACCCGGCTCGTACTCCCAGCGCAAACCGAGGTTGAGCGTCAAATTCTTGTTGACTTTATAGTCGTCCTGGAAATAACCGGCGTACCCCAAAGTAACCGCCTCTTGAATCGGAACCCGGGCCGCGATGGATGAAGTGTCGATGTAACCCAGCAGGAACGTCGCCCATTCGCTGCCGGAAGTGTTCAAGTTAGCACCGGAATTCGCGTTAGCCGTCAGTGACTGCTTGATGTTAAAGGTGAGCGGTTCAAAGCGCGCTCCTTTGCCGCGATCCACACGATATTCGCCGCCGAACTTGATCGAATGATTGCCGATGTAGCTATTCAACCGCGCCGAGCCGCCGTACCCTTGAGGATGTTGCCAAAACTCGCGGCCAGGACGCCCAAGCCGGTAGGTGGTGCTCCCCTGGACAAGGTCGAACGCGGGATAGAAATACTGGGGAAATGTGTATAGTGACTCCCAGAAATTAGTCGTGAATAGATTCGCTATCCCTTCCTTGCCGATCAAGGCCGTGTCCGCTGCATACTCATCGGTAAGCTGGTGATAGTTCGCGCGCAGGTTGAGCACCATCTTCGGCGAAATCGTATAAACGGTGTCCGCGGCGATGCTCATGCCGTAGCGATTGCTACCGTTGACTGGCAAGAGCTTCTTGCCCGTGGGATTCGACTCAAGAAGGTGCGCCTTGAACTGACCATAGCGCACGAAGGTCTTCAACTTTTCAGAATAATTCCAGTCAACGCGCTCCGAAAAATTCCAATAAGTCGTGTTATTAATCTTGAAGCCCTGCAAGTTGTCCTGGCTGCCAGGCAGATTGGGCAAGGGCATCTCGGCCAACAACTTCACCGCGGTGGGATCGAACCTGGCCGACGGAATGAGATTGCCGGTAAACGCCGTGCGCGTGCCGCTGGTGCCGGTCGAGGTCAGCGGATCAAAGATCGTGCGAATGACCCCATTCCTGGTTGATTGGCTGAAGTCGCCCGCACGCTCCAGCGCCGTTGGTACCGTCAGGGTGAAGGGCATAGGCGACGCGTCGTTCCAATGCTCGTACGAGGTAAACGTGAAAAGCTTGTTCTTCATGATGGGGCCGCCAAACGTTCCACCATA
>Ga0209577_10001988_pt1 | contig 19906 bp, 16 predicted proteins | sample GraSoiAngelo_109_FD_185874 | JGI IMG/M metagenome (GOLD analysis project Ga0209577, IMG submission 185874) | Grasslands soil microbial communities from the Angelo Coastal Reserve, California, USA - 14_0903_12_20cm (SPAdes) (version 2) | ecosystem: Environmental > Terrestrial > Soil > Grasslands...
CTTCACGATCACGCGCTCTCCTGGTTTCCACGCACGCACCGTTACAACCCGAATGATGTTTTCACTAAACGCCAATTCCGTGATGATCTGCTATGAAAATAGACTTAGCGAACTCGCGTCATCCTTGATCGTGTCGATGAGGGCATCCGAACCATCCGTGATGAAAAATGAGCTTGACCTTGTTCGCGCCATTCGGGAAACTCACTCTGGCCCTCCTGATTTTTCACGCCGGCTTGCCCCTCACAGGTCCGAAGGGAACAAAGACATGTCGGTATCCGAGCGTCGAACCGCGCGCCGGTTCATTCTGGATGTCCCATTGCAGCTTCAACGCTTTAAGGCGCCCTCTCTGGCTGCGCGGGCGGTTAAAGCCTGAACATCTCAAGTCGCGGCGTTTACTTTACAACGGATCTTCCCCTCTGCTAGGGAGAGCTCGTTCAAGTCCTTCTTCAAATGCCAAAGGAGATTAGCGGGAACGTGGTGAACGAGAGGCGCTTCACTGGCCGGGTTGCGCACGTGCGCCCGAATGGGTTTGCAAACGGGGATGTCAGGAGTCGGCGTACAATTCCTGTATTACGGGGAGATCGCCCTCCAGCTCCAAGAGCACGAGCAGGAAATTTCCAAGGCGCGTTCAATCCAAGGGATTGCTCCCCAAAGAAATCCCACAACTCCCCGGGTACGAGATCGCCAGCGCGTGGCAATCCGAGCGCGTTGTCGGTGGCGACTATTTCGATGTTCTTCCCTTTGACGCCGATGCGATGGGGCTTTGTATTGCCGACGTTGCGGGCAAAGGATTTTCCGCAGCGCTCTTGATGTCAAACGTTCAAGCCGCCGTCCGCGGATTAGCCGGGCGGTCTTTGCCCCCAAACGAGCCTCCGCCTGAATACCCTGCTACACCGGAATATGGAGGGGCATCGGTTCGTCACGTTTTTCTACGCCCAACGGGACGGCCCCGCCCGGCGGTTAAGTTACGTGAACGCCGGCCACAATCCGCCGATTGTCCTGCATCGCGATGGATCGCATCAGCGCTTAAAGGAAGGTGGCGGCGTCCTCGGCGTCTTCTGCGATCAAACGTTTGCGTCAGGCATCATTCATTTGCAACCTAGCGATCGCCTCGTTCTTTTTAGCGACGGCGTAACGGAAGCAAGCAACACTGGCGAAGAATTCGGCGAGCAGCGCCTCCTCGAACTCTTGGAAGCCAATCGCACTTCAACTCCCGCCGAAATCAAGAATAAAATCCTCAACGCTTTGACACATTTCACTCGCTCCAACTGGCACGATGACGCCACCCTGCTCATCCTCGCCGTCTCCTAAGAGATGCCGAGGCGCGGTTTACGGCTTGTGCTCTTTCTAGAATCTAGACTTCTTGCTTTCAGGGACCCGTTGGCCCGTACTGCACCGTTACGACTACAATCTGACCCGGGTACAACAGGGTGAGAAATTGGTGCTGGATGTCGTGGAGTTCTCATCCCGCAGGCATAAGCGCACGACCTCAACCAAAGGGACAACACAGGAGCGTCCAAATTGATGCTTAACGCGCAACACGGTACTGTTTGGTTGCTTCCGGCCCTTCATTTTTGGAGGGATGGTAGCGCGTTGCTTTTCTGCAGGAAATACTGTTCCATCTTCTCTCAAGCCTGGGATAGAATCGAGTTTCTTCCGGTCCAGGCTATTTTTTCGACTTCACCCAGCCCTTAGATAGTGGCGTAGCTCAAACCAGCTCATGGACACTGTTGTGCCCTCATCCCGTCCGAGGGCGCGGTTAGTCCAAGAAAAACCATCGAAGAACTCGACCGCCGAGGGGAAAGGTCATGAAAGTATCGTTCGTGTGCCTGTTGCTTATGCTAGTTGGCCTATTGGGGGGATGCTCCACTGGACTGAAACCAGATCCACCGAATCCACCTTCTGGAGTCACTTTGACGCCGGGCAGTGCTCAAGCCATCGACTTCGGGCAGAGCGTGAGTCTTAACGCGTCGATTACGAACGACAAGTCAGGTAAGGGAGTCACTTGGGCGCTAAGTGGTGCAGGCTCCCTTTCAGGACAGACGCCAACCGCCGTTATTTATAACGCGCCCACGTCCGGCAATGCGGGAACCGCAACAGTCACTGCTACCTCCGCGTTCGATTCCACAAAGTTCGTGTCGGTAACCATCAACGTCACGCCCCTTCCGTCCGTGACCACGACTTCGCTTCCAGCAGGGACACAAGGCACGGTGTACAGCCAGACGGTGGCAACCTCGGGAGGCGCCGGGACGGTGACGCTGACGGTCAGCAGCGGAAGCCTAGCCGCGGGGTTAAGTATGGATTCGTCGGGTCACATCACGGGCACGCCGGCGGGACCGAGCGGTACCAGCGGATTCACGGTAAAGGCTACGGACTCGAGCAGCGCGGGCGCTCAGTCCGCTCTGCAGAATCTGAGCATCACGATCAATGCTTCCGCCACAGCTTGTGGATCTGGTCGCGAGTCACTCTTGAACGGCCAGTACGCATTCACGATGCAAGGTTTCGCTGCAAACGGGGCGGTGACGCTGGGCGGCATGTTCGATGCCGACGGTGCGGGACACATTGCCCGCGCCGTGGGCGTAGAAGACGTCAACAGCAGCATAGGTGTTCAAACGGCCGTTTCTATAAATAGTGCGAGCAGCTCGTATTCAGTAGGAGGAGACAACCGGGGTTGCATGACCATCGCCACTTCCGCTGGGACATCGATCTACCGCTTTGCCCTCGGGGTGATCAACTCGGGTGTGGCCAGCAAGGGTTGGTTCATCGAGTTTGATAATACAGGAACCCTGGGGTCGGGGGTCTTAGAGAAGCAGGATCCCAGTGCGTTCTCGACGTCCCGAATTAACGGCAACTACGCGTTTGGTACAGATACGACGAGCACTCTTATCACCAGCATTCGAAGCAGATTCGCCATGGTAGGCGCGTTTGCCGCCAGCGGAAGCGGGAGCATCTCCAACGGCGAGTTGGATGCCAACGAAAACGGCGACGTGAATAAGAGTGGTGGTCTGAACTATCCCACGAGCGGTCTGCCATTTACGGGGAGCTATATGGTGTCATCGAATGGCCGAGGCCCGATGATTTTCAGGGTCGGATCGCAAACCGTCAACATGAGCTTGTACGTGATTTCCGCAAGCAAAGTACTGTTTATCAGCGTCGACCCGCAATCCAGTGACCCTCCCTTTGTGGGATCGGCGCTGGCGCAATCCGGAGGGCCATTTTCAATTTCGTCTTTGAGCGGCCCGAGCGTTCTCTACGTGAGTGGACTCTGCGGAAGTTGTGGGCCGGGTTCGACGATAGCCTCGGATCTGATCGCCGGTATTTTAACGGTCTCGAATTCCGGCAGCTATTCGTTTAATGGAGACGAAAGCAAAGCCGGGACCATTTCGCCGTTCCAATATACGGCGACCGTCAACGTAGCTCCTAACGGCCGGGTAACTGCACCGGGGGGAGGCCAACTTCCTCCTCTCCTTTATCTGGTGAGCCCGAACAAGGCGTTCGTAATGCTCGTGGACGGGGGGGTCTACGCGGGCTTCGTGGAGCCGCAAACCGGAGGCCCGTTCACGAATCATTCCGCGAACGGGACGTACGCCTTCGGCTCAATCACGGTAACGCACCAGAACATAACTCATGAGTCCGGCGTGGCTGACTTCGACGGAGTGGGGACGGTTCGAGGAACCAGTGACACGGCGTTAGTGGGTTCGCCCTCGTCGAACCCCATGCTAAAAACTGACCAGAGTTTCACCTATACGTACTTGGTTAGTCCAAACGGGAGGTTGGGGTTGACGAATGGTCCCCTGATCTACATCATTTCGCCGACCAAACAGGTGGTCTTGAATGTAGACCCATCGGATATGTACCCGAGGATTGAACCCGTCGAGCAGTAGGGAGGGAATCGGAGGGGAAGTCCACATACTAAACGCCCCCGTCGTGTGTGAACTTTGTTAGTTTTGGCGGAGAGGTGGCATGGGGTACGGAATGCTATACGTTTTGGCACCGACGCCAACGCCACCCTGACATGTATTGGGCGGCGTGGTGCAGATCGAGTGCGTCCCCTGACATTCGGCGGCCCAGAACATGTAGCCCAGCATCCCTGGCGTCGTGCCAGCGCCGGCCGGCGCGACCGTTTGGACAAAAGTTCCGGTTGTGTCCTCGAGCGAGCCGCCGAACGTGGTGCACTCTGGAGCGGGATTGCGACCGGTGACGATGTACAGGCTTCCCGTCATTTTCGCGGGCGCGAGAGGCGGAACCGGCGGCGTGATGCGGGGGTAGCCACTGATGTGCTGCTGCCAATTAGACTCCGCAGCGGCGGCACTACTGGGCTGTTTGTTCGGCACCATGGCGTTGGCGTAGTCCAGGATCGGGCTGGAGGCATTAAGCCAATCCGCCGTTGCTTTGGCAGCGATTTGCACAAGGTACTGATCACCGGCAGCGAGATCGATGGTTAAACGAGCCGCTGGATTCGCGCCGGTGGCATCGTAAGGTTCGATCGCCCGGTAGGCGTTGATAAATTGTTGCAACGCCGCGAGATTGGGGCTGGTGTTGTTCTCGTAGTCGATTTCAATGCCCACTCCCAGCCGCTGGGCAAGCTGGGCTGCGTAGGTTCCGAGCTGTGTTGGGTTGGCGTTCAGTGCCTGATCCCAGTCACTGGTGTAGGTGATCCCGCCGATGGAGAGCATCACGCGGATATTGTGGCTCGTGAAATAACTCACGATCGAAGAATTCATGCCGAAGGGCACGCCATTCAAGGTTTGCGAATCATTGGTCTGGTTGAGAAGTTTTAAGGGATTCACGAAACTCAGAATAACGAGGTTCACGGAAGGTGAGCCATCGCCTCGATCAATGAGCCAGTGGTTGTTGTAGTCGAAGTTGGTCATGTCGCGCACCGTACCCCAGGTGCAGAAATCGTTGCCGCAGTGCCAGGCGCCGTAGACTTGAAGTTGGGTGGCGCGGGCCGGATGGCTAGCGAGGAGCAAGAAGATTCCGAGGATGGCCAGGGTAAAGGCTCTGTTTCGCATGGGCGTCTCCTTCGGAAGCGGGCTGTTTTCCTGCCATAAGCCGGGATTTCCTCTCTGGTTTACCGACTCCGTGGCAACCTCTAGCTCGTGCAGTCTCTACGCTCAATCCACGTAGAAGCTGCCTTACGAGGCAAGTTTTTTCCCCGACGCTTATCTAGGTGCACTCTGGTTAATCGCGCGCCGACCTTTTCCGATTTCAATTCGGATTGACGTTGAACCCGTCCACCTCCACTTTCGAACCGGCGGGCAGCGTCCCCGGATTAAATGTTGCCGTCTCCGTGCGGCTCTCTCCGGGAAGCAGGGAAATATAGTTGTCGCTCCAGAACACCGGCAGCACTTCTTTGCCGGCGTTAGTTACTCGGAAGCGGATCAAAAATGCTAGCGTGGAGCTCGCGTTCGTCAGCGTTGTCGTCACCGAGTCACTTCCTATCGTGTCCGTGTGCGTGACGGTCATCATGGGCAGCGTCGTGAGCGCCGTCAGGTTGGCGTAACCTCTCGTCGGGCAGTAATACCACTTGCAGTGTCCGCCCATGGTGTCCGGCGTGGTGGAGTACCAGTAAAAGTTGTCACTGATCACCTTGCCAGTGGAGTCTTGCAATTTCAGCTTCACGAAAAATGTTGTGGTCAAGCCCGAAATCGCCGGAATCGTGAAGGCCACAGTACTGCTCGCTGGTCCCGCGGTTAGGGTCACCGCATTGTGATATTTGTTCGTCATGTCGAAATTCAGAATGTCCGCGGTAGCTACGAGCCCGGCAAAACCCTGATAGTAGTCGTTGGTCACCATCACATTGTTCTGAAATCCGTAGTCCCACAAGATGTGAAGCGGCTCACCGCTTTTTTTCACTCCGTAGTAAGTCGCCGAAGGCCGCAGATACCAGTCGAACGTTTGCCAGTGAAGGGAAAACCAGCCGCTGGTCAGCATCCAGCTTACAAATCCCGTTGAAGCCGTTCCATCTGTCTTGGTTTTGTTCGTCTCGTACGCTTCAAACTGCGCGCGCCACGATTCGTAATTCTGCGCCTGCGATTTCTTCACGTAGTCCGCGGCGTTCATCGCCGTGCCGTAACGCCCACTCACAGCGGCCGTCACCACGTTCAGATTGTCGAAGGGCGGTCCGCCCATGTGGTTTGTCCATGTGCTGTCAATGGGCCAATGGACCGGATTCTCGTTCAGTCCGGTGATCATGCTCTCCATTACCGGTACGTTCGGGCCGACGCTTCCCTCATCGAGAAACCCGTACGCCCCGCCCTGATTCGTATCGGAATAGAAATAAATCGGAGGCTCCCACTCGTAGGGCCCGCCTTCTCTCATTCCATTCAGGCCTGTGACCGTGGACGTATTGTAGTTGGCATCCGTCACCACAGGATTAGGCCAGAGATCCGCGTTCTCGATGTTGACTTCTGTTTGTTCCACAGCCGCTGGCGGCACCAGGTCGCTCGAATTCAGCCACAGAAAGGCGCTCGGATGATTCCTCAGCGCCTTCATCTGCGTATGCAGCGAACTGTTGGCCACTGCCTGATTCTCGGCGCTCCAACTGTTCCATTGCTCCCACTGACTGCAGCAAACCCATCCCGCCATCAGCAGAATTCCGCTCTTGTCTGCTAGATCGTAGAAATTCTGGTCCTCCATCTTCCCTTCAAAGCGGAGCATGTTCATGCCCATGTCCAGAGTGAGTTGAATCATATTGTTGATTCGTGTGGGATCACGCTTCACCAGCATGTCCGGAGCCCAGCCCGCTCCCTTCAGCAGGATGGGTTGATTGTTGATTTTGAACCAGCGCCATCGCTGGCCGGCTGGCGTGACCGGACCCAGTCCAGTATCCAGTTTGCGGATTCCAAAACTGAAATTATTGGTGTCGGACGTCGCCGCTCCCACCGTGAATTGCACGCTGCATTGATAAAGGTTTTGCGGCCCCAGTCTTGCCGGCCACCACAGGGCCGGGTTGCTGATGTTCAATTGCGGGTAGGCGCTCGGCGTGAATGTAAATACCTGGCTGGCTGTACCCGCCGGCAGCGTCACGGCTTGGGAAAAGGTAATGTTCCCCGGAGTAATCGTCCCACTCAGCGTGCCCGCGACGCTGGACGCCGTTGGATTGGATAGCTCGGCCGTCACCGTCAGCGCCGCCGTGCTCAGGTCCGCGCTTACGCTCGTCTGCACTTGCGGAAATCTCACCTTCACCGGGCCACTGTTCGTGATCCACGCGTCCCGCCATACTCCTTCGTTCCGGTCGGCCGGCAACGGATACCAATCCACAAAAACAATTCCCAGATCGCTGCTGGCTGGTCCCATGATATCCAGTGCCACCGCATTGGATCCGCCGATCACCGCCACGCTCGTGATGTCGTACTCGAATGCCGTATACGCACCCACCATCTGCGTGCTATTGGCGATCTGCGTCCCGTTCACCCAGAGGTTGGCTCGGTAGTTGATGCCGTCGAAATGCGCGTAGATGCGCTGTCCTGCCAAGGAGGCTGGAATGGTGAACTGGTTCAGGAACCACCAAGTCGTGCTGTACGGACTGCCTGTAGGCCACGCCACGTTTGCGAAGTTTTGCCCGGCAGGCGGCCATCCGGGGATCTGCTGCGCATTCGTCCCTATATAAGGCGAGGGATAAATGACGTTTTCCACCTGCGCTCCTACCGGAGTAGCGGGAATCGATGTCCTCAACCACCCGGTGGGTGCAAATCCTGGAGTGGAAATCTGCGCTCCTGTCGCGCTGGTGTTCGCCGCCGACTGCACGTACCAGTTGTCGTGGAGTGAAACTGCCACTTTTTCGAGAGAACCCTGTGCGAAGCCGGACGGCGTGAAAAATCCAGCGCCAATCGCAAGGATCGCCAGCATACTGCCGTTCTGGAATTTCACGAGATTTCCTCCTGATGCCTAGCGCCGCGAGGAGGAATACCGGGGTCTGGACCTTCGACCTTGCAGATTCTAAGCACGACAATTGCGCCCAATCAAACCGATTTACCTGCGGTGCCAAGCGTTCCGCCACTATTAAACCGGTTCAATTACGCAGATTGTGATTCCGTCTCTCCGAGGGTCAATCAGGCAAACTATGTAGCTCGCCTGGGGTTTTCTACTGAGTCCGATTGCAGGGCGATGATGGGCGTGCGAACGGAGTAGATTATTTTGCGGCGATGGCAATTCATATTTGACGTCACACAAGTAGTGGCTGCCGTACCCCGAAGGCTGCTGGAACAATGTTGGAGCAACACAAGGATGGCTCGAGCTCACAAGCGCAACCGGAGCAATGACTTAGATTAGATTGCCTCAGAAGGCAGAAAGGTCAGGTTCAGTCTCAGCAGGAATGAGCGGCGGGAAGATCACTCAGGTGTCACACAGGGAACCACTTAGCGGCCAGGCAGGATGAAATCGGGCCGGACTCGATTGTCGTTCTTTGGGGTTAGAGGAGCTGGCTGAGCAGAGTTCTGGCCGGAACGGGAACCGGGCGCGGGACGCGAAAGCAATCGGCTTCCTGATGCGCCAGGTTCATCACCACCTCGAAAGCATGCTCCGCCTTCGTTTGTCCCTGAAAGTAGGCGAGCGAGGGCGAAAGGCTGGTTTCTTTAATCTTGACTTCCACCAGGAACCAGGGCTTGCGGTCACGAACCACCAGGAAGTCCACGTCCCGCTTTTGTTTGTCGCGCAGGTAACGCAACTCGAAATCGCCAAATCCCAGGTCCGTCCACCCTTCTACGGCCTTGAGCAGATGGCAGGCGACCATAGTCTCCGCCCGCGCGCCGTCGTCGGCCAGTCCGCTCCAGTCCCGCTGAAACCATTTGGGTTCCTTACGCAGGGCTTTTGCGACATTGGTAAACCATGGCCGAACCATGAATCCGTAGTGCAGACGGGCCAGCAGATCGACCCACCGCTTGATTGTGCTAGGGCCGGCCACTCAATCTCGTTACTTCGCTGTTTTTGGACAGAACTCAGAGTTGAGTCCGGGTGAGTCCAAAAACCAGTGATTCAACCCCCGCCATCGGCTTGCGGTGATCCTCAGGAATGGCGTGTAGTTGTACTTCACAGGAGCAGGCACGGCCTTCAAGGTCGGCATGATCGGACGACTGGGAAGCCTTGTCCTCCGAGCTCGGTTATCAGGATGTATTGGCCGGTTCCCCGTCGCGACCGAGAACACCGCGAATCTCCTTCACGGTTGCGCGGCAACCGCCCGAAACACCGGCGATGCGAAAACCTTTTCAAACAAAGCGATCAAGCGTGCTTTCCTCCGCCGTTGAAGCCGGTCTTGCCGAAGTTTCATCCTTCCACCGGTCACGCTGCGCGACTCTCATTTGAGCCGGAGAGCTGTAGGTCTTGCTCGGCCTGAGGTGAGTCGATTGACGACCTAGAGTGAGGGTTTTACCTTACGCGTGAGCGCGTTTGACTTGGATTCGCTGACGGAAACGGCTGAACTCGAGCTGGCGATGGTGTTTGTCTTTGGGCGGCTCGTCCATCCCTATCATGGCTTCCGACAAGTACGGATATTCGCGTCCACACTCCATACACCAAACGCGAAAGTAGGGGCGTTCCGAGGCCATCGCGCCAACTGCGGATGAAGTGCCAGCGTCAAGCGGTTCTGCAAACAGTGGGATCGGATTCTTGCATCCCAGACAGTTCACGACCCAATAGCGGAGAGAAGACTTATTTTCGCTCATTATGGATGCTCCTACGAACATGCTGACCGGCGAAGGTCTCGACTCGCCGTCAGACCGGGAAGCGAAAGGTACACCTCCCATTCGTTCTTGGCAAGAGCCTTCATAAGTCTTCATAGGTCTCTGTTGGGCGGCTCACAAGATGAACCGGTGGGCCCTGGCTTCTCCAGCGCACAATCGCTAGTAGAGCGCGCCACAGAGAAACGTGAAACCATCGATGCCCAAGCCATTTTCAATTTACGATGTGGTATCTCAGACAAGCTGCATTTCCTGAAGGAGCCGCACTCGAACTGACTCTCACTCTCGGCGTACGGTCGGTAATTTGATAAGTCCGTCCAATCCGTAGTGTTGCAAGGGACACCCAAAAGATGTTTAGGCTGCTGTGCTATACGTCGGGGTCACCACCCCGCTATCGAAGCTGAATCGGTCGTTGGGGTCGGTGCTTTGGCACAAACCGTTTGTGCCGCTGGCATTTTCCCAAGCAACACGCCGAAAGGACACTGGTGACGTTCGTTGAGTTTCGCTGAATTCTATATTCAGTTCTTACAATTTGACACCCCGGCGAGCGGTTTGTAATCTGCGGCATTCATGACCCGACGGGACTAGTGCGCGAATCGCAAGTCGAGGCATCATACCAACCCAATACATGGCCCCCGCCCACGGCATACGAGCCGCGCACGGCGGGATAACTAGAGGCAAGAGCAGCAAGAGTGGGTGCAAGGCATGAGAACTGCGTTTCTCAAATCAACAGGCCAGATTCCGGTCTCCGGCCATGGCGATGTTCTCACAGAAGCGCAAATTTTTTCGACTGTGGAGGATGTACTCGCAAACACCCAAGTCGTCGACATTCACACGCACTTGTTTGCTCCGGCATTCGGCAAGCTTGGGTTGTGGGGCATTGACGAACTACTGACCTATCATTATCTCGAAGCTGAATTCTTCCGATCTTCCGATACCACGCCGGACGAGTACTGGTCCCTTTCCAAGCGCGACCAAGCCGATGCCATTTGGAGGACTCTCTTCGTCGAGAATACCCCCGTGTCGGAAGCCACGCGCGGAGTAATCGCCGTGCTCAAGGCTTTCCACCTGCCTACGGATCATACGGATCTGGCGGAGGCAAGATCATTCTTCGAAGCGCAAACCATCGAAGCGCACATTCGCAAAGTGTTTCAGATGGCAGGCCTGAGCACGGCGGTGATGACGAATGATCCACTCGATCCGGAGGAAGCCGCAGTCTGGCTGAACGGAGTCACTAACCATAGGCAATTTCGCGCGGTGTTGCGGCTGGATCGAATTCTGTGCAGCTGGTCTACGCACCGGCAGGTGTTGGCCACGCAAGGCTACCGGGTTGACGAGCAGGCATCCGGGAAGTCCGGGGCGGAAGTCCGGCGGTTCTTGGTGGACTGGTACGAACGCATGCAACCCGTGTACATGGCGGTCTCCCTGCCGGATGCTTTCGAATATCCCCAGGAGAGTGTGGGCAATCGATTGTTGAAGGATGCGGTGCTGCCTGCTTGCCGCGAATTAGATGTACCGCTCTCGCTCATGATTGGGGTGCGCAAACAGGTCAATCCATCGCTGCGTTTGGCCGGTGACGCCGTGGGCAGGGCGGATCTGCGGGCGCTGGAAAATCTGTGCCGCGAGTTTCCGTCCAATCGCTTTCTGGTGAGTGTGCTCAGCCGGGAGAACCAGCACGAACTTTGCGTTTACGCGAGGAAGTTCAGCAACTTGATGCCGTTCGGTTGCTGGTGGTTCATGAACAATCCTTCAATTGTGGAGGAAATCACTCGCGAGCGCATCGAGATGCTGGGAACAAGTTTCATTCCGCAGCATTCTGATGCCCGGGTGCTCGAGCAAGTCATCTACAAATGGAACAACACGCGGAGGACGCTGGCGCGCATCCTCTCTGACACCTACCGCCTTTTGTCGGAAGACGGCCGAGGCGTCACGCGCGGCGACATTCAGCGAGACATTACTCGCCTCTTTCGCTCGAACGCCGAAGCGTGGACGGGCCTGCGGGCACCCGTTTCCGATGTGCCAACGCAAACCTTGTAGGCGCGGCTTCCTTTGAAAAGACCACTCATTGCGGTGAGGTCATTTCCGATGATGAAGATCTTCAAGCGGTTGTGTTTACTCGGAAACTGTTTGATGTTTCCGAGCTTTGCGTCCCCGACCCTAGCCTAGGGCAAGCATCCTGAACTGAAAGACAAAGTCACGCACCGGACGTTATACTTCATCCGCGCAACGCCTCGCTGGAAAAGAACCGTTACTATCAAAAGGGCAGGCCGGCGCGAGATTACTTAGCTGCGCGGAGCATCACTACCCCGTGAGCGGGCACCGCTGCCGAGTATTCCGCCCCATCCAGCTTCAGGTCGCCGTGGGCCCAGAGATCTCTGACACGTGCGGGTGCAGATTTCATCCCTACGTCCGTCCATTTGACGGTGATCTTTGTGGGCGTGCCGCCGCGGTTAAATAATCCAAGGGCCTGGGCGCCGTCGGAGAGTGGCCTAGCCCAGACTTCCTGGTCGCCCCATTTCGCGATGCGCCGGCCCTGTTTGCCATCTTTGTCCTGATTGACGGCGATGACTTCGAGATTGGTGAGAATCTCCAGAATGGCGGGAGTCATGTTGCGTAAATCGTTTCCAGCGAGCAGCGGCGCGGCAAGAATCGACCACAAGCTCATATGCGTTCTATATTCGTCGCCGTTCATGCCGCCGTTGCCGATTTCGAGCATGTCCGGATCGTTCCAGTGTCCGGGCGTTGCCCACGGAGCCAGTTCGTCTTGGGAAAAACCAATGTTGGTCATTGAGTCCCAAGTGTCGCGGATGTCGCCCGTGGTGCGCCAGGCGTTGCCACCTACGTCGGCGCCCCACTTCCACACCTCGGCGCGCCCATACTGGCACAGGCTGTAGAGGATGGGACGCCCAGCTTTGAGAAGCGCATCGCCCATGACTTGATATAGCGCGCGCATCTCTTGGTCGGCGTAGAGGTTGCGCGCACCACACCAGTCGTACTTAAGATAGTCAATACCCCAAGCGGCATAGCTTTGCGCATCCTGCTCCTCGTGGCCGTAACTGCCTTCGTATCCCGCGCAGGTGTTTGGGCCGGGGGAAGAGTAGATGCCGATCTTGAGACCTTTGCTGTGCACGTAATCGGCGAGAGCTTTCATGTCGGGAAACTTCTTATTAGTCGTGATATTTCCTTGTGCGTCGCGGCCCGCCTCCCAGGTGTCGTCAATATTGATGTATTGATAGCCGGCCGCTTTCATCCCGTTGCTGGCCATGGCATCAGCCATTTCGCGGACGGCGGCGTCATCCACCCGCCCCGCAAACTTGTTCCAACTGTTCCAGCCCATCGGAGGGGTTTTGGAAAGGCCGTTGTCTGCCACCTTATGAATCGCCGGCAGCGGGAGGCGTGTGGGATAGGCGCCCTCACCGGGTGGCGCGCGGTGAGCGACCACTTGGATGAGCTCGGCATCGGGCCGACGCCGGGTGGCCGCGTGCAACTCGTCACCCACCAGCTTGCCCTCGTATTTCACACGGCGTTCATTGGTCCCGTCCGTCAGGCTACCGGTGAGCGTGAAACCATCAGGCCCGCCGGTGCTCTCGATAATCTTGTAATAAAACTGAGTGACTCGGATGGTGCCGGTTATGCGAGAGCCTTCCTGATAGAGATCTAGATAAGTAGTCCGGAAGGTGCCGTCCGGCAGGGCATCGCGGACCACCCAGTTTCCGGTCAAGTCCGCGGCAACACACGGGACCGCCAGGAGCAGGAGCAAAACAGTCGAAAGAGGTTTCATTCCATCCGGAGACTACAACAAACAAATATCGGCTCAAACTGTTTTATGAGCGGCGTCCTTTCAAATTTTCTTAAGAACGTGTTTAGGAGGACTACAACGTTTTTCGATCCGAGTCTTGGTGTACCCTATTCGCGCACTGCGCTGGAAGATCGTGCGTGGTCCATGCTTGCCGGATCTCAGCCTGATGCACCCATCCTCCATGCGGGAGAAACGATGAGATTAGAGGAGCTGCGAAGCAGGCTTCGCGGCGTGATCGCTTTTCCCGTCACGCCTTTTAAGCCCGATCTGTCCTTGGATATTGCTGGGCTCCGAAGAAACCTCCAGCATCTTGTACAACATCCGATCGCCGCAATCGTCGCTGCGGGCGGCAGGGGCGAGATGTGCTCGTTGACGCCGAGTGAGCATGAAGAAGTGGTGAGCCAGAGTGGATGAAGTGCGCGAGGTCCGAGCTATGAAAGCCATGATGAACCTGACTGGTCTGGCAGGTGAGCCAACGTGCCCGCCCCTTCCTAACTTGCGCCCGGAAGAGGTCGCAGAGGTCAAGACCATGCTTGAGTGGTGGAGGCCCGTTTTGGAGTAGCGAAACACAGCATCCTTCGCCAAGAAAGGAGTTGATCGCTTGTTGCGCACGCAGCTGCCTGCGCGCTGTGGGTAAAACGAGTCCATGAGAATACCCTATGATGAGTTGTTTGATGGTCTTCTGCGGGTGTTGCTCAAGCTAGGTTTCGAGCAGCAGCGTGCCCGTCTTTGCGCGCGGCTCTTCACGGACGCCAGCCGGGACGGCGTCTATTCACATGGCTTAAACCGCTTTCCGCAATTCGTGCGGATGATTCAAACTGGAGTCATTGCAGTTGATGCCGAGCCGGAGTTGGTAACAAGCTTTGGTTCGCTGGAGAGATGGGACGGAAAGAGTGGTCCTGGCAATTTGAACGCCTACCGGTGCATGGACAGAGCGATCGCGCGCTCTCGCCAGCAGGGGATTGGCTGCGTGGCGCTGGCCAATACCAATCACTGGATGCGTGGCGGCAGCTATGGCTGGCAGGCAGCCGATGCCGGTGTCATCGGAATTTGCTGGACCAATACAATGGCCAATCTGCCGCCGTGGGGAGCAAGTGATCCGCGTGTCGGCAACAATCCCGTGATTATTGCGGTGCCCCGCGGGAAAGGCCATGTGGTGCTCGACATGGCCATGTCCCAGTTCTCCTACGGGGCGCTAGCGTCCTATCGAATGCGTGGCGAGCCATTGCCCGTGGAAGGCGGCTTTGATGCTGCGGGATGGCTCACGCGAGATCCTGTGGCCATCGAAGCGTCGCGGCGGCCGTTGCCCATCGGTTACTGGAAGGGTTCGGGTTTGGCGTTGATGTTGGATCTGGTCGGCGCGCTGCTGTCCGGCGGCTGCGCCACCCATCAGATACCGGCAGACCCGGAACGAGAGACAAAACTCTCGCAGGTGTTTATCGCCTTAGACCTCTCCTCGGTCGATCAAGCCGGTACTTCGGTGAGTCTCGCCGACCAGATCGTGGAGCACCTGCAATCACCTTCGCCCGCGGCTGGAGGTCGGGTGCGATATCCGGGCGAGCGCGTGTTGCAAACCCGAAAGGAAAACCTGATGAACGGCATACCGGTCGAGCCGTCAATCTGGCGCGACGTTCAAGCGCTAAATTGAAAGTCGGGGTATTGCAAGGGTCTACAACGGGTTTCGCTAGTCAGTATCCCAGCTTCTTATCGACGACATTGAGCAACGGCTGGCCCTTCCGGAATCGTTCAAATTGCGCGATGAAAAACTGCATGGCTTGATCGAGCCAGTCCGGCGTATGGTCGGCGCAATGCGGAGAAAGCAAGACGTTCTCCAGCTTGTAGAAGGGGTGACCTTGCGGCAGCGGCTCATGATCAAATACATCCAGCGCGGCGCCCTTGATTCGGCCCTTGGAAAGCGCGCTGACCAGCGCCTCCTCGTTGATCACCGGGCCTCGGCCGACATTGATCACCACCGCCGTGGGCTTCATCGCTCGGAACTCCCGTTCGCCGATCATTCCGCGCGTTTCTGAAGTTAGCGGTGCAGCTACAACCACATAGTCGCAGCGCGAAAGCATCTCAATGCGACGCTCCGGGCCATAGGTCTGCTCGACCAGGGGATCTGCGCCGCCGAACGGCGAAGTGTGCCGCTTGACGGCGAGGACTGTCATCCCAAGCGGTCGCACCCTTGTGGCGATGGCGCGACCGATGTCGCCATATCCGATGATTCCGACGGTATAGCCCGATACGGGCATCACCTCAAAGGCCTCCCACACTCCAGCCTTCTGATTGCGGATCATGCGGCGGAAGTCTTTGGCGAAATACAAGATCGCAGCAATCACAAACTCGCCCAACGATGCGCTAAATACCCCGGTCCCATTCGTGAGCGGCACGGGACTTTCCATCAGCTCCGGGAAAAGCGTTCTCTCCAGGCCCACAGAACGGGAATGCACCCAGCGCAGGTGTGGACACATTTCAAATACTTTTCTAAACAGGGCAAGAGAGCCCGACCAATTGAAGAGCACCGTGGCGTGGACCGCCGCTTGCTCGAATCGTTCGACCGAATTCCCGGCGATAATGTTCATGCCCGCAAGCGGCTTCTCCAGCATGGCCAGCTGCGGTTCAGCCGGATCGGCCAGAATCAGAATGGTGGCATTGCTCATGTGAATCCGAGCAGCGGCAGAGGACATTACACCACAAATCGAAGCCAGTAATGTCCAACAGGCAGTTCAGAAAAATCAAATCGGGCGTCAAAAGCTTAGAATTTGACACCGCAAATCAGAGCTTCCTACAATACATCGCTTTCGAAAGATGATTGGGAGTTGACCGAACGGTTTCAGATTTCTGCGGTTTGCGGAATTGAGCCCCAGGATTTTGGAAGGACTCTTATGTCTCCAAAAGATTCCAAGTCATTGAGGAGTTATCGCTGGTACGGCCCGGATGATCTGCGTTCCTTCGGGCACCGTTCGCGGGCCGCTTCCATGGGTTGTACGCAAGCTGATTACGCGGGGAAGCCGGTTATCGCGATCATCAACACCTGGGGCGACATCAATCCGTGCCACAGTCATCTTCGGGAGCGCGCGGAAGATGTCAAGCGGGGCGTGTGGCAGGCGGGGGGATTTCCTGTAGAGATGCCGGCGTTCACCTTGGGCGAAACGTTTCAGAAGCCGACCACGATGATGTATCGCAACCTGCTGGCAATGGAGACAGAGGAAATGTTGCGCTCCTACCCAGCCGATGGCTGCGTGCTGATGGGGGGCTGCGACAAAACGACACCGGCGCTTTTGATGGGCGCCATCAGCATGAATCTGCCTGCCATCTATGTTCCCGCAGGACCGATGCTTAGGGGCAACTGGCGCGGCGAAATCCTGGGCAGCGGATCGGATGTCTCGAAGTACTGGGCAGAACGGCGCGCCGGGAACATCGATCTTCAAGCCTGGACGCAGATCGAAGACGGCATCGCACGGTCGGCAGGAACTTGCATGACCATGGGCACGGCATCCACCATGACCAGCGTAGCCGAAGCGCTAGGTTTTTCACTCCCCGGTGCGAGCGCGATACCTGCGGTGGATTCCAACCATGCCAAGATGGCCAACCGCTCTGGCCGGCGCATCGTTGAAATGGTGTGGGAAGATTTGAAGCCGCGAGATATTTTGCGAGACGCTTCCTTTAACAACGCGATTGCGGCTGTCTTTGCCCTGGGAGGTTCTACGAACGCAGTGATCCACATGCTGGCTTTGGCAGGGAGGGCGGGAATCAAGATGGCCCTCGACCGCTTCGATCAATTTTCGAAGAAAACGCCCATGTTGGCCAATTTGCGTCCGAGCGGCAAATATCTGATGGAAGATTTCTATTACGCTGGTGGGCTGCCGGCGCTGCTGCGTGTGCTGGGCCCCCAGTTGGACCTAAGCTGCTTGACCATCACTGGAAAAACGCTTGGAGAAAATATTAGCGGCGCTGAAATCTACAATACGGATGTTATCCGCACTCTGGATAACCCCGTTCTTACATCCGGAGGGTTGGCAATTCTTTATGGGAATCTCGCTCCCAACGGGGCGGTGATCAAAGCTTCCGCCGCCGAAACGAGACTCCTAAAGCACACGGGCCGCGCGATCGTCTTCGACAGCTACGTCGAAATGAACGCACGGATTGATGATCCTGCGCTCGATGCAGACGCAAATAGCATGCTCGTGCTGCGTAACGCTGGCCCGAAGGGCGCCCCGGGAATGCCCGAATGGGGAAACCTCCCCATTCCGCAAAAACTCCTGAAGGCCGGGATCCGCGACATGGTACGTATTTCCGATGCCAGAATGAGCGGTACGAGTTACGGCGCCTGTGTCCTGCACGTCGCGCCCGAATCTTTTGTCGGAGGGCCGCTTGCGTTGTTGAAGGAAGGGGACATTATCGAACTCGACGTGGCCGCGCGCCAACTGAACATGCGTGTGAGTGAAGATGAGCTTGCGCGGCGGCGCACGGCTTGGCGGCCGAAAGAGGGGATTTACCCGCGCGGATATGGCAAATTATTCATGCAGCACATCAAGCAAGCCGACGAAGGATGCGACTTCGACTTTTTAGAAGGTACCGCTCCCATCCCTGAACCGGAGATTCATTAACCTCGGCGGCAGAGAAGGGGCTCTGGGTGATCGGCGTTTCGGAGGCCCGCAGTCCGCACCTCAGGTTGTTACGCGGAAGCAACGCGGCGATGCCCCACTCCAATGGCAAGCATCAGCATGCCTGAGAGACAAAGACTCCCCACCAAGTACGACAGGCCTGCGCTAAAGGAATGGGTGCGCGAGACCAGGTAGCCCATGACTAGGGGTCCGACAAAGCCTCCGAGATTTCCGACCGAATTGATCAAACCGATGGATGCTGCCGCCGCCGATTCGCCCAGAAAAGCGTTTGGAACTGTCCAGAATGCGGGGTGAAACGCAAAATAGCAGGCGCCGACGATTGTGAATAGCAAAACGGAGAGAGCCATATTCGATCCAGCTACGACAGACAAGGAAAGGGTCACACCACTCAGTAAGAGAGGCAGGGCGGCGTGCCATCGACGCTCCCCTGTTCGATCGGAATGCCAGCCGTTGAACTGCTGCACCAGAAAACCTGCAAGATAAGGCAAAGCTGCAAGCAGGGTCACTCGCAAGTTACTCTGACCGGAAAGGCGCTTCAAAATGGTTGGGAGCCAGAAAGCAATGCCGTAATTTCCCGTCAGAGCGAAGAAGTAGGCAAACGTCAACAGCAGAATGTCGCGGTGCCCTAAGGCCTGCCAGACGGTGTAAGACCGAACCTGCTGCTTCGCTTGTTTTTCCCGACTCAACTGCTCGGCGATCCAGTCGCGCTCGTCGTTCCGCAGCCAGCTCGCCTCGCGCGGCCAGTCCGTGAGATAGAAGGCGGTGATCACTCCAAACCCGATCGCCGGAGTCCCTTCCAGTATGAATAACCATCGCCAGCCTCTCAGGCCCAGCCAGGAGATTCCGAGCAAGTAACCGGCAAGCGGAGAGCCGATGACAAAAGAGAGAGGATTAGCAGCGTAGAACCTTGCCACAGCTTTGGCGCGGTCCTCGTTCCGAAACCAGTGAGATAAGTACACAATGACGATCGGGAAAAAACCCGCTTCGGCAGCTCCCACGAAAAAGCGAACCAAATAGAATTGCCAGACCGTGCGGATGAAGGCCATCACTATGGTCAGAATTCCCCAGGAAATCATAATGCGCGCGATCCATCGCCTTGCGCTCCATTGCTCGGCAATCAAAGCTCCCGGGATGCCCAACAAGAAATAACCAAGGAAAAAAATGCCAGCACCGAGACCGACTACTCGGTCGCCGAATCCCAGGTCACCGGGCATCTGAAGTGCTGCGGCGCTGATGTTCATGCGGTCGAGGAATGCAATGACATAAAGCAGGAACAGAAAGGGAAGGAGCCGCCATGCGATTCGCTTTCTTGCGCGCTGAGCGACCTCTAAGTCGGAGGGTGTAACCGGCATGTTGCCTCAATTTCTAAAAACGCGGAGATCACCGAAGGCTCAAAATTTGCGCCGCGTAGTATACCCCCAAAAAAAAAGAGTACGGGATACCTTTCATGAAAAATGATTGCGGTCCGGACCAAGAACTCGGCAGAGATTGCCAATCCGATCGGTGCGTTGTAGGCCGGCGCACTTTGCGGCGTTATCCACTGCTTGAACGTTTGAGCGACGAACGATCCGATCACGTCAAGTGAATGGACAGCGCGGTCACCGAAGCCGCGGGAAAAGTGTGGACCACAACCCCGTTCCGGACGACGCTCTCCTTTTTTTGAGGAATCACGGCTTCGCGATTGTCGAAAGTATTCCGCGCGTGAATGTCCGAATGCGACAAAGTTGTTGCCATTGCCGAGCTGGCGGAGCCTCCCCGAATTGTAATTTCGGCCTCGCGAACTTGGGTCGTGTGCGGAT
>Ga0209577_10001990_pt1 | contig 19887 bp, 20 predicted proteins | sample GraSoiAngelo_109_FD_185874 | JGI IMG/M metagenome (GOLD analysis project Ga0209577, IMG submission 185874) | Grasslands soil microbial communities from the Angelo Coastal Reserve, California, USA - 14_0903_12_20cm (SPAdes) (version 2) | ecosystem: Environmental > Terrestrial > Soil > Grasslands...
CAAATGTCTCTTACTGGCCGGCGATGTGGGCCGCGAAAAGTTTTGCAAAGATGCGGTGCAGCGAACCAGCCAAGAACTCGGCAGAATCAACATCCTGGTCAATAACGCCGCCGAGCAACGCCCACAGGAGAGCATAACCAGGATCACGGAGAAGCAGCTGGAGCGAACTTTTCGCACTAACATTTTTTCGATGTTCTTCATGACAAAAGCCGTGATGCGTCATTTCAGGAACGGCGGAAATATTATCAACACCGCGTCAGTTACGGCATACCAAGGCAGTCCCCAGTTGCTGGATTATTCTTCAACCAAAGGCGCAATCGTTGCCTTCACTCGTTCTTTGTCCCAAGCCCTCGCGGTAAGGAAGATCCGAGTAAACGCGGTTGCGCCGGGACCAATTTGGACGCCGCTGATCCCATCGACCTTCCCGGCCAATGAAGTGGCGACATTTGGTTCCGATACACCGCTGGGCCGGGCCGGTGAGCCCGAAGAAGTCGCCACCTGTTTTGTCTTTCTCGCTTCGGAAGATTCCTCCTACATAACCGGTCAAGTGCTTCATCCCAATGGCGGCCGCGTCATTAACGGCTGAAAGCCATTAACGAAAGCTCCAAATCCAAGCTCCAAGATCGAGGGAAGATCCAAATTCCAAGCCTCAATTAGTTGTGCGGCACGTTCTGCCTGAGATTTGGTAATTGGACATTCATTGGGATTTGGGGTTTGGGATTTGGTGCTTACGTTGCTGCCATGCAGCTACGTCCCGACGGCCGAGCACCAGATCAAATTCGCCCTATCGGGTTCGAATTAAATATTGCGCCGCATGCCACCGGTTCAGTTCTGGTCGCGATGGGAAATACCCGCGTCATTTGCGGGGTAACAATCGAGGAAATTGTGCCGCGCTGGATGAAAGACCAAGGCGTTCCCGGCGGTTGGCTTACCGCTGAGTATTCGATGTTGCCGTATTCGACGACAACACGGAAGCCACGCGACATCGCGAAAGGAAGACTGGACGGTCGCAGCTCGGAAATTCAGCGACTGATCGGGCGATCGCTGCGCAGCGTGATCGATTTGGAGAAACTTGGCCCCCGCACGATCTGGATCGATTGCGATGTTTTGCAAGCAGATGGTGGGACGCGCACGGCTGCGATCACGGGCGCAAGCCTGGCGGTGACGGTTGCCTGCAAAAAGCTGCTGGAAGAAAAGAAGATTGCGTCCTCGCCGATGCACAGGCTGATCGCGGCGGTGAGTGCGGGGATCGTTGAAGGCAGGGCGATGGTCGATCTTAACTACGAAGAGGACAAAGGGGCCGCAGTCGATTTCAATCTGGTCGCGACCGAGGATGGCAAGTTTGTGGAAATTCAGGGCTCGGGTGAAGAAGCCACTTTTACACAGGGCGAGTTGGAGGAAATGCTCACGCTTGGACGCAGCGCGATTGTGCAGTTGATCGTGGCGCAGCGGAACGTGCTTGATCTTCTCGCATAGGAGCGGGACGAAACGACCTGCAGCGATCTCTGCTGGAGGGCGGGGCTCTGCGTAGCCGATCATGTTACGGGCTTGCAGGAGTTCGCCCCTCCATTGTTCAACGCGATAAGAAGTCACCGAAGCGCCATTCAAAGATTTGCGGTCGCGACATCGATGCGCTAGAGCGCATGACTGCGATGAAACGCGCCTTGATCACCGGGATCACCGGCCAGGATGGAAGTTATCTGGCCGACCTGTTGCTGGAAAAAGGCTACGAGGTGCACGGAATAATTCGACGGGCGAGCACCTTCAACACCGCGCGTATCGATCATCTTTATGTCGATCCGCACATTAACGGCGTCCGTCTTTTCCTGCATTACGGCGATTTGGCTGATTCCGTTAATCTGGTGAAACTGCTCTATGATCTGAAGCCGGACGAGATTTATCATCTCGGCGCGCAAAGCCATGTCCGCGTAAGCTTCGATATTCCGGAATACACCGCCGATGTGACCGGCATCGGAACCATTCGCATTCTGGAAGCGATTCGCGAAACCGGAATCCGCTCCCGTTTTTACCAGGCATCGAGCAGCGAGATGTTCGGCAAGGCGCAGGAAGTTCCGCAGACGGAGCAAACACCATTTTGGCCGCGCAGTCCCTACGGCGTTTCCAAAGTTTTTTCTTACTGGGCGACGGTGAACTACCGCGAGAGCTATGGCCTGAACGCCTGCAACGGCATTCTTTTCAATCACGAAAGTCCGCGGCGCGGCGAGACATTTGTGACACGCAAAATTTCGCGCGCGGTCGCCGCGATCAAGCACGGGTTGCAAAAGGAATTATTTCTCGGCAATCTGGAAGCGAAACGCGACTGGGGCTACGCGCCGGAGTATGTCGCGGGAATGTGGCAGATGTTGCAGCAGGACAGCGGCGATGATTTTGTGTTCGCAACTAACGAGACGCATACGGTGCGCGAGTTTTGCGAGGCCGCTTTCGGCCATGTTGATCTGGACTGGAAGGAATTCGTCAAACACGACCCGCGCTACGAACGTCCGGCCGAAGTCGACATCCTTATCGGTAACGCTGCCAAAGCGAAAAAGATTCTCGGGTGGGAAGCGAAGACGCGATTCAACGAATTGGTGCGCCTAATGGTGGAAGCCGATATGGAATTGCTCGAGCGCAAAACGGTGCGCGAGCACCTTGGCGATCAGCCGTAGTTGTCAGATGGAGCGCCTCGTCATTGTGTTACGTCGTCCATTTTCATATACGACGTAGCCAATCAAATTTGTAGGGCAACCGCTCCCGGTTGCCAATCGGCAGGCCGGCAGGCGACGCACCTGCTCTACAATTATTCAACGGGCAAGATGCCCGTTGCCCCCACAGCCAAGATGGCTGTGCTACGGAGCCGCGACCATTCCGCCGTCGTTGCTCGAGGCGATTTGCGTCTCGCCGGCCGAACCGTGTACGACCGCAGCCAGGGACGTGTCGACGATCGAGACCTGCGCGCCTATTCCGACGATCTCGTAAAGCTTAATCACATCTTCGGACCTCATCCGCACACAACCGTAACTGACCGGTAGACCGAGGTTCCGTTCTTCGGGTGTGCCATGAATATAAATATAGCGCCCAAACGCATTCGCGTTTTGCGGCTCCCGCCCGCGCAACCAGATGATGCGGGTGACGATTGGATCGCGCCCAGGAGCATTGGGCAAAACGATCTCGCCGGTGCGCCGGCGGTCTTTGAAGACGGCGCCCAGAGGCGCGTTGTCGCCAATTTTTCCCGCGATCTCCAATTCACCTAATGGCGTGCAACGGCTGCTCGGCCAATCGCCGAGCCCGTATTTGGAAGTCGAGACCGGATAAATCGCGACCAACGTTTCACGATCAAGGAGCGCGAGCTTCTGGTCTTTCACGCTGATGATGACGTGATGCTGCAAATCTTTCGGCGTGGCGCAGCAGGCTAACAGAATGGACAACAAAGTAAGAGCCGCAAATTGGAGGGACACGCTCCGTCGTGTCTTTAGCATTAGGGCGCCGACAGCGCGGCGCCCTCCTTTATTGGCAAATTCCCTCATCCTCGATCAAACCGAAAGAACTTTTCCGCGGTTTCGGTCGTGGCGTCCGCCAATTCCTGCAGCGGAATCTCTCGTGCACTCGCGATCGATTCGGCTACGAGGCGGGTATAAGCAGGCTCGCACCGTTTACCCCGAAATGGCACCGGCGCGAGATAAGGACAATCGGTTTCCACCATGAATTTCCAAAGCGGAATTTGTGCCGCAACCGCGCGAACGGAAGCGCCATTTTTGAAAGTCACGATCCCGGTAAAGGAAACGAGATGATCGAGATCGATTACCTCATTTGCTTGGTCGAGGGAGCCGCCAAAGCAATGAAACACGCCCCGCACCTTGTCGGTGTAAGGCCTCATCATCTCGAGTGTGTCCTCCCAGGCGTCGCGCTGATGAATAACGACATTGAGCCCGAGCTCGACCGCGAGATCGAGTTGCTGCTCAAATAGTATCGCTTGCTTCGATTTATAAGCGCCATCTTCGATGCTGGCGTCGATTTGCTCCTCCGTTTCACCTTGCAATGCATTGGCGAACACTTGCACTTTCTTGTCCTTCGCCGTCGCCTTGCTCGGCAACGAATGATAATCCAAACCCGTTTCGCCAATCGCCACCACGCGCGGACTCTTCGCCAGTTCGCGTAACGGCGTGATCACGTCGTCTCCCGCTTCTTTGGCATAAGTCGGATGAACACCGATGACCGCGAAGACGTTTGAATTTTTCTCGGCTAAATCGATCGCGCGTCGACTGCTTGCGATTGATGTCCCGATGGTGAGAATGCGGGTAACGCCAGCCTCATTAGCGCGCCGCAGCACGTCTCCGAAGTCGTTTGCGAAATCGGGGTAGTCTAAGTGGGCGTGAGTTTCGATGAGCATGGAAGCAGTTAAAAGATTACAAGCGTTACAATGTTACAATGTTACAATGTTACATTCTTCGGCGACCTTTGTAACGTTGTAACCTTTTAACTCTCGTAACGTTTAATCACCATTCGACGACATCGGCAGCAAGAATTGCAGTGAGACGGCGTTCCATCGTTGCGGCGTTGAAGGGTTAAAGGGGAAGAATCCAGGAACGCTAACGCGCAAGAGGAGCGACTTCAACGCTTCATCGCTTCATCCTTTATCGACTCGTTCGAATAACCTCTGGTAGCGGGGATGGCTGCGCAGCGGCTCCAACTCGGAATCGTACTTCGCCCAATTTACCTTTTCGTGGCCAAGGTTTGGAAGGCATTGTTCCAGCAGGTTCAGAGCTGCGTCGATATCGCCCAGTCTCGAGTAGCTGCAGGCGGCATTATATTGAGCCACCAGGTCATCGGGATCGATGGTTAGCGAACGAGCGGTCCATTCCCGCGCGCGCTCCTTTTCCCCAAGTAGAAACCAGGCACCAGCGCCAAGCTGTGCCGGCCTCGAATCTTCCGGATGAAGGATAAGTTCACGCTCTGCCAGTCCGACGCCCTTTCGAGCCGCATTTTTAGCATCCTGCCTGCGACCTAACGACTTGTAGATGCCAACGAGAAGACATGGAACCTGGTAGTCGTCCGGTTTGATTTCAGCGGCGCGTTCAAACAGCGCAGCCGCGCGATCGACTTTACCTTGTGCGAAGTTAGAGCGCGCATAGAAGTAGTGCGCTTCGTAGGAATCGGGATTAAGCGCCAGCGCCTTCTCGAACTCATCCTTGGCCTCTTCGTACCTTTGTCCGGCGGAGAGGGCCACTCCGCGCGAGGCATGCGCTTCGGCGAGATTAGGGTCGAGCGCGAGCGCCTTATCGGTCGTGGCCAGAACCTTCTCCATCGCGACCTTCTCGTGATAAGTCATGTAGAGGTAGGAATCGCAATCAGCCATTCCGGCGTAAGCGCGGGCATACATCGGGTCCCGCTCGACCGCCTTGGCGAACATTTGCCGCGCCAATTGAAGATAGCGTTTGGAACGCCGGTTCAGAAAATCCCTGCCCTTCAAATAATATGTATAAGCTTCGATGTTATCCGTGGGGGCCTGGGCGATAGACTTCTGCTCTTGAGGATGAAGCTTGACTTTTAATTGCTCAACGATGGCGTGGGTGATTTCGTCCTGGATGGCGAAAATATCAGTCAACTCGCGATCAAAGCGATCCGCCCAAACATGATTGCCATCCTTGCTGTTAATAAGTTGCCCGGTGACTCGAACTCGTGCTCCGGCTTTCCGCACGCTTCCTTCCAGGACATAAGCGACCCCAAGTTCTCGACCGACTTCCTGCACATTGACCGGTCTGTTCTTGTAGGTGAATGCCGTATGACGAGCCACCACAGAAAGCCCGGAAACTTTCGACAGATCAGTAATGATGTCTTCGGTGATCCCGTCGCTGAAATACTCCTGTTCCGAATCGCCACTCATATTGTTGAACGGCAAAACCGCAATCGATGGTCGTTCTTCCGGTGCTGACGCACGGCCTTTGCTGTTTCGCGCAGCGACCTGCTCAACGGAAACATTGTAAACGCGAATTGGCCTCTCGATGTTCTTGAGCTTCTGCTCCCCCGTATCCTCGAAAACCAGAGCAAGCCGGTTGCCAACCTGATCGCGCACGGAGTGCGAGATCGCAATCCCACCGGGTTTGGCCACACCCTCCAGTCGCGCGGCGACGTTGACGCCATCGCCGTAGATGTCGGCTCCTTCAACGATCACGTCACCGAGGTTGACGCCGATACGGAATTGGATGCGGCGATCCTGCGGCACATCGGCGTTCCGCTCCCGAATCCCACGCTGCAGCTCCACCGCACAAGCCACCGCATTCACCACACTCGGAAATTCCGCGAGAATGCCGTCACCTGTAAGTTTAACGACCCGTCCCTGGTGCTCAGCGATCTTCCCGTCGATGAAACCAGTTCGCACCTCTTTGAGTGCCGTTAGCGTACCGGCCTCGTCCGCGCTCATCAGCCGGCTATATCCGACTACGTCGGCGGCAAGAATAGCACTGAGGCGGCGTTCCATCGTCGCAGCGGTTAAAAAGGTTACAACCGTTACAATATTACATCGTTCACGCCACCTTTGTAACGACGTAACGTTTTTAACTTTTGTAACGTTCCCGTCACCACTCCACAATCGTGCTGGCCCAGGTCAATCCACCACCGAAAACCACCATCAATACATAATCGCCGGATTTTATCCTGCCGGAGCGGTTCGCTTCATCCAAGGCGATCGCCACCGCTGCCGCTGAGGTATTTCCATAGCGATCGACATTGACGAAAACTTTTTCGCGCGGAATCCCCAGCCGTTCCCCGATTGCCTCAATGATGCGCAAGTTCGCCTGATGCGGAATGACACAAGCGATGTCATCCACGGTGAGACCGGCTTGATCGATCGCTTTCCTGGCCGCTGCCAGCATCGCGGTCACGGCTTGTTTATAGACTTCCTTACCTGACATATGGATCGTTTGCAGATGCAGATGCGCGTTCTCGGCCGTGATCGGCGTCTTCGATCCCCCACCCGGCATAAACAAGATGTCGGTATACTCACCGTCGCTTCCCATGTTGGTGCTAATGATACCGTGGCCGCTACCGCGATGGCCCAGCACCGCCGCGCCAGCGCCATCGCCGAAAAGCACGCACGTATTTCGATCGGTCCAGTTGGTAATCGACGTCAGCTTATCCGCGCCGATCACCAGCGCTGTATCGTAGGTTCCCGAAGTAATGAATTGCTGCGCGATCTCTACCCCGAACAAAAATCCAGCGCAGGCGGCCGAAACATCGAGGCAGGCGGCATTTTTGGCGCAGATTTTTTTCTGAACGAAACAAGCCGTCGCGGGAAAAATCATGTCGGGCGTGGCGGTGGCGACGAGAAGCAGATCGATTTCTTCGGGCGAAATCTTCGCCTGCTCGATTGCTTTGAGCGCGGCTTTCGCCGCCATGTCGCTGGTCGTTTCGTCCTTGGCGGCGATGCGCCGTTCCTTGATTCCGGTGCGCGTGGTGATCCACTCGTCACTGGTATCGACCATGCGAGAGAGATCTTCGTTGGTAAGAATCTTCTCCGGCGTGTAACTGCCGGTACCGATAATCGAAACCGTCCGTTGATTCCTAGCGAATCGCGGGCTCGAGCGGGGCTGTCGCTTCATGATAACGCTGAACCTCCTCGATGATATGCGGGTTCACCTGCTGTTCAATCGACTCCGCTGCGACGCGCAGCGCGTTTTTGATGGCAAGCGGCGTGCTCGAGCCGTGCGCGATGATGCAGATGCCATTGACGCCGAGGAGCGGGCTGCCACCGTATTCTTCGTAGTTGGTTTTATCTTTAATAGTGCGAAACGATTCCTGCGCCAAAAACGCGCCCAGCTTTCGCATCGGCGTCCGGGACAGTTCGTGCTTTAGCCACTGAAAAATTGCCACCGAGATCGATTCGCAGGTTTTCAAAATTACATTTCCGACAAATCCGTCGCACACCACCACCTCAACGGGATCCTCGAAGAGATGCCGCCCCTCGATGTTGCCTACAAAATTCAATGAGCTCCTCTTGAGCATTTTGAAGACTTCCTTGGTCATCTCATTGCCTTTCACATCCTCCTCGCCGAGCGAGATCAGGCCGACCGTCGGATTCTTGTAGCCGAGCACGTGACTGGAATAAACCGAGCCCATGAACGCGTATTGGAGAAGATGTTCCGGCCGGGCATCGATGTTCGCGCCCGCGTCCATTAAAACAAAAACATTCGTTTCGGTGGGCAGTACCGCAGCGATACCGGGCCGATAGATTCCGGGCAAAGTGCGCAGTTTAATCATGCTCGCTGCCACGGCCGCGCCGGTGTGGCCAGCGCTGACAATGGCGTTGGCTTGACCGTGCTTGACCAGATCGACCGCACGACTGACGGACGAATCTTTTTTTCGGCGCACGGCGGACCAGGCGCGGTCGCTCATGTCGACCACTTGGGTCGAATGCACGATCTCGATCCGACTGTCGTTGCAGCCGAGTTTCCTCAGCTCCGCTTCGATTTGAGCGGTATCGCCAACAAGAAAGAGTTTGCTGATGTGGGAATACTCACGCAAAGCGAGCGCGGCTCCAGCAACAAGGTTGGGTGGGCCAAAATCGCCGCCCATCGCATCCAGCGCGATTTTCATGCGAGCAAGCAGTTTGCGATCATCGCGCGGCTAATGCAAAACGAAAATCGAGATCCGTGAATCGTGAATCGATCTAACGATGTAACGTTTTAACGATTCAACGATTTAACATGCCGTCAGGCACCCACGCTCAACACCTGGCGCCCTTTATAATAACCGCAGGATGGACAAACCGTATGCGAGGCCACGGTGCTGCCACATTGCGAGCACTTATTTAGCTGTGGCGCATGCCAACGGTTGGCCGCTTTGCGCGTACGCAACCGCATCTTCGAGGTTTTACGTTTGGGGACGCCCATGTCAGGCGGCTATGAAAGCACGATCTCGCCGAAAAACAACCGGCCGCCTGGATAAGGTAATTCGTTAGAAAGTTAAAACGTCAAAATGGGCCCTCCCCCTTTTAACCTTTTAACGTTTTTAACCTTTTTAACCTTTCAGCTTTAACTTATCCAGCGCGCTCCAATCCGCTTTCCCTGTGCCATCGTCGCTGGTGGTTTCAACTTTCGCTCCTTTGCAAACGCGCCCGCCCTCGCGATCGCAATGCGGGTAGGGTGGCAGATTCAACAAAATGTCCTCGCGCATGAACGGCGTGATATCGATTTTTTCCGGCCCATGCAATTCGGTGTGGAGCGCGAACGCCGAAACCTTGATTTCGTGCTCGAAACGCTCGAGACAGGCCACGCAGCTCAGCTCCACGGTTTGCGCAATCGTTCCATTGGCCCAGAGCGCGCCATCGGAAACGCCGACGTCCAGATTATAACGCATCGGCCCGACGCAACGAATTTCCGGCGTCGCGATGTCGCCGAGCGGGCAATCTTCCTCGCCGTCGAGATGCAACCCTTCCGGTGGAATTTGGTTCAAATGAATTTTCACGCGGGACGCCTTTCGGAGCTCAGATCACGCTCGCAATGTTTCCCAATTTAGGGTTAAATTTTTTTGCGAGCGCCTCAGCCACTAATGGCGGCACAAACGCGGAAACATCGCCCCCGAGCTTGGCGATTTCTTTCACAATACGCGAGCTAAGATAGGTGTATTCCTCCTTCGGCATGAGGAAGATAGTTTCAATTTCGGAATCGAGCTTTCGGTTCATCAACGCCATTTGAAATTCAAACTCGAAATCGGAAATGGCGCGCAACCCGCGCACAACCGCATGTGCGCCTTCCGAAGCTGCGAATTCCACCAGCAGTCCTTCCATGGGCGCGACTCGCACGGCATCGATCGTAATCGCTTGCCGCAGCATGGCGAGCCGCTCATCCGGTGCGAACAAGGGTTGCTTTTGATCGTTAATCGCCACCGCCACTATGACTTCATCGAAAAGCTTGCGGGCCCGCTCGATGACGTCGAGATGACCATTCGTCACCGGATCGAAGCTGCCGGGATAAATCGCGCGTCGCACGGGCAGAAATTCGTGCAGGAAAGCACAGTTGCAACGCTGATCGAGTCGTTCTCGATCAAGAACTCAGGAAGAATGACGAAATCCGAATGACGAAGCTCGAAGGAATGACGAAGCCCGAATGCGGGACAGATTAGCGACCATAGGTGGCGTCGTACCTCCTTTTGGGTAGCGCGCGCGTCTCGCCAAAACAATCTTTCGGAAGACTCTGATGGCGCGACGCCCTCACGAGTACGCAAGAAGCGCTACGGTCCTTCGTCATTCGATTATTCCGTCGTCATTCGTCATTCGAGCTTCGTCATTTTTACGCATCCCAAGTTGCCGAGTAAGGGCAAAGCGGGAAAAGTACCCATCTCCTGATGATCGATCCGTCGCCTTATCGCAGCGTCGCCGTTGCCAGTACGTTCTCGCCCCGCTTTGAGCAGGTATTGGCGGAAGCGAAACGGATTCGGGACCGGTTCGACTCGGAGCTCAGCCTGGTTTACGTGGGTGAAAAAAGCGAGGAGACCAGTGCGAAGTTTGTAGCTGCACTGGAGCGGCTCTCGTTGCCGAAGAATTCCCCTATCCATTATGAGCAGGGCGATCCGGCAACCGCAATTCTGCGAGCGATCGAGCGAAACGAGATCGACCTGATCGTGGCGGGCGCGCTCGAGAAGGAGGTAGTTCTTCATCCCTTCTTGGGAAATGTCGCTCGCCGGCTTTTGCGGGAAGGTCGCAGCTCGGTCATTCTCTTTACCCATCCGGCGCGCGAACCGGAGCCGTTGCGAAAGATCGTTTTCCTCGTGGAATATTCCGAACACGGGTCCAATAGCCTGCGTCGAGCGCTGCATTTGGCCGCACGCGAAAATTCGGAACGCGTTTACGTGGTGCGGCTTATCACAACCTTCGATGAAGCGCGCGCGAAACAGGACGGCATGCCGGCGGAAGAGGATGAGGATGCGAAATTGGAGCATTTCGTTCTCGATCTCGGCCATACCGATGTACCGATCGAAGTGCGCTGCATTCGTGGCAACACCGGGTTTGCCGCAGCCGATTTTGTGAAATCGGTGGAGGCGGATTTGCTGGTCGTGCCGCTCGATCCCAAGAAAAATGCCGGCCAATTGCCACCCAATCTGGAATGGCTCATGGACGTTATTCCGTGTAATCTCTGGGTGATGCGCTGAGGAACGAGGAGGGACGATTTCCAAATCGCCCCGGCGGTCACAGACCGCCGCTCCTTGATTACCCTAATGAATTCCTCTCCACCCTTCCATCCTTACGGCGTCGCGCATCTTCTTGTCATCTTTCTCACAATCGCGTTGCCGTTCGCACTCGCGGCGCTCGTCCGTTGGACGAAATCTTCCGTAATAGAACGGATCATCGTCGGCGCACTCTCTCTTGCGCTGGTGGTGAATTACTTCGTCTACCTCAGTCTGGTGCGGCAATTCGGCGCTGTCAGCTGGGAGCAACTTCTCCCACTCCAACTTTGCGATTGGGCGATGGTTGTAATCATCATCGCAATGTGGACACGCCGGCCGCGCTGGTTCGAGGTCGCCTATTTTTGGGGAATCGGCGGTACCGTACAAGCCGTCCTGACCCCGAATTTGGCCTTTGGTTTTCCCGATTTCCGATTCTTCAGCTTCTTCGTTTCCCACTGCGGAATCATCATCGGCATCATTTTGTTAATGTCGGTGCATCATCTACGACCACATCCCTTTTCCATCGTTCGTGTCTTCGCCTGGACGGAGTTCTATTTCATTATCACGCTGACGGCGGACAAGTTCACCGGGTTCAATTACGGCTTTCTTCTTCACAAACCGGAGGCGAAAACGCTCCTCAACATTCTCTCGGATTATCGTCCGCTTTATCTTTTCGAGATGCATCTGCTCGCGCTCGCATTTTTTGTCGTACTGTATCTGCCATTCGCCATTTACGACTTGGCGATAGGCAAGCGATAGCGACATTCTTAATACCGCTTGTCATCCCGAGCGCAGTCGAGGGATCCCGCCATGAAAGCTTTAAGGTAACGCCTCGGGATCCCGTCGACTGTCGCTCGCGATGACGGATTTTGCACACGGCACGCGAGGGCGCGTGCGCTCCCCAGCCAAACTGGTGTCATCCATAGGCTGGCGTGACAGTCTGACTACCGTTAGAGTGCACACTTGTGAACGCTAAACCGCTTCGCATCCGAAACGTCACCGTCGGCGGGCGCGAGCCTGCATTTATCCTCGGGCCGTGCGTGATCGAATCGGAAAAATTCGTCCGGCGGATGGCGCAAAAAATTGCGAAGATTTGTGCTGCGGAAAAAGTCTCATTCATTTTCAAGGCGTCCTACGACAAAGCCAATCGCACCTCGGTGAAATCATTTCGCGGAATTGACGCGCGCGCCGGCTGCGAACTCCTCGCTTCTATCGGCCGGGAACTGAAAATTCCGGTCACAACGGACGTGCATTCACCAGCCGAGGCGGAAATCGCGGGCGAACTCATCGATTTGCTGCAAATCCCCGCCTTCCTTTGCCGGCAAACCGATTTGCTGCGCGCGGCCGCGGAGACCGGCCGTGCCATCAACGTAAAGAAAGGTCAATTTCTTGCCCCTTGGGACGTGAAAAACATCGCGGAGAAGTTGGAGAATTTTGGCACGAAACAATTCCTGTTCACCGAACGCGGCACCACCTTTGGTTATAATAATCTCGTGGCAGACTTCCGCTCGCTGGCCTGGATTCGTGAAGCCGGCTACCGCGTGATTTTTGATGCCACCCATTCCGTGCAACGCCCAGGTGGCGCCGGCGACTCTACTTCGGGCGACGGCCACCTCGCACCTTTGCTGGCGCGCGCGGCCATGGCAGCCGGATGCGACGGTATTTTTATGGAAGTGCACGAGAATCCGGCACACGCCTTATCCGATGGTCCAAACCAATTGCCCCTAAAAAATTTGCCGAAGGTTCTTCGCGTGTTAAAAACTGTTCATGCTGCCGTTTCGTAACGGGCGCGCGCGGCGCGCGCTTTTTTTCGGTCTGATCGGCGCAAGTTTTCTCGTCGGGCCGGCCGATTTCGCGCAGCAATCGAAAAAGCATGGCGGAAAGAAGAACAAGGACCAAGAAACACCGGCGCAGTCGGCTACTCCCAGCCCGGGATCAGCCGGCCAGGTTCCCCTGCCCATCGGCCATGAAGCAAAAGGACTCGTCTTGCCCGATATTGATGAAAATGGACATTTGCGCGGTCGGTTCGTCGCTGGCACTGCGCGACGCGTCGATCAGGACCACATGCAATTTCGTGAGTTGAACATCACCACTTACACGGAGGACAATCAGATCGATCTTCAGATTGCGATGGCAGACTCCGTGCTGGACTTGAATACGCGTGTCCTCAGTTCGCCGCAACGAACGACGATTAAACGCGCCGATTTCGAGATCGTGGGCGACACCGCCCGCTTTGACACCGCGGCGCGACTGGGAACCATCACTGGCAACGTGAAAATGGTGATCACCGATCAATCCAAATTGAGGCCGCAAAAATCGCCATGAAGCTGATCGGGTTCGCAATCCTGGCGCTGGCAATTACAGCGGCTGCCCAAACCGAGGTCGTTACCGCAGCGGCACAAACTTCCAAACCAGCAAGTTCGCCGAAAAAGAAAACCGACGATACTGGCAAAAATCCTTTCGGGACCGAATCGAAAAACGAAGGTCCGATCACGACCGAAATTTATGCGGATGAAGCATCTTTCGATTCGGGTAAGAACGTTGGTGTTTTTACCGGCCACGTGAAAGTGTTCGATCCGCGATTCAATCTGCAATCGGACAAGCTAACGGTTTATTTACACAAAGGTGAAGAGCAGGGACTGGAGAAAGCCATCGCGGAGGGAAACGTCGGCGTGGTGCGTGATCGGCCAGATCCGAACGGCGGTCCGCCGACGCACGCCGTCGGCCGCTCCGAGCATGCCGTTTATACTGCAAACGATGGCAGCGTCGAGCTGACAGGCATGCCCAAGGTCCAGCAGGGACTGAACTTGCACATTGCGACCAGCTCCGAGACGGTCATGGTTATCAATCAGGACGGACATCTTAATACGCATGGCCCGAGTCGGACCGAAATACGCCAGGAACCAAAGGGAGAAAAAGCGGGATCGCCGACGCCGTCGCCGAAACCATGATTAGCACGACCGCTGCACCTTCACCGATCAGCGCGAAAACAACCGTGCCCCCGGATGTTTTGGCCACACGCGAGCTGGTCAAAATTTACGGTGGCCGCGCCGTGGTGAATGGGATCAACGTTAACGCCAAGGCCGGCGAGATCGTTGGCCTACTGGGACCTAACGGTGCGGGCAAGACCACGACATTCTATATGATCGTCGGTCTCGTCCGCCCAAACAGTGGGAGCGTCATTTTTCGCGATCAAGACGTGACCACTTTCCCGATGTTCAAGCGGGCGCGATTGGGCATGGGCTACTTGCCGCAGGAAGAATCGATTTTTCGCAAAATGACGGTGGAACAAAATATCTTGGCGATTCTGGAAACCTTGCCCCTGAGCAAACACGAGCGGCGACAGCGTTGCGATCATTTGCTGCATCAATTCGGAATCGAGAAAATCGCGAAGAACACGGCATTGACCTTGAGCGGTGGGGAAAAACGTAGGCTCACCATTGCGCGTTCGCTCGTGACCAGCCCAAGTTTACTCATGCTCGATGAACCATTCAGCGGGGTGGACCCGATTGCGGTTTATGACGTGCAACAAATTGTCGTAAACCTGCGGAAGTCCGGTCTCGCCATTCTCATCACCGACCACAACGTGCGCGAGACCTTATCGATTGTCGATCGCGCCTACCTGATCTATGAAGGCCGGGTCGAAAGCGAAGGCTCCAAGGATTTCCTCATCAACGACCCAATCAGCCGCCAGTTATATCTGGGCGAACGATTCCGCATGTAGCACAGCCATCTTGGCTGTGGGGCCGGTGGGCATCTTGCCCGCCGATCTATCATTTGCACAAGGCCGCCCTTCGGCAAACTCAAGGGCCTTGAGCCTGTCGAAACGGCTCCACCGAGCGACGTTAATTAAGGCGCCGAGGGTGCATTCCTATTTGCATCGAGCAAGGGGCTGCGCGATCCACCCGATCTCGCGCGATTATCGGCTCTAACGAGTCCCAGGCAGCTAGCCGTTTCCGCGTGTTACTCCTCAGGTTCACCCTCAGGTTCACCCTCATCTTCCTCCGGCGGTGCGGACCATTCGACGTGCTTGACTTCGTTTTGTTTTTTCAGGGCATCCTCCAAAGTTTTGTAGATCGACATGGTGAAGCGATCGGGATCTTTGCCGAAAGCGAGGCGAAGGAATTTGCCCTCGAAGTAGCTCGACTCACTCTGGTCCTTAAGCTGAAGAACGAAGAAGCTGCCGTCGCTGTCCTCGGTAATATCATCATAACGGATGGGCTTCTCCTCATTCACCTGAATACTCCCGCTCGTTATCTGAAGCTTATCGCCATGCGCATTTTCCCAGTCGCCATAATAAGGAGTTGCTTCCTCCTCTTCTGCGGTGGCGGTGATCCTGGTAGCAGGGACAAATATGATCGCGAGAAGCGGTAACAAAAAGCGGAGGTGTGAGAAGTGAGAGCTGAAACGTAAGAGGTAGGTCATGGTCTGTAGTCTGTATTCAGTGGCCAGTAGTCTTGCCTGCCCAGATTTTCATCACGTCAGCGGAACCTTGGGATCGGACTCCATTATCATTCAGGATATTTTCGGTAGCGCTGACCATTTCGGCCCTGGGAAAAACACATGATTCGCCACTGGAGCGAGTATTAAACTCAAAAGTAACAAATTCATCCTTTAAATCTCGCAGAACCTCGACCAGATGAGCCAAGTTCTTAATTGGTTGATGGTTAACGGTCTTCAATACCTGCCAGCCGGGGTTTCCATATCCTTTTGAGAGCCGGTGCGGGAAAAATGGACAGGGGACGACGACCAATCGTTCATCTGGAAATGCCGGCTTGTCGCCTATTCTCGCGATCAAGGGACTCCCGATATAAGTGAGCAGGCCAATTATTGCGCCACTCTCGCGATTTTTCTGGGCGATAGCAATCAAGTCCATCGTCGCTTCAGAGAAAACCATCGGTCCGTAAACAAAGTAGGAAGGGTAGCTTCCTTTTAGCTCCGGAATGACCAATGGACGCTGCCGCAATACTGGCAGGTTTATCTTCAATTCCTTTCCGCCCCGAAAAACAGTAAGCGGAACGGTGTCCTTGGCCGCTAGTTTCTGAACCATGTAGGGGAAACGGATCCGAAGAGTATCTCCAATCTTGATCATACCTTCATCGTCGACTGGTACATCACCGATCTTCGTGATTACATCCCATTCCTTTAGTGGATAGCTCGCCGCCGAATCGAACGGGCGGTGAACAATCATCCCTTGCAAAGATTCCGGCAGATGCAGAAAAGAGCGCAGGGCCGAGTTCTCCAGGGTCTGGAGATCATCGTACATGGTTGGCTTTCCATCGTAATGGCCGTCGGCAATGTCTTGCAGGAATAGCTCGATCTCCTCTACTGGAATGATGTAGCCGATGTTCTGCGCCGACTGCAGATGACTAAACGCGATGCCGACTATCTCGTCATTAACTATCGCCGGGCCGCCGCTATTGCCGGGATTAATTGCGGCATCAATTTGAATCCTTAGTCCAAGGGTCGAGAGACTGTAACCGGTGAACTCGATCCGAGAGATAATTCCTTTGGTGATCGAGAGGCTGGCCCCGCCAGTTGGATATCCATAGACCATCACCGGGTCCTTTGAGTCCGGCAGTGTCTTCTTAAATGGTAATGGCGAATGCGAATCGAAAAATTTCTGGTCTTCCAATTCGAGAATGGCGAGATCCATTCCCGGCGCGACTGCCTTCACGGTCGCGGGAAGCTTGTCCCCTGCCTGATTCGCCTGGACCTGCACTTCGCTGGCGTATTGGACAACGTGCGCGTTGGTCAAAATACGTTTGCCGCTGATCACAGCCCCACTGGCGGTGATTTCGCTGGGCTCTTTTTTTGTCCAAGGCTTGCTCGGATCGGGGAGGCGAAGGGTTGCGAAGATTTTTACAACCGAGTTCTCTACCGCTTTTGAGGGAGTTGCGGCTGGGGATAAGACAACGACAGGAGAAGGTTTTGCTTCCGGCGTGGGAGTAACCGGAGGTGGACTCTGCTCAACCGGAGCTGCCAGGATCGACGCGACCGCAAAGATTAGCGAAGCGGCAAAAGCCAATGTAATGGCGACGACAAGCCGCGAACTCTGGTGTATCATCCGGCAAGGAACTCGATTCGAGAACGAAAGCGAGCGTCCTTTTTTTGGGCTCGGTGAATGGTAGGCGTTTCGGTGAAACACCATTCTCGTTGGTTTGGCGGCTGACACAGCCGCCCTACAATCAATTACCCCCGGCTCGAATTATTTGGCGGCCGATGTGGAAATTCCCGCCGCGACAAGGTAAACGTTGATTCCGTTATGCCTGAGGGCCCAACCACCCAAACAATCACCTCCGCGAGCGACCAACGCAAAAGCGTGCCCGTCGTAACAGTGGAAAGCTTTTTCAATACTCACGGCGAGAAATTGGCGCTGCGACTGGAAGGCCCGCGCGTCGGTTTTCACCGCAAAATCCGCGAGCCGACCATTAACCGGCCTGGTCTCGCCTTGAGCGGGTTCTTCGTTTATTTCGCCGAGAAGCGCGTTCAGGTGCTGGGCGCCGCCGAGAATACCTATCTCAAAAGTCTTTCCCCCAAATTGCGGGTGAAACGGTTCCGCGCCTTGTGCGAACAAAAAATCCCGTGCGTGGTGATTTCGCGGGGAGCACATCTCGACGACCCCATGATGGCAGTGGCAGCGGATGAAGAGATCGCCATTTTTCGCACGCCGATGATCACGATGAAGTTCATCAACGCCGCGACCATCGCGCTGGAAGTCGATTTTTCTCCGACAGTGACCGAATTCGGCAGCATGGTGGACATTCTTGGCGTCGGCGTTCTCATTCGCGGCGTAAGTGGCATCGGCAAAAGCGAGAGCGTGCTGCAATTGATCGAACGCGGATACAGCCTAGTGGCAGACGATGTGACGCGGATCACTTCGCTGGAAGGGCGAGAATTGATGGCGACGGCGCCCGACCTGACGCGCTATCACATGGAAGTGCGCGGGATCGGGATCATCAATGTCGCGTCGGTCTTTGGCATCGGTGCGATTCGGGTAGAAAAGCGGCTCGACCTGGTGGTGACGTTGAAGGATTGGAATGAAATGGAGGAAGTCGATCGCACCGGCCTCGATCGCGAGTTTTATGAAATTCTGGATATCAAGGTGCCGCACGTCACCATTCCAGTGCGGCCGGGCCGCGATCTGGCTCGCTTGATTGAAGTGGCGGCGATGGACCAAAAACTAAAGAGCCTCGGCAGCAATGCGGCGTTGGAATTCAATACAAAGCTGCTCAATTTAATGGAACCGAAAAATCCCGATGGGATTGCTTAATCGAAAAACCGGCCCCGGCGCCTCCGTGCAAAAAGCCGAGAAGGAAATCACGATCGTGAACCGGCTAGGATTGCACGCGCGGCCTGCCGCCCTTTTCGTTAAAGTGGCGAGTCGTTTTCGCGCCGAGGTGTGGGTGAAAAAGGAGAGCGAAGAAGTAAATGGCAAAAGCATCATGGGCCTGATGATGCTGGCGGCGGGACAGGGATCGAAATTGCAAATTCGTTGCGAAGGCCCCGATGCTGAGCGCGCGCTTGAAGAAATCGAAATGCTGATCAACGGACACTTTAACGAAGATTGAAGCGTCTTCGGCAAGCAACATAAGCTTCCGTTGTAGGGCGGCTGTGCCAACCGCCGGATACCCAATGGCGTTTCACCGAAACGCCCTACAATTTTTTGCCGACGTGCTTGGACGAAGACTAGGAGCCGCTTGCGTTGCTTGCGGAACACAGGCATTCCTGCCTGTGCGCCCAGCGCGGCTTTTAGCCCGCTGCGCTGGATGGTGAAACAGGCAGGAATGCCTGTTTGGCGCACAGGTTAGAAAGCCTGTGTTCCTTTGTTGACATTCGCGTTACTCTCCCTCCGATGACTGACGAGTCGGCCGAAACACGTTTCCACGGCGTAGGTGTGTCGCCCGGCATCGCCCGCGGTGACATTCAGGTCATGCGTGACGAGTTCGAGGAAATCGAGCGTTATCGGATTGAACCATCGCAGATTCCGGGGGAGATCGCTCGCTTCGAATCGGCACTAGTCCAAACCCGCATTCAAATCCTCGAAATGCAGCAAAAGATCGCGGAGGCAATCGGAACGAAAGACGCCGGGATTTTCGATGCGCATCTTCTGGTGGTGGAAGATCGCACCTTGATCGATGAGGTCCTGCGCAAGCTGGAATGCGATCAGGTCAACGTCGAAGCCATCTTTCACGACGTAGCCGCGAAGTACGCCGAGACTCTGGGGCAGATCGACGATCCCTATTTGCGCGAACGCGCGCTCGACATCCAGGACGTGATGCGTCGTGTCGTTCGCAATTTGCAAGGCAAGGCCGGGCGAAGCGCATATTCTGGTCGCCCACAATCTGACCCCCTCGGACACGGCCTCGATGGATCGGCACCGGGTCCTCGGCATCGCAACCGATCTCGGCAGCCGCACTTCCCACAGTGCGATCATGGCGCGCTCACTCACCATCCCTGCCGCCGTCGGCCTGCATGATGTTACGGAAAAAGTTGAGAGCGGCGTGATGGCGTTGCTTGATGGCTATACCGGCTTGCTCATCGTCAATCCATCACCGGAAACGATCGCCTATTACGGGAAGGTCGAAGTCCGGCAATCGGAAGTTTCGAAAGAACTCGCGGTGCTGCGTGAGCGGTCGGCCACGACCCGGGACGGCGATCACATTGTTTTGTCGGCCAACATTGAGTTGCCGGATGACGTCACCAGCGTGTCGGCCAACGGCGCGGAGG
>Ga0209577_10001992_pt1 | contig 19881 bp, 21 predicted proteins | sample GraSoiAngelo_109_FD_185874 | JGI IMG/M metagenome (GOLD analysis project Ga0209577, IMG submission 185874) | Grasslands soil microbial communities from the Angelo Coastal Reserve, California, USA - 14_0903_12_20cm (SPAdes) (version 2) | ecosystem: Environmental > Terrestrial > Soil > Grasslands...
ACGTGGTGCATTTCTTCCCCACCGGCCAGGGCAACGTCATCGGTAATCCGATCCTGCCGGTGATCAAGCTCTGCGCCAACCCGCGCACGGTGCGCACCATGTCCGAGCACATCGACGTCGACGTCTCGGGACTGCTGAGAAAGGAGCTGACGCCCGACCAGGCGGGCGACCAGCTCCTCGAGTGCATGTTCCGCACGGCGAACGGCCGCCTCACCGCGGCCGAGGCGCTCGGGCATCGCGAATTCGTCCTGACGAGGCTGTACGAATCGGCTTGAGCCCGCTCGCCGTTGAAGTCTGGCGGGGAGACGCGCAAGGCGCCTTCCAGTCGTTCGAGGTGCCGCGCCACCCCAGCCAGACGGTGCTCGATGTCGTGACCTACATCCAGCGCTCGCTCGATGCGACGCTCGCCTACCGCTTCGCCTGCCGCGTCGGCATGTGCGGCTCGTGCGCGATGAGCGTGAATGGCGTGCCGCGCTGGACCTGCCGGACCCACGTAGACAAAGTCGCGCGGGAAAATAAACTGCTGATCGCTCCGCTGCGCAACCTGCCGGTGATCCGCGATCTGGTCACCGACATGCGCGAGTTCTTCGACAAGTGGGCGCAAGCGAAAGGCCGCTTCGAAGGCGATAAAACGAGAAACGACGACTGCGCGCGCGTATCGCCCGATTCCGCAGACAGAAAGAAGGCGGATGCGGGGATCGAGTGCATCGGCTGCGGCGTGTGCTACAGCGCCTGCGAGGTCGTCGCATGGAATCCGGACTATCTCGGCCCGGCGGCGCTCAACCGCGCCTGGACGCTGGTCAAGGACGAGCGCGATGGGGCGAGGATCGAGCGCCTGCGCGCGGTCGCCGGCGACGCCGGCTGCCATGCCTGCCACACCCACATGAGCTGCACCGAGCGCTGCCCGATGCAGATTTCCCCGACCGCCGGCATCGCGGGCCTGAAACGCGAAGTCGCAAAGGCTGCGCTGCGGGGCAAGCTTTGAACGCGCAAAAAGAAACCCTGCTTTGGGTGGCGCAGCGAGCGAGCGCCGCGGTGCTGGCGGTGTGCGTGCTGGTTCACCTCGTGACCATCATCTACGCGGTGCGGGCCGGCCTGTCGGCCGCCGAGATCCTCGGCCGCACGCGCGGCAACCTCGCCTGGCTCGTCTTCTATGCGCTGTTCGTCGTCGCCGTGGCGGTACACGCGCCGATCGGCCTGCGCAGCGTTCTGGGCGAATGGGCGCGCTGGCGCGGCAAATCTCGCGACGTGGCGCTTTTGCTGTTTTCTTTCCTTCTTCTGACGATGGGCATGCGAGCCGTGCTCGTCGTGTTCGCATGAGTCAGTGGATGGCGTACCTCCACCGCATTTCCGGGACGGTGCTCGCCGTCTTTCTGCCGGTGCATTTCTGGGCGCTCGGCCGCGGCCTTGAGCTCGACGCTGTTCTGCTCTGGGCGCAGCAGCCGCTGGTCAAGTTCGCCGAATGGGGCCTGGTGGTGCTGCTCGCCGCGCACCTGGGGTTCGGGCTGCGCGTGCTCGCGCTCGAGTTTCTGCCGTGGCGCGACTGGCAAAAAGGCCTCGCCGCGGCGGCGGCGGCGCTCGTTTTCGCCGCGGGGCTGGCGTTCGCCCTCGCGCTGTAGAATCAAGAATCAAAAAACCAGGGACGATGGGATGAGGCGGTTGAAGCTCCTTGCAATGGCGGCGGCCGTGCTGCTCGGCAGCACGGCGTTCGCGCAATCCTGGCCGCAGAAGCCCGTGCGCTTCATCGTGCCTTTCCCGCCGGGCGGAGCGACCGACATCTCGGCGCGGCTGCTCGGCGAGAAGCTGACGCAGATCTGGGGCCAGACGGTGTTGATCGAGAACCGCGGCGGCGCGGGCGGCGGGCTCGGCGCCGCGGAAGCGGCGCGCGCGGCGCCCGACGGCTACACGCTGTTTTTTCCTTCCGGCTCGATCATGACCGCGAACCAGCACATCTATGCCAAGCTGAATTACGACCCGCAAAAGGATTTCGTGCCGGTCACCAACGTCGTGTCCGGGCCGCAGGTGCTGGTGGTGTCTGCCCGCTCTCCGTACCGGTCAGTCAAGGCGCTCCTCGCTGCGGCGAAGGCGAGCCCCGGCACGCTGACCTTCGGCCATGCCGGCATCGGCACGCAGACGCACCTCGCGGCGGAGAACTTCCTGTACCAGGCGGGAATCGACGCGGTGTCGGTCCCCTACAAAGGCGAAAGCCCGGCGCTCGCCGGGCTGGTCGGCGGCGAAACGAGCTTCGCGCTGACCAACCTCGCCGCCTCCCTCGGGCACATCAGCGCGGGCCGGCTGCGCGCCCTGGGCATCACCAGCAAGACCGAAGCGCCGCAGCTTCCCGGCGTGCCGCCGATCGCGAACACGCTGCCGGGCTTCGAGAACGAAGGCTGGTTCGGCATCGTGGCGCCGGCCGGCACGCCGAGGCAGATCATCGCCAAGGTGTATCGGGACACGAAGAAGGCCCTTGATACGACCGAGTTGAAAGCGCGCTTCTTCGCGCAGGGGCTCGTGCCTATCGGCAATTCGCCGGAAGAGTTCGCGACGGCGATGAAGGCCGAAACCGCGCTCTGGGCCAACGTGGTGAAGGAGCGCAACATCCACGTCAAGTGAAGATCGACCTGCGACAACTCGAGGAGGCGGCGAAGGAGCTCTACATCCGGGCGTTGAAGCGTCTGCCGCCCGATGTCAAGCAGGGCTTCGACGCGCTCGCGAAAAGCGAGACCGACGCCGGCGCGCGGCGCACGCTCGGCACCATGATCCGCAACATCGCCGTTGCCGAGGACACCGACAACCTGCTGTGCCAGGACACCGGGATCCCGATCTACAACGTGTGGATCGGACGCGGGGTCGAGGTGGACGGCGTCGCTCTGAAGCAGGCCATCCGGCGCGGCTGCGAGCGCTCGACGCGCGAATACTCGTTCCGCTCCTCGATCGTGCATCCCACCACGCGCGTGAACGAGCACACCTCGTGCGGCCGCGGCGTGCCGATCATCAACGTCGATTTTTCCGAGGAGCAGGAGGCGCTGGTCATCGAGATGGTGCCCAAGGGCTCGGGGTCCGAGAACAACTCATGGCTCAGGATGGCAGTCCCCGCCGAGGGCGTGGACGCCATCAAGACGTTCGTGATCGATTGCGTGCTGGAGGCCGGCGGCAAGACCTGCCCGCCGACCATCGTCGGCGTCGGCGTCGGCGGCACCGCGGACCTGTGCGTGCACCTCGCGAAGCTGGCGGCCACCCGGGCGCTGGGCACGCGCTGCGACGACCCCGAGGGGGCGAGGCTCGAAGAAGAGCTCGGCCAGGCGGTGAACATGCTCGGCGTCGGCCCGCAAGGACTCGGCGGCGATTCCACCGCGTTCGCGGTGCACGTCGAGACGGCGGCCACCCACATCACGATGAACCCGGTGGCGGTGAACATGCAGTGTCACTCGGCGCGCCGCGCGCGCGCCACCTTTCGGACTTCGGGCGTCGAGTATGGGTATTAGAGCGGTCTTGCCCGGACTGATCGAATGGCACACTACGACCTCGCCGCGCCGCTGAGCGAAGACGCGGTGCGCAAGCTGCGCGTCGACGACACCGTCAGCTTGAACGGCACGCTGTTCGGCATCCGCGACGCGACACAGATTCACATGTTCGACCGGGGGCGAAAGACGCGCTTTGACCTTGCGGGCCACGCGGTGATCCATACCGCGCCGAACGTGAAAAAAGTGCAGAAGAGCTCCGCGCATCCGGCGGGCTACGCGCCGCTTTGCGTCGGCACCACCACCAGCGACCGCATGGAGCGCTTCACGCGGCCGCTGATGCAGCAGTGCGGCGTGCGGCTGGTGATCGGCAAGGGCGGGTTGCGCGAGGAATCCCTCAAAGCCTTCGGCGATCTTGGCGGCGCCTATCTCGCCATCGTCGGCGGCACCGCGGCGCTGGAGACGACCTGGGTCGAGTCGATCGAGGACGTGGACCTCGATGACCTCAATCCCGAATCGCTGTGGAAGTTTCGCGTCAGGAACTTCGGCCCGCTGCTGGTGGCGATGGACAGTCACGGCGGCAGCCTTTACTCGAAAGTGAAGCGCACAGCGCAGGAACGCCGCGCGGCGGCGCTGCGCCGACTCGGCGTGCGGTAGAATCGCCGCACAACCCAGGGAGAGGTCCATGCGATTTTTGACGGGCGTTGTCGCGCTTTTCGTATCGGCGTTCGCGCTGCTTGCGCAGGCGCAGAACCTTTCGATTGCCACCGGCGGCACCGGTGGCGTGTATTACCCGCTGGGCGGCGGCATGGCCGCCGTGCTCTCCAAATACGTTTCAGGCATGCAGGCCACCGCCGAGGTGACCGGGGGCTCGGTGGCCAACCTGCAACTCATCGGCACCGGCAAGCCCTATCTCGGCATGACCATGGCGGATGCGACGCTCGATGCGTACAAGGGCCAGGACAAGTTCACCGGCAAGCCGCTCGCGGTGCGCACGCTCATGGTGATGTATCCGAATCGCATGCACGTCGTCTCGATCGAAGGCAGCGGCATTGCCAGGATGGCCGACCTGAAAGGCAAGCGCGTGTCCACCGGCTCGGCCGGCAGCGCGACCGAAGTCATGGCGTTCCGCGTCATCGAAGCCGCCGGCCTCGACAAGGACAAGGACCTGCGGCGCGAGCGCCTCGGCGTCGCCGAGTCGGTGAATGCGATCAAGGACAGGAAGATCGACGCCTTCTTCTGGGTCGGCGGCCTGCCGACCGCGGCGATCACCGACCTCGCCAGCACGCCGGGCGTGAAGATCAAGCTGATCGACCATGCCGACCTGGTGCCGGCGATGAACAGGAAATACGGCAATCTCTACGTGCAGGACGTGATCCCGAAGGACATGTACCGCGGCATGGACGCCGACAACAAGCAGGCCACGGTGATGAACCTGCTGGTGGCGCACCAGAACATGGACGAGAAAACCGCCTATAGCATCGTCAAGGCGATCTTCGAGCACAAGGAGGAACTGGTCCGCGTCCACAAGGAGGCGGAGAACTTCAGGCTCGAGAACCAGAAAAAGGAAGCCTCGCCGATTCCCTGGCACCCCGGGGCGGTCAAATACTTCTCCGAGAAGGGAATCAAGCTGCAGTAAGGCTGAGAGCGCGCAACAGGCCCGGCTCAGTTTGCTACAGGGCGCCTTGTCGTTGATGAGGGGTGAGCCATGAGCGAAGAGATCGCCCGCATCCAGCCCGCCGCCGAAATCGGCGAGGAGGGGCTCAAGCGGGTCGAAGAGCTCATCGAGCAAGAGGAGGGCGTCCAGAACAGGTTCCGCGGGCGGCTCGGGGACTTCATCACGGCAGTGGCGATCCTGATGTCGCTGTTCCACCTCTACGCCGCCTACGAGATCGTGCGGACCGAGGTGCTGCGCGCGATCCACGTCGCGTTCGTGCTGTTCCTGAGCTTCCTCATCTTTCCGGTCTCGCGGCGCTTCCGCCATCGCGTGATGGCATGGGACTGGGCGCTCGCGGCGCTGGGCGTTGCGATTGCGCTGTACCTGCTCGCGAACGGCGACGACTTCTTCGACCGCTCGATCCTGCCGAACAACTGGGACGTGGTGTTCGGCGTAGCGCTGATCGTGCTGGTGCTGGAGGCGATGCGGCGCGCGACCGGCTGGATCATGCCGATGATCACCGTGGGCTTTTTGCTGTACGCGATCTGCGGGCCTTATCTGCCGGTGCCCTGGACCCACAAGGGCTACGAGATTCCGCGGCTCATCGGGCACATGTACATGACGCTGGAGGGCATCTACGGCGTTCCGGTCGACGTTTCTTCGTCGCTCATCATCCTGTTCACCATCTGGGGCGCGTTCCTGCAGTACTCCGGCGCCGGCAAGTTCTACATCGACTTCTCGTTCTCGGCGATGGGCGGCAAGCCGACCGGCGCCGGCCGCACCGTGGTGCTCGCCTCGTTCCTGCTCGGCGGTCCCTCGGGCTCGGGCGTCGCCACCACCGTGACCCTCGGCGCGGTCGCCTATCCGATGCTCGCCAAGGTCGGCTACGGCAAGGACGCGGCGGGCGGCCTGCTCGCCGCGGGCGGGCTCGGCGCGATCATTTCGCCTCCGGTGCTCGGCGCCGCCGCCTTCCTGATCGCCGAGTTCCTCAAGATCTCGTACCTCGACGTGATCCTGATGGCGACGATCCCGACCTGCCTGTATTACCTCGCGCTGTTCGCCATGGTCGAGATCGACGTGCGCAAATTCGGCATGAAGGATGTCACTTTCGAGCGCGTCGAATCGGCGTGGAGCCTGACCAGGAAATACTGGTTCCACTTCCTGTCGCTGGTGTCGATCGTGGTGTTCATGCTGTGGGGCTTTTCGCCCGTGATGGCGGTGTTCTGGGCGACGCTCGTCTCCGCGCTGACGAGCCTGCTGAGGCCCGATACCGCGCTCATCCCGTACGAGGTTTTCAGGAGAAGCGCCCCCATTGCTCGCGGCCTGTGGAACTCGGGGCTGGTGAAGGCGCTCGCCGGCGGCTCGCTCGGGGTGCTGAACGTCGCCGCCACCTGCGCCGGCGCCGGCATCATCGTCGGCACGGTGACGCTCACCGGCCTTGGCCTGAAGTTCAGCTCGATCGTCCTCGATTACGCGGGAGGCTCGCTGCTTCTCACCGCCATTTACACCTCGCTCATCGTCTGGATCGTCGGCCTGGCGGTCCCGGTGACGGCGAGCTACATCATCTGCGCCGTCATCGCCGCGCCTGCCATGATCAACCTGGGGGTGCCGGATTTCGCGGCGCACATGTTCATCTTCTACTACGCCGTGCTTTCCGAGGTGTCGCCGCCGACGGCGCTCTCGCCGTTCGCCGCCGCCGCGATCACGGGAGGCGACCCCTACAAGACGACGCTGCAGTGCTGGAAATACACCACGCCCGCTTTTCTCGTGCCGTTCATGTTCGTGCTCGACCCGAGCGGCACCGGCCTTCTCCTGACCGGGTCCTTCAAGACCCTCGCCGGCGCCGACTGGGGCTCGATCGCGCTGGTGACCCTCACTGCCGCGGTCGGCATCGTGGCGCTCGCCGGCGGATTGCAAGGCTGGCTGTTCAAGCGCACCACCGTCGCCGAGCGGATCATGCTGAGCGTCGCGGGCTTCCTGCTGGTGTATCCGAAAGCCCTGTTCGACGCCGTGGGCTTCGCGCTCGTCGTGCTGGTGCTCACCATGCAATGGTTACGTCCCGTATCGACACGGACATCCTGATCCTCGGCGCGGGCGGCGCAGGCCTGTTTGCCGCGCTGCACGCGCATCAGGCGGCGCCCGAGCTGTCGATCACCGTCGCCGTGAAAGGCCTGCTCGGCAAATGCGGCTGCACGCGCATGGTGCAGGGCGGCTACAACGTTGCGCTGGCGAAGGGCGACTCGATCGAGCGCCACTTCATGGACACCATTGAAGGCGGCAAGTGGCTTGCCGATCAGGATCTCGCCTGGCAGCTGGTGACTCTGGCCGTCGAAAGGATCAGGGAGCTGGAAAACGAGCTCGGCTGCTTCTTCGACCGCAACCCCGACGGCAGCATTCACCAGAAGGCCTTCGCCGGGCAAACGTTCGACCGCACGGTGCACAAGGGCGACCTCACCGGCATCGAGATCATCAACCGGCTCGCCGAGCAGGTCTGGGCGCGCAACATCGCGCGCCTGGAGGAGCACCGCGCAGTCGAGTTGATCGGGACCAAGGACGCAACCGCCTTGTCGGGCGTGCTTTTCGTCGACATGCGAACGGGCAAGTACGTGTTCGTGCGCGCCAAGGCGGTACTGCTTGCAACCGGAGGCGGGCCGACGATGTACAAGTACCACACACCCTCCGGCGACAAGAGCTGCGACGGTCTGGCGATGGCCTGGCGCGCGGGGCTGCGACTGCGCGACATGGAAATGGTGCAGTTCCACCCCACCGGACTGCTTGCCGGAGCGCACACGCGCATGACTGGCACGGTGCTCGAAGAAGGGCTGCGCGGCGCGGGCGGCTACCTGCTCGACGGCGAGCGCAAGCGCTTCATGACGCGCTACGACCCGAAGGCCGAGCGCGCGACCCGCGATGTCGTCTCGCGCGCCATGTTGTCCGAGATCCGCAAGGGCAAGACCACCCCGCACGGCGGCCTGTATCTCTCGATGGCGCACCTCGGGCCTGAACGCGTGGCGAAAGAATTCAAGGGCATGGTCGAGCGCTGTGCCGATTGCGGCTTCGATCTCGCCGGCGGGCTGGTCGAGGTGGTGCCGACCGCGCACTACATGATGGGGGGCGTCGAATTCGCCGCCGACTGCCGCACGCAGCTGCCCGGACTGTTCGTCGCAGGCGAGGACTCGGGCGGCGTGCACGGCGCGAACCGCCTCGGCGGCAACGGCGTGGCGAACTCCACCGTGTTCGGCGCCGTCGCGGGCGACGCCATGGCCGCCTGGGCGCGCAGCGAAGGCGCCCTGCGCGAGCCCGACGGCGCGGCGATCGAGTCTGCCGTCGCGACCTGCGAAACGCCATTCAAGAACCGTCCTGCCAAGTCAAATCTGGAATCGCTGCGAGAGAAACTGTTCGAGACGATGTGGGAAAAGGTGGGCATCATCCGCGACGGCGCGGGCCTGGAGCAGGCGCTGCGCGAGCTCGGGTCCTTGAATGACGAGCTCGAGCGTTTCGCGCTCGATGGGACGAACCGCGCCTTCAACCTCAGCTGGCACGACTGGATGAACCTGAAGAATCTGGTGGCAGTGAGCCGCGTCGTGACGGCGGCGGCGATCGCGCGCAAGGACTCGCGCGGCGCGCATTTCAGGTCGGACTTCCCCGAAACCGGGCCGCTGGAGCAATCGGCATTTACCAGCGCGCGCGGATTTGAAGTCTCCATGAAGCCGGTGTCGTTTACGCGCGTGCGCCCTGGCCAGACGTTGTTGGAAGATGCAGCCTGACTGGCCGCAGGAGGTTCACCGCGCGCTCTCCACGGCGCAGGTGCGCATCGTCGCCTATGTGCCGGACGCGGGCCACCAGCGGCTGATCGAGCTGTGCCAGGGCGATCGAAAGATGCGCAGCGTGGTGCTGACGACCGAGGAGGAGGGCATCGGCCTTGCGTGCGGCGCGTGGCTCGGCGGGGAAAAAAGCGTGCTTCTCATGCAGTCGAGCGGCGTGGGCAATGTCATCAACGTGGCCGGCATGCTCAGGACCTGCGGCATTCCGCTCCTGATGATCGTCACCATGCGCGGCGAGCAGGGCGAATTCAACTCGTGGCAGGTGCCGATGGGCGAGGCGACCCCGGGCGTGCTGCAGGCGATGGGCGTCTCGGTGCGGCGCGCGAGCCGCGCGCAGGAAATTGCGCCGTTCGTCGCCGATGCTCTGCGCCACGAGCAGGCGACGGCGGTTCTCATCTCGCAAGGCGTGATCGGCATCAAGAGCTTTCGGCAATGACCCTGCACCGGCGCGAGGTCGTCAAAACCTTGCTTGCCGAGCGAGGCGAGCTTCTCGTCGTCGCGGGATTGGGCTCGACCTCCTGGGATATCACCGCTGCGGGTGACGCGCCGCTCAACTTTCCGCTCTGGGGCGCGATGGGCCAGGCGGCGATGGTCGGCCTCGGGCTTGCGCTTGCTCAGCCCAAGCGAAGCGTGCTGGTGATCACCGGGGATGGCGAGATGCTGATGGGAATGGGCTCGCTCGCCACGATCGGCGTGCAGCAGCCGTCGAATCTGACGCTGGTGGTGATCGACAACGAGCGCTACGGCGAAACCGGCATGCAAAAGACGCACACGGCGCACGGCGTCGATCTGGCCGGCGTCGCGCGGGCGTGCGGCTTCAAGTATTCAAAGACGACTTCAAGCCTGAAAGCCTTGCGGTCCATCATTCACAAAGGCGCGGGACCGAATTTCGCCGTCGTCAAAGTCGCCGCCGAGAAGCTGCCCCTGGTGCTGCCGCCGCTCGATGGCGTCGCGCTGAAAGAGCGCTTTCGGCGCGCGCTCCTCGGCGACTCAGCCGACGTGCTTTCGCAGAAACGCTAGCGTTCGCTCCCGCGCCTGCTTGGCCGAGGGCGCGTGATACGACCCGCGGTGATCGCAGTTGAAACCGTGATCCGCCGGGTAGAGGAAGATCTGCTGCTTCGGATGCTTCGCGGCGAGCTTCTTCACGCCTTCGGCCGGGATCATCGCGTCCTTCTCGCCGAAGTGGCCCATCACCGGAACGCGCGGCTGGATGTCGGTGTTGTCGAGGATGCCGCCGCCGTAGTACGGCACCGCGGCGCTGAGCCCCGGCACCTTTGCCGAGGCCATCCACGCGACGAAGCCGCCCCAGCAATAGCCGACGATGCCGACCTTGCCGGCCGGCGCGGCCGCCTTGACCGCGGCTTCGGCATCGTTCATGGCGAACTCCAGGGTGATCTTGGCGCGCAGCTCGCGGCCCTGCTCGATATCGGGCGGCGTGTAGCCGAGATCGACGTTCTTTTTCACGCGGTCGAACATCGCCGGCGCGATCGCGACGTAGCCGTCGGCGGCGAAGCCGTCGGCCACTTCCTTGACGTGGCGGTTGACGCCAAAGATTTCCTGGATGACGACGATGGCGCCGCGCGGCTTGCCGGCGGGGTCGGCGCGGTAGGCGGCGAGCCGGTGGCCGTCGGCTGCGGTGAGCTCGATCATCTTGCCCATGGCGTGGGCCTCCTCGTGAAGGGGCCGTTAGAATCGTCGCTATGCAGAAGAACGCGCAAGAGTTGTTTCGACTCGCGTGCACGGCGCTCGAACGCGCCGGCGCCCACCCGCGCATGGCGCAGGCGGCGGCGAAGCACCTGGTGCGCGCGGAAGAACAGGGGCTTGCGACGCACGGTCTGTCGCGCGTGCCTTTTTACTGCTCGATGCTGCGCAACGGCCGCGCCGACGGCGCTGCCCATCCTGCGATGCTCACCGAGCGCGGCGGCGCCTGCCTGATCGATAACCGCGACGGCCTGCCCTACGTCGCAGTCGAATGGGCAGTCGGCGAGGCGATCCAGCGTGCACGCCGCAACGGCATCGGCTTCGCCGGCATCCGCAACAGCGCGCACGTCGGCGTGCTGGGCATTCACCTGCTGGCGGTGGCCGAGGCGGGGCTCGTCGGTTTCGCGTTCACGAACTCGCCGGCCGCGATTCCGGCCTGGGGCGGCACGAAGGCGCTTTTTGGCACCAACCCGGTCGCCGCGGTTTTTCCCCGAAAGGAGCAAGACCCGATCGTCGTCGATCTGGCGCTGAGCACCGTGGTCCGCGGCCGGATCATGATGTCGATGCGCAAGGGCGAGACGATCCCCGAGGGCTGGGCGCTCGACCGCAACGGCAAGCCGACCACCGATCCGAAAGAGGCGATCGAACGCGGCAGCCTGTTTCCCATCGGCGGGGCGAAGGGCGCGATGCTCGCGCTGATGTTCGAGCTGACCTGCGCCTCGCTCACCGGCGCGGCGCTCGGGCCAGAGGCCGATTCGTTTTTCTCCGAAGAGGGCAACCGCCCGCGCATCGGCCAGTCTTTCATTGTCATCGATCCGTCGGCGCTCGCGGGAACCGAGAAATTCTCCGAACGAGTTGAGACCCTGGTCTCGGCGATGCTTGCCGAGCCCGAGGTACGCCTGCCGGGCGCGCGGCGCTTCGCGTGTGAAAGGACCGCGCGTTCCCGCGGCATGGAGATCCCCGACGAGCTGCTCGCCCAGATCGAGAAACTATGTTTGACGCAGTCCTGAAACGGTGGCTGCTGGCAGACGAAAAAGCGATCTGAGCGAACCCCTGCTCGACGCGTTCTGCGACGCGCTCTGGCTGGAAGACGGGCTCGCGAAGAACAGCATCGCCTCTTATCGAGCCGATCTCGAGCAGCTGGCTGCGTTTCTGAATGGCGGTCTGTTGAAGGCAGGCGAAGCCGAGCTGTACGCCTTTCTCGCCTCGCGCAAGGGCCGTGCCACGAGCGCCGCGCGCCGGGTATCGAGCCTGAAGCGCTTCTACCGATACTGCCTGCGCGAGCGGCGCATCGCCGCCGACCCGACCCTCAAGCTCGACCCCCCCAAGCGGCCGCCGCGCTTTCCGAAAACCCTGTCGGAGGCGGACGTGGAGGCGCTGCTTGCGGCGCCGCAGGCGAATACTGCCCTCGGCGTGCGCGACCGCGCCATGCTCGAGACGCTTTATGCCACGGGACTACGCGTGTCGGAGCTCGTCGCGTTGAAGCTCTTCGAGGCCAATCTCGAGGCCGGCGTGGTGCGCGTGCTCGGCAAGGGCTCGAAGGAGCGCCTGGTTCCGCTTGGCGAGGAGGCGGTGCACTGGCTGAGCAAGTACCTGAAGGAGGGACGGGGCTTGCTTCTCAAGCGGCGAGATGCCGATTCCCTGTTTGTCACCGGGCGCGGCGAGGGCATGACCCGCCAGGCCTTCTGGCATCTCGTGCGCCGCTACGGCGCGCGCGCAATTCCGAGCAAGCGGCTCTCGCCCCATGTGCTGCGCCACGCGTTTGCCACGCACCTCATCAACCACGGCGCCGACCTGCGCGTGGTCCAGATGCTGCTGGGCCATGCCGACATCTCGACGACGCAGATCTATACGCACGTGGCGCGCGAGCGGCTCAAGGCATTGCACGCCAAGCACCACCCGAGGGGATGACTAGCGCTTGCCGCGCTCGAGCGACACGCCGACGAAGCGCGCGTTGGCCAGGATACCGAGCTTTGCCGCGCTCACCTTGACCCAGGGAGCGCCGAAATCGCCGATCAGCAGGCGTGCAATGCGCTCGGCGAAAGTCTCCACCAGCCGGAACTGGCCACTCGCAGCGAGCTCGCGGATTCTCAGCGCCACCTGCTCGTAATCGATCGTATCGCGCACCTGGTCGCTCTCGAACACGTCCTGGCCGGGAAGCCCGATCTCCAGGTCGAGCGACACCGTCTGCCGGAGGTGGCGCTCGCGCTTGTGAATGCCAATGAGCGCCTCGACGCGCAGGTCGCGGATCACGATGGCGTCCATGGTGGGTCCGATTCTATAGAATCGAGCGCATGCAGAGCGCACTGATGGTGCTCGCCGCGTACTGTCTGGGGTCGGTTTCGTTCGCGATCGTGGTGAGCCGCCTGATGCGGCTGCCCGATCCGCGCACCTACGGCTCCAAGAACCCGGGAGCCACCAACGTCCTGCGCACGGGAAAGCGCGCCGCGGCCGTTCTCACGCTCGCCGGCGACGCAGCGAAAGGCTGGCTCGCGGTCTGGCTCGCCCAGCTATACGCGCCGCAGGCCGAGCCGCTCGCTGGGCTCGCGGTATTTCTGGGCCATCTTTTTCCACTGTTTCACCGCTTCAAGGGCGGCAAGGGCGTCGCGACGGCGGCGGGCGTGCTGTTCGGCTTCAATGTCTGGCTCGGGCTGGGCAGCCTCGCCATTTGGATCGTGATCGCGGTGTTTTTCCGTTATGCCTCGCTCGCCTCGCTGGTGGCCGCGCTGTTGGCGCCCTTCTTCGCCTGGTATATCAGCTCGAGCTACGCCGTGCTGCTCGTGGTGGCGAGCATTGCCGCGCTTCTGAGCTGGCGGCACAAGGGAAACATCGGCCGGCTCTACGCCGGCACCGAATCGCGGATCGGCGCGAACAAAGCTAGCTGATCGTCTCGAGTTCCCAGCGCGGCCTGACGCTGAAGGCGTGCGCTGCGCCGTCTTGCCCCTGGCGCAGGCGCAGGGCGGCGGCAAAGGCGATCATCGCGCCATTGTCGGTGCACAACTCGGGCTGCGGATAAAACACGTCGAAGCCGCGCCGTTGCGCCTCTTTGTCCAGCGCCGAGCGCAACTGGCGATTCGCGCCCACGCCGCCGGCGACAACCAGGCGCGTGAGCCCGTTCAGCTCCATCGCGCGCGCGCATTTCGCCACCAGCACCTCCACCACCGCATCGACGAAGGCGCGCGCGATGTCGGCATGAGCCGCCGCTCCGGCCTGCTTGACCAGCGTGAGGACCGCCGTCTTGAGGCCCGAGAAGCTGAACTCGAGATCGCCGCTGCCGATCATCGGCCGCGGCAGCCGGTAACGGCCAGGCGAGCCCGACTGGGCGAGCTGCGATAACGCCTGCCCGCCGGGATAGCCCAGTCCGAGAAGCTTCGCCGTCTTGTCAAAAGCCTCCCCTGCCGCGTCGTCCTGCGTCTCGCCCAGCAGGCGGTAGCGACCCATGCCCTCGACGCGCATGAGCTGCGTATGGCCGCCTGAGACGAGAAGCGCGACAAAGGGAAATTGGGGCGCCGGCTCGCCAAGCAGCGGCGAGAGCAGATGGCCTTCGAGGTGGTGGATGCCGATGGCCGGGATGCGCAGCGCAAGCGCAAGCGCATGCGCGAACGACGCGCCCACCAAGAGCGCGCCGGCGAGGCCGGGACCCTCGGTGTAGCCAATGCCGGCCAGCTCGTCGGGCCGGCGGCCGACCGTGCGCAGCAGCTCGCGGCTGAGCGGCACCAGGCGCCGGATATGGTCGCGCGACGCAAGCTCGGGCACCACGCCGCCGTAGGCCTCGTGCATGGCGACCTGGGAGTGCACCCGATGCGCCAGCAGCCGGCGCGCGGCGCCGTCGTAAAGGGCTACGCCGGTTTCGTCGCAAGAGCTCTCGATGCCGAGGATCAGCATGCCACGATTCTGATACAATTCCGCCCCTTTTCAGGCCGAGGGCTGGATGCCGACAGTACGCGTCAAGGAAAATGAGCCGTTCGAGGTGGCCATGCGCCGCTTCAAGCGCACTGTGGAGAAGACCGGCCTGCTCACCGAGCTGCGCGCCCGCGAGTACTACGAAAAGCCGACCGCCGAGCGCAAGCGCAAGCTCGCCGCCGCCGTAAAGCGCCACCACAAGCGTCTGCGCAGCCAGATGCTGCCGCAGAAGCTGTACTGAAGTCAGCCGCGGCTTCTAGCGGCGTCCCTTCCATCCCGCTCAAGCAGCAAATCACCGAAGACATGAAGGCGGCGATGCGCGCCAAGGACGCGGTGCGCCTGTCGGCCATCCGCCTGCTGCTCGCCGCGCTGAAGCAAAGAGAAGTCGACGAGCGCATTGAACTCTCCGACGCCGACGTCGTGTCGGTGATCGAGAAGATGATCAAGCAGCGCCGCGAGTCGATCGCGCAGTTCGAGAAGGCGGCGCGCAACGACCTCGTCGAAGCCGAGAAATTCGAGATCGAGGTGCTCTCGGCTTATCTGCCCCGGCAGATGAGCGACGCGGAGATCGGTGAGGCGGTCACCGCCGCGCTGGCGCAATCGGGCGCCTCGGGCATGAAGGACATGGGAAAGGTGATGGCCGCGCTCAAGGCGCGCCTCGCCGGCCGCGCCGACATGGGCAAAGTCTCGAATCTGGTCAAAAGCAGGCTTTCGGGCTGAAGTTTTAGGTCAAAATCGAGGTCGTGATCCCCGAGTCTTTCAAGCAGGACCTCCTCAACCGGGTCGACATCGTGGAGGTCGTATCGCGCTACGTCCAGCTCAAGAAGGGCGGCGCTAACTACCTCGGGCTGTGCCCCTTCCACGGCGAGAAGACGCCTTCGTTCACCGTCAGTCCCGCCAAGCAGTTCTACCACTGCTTCGGCTGCGCCGCGCACGGCAATGCGATCGGCTTTCTCATGGCCTACGCGGGGCTGGGTTACGTCGACGCGGTGAAGGATCTCGCCGCGGCGGTCGGCATGCAGCTGCCCGAGGTTCGCGTGCCGAGCCCCGCGCAAGCCGCCCGCAAGGAGCGCGAGACCGACCTCTACGCAGTGATGGACAAGGCGATGCATTTCTATCGCGCGCAGCTAAGGCAGTCTCCCAAGGCGATTCAGTATTTGAAGCAGCGCGGGTTGACTGGTGAGATTGCCGCGCGCTTTCGCATCGGCTACGCCCCGGACGACTGGCAAGGCCTGAAAACGGTTTTTGCGGACTACGAGGACAAGGCGCTGGTCGAGTGCGGCCTCGTAATCGAGCACGAAGGCAAGCGCTACGACCGCTTTCGCGACCGCGTCATGTTCCCGATCTTCAGCGCGCGCGGCGCCGTGATCGGCTTCGGCGGGCGCGTGATTGCGGACGGCGAGCCCAAATACCTGAACTCTCCGGAGACGCCGCTCTTCGAGAAGGGCCGCGAAGTCTATGGGCTGGTGCAGGCGCGCGATTCGATTCGCTCGGCCGGCCGCGTGCTGGTGGTCGAGGGTTACATGGATGTGGTCGCGCTTGCGCAGTTCGACCTCGGCTACGCGGTGGCCACGCTTGGCACCGCGACCACGCCGGTGCACGTCTCCAAGCTTCTCAGGCTCGCCGACGAGCTGGTGTTCTGCTTCGACGGCGACGCGGCTGGCCGCAAGGCAGCCTGGCGCGCCCTGGAAGTGAGCCTGCCGCTTGCGCTCGACCATAAGCCGGTGCGCTTCCTGTTTCTTCCCGAGGGCGAAGACCCGGACACGTACGTTCGCAGCCACGGCAAGGAAGGGTTCGAGAAGCTGGCCGGCGAGGCGCAGACGCTCTCGCAATTCCTTCTCGGCGAGTTGCGCTCGCAGTCCGACCTCGGCACGGCCGAGGGGCGCGCGCGCTTTCTCGCCGCGGCGAGGCCCCACGTGCAGAAGATCGCCGCGCCCGCCCTGCGGCTGCAGGTGCTGAAAGCGGTGGCGGAGCTCGGACGCATCTCGCAGGACGAGGCCTCCACTTTGCTCGATTTGCGCACCGCCTCCTCCTACCGCACGACGGCGTCGCCCCGGGTACAGAAGAGGCCCGCCTACCCGCTCGAGTGGAAGCTGCTCACGCGGCTTTTCGCCCGGCCGGCGCTCGCTTTCGAGATCGACCGGACGCTGCTCGATGCACGCTTACCCGAGTCGGCCGCGTTGGGCGAGCTGATCGAGAAGCTGGCGCAGTTCGACGACCCGGAGCGGCTCACCGATGCGATCGTCGCCGAGCTGGTGCAGGGCACGCGCCACGCCGACGTGCTCTCCAATGCTCAGGCGGCCCTCCTCGAGCTGAAGCTCACGCAGGCGGAGGCGGTGTCGGAATTCCACTCGGTACTCGAGGCGCTCAAGGCGCGCGAACCTGAGGAGGAACGCATCTTGCGGAGCAAGGTTCTCCGCGGTGTCGCCTCCGCCGAAGAAGCCAGTCACTTCCTCAAAAAAGCGCAACCAAATTCAGCCGGGCGGTCTAAAACCTAGGGTTGAAAAGGCGGGATCCTGCTATCATGTAGGGTTTTCGCGTATTTTCTAGCATTGATACGATAGATCGTTGTATCGCGGGGGAAGGATGGTCCAGCACACGCGCAAGTCGAAGCTGAGGAAAGTCCGCGCGGCCAAGAAAAAAGCCAAGAAGGTCCTGAGGACGCTGAAGCGAGTTTTGGCGGCGAAGTCGCGCGCCGTCAAGAAGCAGCTGCGCGCCAGGCTGCCTGCCCGGGCGCACAAGGCGGCTGCGCCGAAGGCGGCGCTGGCGCTGAAGGCGCTCGCCCCGAAAGCCGACGACAAGAGCGCCAAGGCGAAAACGCCGATCAAGAGCGCGAAGCAAGCGCTCGAGCTGCTGGAGGCGAAGGTCAACGAGGTCAAGGCGAAGGGCAAGGGCGGCCGTGGCGGCCGCCGCGGCCGCAAGGATGAATGGCTGATCCCGGCCGAGATGCCCAAAGAGGACGCCGAGACCCGGCGCACGCGCCTCAAGAACCTGATCAAGCTCGGCAAGGAGCGGGGCTTTCTCACGTACTCGGAGATCAACGACCACCTGCCCGACGACCTGGTCGACGCCGAGCAGATCGAAGCCATCATCTCGACCTTCGGCGACATGGGCATCCAGGTCTACGACCAGGCGCCCGACCAGGAAACGCTGCTCATCGCCTCCGATGCCACGCCCGTCGCGCAGACCGACGAGGACGTGGAGGAGCAGGCGGAGGCCGCGCTCTCCACGGTGGATTCCGAGTTCGGCCGCACCACCGACCCGGTGCGCATGTACATGCGCGAGATGGGCTCGGTCGAGCTGCTCACGCGCGAGGGTGAGATCGAGATCGCCAAGCGCATCGAGGAGGGCTTGCGCCACATGATCCAGGCGATCAGCGCCTGCCCGACCACGGTGCGCGAGATCCTCGACCTCGCCGACAAGGTCGAAAAGGACGAGTCGCGCATCGACGAAGTGGTCGACGGCCTGATCGATCCGCACGCCAAGGACGACTTCGATCCGAAGAGGGCCGAGTCGCCCGAGGACGAGGAAGCGCAGATCGAGGAGGAAGAAGGCGAATCCGAGGAAGACGAGAGCGCCGCGCAGTCCGCAAGCCTGCTGAAGCTGCGCGGCGAGGCGCTAGAGAAGTTCGTCCGCATTCGCCGCCTCTACGACAAGATGGCGAAGGCGCTGGAGAACAAGGGCTCGAAGGACAAGGACTTCCTGCGGGCGCGCGATCAGATCTCCAACGAGCTGATGGGGATCCGTTTCACCGCGCGCACCGTCGAGCGCCTCTCCGACAGCGTGAGGAGCCTGGTCGACGAGATCCGCCGCCACGAGCGCGCGATCCATGACATCTGCGTCGAGAAGGCGCAGATGCCGCGCCAGCACTTCATCAAGATCTTCGCCGGCACCGAAGGCTCGCGGCGCTGGCTCACCAACGACATCAACACGGCGCAGCCGTGGAGCGAGGCTCTGCGCCGCCTCGAGCCGTCGATCCTCGAGCTGCTCGGGAAGATCCAGGCGGTGCAGCAGAAGATCGGCATCCCGATCCGGGATCTGAAGGAGATCAACAAGCAGATGTCGACCGGCGAAGCGAAGGCTCGCCGCGCCAAGCGCGAGATGACCGAGGCCAACCTGCGGCTGGTGATCTCGATCGCCAAGAAGTACACCAACCGCGGGCTGCAGTTCCTCGACCTGATCCAGGAAGGCAACATCGGCCTGATGAAGGCGGTGGACAAGTTCGAATACCGCCGCGGCTACAAGTTCTCGACCTATGCCACGTGGTGGATCCGGCAGGCGATCACGCGCTCGATCGCCGACCAGGCGCGCACCATCCGCATCCCGGTGCACATGATCGAGACCATCAACAAGATGAACCGCATCAGCCGCCAGATCCTGCAGGAGACCGGCCAGGAGCCGGACCCGGCGACGCTCGCCGCTCGCATGGAGATGCCCGAGGAGAAGATCCGCAAGATCCTCAAGATCTCCAAGGAGCCGATCTCGATGGAGACGCCGATCGGCGACGACGACGACTCGCACCTCGGCGATTTCATCGAGGACCAGTCGACGCTCGCGCCCTCCGACGCGGCGACCTTCGCCAGCCTGCGCGACGTGACGAAAGAAGTGCTCGACACGCTGACGCCGCGCGAAGCCAAGGTGCTGCGCATGCGCTTCGGCATCGAGATGTCCACCGACCATACGCTGGAAGAGGTCGGCAAGCAGTTCGACGTCACGCGCGAGCGCATACGGCAGATCGAGGCAAAGGCGCTGAGGAAGCTGCGGCACCCCTCGCGCTCCGAGAGGCTGAAGAGCTTTCTAGACCAGGAAGGGTAAAAATGAAGGGCCGCGAAAGCGGCCCTTCCGATTTATGGGGGCCGGTAGCTCAGCCGGTCAGAGCAGGGGACTCATAATCCCTTGGTCGTTGGTTCGAATCCAACCCGGCCCATCAGTTAAAACAGGGTCCATTCCGGACACATGGGTAACACTTTTGCGGCGAAGGGATTTTCGGCGCTCTCGAGTCGAGCTGTCTCGTGATCAAAGAACCCTAAGTCGTAGTGCATAAAGCTGACGAGCCAGATTTTATCGCTCACCCCCTTGTGCTACAGCTTCGCGGAAGGGATTTTCAGGCGCTGCCGCTCTTGAAGCTATGAAGAACGGGCAAAGTGGAATGTGTAGGGACCGTCGAAGAATTTAACAGTCAGCCTGACGTCGGATGCTAACCGATTGATTAAAGGTCGCGCTTCGCCTTAGCGCGGTCCTTGCTTTGAGCTCGTAGCGCGGACGAATAACGTCAGGGATATCCGTGCAACGAGAGAAGACAGGGGAGGCAACATGAAACGTAATCGGTTGATGA
>Ga0209577_10001993_pt1 | contig 19877 bp, 17 predicted proteins | sample GraSoiAngelo_109_FD_185874 | JGI IMG/M metagenome (GOLD analysis project Ga0209577, IMG submission 185874) | Grasslands soil microbial communities from the Angelo Coastal Reserve, California, USA - 14_0903_12_20cm (SPAdes) (version 2) | ecosystem: Environmental > Terrestrial > Soil > Grasslands...
CGAGCCTGGCATATGCAAAAGGCTTCCTCCTTATCTACGGGAAGTTCCTGGATGTCGATGTCACGCCGTACCTCGATGCGTTCGAAGACTCCGAGCGCGTAACGGTTGATGGTTACTCGTATCTCCAGGAAAATCGTCCTGAGAAGCCAGCCAGTGCGCCGGTTGTTCCGCGCCGTCCGGCTGTCGCTCGCAGCAATCGGATTTCGCCGATGCCACTCATTGTCGGCGTGGTGGTGTTAGTGATTGGGTTTTTGCTAATGAAATTGGTTCTCAATGTGCAGCGGCTCGCGCCGGCGCCAACGCAAGCCACCACACAGACGTCACCGAGTGTCTCGCCAGCGCTAGCTTCTAAAGCGACTACGCCTGCACCCGCTGGAACTTCACCAAGCAGTGTTGCCGGTGGTCCATCAGTAGCGCCAGCGGCACCGGCCGCGCCGACGATTGCGCCCAATCCCGTCGCGGCGGCTGGCGTAATGCCGAATGCTCCGGAGGTGCGTCGAGCGAAGCCTGTGACCAAGCAAGATCTGGTCAAAACACAAGAGACAGCGAATCCTTCCCCGGCAGAATCGGGAGAACAAACTCAGGTCGCTATTCGTCCGCTAAAAAGGACCTACGTGCGGGTAACTGTGGGAGATGAGAAGGGCAACCCGGCCTTCGAACGATGGGTGTCGCCAACTGATGGGCCGGTTGAATTTCGCGGCAAGCACATTGCAATTCGCGTTCTTGATCGTGAGGCTGTGAACATCACGAAAAATGGAAAGGCGCTGGAAGAGGGCGACGCGGACGTGACCGTTAATTAGCGGTCTGTTATTCTGAGCGAAGCGAAGAATCTCGGATCAGTTTTTTTGGGGCCGACTCTCTTGCCGAAGACAAATCAGAGATGTTTTGCTTCGCTCAGCATGACAGCGACGTTTGTGTACCATGACTTGTAGACGCAAATGAAGACTGCGAACGCACTGGCGCTCCCCAGCAAGCCGAAGATCGGCATGATTAGCCTCGGGTGCGCGAAAAATCTTGTCGATGCGGAGATAATGCTGGGAAGTGTCTTGCAACGCGGGATGGAAATTACATCCCGTCCAGAAGACGCCGATGTCCTGGTCATTAACACGTGCGCGTTCATTGATTCAGCGAAAGAAGAATCAATCGAAGCGATTCTGGAAGCGCATCAGCAACGGAGGTTGAACAGACGAGCCGACCAAAAGCTGATCGTAAGCGGCTGCATGTCGCAGCGATTCGCGAAAGAACTGCGCCGGGAAATACCAGAGGTAGACGCGTTTATCGGGCTCGATCAAGTCAGTGAGCTCGGAAAAATTGTGGAGAAAATTTTAGGAAAACGCCCAACGCTCAACCCGCCTTCGCACAAGGCTACGGACGGGCAGGCTGCCCAACGCCCAACACCGAAGACAGACAATTGGACGTTGGAAATTGGACGTTCGGCGTTGGGCGTTGATTCCAAAAACGGCGATCTCGATGTCGGCTTCGCGAATACGCGGCCCACCTACATTCCGGATTACGACACACCGCGCTTCAGGCTTACGCCCGCGCATTTTGCGTATCTAAAGATCGCAGAGGGCTGCAATCACCCGTGCAGTTTTTGCGTGATCCCGCAAATGCGGGGAAAACATCGCAGTCGTCCTCCGCAATCTGTTCTGGAGGAAATTCGCGGACTCGTCAGTGAAGGGGTGCGAGAGATCAACTTGATCAGCCAGGACACGACGTACTACGGAATGGATTTGTGGCAGGTGAAAGCGGGTCCGCGTCAGCCGGTTGATTCGACGCACGGGCCGACGCTCGCCGCGCTCCTTCGCGAGATTCAAAAGATTGAAGGGGAATTCTGGGTGCGCCTCCTTTACACGCATCCGGCGCATTGGAGTGATGAACTGATTGAGACAATCGCTGGCTGCGACAAGGTCGCGCGCTATATCGATATCCCTCTGCAGCATATCGACGAATCAGTGTTGCGACGAATGCGGCGGGAGACATCGCGCGCGCACATCGAGAACCTAATTCACAAACTGCGTGCTGGAATTCCCGGCGTGACCTTGCGCACTACTTTCATTGTCGGATTTCCAGGAGAAACAGATGGGGAATTCGCATGCCTTCTCGATTTCATTCAGCAGAGTCAATTCGAACGATTGGGGATATTCAAATATTCGCAGGAAGAGGGCTCCCGCGCTGCGAAAATGCCCGGACAAATTCCTGCAAGAATCAAGAACGCACGTTTCCGTGACGCAATGTCCGTGCAGCAGCAGATTGCGCAGGACATTGCTCGCGAGAGAGTAGGAATCGAACTGAAATTACTGGTCGATCAGCCACATTTCGCCCGAAGCGAGGGCGATGCTCCGGACGTCGATGCGCGCGTGGTGTTATCAAAAGCTGCGCCTGTAGGCGAATTCATTTGGCGCAGGATCACTGGCACGCGCGGCTACGATTTGCTGGCGTAGCACAGACATTTTGTCTGTGGGGAAGGCGGATGTCTCGCCTGCCGAGTTATGAACGGCCGAGAGGAAGCGGATGTTACAAGATTTTTCTCGCTATAACTTAGCCAGTGACAACCCCATGATTTCTGATCAATTAAATTCATAACTTATCTGCATTTCGCTTCATGGTGGGCCTAAACGAACCAAACGACGAGAGCGTTCACGTTGACCTGCCGCTTCCGACCGCAGGGACATCGCCAGATTCAAAGTCGCGCGAAACAGTGCGAAGCCAATTGCCTGTTCGTGAACGCATGGGCAAATCACCGCTATCTGCGACGCCGTTGTCCGCGTCGGTCGTGGCCTCACCAGATTCGCCTGCTTCGGGATTGAAAAAGGAGACGGCACGCGTGCCGCCTGCACCGGATCGGTTTCCGTCAGCCGATGAGACAAAAAATCCTGAGCCGCGAATCGAGATGCCTTACGTTGCTCCGCAGAATTTTTCAGCCGCTGTTGCGTCTGCAGGAAAAAAGCCAATGCTGCTCTGGTGGATTCTGCTCGGGCTTTCGGCAATGATTTTGATTATTCAGATTTGGACTTATTTTTCTTAAGCCATGGAAAACTCTACTGTTATTAAGCTCGATGAATCCAATTTTGACCGCGAAGTGACGCACCACGATAAGCCGGTGGTCGTCGATTTTTGGGCTGAATGGTGCGGCCCTTGCAAAATGATCGCGCCTGTGTTGGACGAGATTGCACGCGAAAAAGCCGGCTCGGTTAAGGTGGCGAAAGTTAACGTGGACGAAAACCAGTCTCTCTCGCTCAAATACAACATTCGCGCGATTCCGGCTCTGCTTTTTTTCAAGAATGGTCAACTGCGCGACCAAGTCACCGGAGTTGCGAGCAAAAGGGATTTGTTGAATCGCATCGAAGCGCTGGGTTGATAAGATCGAACAATTTAGCGACTTAGTGATTTTCAATCGCTACATCATTGATTCGCTAAATCGCCAAATAACATACGCCCGGCGGGGGTCGAACCCACAACCTTTGGCTCCGGAGGCCAACGCTCTATCCAGTTGAGCTACGGGCGCGTGTGAGGCCCGAAGATAGTCCAGTTTAGCGATTTCGCGATTCAGTGATTTAACGATTTAGCATCCCGCTGCTTTGACGATTGCAATCGCTAAATGGGCCTTCCCGTTTGCAAATTGCCCTTGCCTATTCGAAAATGTCGGCCCGCCAACGGCGGCGGAGGTTATGTATGAACCAAGTCATCGACATCATCGATAAAGAACAGCAAAAAGGCGATCTAACACCGTTTTCCGTCGGCGATACCGTACGCGTTCACACGCGCGTCGTGGAAGGAGACAAGGAACGAATTCAGATATTTGCTGGCGTGGTAATTGGCCGTAAAGGCCGCGGACTCAACGAAACGTTTACAGTGCGCCGCATCTCGTACGGCGAGGGCGTCGAGCGCGTCTTCCCGCTGCATTCGCCGAGAATCGCAAAGGTAGAAGTGGAGCAGCAAGGCCGCGTCCGCCGGGCGAAACTGAATTATCTCCGTACTCGCAAAGGCAAAGAAGCGACAGCGGTCAGAGAGTGACGGTTGTTGTAGGGCGTCGGCGCACCGACCGTGCGAAGCGTTACGCGGTCAGCCTCGAAAGCATTCGGGGTTCACAGAACGGAGCCGGCGGGAGCCGAGCGACATGGACGGGCAGGTCGCACGACCGAGGGAGCGGGAGTGAGCCAGTCAAACGCCCTACAATTTTTTCCGGCCTGATCACATGTCACTTGTCACTCGCGCAAATCTGCCAATGATTTGCGCGGATGTACCGACGCTGCGGATTCCGTTACGAGAAAAAGCTCCGCGCGATCGGAGTCGCGCACATCGCCGGGATTGACGAAGCCGGTCGCGGCGCATTAGCGGGTCCAGTCGTCGCGGCTGCAGTGGTTCTTCCTGAAAAATTCCGGCATCGTAGGCTGAACGATTCCAAACAACTTGCGCCGGAACTGCGCGAACAAATCTATTCCGAACTCATCTCTGATCCCCAAGTTCGATGGACTGTCGGCATTGTTGATTCGGTTGAGATAGATCGGATCAACATTTTGCGCGCGAGTCACCGCGCCATGCGCCTGGCGGTTGAAGCCCTGATTGAGCCACCGGATCACGTTTTGATCGATGGCCTGCCGGTGATTCCTTTTCCGCTTCCGCAGACGGCGATCATCGATGGCGATTGCATCAGCTTGAGCATTGCCGCCGCCAGCGTAATCGCCAAGGTCACGCGCGACCGGATCATGCGTGACTTTTGCGCTCACTTTCCGCAGTATTGCTTCGGTCAACACAAAGGTTACGGAACCGAACTGCATCTGCTGAAGCTCTATGAATTCGGCCCTTGCCCGATCCATCGCCGATCTTTCGAACCGGTGGCGCAACCACTTCTCGCGTTGGAGGAACTTGTCCAAATCCAGCCATCTTCGGCGCGGCGTACGCGGAGAGAAGTTAGCGTGCCGTTACCTGAAGCGTAGCGGTTACAAGATCCTGTTACGCAATTTCCGTGGCCGCACGGGTGGGGAGATAGACGTTGTCTGTCGTGACAATGACACACTGGTCTTTGTGGAAGTGAAAACGCGCGGCGGCGAAGATTTCGGCCGTCCCGTGGAAGCTGTGGATCGGGAAAAGCGCAAGCGAATTTCGCGAGGTGCGCTGGCGTGGATGCGCATGCTCGATAACCCCGACATCTTTTTCCGGTTCGACGTGGTGGAAGTCGTAATCGCGGACGATGCAAAGCCGCGAGTGGAACTGATTAAGAACGCCTTTCCGCTTTCCAAGCCGTACCTCTATTGAGGTTGATCTCCGAACTGCTTCACGCACGAAAGAAAATAACGGGCGCAGCGTTACATCTGCGTCGCCGCGATAACCGGTGTCCGCTAGTCTAACACTTCTACCGGATCGCCTTTGTGCAGCATGCCTTCTACAATAACCGCACCGTAAACGCCCGCCATGCCTTCGTGAGCTTGCGCTACTTTCTTTAATATCGCTGGCGTTTTTTCGCCGGTATCGGGATCGAGTGTGATCATCATGCAGCGCGGATCGCGCTCCAGAATTGTGATAACTACCTTCGGTCCGATCCGTAACGATCGCCCTACAAATTCGTTCTCCGCGAACCCGTGCGGGGATCCTAAATCTACATAGACATTTGCTCGGAAACGGCGCTTGTCGATCTGGGTGCCAACCTCTTCGCCTAATTGTCGGGCGGATTGCAAACTAAAGATCGACACGGGACGACAATCCGTCATCGCGCGCTCGGATCGCCTCAATGTGAGGTGATGTTTTTGATCGACGTCCGCTCGAAGCAGGTCCATCAAGGCCGGATCATCAATCGCGATTATCTTTCCGTCCGGAGTTTCAACATCGATCATTAACTCTGAAGGATCAGCCCGGACCGGATTCGCATCCATGCCCTCGGCTTCGGTTAAGTTAGCAGGTCGCGCGGCTTTGTCGGGATAACGGAACCGTGGTCGATATTGAAGGAGTCTGCGCTGCTCGCGGCCTGTGAAGTATGGAAATCCTTTTGGACTCGCCGAACTTGTGAACGCAAACAGGCGATCGCCATAAATTCCTGAGAAACTTGCGAACGCTTCGTCCAGTTCTTCGCCGCGCATGCTCTTCACGGGATAACGCCACAGGCTGTCCACTTTTCCGACAATGCTCATTTGTGTTTCCCTGTGGATTGCGCCATCGCACCAACGCGCTTCATCAGTTCGTTTGCGGGCAGGCTCGGGTCCAGAACCTTGCGTGCGCTTTCAACGCCTGCTACCGGCAGCTTTGCCGGGTCAAGCAGTCCGATCTGAACGAGCACCGATGCCTGGTCCCAATAAATGTGCTCGTGAGCCAGCTTGCCCTCTCTAAATCGAACGATGGCAACCAGCGGAACCTCTACGCGCTTTCCAGTCGGCGGAATTCCCGGCAACATCCAATCCATCGGGATTGTGTGCGTGAACTTGAAAATCATTTCGTCTACGATTTGGTCCTCGCCGATTGTTCGCGAAACCGGCGTCATTTCCGTGTCCGGCGGCATCTGCGGAATGAAACGTTTAGAATAGAATTCGCGTAATTCATCGCGACCTGAACCACCGGTGAGCACCGGTATGTGATTGACGTAAGCATCGTCGACCATGGTTGCGAGTGTGTCGTCGGTATTACGCGTGGAGAACTCGTACCGCACATGGTCCTCCCACAGTTCACTCAAACGTTGCTGGGCAGAAGTAAGATTTTTGTTTATGTCCGTCTGCTCAGGTGCCGCCACGGTCTCCTCCTCCGCTTTGAATGAGTCACGATCATAAGATGCAAGTACACACAAGCGAAACCAAGGTGCTCCTTGGAATTTCCCGAAACTCAAGCTGTTCTCTTAAGCGAACCTCTTACTTGCCCTCGAGAAAAGTAACAGCGCCAGTATCCAACGTGTAATAGCCGCCGATCACCTGTACTTCACCGGAATCAACTCTAGCCTTTAGAATTGGCGTCGATGAGCGCAGCCTGTCCACAACGTGTTTCACATTGGCCTTGATCATCGTGTCCAGATCACCTTTTGGCGTCGCAGTTACTACGGGCTTTATGGCCGTGACCAGTGACTGAATATGCCCTGGTGCTTTGCCTTTCGCAGCGACGGTCTTCATTGCGGCATCGATGGCACCACAACTCTGATGGCCGAGCACGACGATGAAGCGGGCACCTAAGATTTCGACCGCGTACTCGATACTTCCAAGGCCTTCATCGTTGAGCACGTTGCCCGCTACTCGAACAATGAATAGATCTCCAAGGCCTTCATCAAAGACGATTTCGGGCGGCACACGCGAGTCGGAACAACTGAGGATGATCGCAAACGGGTGCTGACTGTTCGCCAGTTCTGCGCGTCGTTTGGCGGCCTGCTCGCTAGTCATGCCGAGGGAAAGCGCGCCGGCATTTTCATAGCTGTCCGTCGCCATGCGCTTTCTTTCATCTGCCGACTCATGCGGATGCTGGGGATTTCCAGCAGTGAAACGTGCATTGCCTTCCCTTAATCGCGAGAGCGCCTCAGCTGGAGCGACCAGCGGTTGATCCGGATGAGCCGGGTCAGCGGCTTGGCCAAGCCGGTTTGCCCCAAGCAAAGTGATTACGACCAAACAAGATGCCAGTGATGTTTTCATGCCGGATTTATGAGAAGACTTGTTCGTTTGATCAAGTCGAAAAAGAGACGGACAAACGATCCAGCTTGCCGAAGGCATTCCCGCGTTATAGTCGATCCGTCCGTCGGCGCGCCGGACGGTCGCATCCTACCATCAAACGTCGTAGTACATCGCAAACTCGTACGGATGAGGTCTTAGGCGCAGCGCATCGTATTCTTTTTGTTTCATGTCGACCCAGTTGGCAATGAAGTCTTCGTTGAAGACGTCGCCGCGCAACAGGAAGGAGTGATCGGCTTGGAGCGCTTCGATCGCGCCGCGGAGTGAATCGGGAACGCTGGCGACCTGCGCGAGTTCTTCCGGCGGAAGTTCGTAGAGGTTCTTGTCGAGCGGATCGCCTGGATCGATCCGGTTTTGTATTCCGTCGAGACCAGCCAGAAGCATCGCCGAGAATGCGATATAGGGATTCGCCGAGGCGTCCGGCGTGCGAAACTCGAGACGCTTTGCCTTGGGACTAGCGGAATAAGTCGGAATTCGGACAGCGGCGGAACGATTACGTGCCGAATAGGCCAGGTTCACAGGCGCTTCGAATCCCGGCACGAGGCGCTTGAAACTGTTCGTCGTTGGATTGCAAAAGCATGTGAGCGCGGACGCATGTTTCAAAATTCCGCCGATAAAAAACAGCGCCATTTCGCTGAGCCCCGCGTAACCGTTGCCGGCGAACAACGGTTTGCCGTCTTTCCAAAGCGAAATGTGGGTGTGCATGCCGGAGCCATTGTCACCGAACAACGGCTTCGGCATGAAGGTGACGGTCTTGTTGTGCCTTCTCGCGACGTTGCGAATGATGTACTTGTAATACTGCATCGAGTCGCCCATCTGCTTCAGCGGCGCGAAACGGACGTCGATTTCTGCCTGGCCAGCCGTAGCGACTTCGTGATGTTGTTTGTCCACGGGGATACCGGCTTTCTCGATCTCGAGCGCCATTTCGTTGCGAATATCCTGCAGCGTGTCCATCGGCGGAACCGGGAAATAGCCTTCTTTAGGCCGAATTTTGTAACCGAGATTTGGAAACTCCTCGCGGGCGCTATTCCAATGTCCCTCAGCGCTGTCGATCATGTACGACGACGCGTTCCCGCTATTTGCAAATCGCACATCGTCGAAAATAAAAAATTCGGCTTCCGGTCCAAAGAATGCGGTGTCTGCAATGCCGGTACTCATCAAATAAGCTTCTGCTTTTTCGGCGACTCCGCGCGGGTCGCGATCGTACGGTTCGCGTGTAATGGGATCGACGATGGTGCAGATCAGACTGAGAGTCGGTTCAGCGTTGAAGATATCAATCCACGCCGTCGCCGGATCGGGAATGACAAGCATATCCGAGGCGTTGATGACTTTCCAACCTCGAATGCTAGAACCGTCGAACCCGAGTCCATCGGTAAAAATATCTTCGCTATATTCGCTGAGCGTGGTGGTGAAATGCTGCCACGTGCCAGGCAGATCGGTGAACTTGAAATCCACGAGTTTTACCTCGCGGTCTTTAATCATTTTGCTGACGTCGGATGGAGTTTTGTCTTTGGCCATATTTCAGGAGTTGATGGTTGAGAGTTGAGAGTTAAAAGAAATAAAAAATCGCATTTCCAAAAATTCTCGTATTGCCACGTCTCGCAAATGATAGTTGCGCGCTAGACTGACAGTTCCCTCAACCATCAGCTCTCAACTATCAACTTCTGCATCACACTGCTTTTTCGCCGATCTCTTCCGTTCGGATGCGCACTGCATGTTCTACCGGAAGCACGAACACTTTTCCATCGCCGATCTTGCCCGTTTTTGCTGCGGCGACTACGACGTTAACCGCCTGTTCGACCATATCGTCCGCCATCACCACTTCGACTTTTACTTTCGGGAGAAAATCCACCGTGTACTCGCTCCCTCGGTAAATTTCGGTGTGTCCCTTTTGCCGGCCAAAACCTTTGACCTCGGTGACAGTCATCCCTTCGATGCCAAGCTCGGCCAGCGCTTCTTTCACCTCTTCGAGCTTGAACGGCTTAATGATGGCTTCCAGTTTTTTCATGTCGAAGTAAACTCAGCGCCGCGTGGCGCGCTACAATTCAACGCTAACAGCAGCACGCGCTCTCATAACAACAACATGAAACCGATGCAAGCATCGTTTTCATATTCGTTAAAATGGTTGAAGCGTTAAAGGGTTGAAGCGGCCAAATGGCTGGCAGATTTCGCTTCAACGGTTCAACGCTTTAACCCTTCAACGCTCCACACGCAGGCAAATTTGCGCAATTTTTTTTGGCGCTTAATACTGCAAACAGAAATGCCGCGCGATTCTTTCGTTCATCTCCATCTGCACACTGAGTATTCGCTGCTGGATGGGAGTATCCGGATGAAAGAGCTGATGAAAAAAGCGGCTGAATTCAAAATGCCTGCCGTGGCGATCACGGACCACGGTAATTTGTTCGGCGCGATTGAATTCTATCAGGAAGCACAACACGCCGGGGTGAAACCGATTATTGGTTGCGAAGCTTATGTGGCCCCCGGTTCGCATAAGGACCGACCGGCATCGCGGCGCGATGCGGCATACCACTTTACGCTTCTGGCGCGGGACGAAACCGGCTATCGCAACCTCGTAAAGTTGATTACGGCAGCGCACCTGGATGGATTTCATTATGCCCCCAGGATCGATAAAGAGCTTTTGTCGGCGCATGCAGCGGGGCTGATCGGGCTGAGCGGTTGCCTTTCGGGGGAAATCAATAGCGCAATTCAGGCGAACAATCTGGAGAAAGCGAGACAGAGCGCCGCCCAATACCGCGACATTCTTGGCCCGGAGAATTTCTTCATGGAAATGCACGATCACGGCATGGAAGAGCAACGCCTGTGCAATCGTGTCCTGCCGAAGATTGCCCGGGACATCGGTGTCGGACTTGTTGCTGCGAACGATGTTCATTTTTTGCGCCGGAGCGATCACGAAGCGCACGACGTGATGATGTGCATCGGCACCGGCAAAATGGTCCAGGACGAAAACCGGATGCGATATGTGCCGGAGTTGTATTTCAAATCGCCCGCGGAAATGCATGAAATCTTCCGCGATTTCCCCGAGGCGATTTCGAACACTCTCGAAATCGGCGAGCGTTGCCGTTTCGATCTCGAGTTCGGACATTCGAAATATCCCGAATATCCGGTGCTTGCTGGAAAAACGCGCGAGGGTTATTTGCGCGAGCTTTGTTATCAGGGCCTGTGCGAACGCTACGGCGAGCGCGCAACGACTGACGCCGAACTGCTTAAACGGCTCGATTACGAGCTTGGCGTGCTCGAGAAAACCGGTTTCGTCAGTTATCTGCTCATCGTTTGGGATTTCATCCATTTCGCCAAAGAGAGAGGCATTCCGGTCGGCCCCGGTCGCGGTTCGGCCGCAGGTTCGATGGTCGCTTACGTTCTGGGAATTACCGACATCGACCCACTTCAATTCGGATTGATTTTCGAGCGGTTTTTGAATCCGGACCGTGTTTCTCCGCCGGATATCGACGTCGATTTTTGCGAGACGCGGCGCGGCGAGGTGCTCGAGTACGTGCGGCAGAAATACGGCCAGCGCCGTGTCGCGCAAATCATCACTTTTGGAAAATTGAAAGCGAAAAGCGTGGTGCGCGACGTTGGGCGAGTGATGGGATGGAGTTATCGCGATGCCGATCGCATCGCGAAGATGATTCCAAATGAATTGAACATCACGCTCGATTCAGCGGTGGAAAAGAATCCGGAGCTAAAGCGAGCCGTCGCGACTGAGCCGCCGACCCGACAGCTTTTTGATTACGCGAAAGTTCTCGAAGGCTTGTCGCGCAATGCCGGCGTGCACGCTGCCGGCGTTGTGATCGCGGATCGCGATCTGTCTGATTACATCCCGCTTTGTCGGGATGTGAAAGGCAATGACGTGATCAGCCAGTATCCCATGGGGCCGCTCAATGATCTTGGCCTGCTCAAAATGGATTTCCTCGGCTTGAAAACGCTGACTGTTATCGAAGACACGGTGGCGCTTATTCATAAACGAGAGCCAAATTTTTCACTGAAGAATATTCCACTGGACGACAATGCTGCGTTCGCGCTTTACAACCGCGGCGAAACGATTGGCCTTTTCCAAATGGAATCTGGCGGAATGACGAGTTTGTCGAAACAATTGGACGTGAAGAAGCTCGACGACATCATTGCCTTGATCGCGCTTTATCGGCCGGGCCCGATGGAACTCATCCCCGAATACGTCAAGGCGAAAAAGGGGATCACGCCGATTAAATATCTGCATCCATTGTTGGAGGATATCTGCGCCGATACCTACGGCGTGATGATTTATCAGGAACAGGTGATGGCTGCTGCGAGCAAACTCGCGGGCTACTCACTCGCGCAAGGCGATCTTCTCCGGCGCGCGATGGGCAAAAAGGATAAGGAGAAGATGGCGAAGGAGAGAAAAAATTTCATCGAAGGCTGCGCGCGCACGAACAAGATCCCGGAGAAAAAAGCGAACGCGATTTTCGATTTGCTGGAGAAATTTGCAGGTTACGGATTCAATAAGAGTCACAGTGCGGCCTACGGCGTGATCAGTTATCAAACCGCCTATCTGAAAGCCCATTATCCCGTGGAATTCATGGCCGGTCTGCTCAGTAATGAAATCAATAACACGGAAAAAATTTCCGTCTTCGTCGGCGAATGCAAGCGGATGGGCGTTTTCATTTTGCCGCCGGACATCAACAAAAGCGGCCTGAAATTCATGCCGGAGACTGTAGCCGGCATCGGTGATGCCGGTCGCTCGAAGCGGGAACCAGAGACCGGGATCACCGATCCCGGCTACAGCGCCATTCGGTACGGCCTCGCGGGGATCAAGCACGTTGGCGAAACCGCCATGGAAGCTGTAATTCGCGAACGCGAGCAGCGAGGCGATTTCATTTCCCTGGAGGACTTCTGCACCCGGCTGGACTCGCGCATTGCTAGTCGGAAGATGCTGGAAAGCCTGATCAAGGCCGGCGCTTTTGATTTTGCTGGCAGAGATCGCGCCGAACTATTCAGCTGCATTGACGATGCTGTGAGCGCGTCCGTTGCGGCACAGAGAGACCGGCTGGCTGGTCAGGTTGCACTGTTTGACGAAACAACTGCTTCCAGCACGTCGAGAAAGAGGGCCGCCAGCCGCTGGAGCGAGCACGAAAAACTTTCCTACGAGAAAGAGCTTCTTGGTTTTTATGTGAGCGGCCATCCGCTGGACGCATACGCGGACGTCTTCGCAGCAAAAAATTATCGCTCGATCGCTTCGTTGGGCGAGCTCAACGATCGCGCGTCGTTCAAGATCGCTGGCGCGATCGTCCAGGTCGAAAAGAAATTCACGAGAAAGGATGGCAAACCATTCGCGGTTATCTGGCTCGAAGACCTAACGAACACCCTGGAGGTAGTCGTGTGGAATGAGGTTTATTTGAAGGTCTCGGATGCGCTCGTTGTGGGACGCGTTGTTGAGATAAAAGGAACGCTGGACAAACGCGACGAAGCCCTTCGCGCTACGGCTATGGAAATCAGATTGCTCGCACCCGAAAAAGGCAATGGCGCAAATGAAATATCCGCGGACGTATCCCAGGAATCGGCTGTTATGCTGCAATTTTCTACCGCTACGACAGGCGATGAGCTACGTCAGGTGCACGAGATTCTGGCGAGCTCACCGGGCCAGCAGCCAGTCGAATTGTTGTTCGATCGGGCAAATGGCAATTCGTTGCGCCTGGATGCGGGTTCTGAGTTTCGGGTGAATCTTACGCCGGTGCTGAAGGAAAAGCTTTCCCGCTGGCTGGTGACGTCTTTTGGGAAGATACGCTGATTCTGAGGCTGCTATCTTCGCTTGTCTCGGGGTTTCGCGCGCGTTTCACCGCCTGCTGTAGCCCGCGGAAGCGCGCCGAGTAGTAATGTTTTTTCCTCGGAGGGTGTGTCGAGGCAGAGTGAAAACTTTCGGCCGCCGCCGTCAGGATCTAACATGGCCAACGACTCGAGGCCGTTGGTTTCCTGCAGAGTGACGGTCCAATCGGATTGAAAGACGCCACCGCGAAATTCGAACTCCGCTACGGCAGGTGCGAGGGTCAACGTGGCCGGTGTAATATTGATTTTGCTCACGCAATCGATCTGCTGCGCCGTGAGATCGAATAGCGGTGTTGCTCCGCTCATTCTGATCTTCACGTCATTGACAGTCTCAAAGTCAATTTCGCCACGCAGCAAAAGGTCCGCGTCCTTGGTCGCGACATTCAAAAACTCCACTGCTGCGTGATTGCCGGTAAAACTAATCCGACTGCTCGCTTCCGTAACATTAAAAGAAGGCCAGCCGTCGCCTGATAATTTTCCATTCACAAGCTGCATGTCGCCAATAATGCGGGGACATTGCAATGTCTCGGAGAGAGAAATGTTTCCGCTCAGAATGCCGTCCTGGAAAATTCCGGGGTGAAATAGCTGAGGCCCCTTTCCTAAAAGGATCCACGGAAAATCGACCGTAATGTTCACCGGAGATAATTGGAAAGCGTTCCAGTCTGTTCCGATGCGCAATGGAAAATTTGCGGTAAAACTAATCGGGCTCGAATCCGGCACACGGATTACGCCGTGCGCATCCCAGTTGCTGGAATCGATGGTCGCGTGAAGATCTATGGGGATTGGGTTTGGCTTCTTACCGGCAGATCCACGAAAGCGGGAAAAATAATCAAGCAGGTTATCGGCTCGAGCATCGAGAGTTCCCGAGTAGTTGTTCTCGTGCGACATCTCGATTTTGCCTTGACCGGTGAGCGAATCGTTCTTGCGCGTGATCTCCAACTGTTCAACCTCCAACTCGGTCGCTTTCAGATTCAGCTCTGCTGTGAGACTGTCTACACCCATTCGAAAAAACGTGAGAGACGCGCCTTCAACCGATAGACGTCCTCCAAACTTGCGATCGCGGGTGTCCATTGCTCCCTCGACACTGATCTTCCCCGCAAAATCGTCGGGATTTGCGCCAAATAAAGCCGCGAAGTCGCCAAGCTGATTGATGGACGCAGAAATGTTGCCGCGAAAGTCCGGGCTTAGCCAACCGGATGAAGTCGTAGGGAATGTTGCCTCGCCGCTTAAAGTAAACTGATTGGTTTTCTGTCGAATATAGAGTTGTTGGAGCTGAATCTTACGATTGTATACCGCAGCGCCGAGCATGATTGCTTCGGCCGTGCGAGTGCGCCAGGTAGGCCCGGTCAGTTCGCTCCAAAGCGACGCAGTTACGCGGTCCGGCTCGGCGAGATTTCCACGAAAGGTGAAGTTGGCGGCGTGAATCAAACCGTCCACGCGGTCGGCGAACCCGAACGCGTCTGACGTTTGCGCCAGAGAGATGTCGCTGGCGCCGCCGGCAATCTTCCAGTTGGAATGTTGAGACCGCCACTCGTGTGAGACATTTCCACGAATTTTGCCGCCGAATGCGTCGAGATCGAACTGCAACCCCACGCGTTGCTTGCCCAGGCGCGACAAGTCCGCTGCGGCGGATTGCAGGTCGAGACCGCGGCTCAACGTGAGTCCTCCGAGCGTCAGGCGATTGGCTTCCCAGTGAGTTGCGCCGCGCAATTGCGAAAAGGTTTGATGCAACCACGGCGATGCAATCATGATTTCGGCAGCGCTGAACCGGCCGGGCTCGCTTGCACTCGCAGAAAGAGAGCCGCCTCGCAACAGAATCAAATTCGGGCCGTTCTCAACGCGCACTTCTGCTTTAGCAATGTTCAGACTCTCGGGAAGCAGTCGCTGCAGGGTCGCCCAGCCCTGCCGCGTCAGGGCTTGCACATTCGGAGTACTGCGGCGCAGTTCTACACGAAATTGTTCAATTGAAAGATTGCGAATGAGGCGCCCGCGCATGTGCAGGAGCAGATGTTTCAAATTCAGAGCAACCTTCGCGTCTGTGGCGGTTACTTCGATACGCAGCGCATTATCGCGCGTGCTCTTCAAGTGAATTTCGTGAATTACAAGCGGACTTAGAAATGGCGCGTCAATCCCCTCGACGCTGACAACAAAGCCCTCTTGCCGGGCTCTCCACCAAATCCAGAAACGGACGCCATTTGAAACGGCGAACGGCGCAAACACAATTATTACGAGCGTCAGGAGCAGTGCGAGCAAGATCACGAGCATCAGATGATTTTTTCGCGGCATCGCTTGCAGGAGGTTAAAACTGATCCGTGATCATAAACGCTTGCGTTGATCAGGCTGCGGTCATTGTTCAGCGATCACTATTCACGCTTTTCAGCGTTCCTGAAGATCAAATGCAGTGGCTGCGGCGGATGAATTCTTTCCTCAAGTTGTCGCTGCAATGTGCGCTCGGCTTCGGCAGGCATCCCGGCTTCTGCTGCTCGTTTTCGGGCAAGCTGAGGAAGCATCGACAATTCGTCTTGAAGATCCTGTCCGGAGATTCGGTTCCACAAACCGTTTTCGAACGCGAGGACGTCCACGTGTTCCTGATCGACACCCAAAATTTGAGCGTGCGGGAGCTGAATAATTATTTCTTTGGGACGAATATCGATTGAGAGGTCCTGCTGCAGATCGAAGCCGGCTTTCGCAACGAACGTTCCATGCAGTTTTACGCGTTTGGAGCTGCCCACCCAGGTGTGGAGGAACTCATGTTCAACTTCGATCCGTCGTGACACGATCGCCAATTCGCTCACTGGCTTCGTTTGTTCCATGTAGACGCGGTTATTGATGGTGATGCGCGGCTGCAGGTTTGCAATGTCGATGAAAGCCGCGCGCAGATCCTTCCCCAACCGTTCGAGTTCGGCTGTGCTTTCCCGCGCCGTGCGCGCAGGCCAGCTCTCGAGGCGCACAAAAATCACGATGACCATCGTTGCGACGATGAGCGCCACGAGCGTCAACGCAGTTGGCCATGTGACGCGACCCGAATTTGCTGACTTCAACATTGGACGTTGTGCGTTGAGCGATTCTTTCAGGCGCTAATCGAGCAAGAGCATGATCACGAGCAAGAGGAAAGAGGCAGACGTTTGTCAGCAAAAAAGTACCGCCCCCCACACCCGATGGGCGTGAAGGGCGGCTGTTCCCCCCAGAACAATCTTCGAAAACTTTGAGGCTACTAAACGAGCTTCAGGCTGGTCGCAACAATTTTTTTATTAAAAAATTTCGCGCGATTGCAGGCCCACGACAGTGGGCAAAAACACGACGGAGCTTTAAGAAAATTATATCAAGCCCGAACGAAGTAAAGCGTCGCCGCGCAAATAGGCGAGCGAGATAAGGTTGCACAAGCGCACGCAGCGGTTTCTAGTTTCAGGATGCGTGATTTGGGTGGCGAACCTTTCTCGCGAAGTTTTGCGGGCTCGTTGCTGGTTGCTCACCCGAATATGCTCGATCCGAATTTCCGGCGGACCGTGCTCTTTGTTTCCGAGCATGACCCAAACGACGGGGCCCTGGGCGTAATCATCAATCGCCCGCTCGACAGACAAGTGGCCGATCTGGTGACCGACACACCACCCACAGGGCTCGCCGACGTGCCTGTGTTCCTCGGTGGCCCGGTTGGCAAGAATCAATTAATGTTTGCGGCGTTCGAATGGAAAAAGGGCGACGGAGTTAAACTTAGTCACAACATCGCTTTGGAAAAAGCCAGCGCCGCCCCCGGCGAAAAAAACCTGGTCACACTTTGTGCGTTCGTGGGTTATGCGGGCTGGGGAGCAGGCCAGCTTGAAAGTGAGCTGAAGCAGAAAGCGTGGCTGCTTCAAAAAGCCAATCCTTCGTTGCTTAAACTCGACCGGCTCCCAAACCTCTGGTTCGACATCATGCGCGGCTTGGGGCCGTGGTACAAGATGCTCGCCGCGGCGCCGGACGATCCGTCGCTGAATTGACGAGACGTGAGAGGTGAAACGTGAGAAGTGAAAACTGATTTGGCTTGATTCCTACTTCTCACTAATCACTAATCACTTCCCACGAATCACGTCTCACTCTCCGCAAATGATCATAGGCGTCCCCAAAGAAATTAAGGAACAGGAGCAACGCGTCGGGCTGCTGCCATCGGCCGCGAAGCAGCTCACTCGCGGCAGTCATTCGGTGTTGGTGGAAAAGAATGCCGGCATAGGCTCTGGCTATCCGGACGAAGAGTACGCCAACGCCGGGGCGGAAATTGTCGATCAAGCGAAAGAGGTATTCGCGCGCGCCGACATGATTGTGAAAGTCAAGGAACCTCTGGAAGCGGAGTTTCCGCTGCTGCGCAAGGGGCAAATCCTTTTCACGTACTTGCATCTTGCCGCGAGTAAGCCTCTCACTGAGGCGTTGCTCAAATCGGGCGTCACAGCGGTGGCCTACGAGACGATTCAGGTCGACCACCGTTTGCCGTTGTTGGAACCGATGAGTGAGATCGCTGGTCGCATGTCGGTGGTGATGGGCGCCAATTTTCTGGCCAAATACAATGGCGGCAGCGGGGTATTGCTGGGCGGCGTGCCTGGGGTTTTGCCAGGACGCGTAGTTATAGTCGGTGGCGGAACTTCAGGCGTGAACGCACTGCGCATGGCGAAAGGTCTCGGCGCGGATGCCACGATACTCGATATTGATGTTGAGCGTTTGCGATTCCTCGATGTGGCGATGGAGAATTTGCACACCCTCTATTCAAACGAAGCGAATTTGAACGACCTGATGCCGGATTGCGATTTGCTGATCGGCGCTGTGCTTCTGCCCGGAGCAAAGGCCCCGAAACTAATCACGCGCGCGATGCTGCGGCAAATGAAGCGCGGCAGTGTGCTGGTTGATATTTCAATCGACCAGGGCGGCTGCGCGGAGACATCGAGACCAACCACGCATCTCGATCCGGTTTATGTTGAGGAAGGAGTTACGCATTATTGCGTGGCGAATATGCCCGCAGCGTACGCACGCACCGCGACACAGGCTCTCACCAATGTAACGTATCGTTATGTGGAGTTGCTCGCTGACTTCGGACTCGAGGGCGCATGCAAAAAACAACCGGCGCTGATCGGCGGCATCAACACTCGCGATGGACGGCTTACTTGCCAGGCGGTAGCGGAGGCGCATGGCCTCAAATACGAGGCTCCACTCTAACGAACGGCTATCTAGCGGTCGCGGCGAAAAATACATTCCAACGCCGCGAAAAACCGCCTTGCTCGCTATATTCAATTACAGGAATGTGCCGCTTCTAATTAGCACTATGAAAAAATACATCTGTGTTCTGGCCAGTGCTGCACTCCTCGCGGCGTGCGAGCAAAAGACCGAGACAACTCAGTCGGCGACTACTCCAGCCCCAACCGCGGGGCCTGAAGCCGCGGCGGCCGCAGCCGCTGCAGACCAAAATCCTGCTACGAGAAGCCAATCTCCACCGGCAGCGACGCCAACTGGGACACCGCCGCCAAGCTCATAACTTCTGCAGCGTACTTCTTTTTTGCGAAGTCTTATTCCGGAGTTCCGGGAGAAGACCTCCGCTTGTACGTCCCTGGCGCCAAATGACCATATCCCATGACACGGGCAAGTTCGTTCTCTTTTCCAAAACATCGGCGCCTGACGCACCCCGCAGAGTTTGATCACGTAAAACACAGCGGCTCTACGCGAGGCGGCAAACTCCTAATGCTCAATTTTGCGCCAGTGGAGAGTTCCGTGCCGTGCCGCGTCGGCCTCATCGCTTCGCGTCGCATTGGAGGCGCGGTTGTTCGTAACCGTGTCAGGCGCCGTCTGCGAGAAATTGTGCGTCGTCACCAGCATGATTTGCGAAACGGCTTTTGGATTGTGCTAGTCGCCAAACGCGATGCTGTTAACGCGAGCTATCATGAGCTGGAACATGAAGTGTTGCGTCTGGCAAGGCGCGCTTCTATCCTGCTCTGATGGTCCGGTTGGTTCGTTTTTTTATTCGCGTTTATCAGTGTACGCTCTCGCCCTTGCTCCGGCTGCTGTGTGGCCCTGATTCGGGCTGCCGATTCACGCCGAGTTGTTCGTCATACTTTTTGGAAGCGGTTGAGGTGCATGGCGTTTTTTCCGGAAGTTGGCTTGGATTTAAGCGCCTTGCCAGGTGCCAACCGTGGGGCGGATCTGGATATGATCCGGTGCCGCCGCGCCGGACTGGCACAAGTGAGGCTGCTAGCCTGACTCGGCTGGCATGCTGCCAGCCTGCCGACTCAGCCAGGTTCGCCCCGGCGAATCCGTCCGATGGCGCACTGGCTGACCTCCGCCGCGTCTGATCGTGCAAAACCAAATTTATGGATCGAACTGCCTGGATTGTCGTTGCTCTTTGCGTGATTGGGCTCGTCGTGTGGGAAGTCTATCTGGCAAAACAGATGGCTCACAGACCAGCTC
>Ga0209577_10001994_pt1 | contig 19868 bp, 18 predicted proteins | sample GraSoiAngelo_109_FD_185874 | JGI IMG/M metagenome (GOLD analysis project Ga0209577, IMG submission 185874) | Grasslands soil microbial communities from the Angelo Coastal Reserve, California, USA - 14_0903_12_20cm (SPAdes) (version 2) | ecosystem: Environmental > Terrestrial > Soil > Grasslands...
ATCACTCCAAAGGACATGCTCGCCGGGCACCAGCAGGAGATTCAAGCCGAGCGGGATCGGAAGTTGGACGCGGCGAAGGAACAGCGGAAGAATCGCCGCCAGGGGGCGGCGTGATGGATGAAACGGATTGCTCCCGTTAGCCGACAATGCAGAATTAACACAGCGGCAAGGCCAAGCATATAGTCAACGAAGCGAATCGCCGCGCTTCCGTGAGGAGTCCCTGCATCTCGGTATGCGCGCGGCGGTGGACCAGGTCCTCTAGCGTTCGGCAACGCGCGGCTCACTGATAGGCGCGCCGGCCGGCGATGGTTGTTTTGCCGGGAGGAGTGCAAGCAGCGTGACTCCAATCACGCCAAAGATCACAATGTCCTGGGGGCTATCCTTCCTGTGCATCCCGTGCGCCACGGCCTGCGCCGACATGATTGTCATCGTGAACCCATGGGCAAGGCTTGACCACGCCCCATAGGCGATCATCAAGCGATGCTTGGCCGGCTGATTAACGGCCACCAACAGACAGACCCCAAGCGCCGTGTTAAGGCTCAGGAACATCGGCATGACGTCACTATGCCCGCTAAGCCACCTAGAGTGCCACAGATCGTCGAACAGGAGATAGCCCCAAAAGCAATAAAACAAGCCCACCAACACCAACACTACCTGTAAGGCGCGCTCACGTTTCATACCGTCCTCCGTTTTGTGCGATGCAAGGTTATTACCACCTTTTTTACTTCAGATTGTGCGATTGTCAGCTGTGATGCGTCCGATACTGGAACCCTGCGAGCATCCGCAGTGTGAGCAGAATGCTTCTCCCCCTCGAATAGGCTTGCCACAGGAACTGCAAGGCCCAAGGAGAGGCCCTCGGAACACAAAATAAAGGATGAATCCAATCAAATTGGGTATGAGGAAAGCGGCAATCACCCAAGCCCAAGCAGGCATTTGACGCCTTTTTGCGTCCCCATAAACATATCCGAGGGCAAGGAAAAAAGCCGCGGTGAAGACGCCAAACGTCAAGCCAAACCAAAGCGCTTCTGGCATGGTACTGAGAAATCCTTTGGAAGCAAGTAAGGAACGGCCCTGGCTCGAAGCAAAATAGACTACCCAAATCGGGATCGCCAGCGCGGCGATGACCATTGCAGAGCTGGGTAGAACATTCCGTCTTGCGGTTCCCAACAAGACAGCCGCAACTACAAGCCCGGCCAAGAACGCTATCAAAAGCACCGCCGATTGCTGTGTCATGCCATACCTCGATTCTCCGCAGCCGCCGCGAGCAGACGTAAGGCCGAGCAAAAAGATGGCAGCAGCCAAAAGACGAGCACGCCTGCCTGGACTTGAGCAGTGTCGAAATGCATTGGGACCGTCAGGAGCTTGGCCACCTGGTAGACAAGTGCCGATCCCACAATTGACATCGAGAGCGCTACAGCAAATGCAGCCCAGGCCTTGAATTGCACGTTGTGCTGCCGCATTGTCTCGGTATGATGCGCAAGAATCTCACGGACCCGGGCATTCGAATCTGCTTCACTCGTAAAAGTGAATTCCCGCAATCCCCGAATCGTACGCGCAGTTAGCTCGAGGTAGCGCTTGCAGCCATCACAGTCGCGGATGTGGTCATGGATGAGCTGTCTTTCGTCCTCTGAAACCTCTTCTACGAAAGACCTGTCGATAAGCTCGCGAAATCTCTTGTCACCCTCCATGGGAATCACCCTCCTCAAATGCGAATCTCAGTGCTGCAAGACCGCGATAGATTCTGGACGTCACCGTTGTAGTAGGGGCGCCCAAGACCTGAGCCATCTCCGCAAGAGACAGCTCTTCTTGAAACCTCAGCAGCAAAGACTCGCGATACAGCGGTGGCAGAATCTGCAACCGGCCGGCCAGACGCATTGCGTCTTCGCTTCGGGCCGCGGCTTCGAATGGGGAAGGATCGGAAGAGGGTAACAGCAGCATCGCATCGCGATCATTTGGCAATGATACTGCTGCCACCGCTTTTCGTTTTTTCCGGAGGTAATCTATTGCCAAATTGCGGGCGATCGCGAATAGCCATGGATCAAACCGCTGCCGCCCGTTGTACTGGCTGCCCCGTTGTAGCACGCGAATCCAAGTCTCCTGCGCAAGGTCCTCCGCATACTCTCGCCTCCCGGTGAGGTATAGCAGGTAGCGCACCAGTCGATGCTGATAGCGCTCCACCAGGTCTGCAAGAAGCTCCATATCCCTCTCACGTAAGCCTCGCGCAATCTTTGCCGTTTCGGTTTCGGCTGTCGTATTCAATGTCATGGGAAGAGCCGACATACATCCTGTATACGATCAAACCCCGGCGGATTACTCAACTTTTGACCGAAGAATCACGCTAAGATTTGCCTCGGACGGATATCGGATCAATGGGCGGCAAGGGCCTGACGCGTACAACTCGTTTATTGGCAGACCCCAAATAGCATAGATAGTTGTCGAACCAGGCGATCACAACTCACGATTCCGGGTCTCGCCGGTCTGGGTTCCGGCGGAGTCACGGGCAAACCGGATGTTGAGAAACGGCAGCTCGTTGCGGAGTTACAATGATTTTGCCGGGCGAAACGGAAGCGGGCACTGCGGGGACGCAACCATGCGGAGGGATATCCCGGTGGGCTCATCGAGACGATGAACCGGGGCGTGAGAGCTCGTTCTTGCGCCGCCCAACCTCCATCGGATCGAAAGACCCCATGCCTTGAAAATCCCCTCCCGAAGGGCGGAATACTCACTAACGGAGAACGTCGCTTCTCCATTTCAGGCTGAACCAAGAGCAGATGGGGAGGTTCCAAGCGCAATTATTTCTCTGACTTCATTTTGGGCGCGCGTCAGGGCGCAGCATCCTCAGGTGTTCATAATCGCGGTTCTCGTGACCGCCGTCGCCATCGGCCTGATCTTCGCGTTTTCTCGGCGTAGCGTCACTGCCCAGCCGCAGATCACCTCGATAGCCGTGCTGCCGCTTGCGAACCTCTCCGCCGGGCCGGAAGAATTCTTTGCCGACGGCACGACCGAAGAGCTCATCACCAACCTTGCAAAAATAAAGGCGCTGAGCGTGATTGCCCGTACTGCGGTCATGCGATACAGGCGCACCAACAAGGGCCCCGATGAGATTGCACGTGAGTTGGGCGTGCAGGCCTTGGTTGAAGGTTCTGTGCAGCGTGTTGGGGGCAGAGTGAGGGTCACCGTGCGGCTTATTGAGCCGCATAATTTTACCGAGCTCTGGGCCGAGAATTACGAGCGAGACGCGGGCGATGTTCTGGCCATGGAATCTGAAATCGCGCGCGATCTACTGATGCATCCTCCGATGATCATTGAGACTAGAATGCGTAGAGTCCCCTGAATTCTCCCCATACTTGCCAAATAGTGCGCGCTTAACTTCCGTCCGTTCAATACTTTCTGTATAGCACGCCTGCCTCCTCATGTTTTTGCAAATTCGTCATGTGGCGAACTCCAGGAAACTAAACGACTTGCGAATTAAGCACTCCTGTCTGCCGGAATTCCACAGACGGGGTTTGAGGTGAACGGCGCTTTCAATAAGTAGAAGAAAACACGCGAGATATTTTTGGTCGGGGCGCCCGGATTCGAACCGGGGACCTCCTGCGCCCAAGGCAGGCGCGCTACCAGGCTGCGCTACGCCCCGACAATGACTGCTTTATTCATTCTAAAGCACTTCCCAACTTTACTCCTAATCCGACTCGTCATTTTTGGCCTCACTGTGCCAAAACTGTGCCAAATGCTTTTACTGAATCGTAGCTGTGCCAGATTCCAGCGGCATCTCGTTGGCTTGGCGGTTCATTTTCTCCAGAGCCTCTCGCTTCAACTGCAATTTCATCTGCGAATACTTCTTGAAGACCTTTGCGTCGCCCTGTCGAAGGAGTTGTGTAACCCACTCGTCGGCGACACCGCCTGCACTGAGTCGAGTTGCATGGGTGGAGCGCAGGTCATAGATCCTAAAGTAGGGAACTCCTGCGCGTTTCAGTGTCTTCCGCCATGCGGTCTTAAGATTCTTATGGTGACCGGACGGATTTTTGTCACTTGGGAACAAGAAGGGCCCGATCCCCGAGATCAGCATCTGGCTCTTGAAGGCTTCGATCGCCAGCGGCGTCAGGGGAATTTCAGCGATACCGTTCGGAGTCTTGGAGTCGGGTATCCAGACGGTAGCATTCACAAAGTCCACTTGGTCCTTCCTCATGGGTGTGAGCTCCTTGTACACGTTGCGCTCGCGCGCTAGGTTCGCGAGCTTCTGGCGGACGGAAGCGGGGAGGTTCTTTGGGGCCGGTTTTGTCAACTAGAGTGACTCCGATACGGGCGCATGAAGTTGGCGACACGGCAGACTTTGGCGGCGGCAGAGAGTTCGTCAATCGAGGCTTTCTTCCTCCGGTGGCATTCCTTGAGGGCTTCGATGGCCACGTCGAGGCCAACCTTGCTGCGAAACTTGAAGCAGTCGGCCACCGTCTTTGCCGGGGAAAACACTCGAAGAGTTGCGCCGGAAATAGAATATTCTTTCATTCCAAAGTGAAGGGCAGGCCCGGACATGCGCACGAGGCGAACGGGGGGAGAGGAAACTTTGGGAGCCCAGGCTTTGTGATCGATCGCCATCCAGACCTCGTCGGGAGACTGCGTTGTGGAATTGTGAAACCGGAGTGCGGAGAGCAGGCAGACGATACCCTTAGGGATTTGGTAAGCCGCCTCGATGAGGGAGGTGTTCTCGGTTCCGGAGAAATCCCGGGAGGAATAGAGACCGCGGCCGACCTTTTCGAGGTCCCCATGGCGAGCCAGCCGTTGGAGATACGTTCGTGGAATGCCGAGTTCCCTCGCATCTTTGGCCCTTACGATCTGTCGCTTCGACGCCAGCTTGCGAAGCTTTTCGGCTTTTGAGTTTTGCATGATGCCCTCGGGAACAGTGTACCAAATCCTCGGCAGATGTAAATAAGTGCCTAGAATATGTAACACAGGGTCTCTCGTGAACGTCAAGGGGGATCGGCAGGGCGTCCGAGTAATTCATCTCGAAACGAAATAGGGTCAGCGCACCTGGCTGCCAAGCAGATGATCGCTCTTTCCGAAAGAAACCGCCTGCCTCGTAAGTAGGGTTCTTCTGGGTCCGCAATCGGATACAACGGTCTAGGGAACCGTTGTTCGGGTTCACTTCGACGAATAACCGACTTTTCGACCGAGCCGTCTTGATATCGCTTCCGCATTTCCGACCACATTAGCCTGAAAGCACAGGCTTGCGGCTGTGGATGAAGGCCGTGACCTGATTCAGAGACTATCGACCAATTGGAGTTTCGGAACATCTGGGGAAAGAACTGCCCGAACGTCCCGCATGGGCGGCTGGCCGAAGAAACGGCTGTATTCGCGATTGAATTGGGTAGCGCTTTCGTAGCCGACCTCAAAAGCCGCGCTGGCGGCATCAAGACCATTGTTCAGCATCAGGCTCCGCGCCGACTGGAGCCGGAGTTGTTTTTGATACTGAAGCGGACTCATTGCAGTCAGCATCCGGAAATGATGATGTAGGGTCGATACACCCATGCTGGCAACCTGCGCTAGTTCCTCTATATGTAGCGGCTTGGCGTAGTTCGCGGTTATCCACGCTACGGCTTTTGCGGTTCGGTGGCTTTGATCTCCGAGTGTTGCAACTGCGCGCAAGCGCGCTCCTTCCGGTCCACGCAGAATCCGATAAATAATCTCGCGCTGAATCAGGCCGCTCAGAAAAGGAATGTCCTCCGGACTGTCCAGTAGATCCAGCAGGCGGCAGCACGCGTTCAGGAAATCCGGCGTGGTCACGCCGGATGACATCGCGGGACTGTCGGGCGGTGCCTCCTCGACATGAATTTCCTCAAGGGCGAGCAGCTCCCGGACCATCGACATGTCCAATTTGAGCGACAGTACAAGACAGGGAACCTCCTCGGTCGCCTCGGCGACCCAGCTCACGATCGGCAAATCGACCGCAGTCAAGAGGAAATGCGATTCGTCGTAGGTGAAGCTAGCCCGGCCGAGGTTCACGCGCTTGCTGCCCTGAGCGACCACGATGACGCCTGGATGGTAGGTTGTCCGGCACGGTGGGGTAGGGGCAGTCCGCCGATGGAGACTGACGCCGGGAATCTCGGTTATCCGATTCTCTTCTTTGCCAATTGTCGAGGCAATCTTGCGCGCGAGTTCTGCGCGCAGTTCGGGGACCGGGTTTGACTGAAGGACCGCATTTTCCTTTGAGTTTCTCATGTTAGTGACCGATGCTCCCCTGCCAAAGATAGCCACCTAGCTGCGGTTGCGCCAGTGATTTTTGCCTAACGAGAGAAATAGGCAATAGGTAGGCAGGATCGGGCTACCGTTTCATGGTCATTTGGTCATAGTGTCAGGATGGGCGAAGGAACTTGGCAAGGAGAACGTATGAAGAAGCGCACATTGGGAAAAAGCGGACTGGAAGTCTCGGCTCTTGGCCTCGGTTGCATGAGCATGAGCGCGCTCTATGGACCGCCGGCCGACAAAGTCGAGATGATCAAGCTGATCCGTACTGCCTATGACCGTGGCGTGACCATGTTCGATACAGCCGAGTCTTATGGCCCGTTCGCGAATGAGGAACTGGTGGGCGAAGCGCTCCAGCCAATCCGCGACAAGGTAGTAATTGCCACGAAGTTCGGCTTTGACATCGACCTTGAGACTGGCGCACGTCGTGGCGGGACGAACAGCAGGCCTAAGCATATCAAGCGTGTGGCTGATGCCTGCTTAAAGCGTTTGCGGACCGATCACATCGATCTTTTTTATCAGCACCGCGTCGATCCTGACGTGCCGATCGAGGACGTGGCAGGAGCGGTCAAGGAGTTGATTGCCTAAGGTAAGGTCAAGCACTTCGGCATGTCGCAGGCTGGGGTTCAGACGATTCGCCGGGCGCACGCAGTCCAACCGATCACCGCAGTGCGGAGCGAATACTCGCTGTTCTGGCGTGGTCCGGGGGCCGAGCTTCTGCCGACCCTGGAGGAGCTTGGTGCCTGCCATTTAGCCCACTTGGCGCAGGGTTCCTCACGGGCAAGATCGACGAAAACACGAAGTTCGATCCCACCGACTTCCGGAACCTCGTGCCACGCTTTTCGCCCGAGGCGCGCAAGGCCAATATGGTTCTGGTCGACCTGGTCAAGGCCGTCGCGGAGCGCAAAGGCGCGACGCCGGCGCAAATCGCACTCGCTTGGCTGCTGGCGCAGAAGCCGTGGATTGTGCCGATTCCAGGAACGACCAAGCTGCACCGGCTCGAAGAGAATCTCGGCGCGGTCAACGTCGACCTGAACGAGAACGACCTCAAGGAGATCGACGAAGCTGCCTCCAGACTGAAACTTGAAGGCGCTCGCCTTCCTGAAGCTGTGTTGAAGATGACTGGACTCTGATCATTTCTCTTTTCGCCGTATACAGCTCGCCGACTGGAAAAGAAGCCGAAAGGCAAAGGACTAAGACATGAAATTGAAGCTGACCGTTTTGGGACTATGTTTCTTGACGACGAATGTGCAATGGGCCGTTGCTCATGAGCAACCGGTAGGCGCTGCCGCGACAACTGGTTCAGCTGTGGCGGCGATGGGTGTCGGCACCGCCGCGCAGCAAACCCCTCCTGTAGTGCGAGTGGACAGCGGCCAGTTGCAAGGGGTGGTCGACGACGGCGTCGTTTCCTACAAAGGCATCCCCTTTGCGGCGCCCCCCGTGGGCGACCTGCGGTGGCGACCGCCTCAGCCCGCGGCGCGGTGGACCGGCGTGCGCCAGGCGACGGAATTTGGGGCGGATTGCATGCAGGGACGGTTCGGCCCGCCCCCCGCGTCTGGTGCGCCTCCGGCGCGGGCGTCGTCGGAAGATTGTCTGTACCTGAGTGTCTGGCGCCCTGCGAGCGCCGCGTCAGGGGCGAAGTTGCCCGTAATGGTCTGGATCTACGGGGGCGGGTTCGTGGGCGGCTCGAGCGCCATGCCCATAACCTCGGGGACCCAGTTCGCTAAACAGGGCGTCATCCTGGTCGCTGCCAATTACCGCGTCGGGCGTTTCGGATTCTTCGCCTTCCCGGCGCTTAGCCAGGAACATCCGGATGAGCCTAAGGGCAACTACGCCTACATGGACCAGATTGCCGCCCTCAAGTGGGTGCAGCAGAACATTGCCGCGTTCGGAGGCGATCCAAACAACGTTACTATCTTTGGATTCTCCGCAGGCGGTGTCTCGGTCCACAGCCTTCTGACTTCGCCGATAGCGCGCGGCCTGTTCCAGAAGGCAATCGTCGAGTCTGGCGGTTCGCGTGACAGCGTGCTCACCGCGCGGCCGCTGAGCAAGGACGGAGTCGATCCGAACTATCCGGTGTCGGCCGAGACGATCGGACTCCAGTTCGCTCATTCGATTGGGATTGAGGGAGCGGATCAGGCCGCGCTGGCCAAACTGCGCGCCCTCAGTGCCGAGGAGATCCTTCGCGGCGCGCCGACCCAACCTGGGGGTAGCGCTCCGTCCTACGAGACAACGCCAATCCTTGACGGCAAGCTGATCACCGAGACGGCGGAGACCGCTTACAAAGCCCACCGCCAGCCGATTGTTCCGATCATGCTCGGAAGCAATAGCGCCGATACTGCAGGTAACCGGGTAAGGGCGACTACCAAGGAGCAGCTATTCGCTCGGTTCGGCCAGTGGAGCGCACAGGCGCAGGCGGCCTACGATCCCGATGGGTCGACAGATTTGGCAACGCTGGTGTCGAGGGCAAACGACGACTTTGGCCAGGCCGAGCCGGCGCGCTTCGCAGCGAGCGCCTTCGCGGCCAAGGGTTCTCCCGTCTATCTCTACCGGTTCTCCTACGTTCAGCCTGCGATGCGGGAAATGTTTCGCGCCGGGGCACCGCACGGCGGCGAAATCGCGTTCGTGTTCGGCACTTTGGGCACCGGTGGCTTCGGGCCGCCACCACCACCGCCGACAGCTCAGGATCAGGCGGTCTCTCGGATGGCGCAAAGCTACTGGGTCAACTTCGCCAGGACCGGCGATCCGAATGGTGCTGGCTTGCCGGCTTGGCCGCGTTACGATCCGAGCAAGGATTTGATCTTCGATTTCCACCCCGATGGCTCGGCCAGCGCGGTTCCGGATCCCTGGAAAGCGCGGCTTGACGTGATGCAGTTGGCGACCGAATCGGGGAAGCGCGCCGATTTCTGAGGTGGGCAATACTCCCAGCAACAGGGAGCGGCAGATCAAGGAGAGCCGCAATGCGGATCTTTACAGCGATTGGAGTCTCGCTTTTTATGTTCGTATCAGGCGCACACAGCCAAAATCCCAACGACGAGGGCGCGATCAGAATTATGCGGAGCGGTTCGCAACCGTCGCGGCAGGCGCCGGCGGAGGACTTCACCGGCTCCGTGCGAGTCGATCCTCTGTTCCAGGCGATTGCTCCGGCGCGCGCATCTGGTTTTCTTGTCACGTTTGAGCCCGGTGCGCGCACGGCTTGGCACACGCACACGCTTGGCCAGATCCTGATCGTCACGGCGGGTACGGGCCGGGTGCAGCGCTGGGGCGATTCGGTTGAAGAGATCCGGCAGGGTGATGTGGTCTGGATTCCACCGGGTCAGAAGCATTGGCACGGCGCGGCGCCCAACAGTTCGATGGCACACATCGCCATCGTGGAACAAATCGATGGGAAGACTGTCGATTGGATGGAGAAGGTCAGCGTCGCGCAGTACAGCGCGCCGGTCCAAGTGCAGGCGGCCGGCACGGACGCCGCCGTGAAGCCCCGGCCATCGCAGGGACCAATCGGTGAGTTCGCGCCAAAGCTGGCTGAACTGACTGACGACGTCCTGTACGGCGATGTATGGGAGCGACCGCAGCTTTCAAAGCGCGACCGCAGCCTCGTGACTGTGGCGGCGTTGATTGCCTTGAACCGACCAGAGCAGCTTCGGTCCCACCTTATCAAAGCCCGCGAAAACGGTGTGACGCAGGATGAATTAATCGAGACCATCACGCACCTTGCGTTTTATTGTGGGTGGCCAAACGCTGTAAATGCGATCGGCGTTGCCAAAGAAATCTTCGATAAGAAGTGAGCTTCGAAAGACAGCTCCTTCCAAGTAAGCCGCATTGTGCAGGAGAAATCATGTTGAACAGAACGCATCCGAGATCATTCATCGTTGCCTTGTCGATGGCAGCGTTCGTCGTCACTTCAGCCAGCGCTCAAGAAGCGAGCAAGAGCAAGTTCGAACCGCTGACGATTCAGAATCAGGGCAGCTTCGCCGTCGGTGGCAAGGTCATCACGAATCCGGGAAGCTTTAATCCAAAGCAGCCGACACCGGATGGCCAGACGCTGCATGGCGACCACGCCTACGTCTTCTACCAGGTTCCGGCTAATCCGCGAGAGCTTCCACTCGTTTTTCTACACGGCACCGGTCAGTTCTCAAAGACCTGGGAGTCTACTCCGGATGGCCGAGAGGGGTTTCAGACCATCTTTCTACGCCGTCGCTTTCCTGTTTACCTAATCGACCAGCCGCGTCGCGGAAACGCGGGCCGCGGCACGGTCACGGCTTCGATCAACGCCACTCCGGACGAACAGGGATGGTTTGACACGTTTCGCGTCGGCATCTGGCCGGATTACTTTCCCGGTGTTCAGTTCTCGAAAGATCCCGAAGCTCTCAACCAATACTTCCGTCAGATGACGCCGAACGTGGGACCGTACGATCCCGAGGTGATCTCCGATGCCTGCGCGGCATTGTTCAACAAGATCGGGCCAGCAGTTTTTGTAACTCACTCGCAAGGTGGCGGACTTGGATGGGCGACAGTCCTTAAGACCGGCAACGTGCGAGGAATCGTAGCGTACGAGCCGGGTAGTGGCTTCCTATTCCCAGAGGGAGAAGTCCCGGAGGCGCTGCCAAGTTCCGGTGGAACACTCGCGGTCATCGGCGTTCCCATGGCAGAGTTCATGAAACTCACCAAGATTCCCATCATCATCTTTTATGGTGACTTCATCCCCGAGAAGCCTACCGATAATCCTGGCCAGGATGGGTGGCGAGTTCGACTGGAGATGGCCAGAAAGTGGCGGGATACAGTTAACCGTCATGGTGGCGACGTGACCGTTGTGCACCTACCGGAAGTTGGCGTCCATGGAAATACCCACTTCCCGTTCTCCGACTTGAATAACACCCAAGTGGCTGACTTGATGTCGAAGTTTCTCTCGGAAAAGAAGCTGGACTAATCCGCTGCCAAAACCATCGTCGTTTTTCTGCTTCAGAGGACGGCGGGTGGAAGTTCCGCGCACAATGATGAAAATATTAGCGAGGTGGTCTGCAAGGCAGGAGTACCAGTCATTTCTGGTTCGGCTGGCAACTGAGGTCAACAAGAGCCGGACTCGAGAAGCCCGTGGCGATTCTAGTGTCACGGCAAAATCAATTGTTGATGACCAGGATGCAGGTTGAAAGTCTTTCCCTTCCAGACCAATTCCCCCGTCACATTCGGGGGAAGATTAATCTCAGCACTCACTCCTGAGCTCTTGGAAACGTACGTCGCCTCGACCATCCCATGAGGAGTTGGTACAGCGCAGACCACGTTGCGTAACAGGCCTAGATGAGGTTCGATACTGACGCTTGAGAATCCAGGTGCTTTAGGTCGAATTCCGGCGACGATAGTGAGAAAGTCAAAATTCGGATGAGCACTCCAGGCGTGGGAATCTGACCTTGTTGGCTCGGGTTGCTCAGCCCATGTCGTAAGTCCTAAAGCAACCATGTCCCGCCACGGCTTAAGCAGACTCAGATATTGATCTCCCACGCCTGCGTGCTCGAGCGCGCGAGCCAGATAGAATCGGAAGTAGTAGGTGGCCTTAGTCATCTCCGGAACGGGTCCGGTTGAAGCAAAACCTGGGTCGCTTACCGAGAGGATCTTGGTGAGAACATCCTTCTGTTGTTCTCGCGGAATCACGTCTAGCCATACACCGAGAATGTTCGGATGCTGACTGTAGTGTTTCTGGGAGGGGGTATCGGCGATCAGACCATTGGTATTATTCCAGCACAATTTGCGGATCGCATCTACCGCGCGGCTTTCGGCTTCCCGATAGCGTTGCGCGCGAGTCGAGTCTCCCAAGGTTGATTCCAGCTCTGCGCCGTAACGAAGCGCCTCAATATATTGAAGCGTGATGGGAGAAGAACCGCCGCCTGCATCTTCGGGCGGCATACCGAAGGCGAAGTCTTTTCCCCAATCGACGAAGGGCCACCAGTCCAAGTGTCCGACGAGTCCGTCTGGTCTCTGTCTGTCGAGGAACCAGTCCAGCACGGTCCTTGTGCCGGGAATTTGTGCCTTAACAAATCCCTCGTCTCCGCGATACCGCCAGAAGTCATGCACCATTCCGATCCACAACAGAGAGAACGTGGGAATGATCTGCGTAACCGATGACGGGTAGCGACTGCGGGTGATGCCGTCCGAGATTCGGGAATCATCAAAAGCTTGAATTGCTTGGCGAGCAAGTCGATCGTCGCCGGCAACGCTATACGAGATCAACGCCTGGATACGTGTGTCGCCGATATACTGCATTCGCTCCCAATAGGGCGTATCCATATAGGTGTCATGCGCGTCGAGCCGAGCAGTCCGCCAGCCGATTTGCCAAATCTGACTTAGGACCGGGTCATCTGATTGGAAACGGGCACGCTCTTCAAATGGGAAGGCCGTGAACCAGGAGCGGAGGTTTTCAATGCGAAGCGGCTGGTCAGCGGTGTTGACGTCGAGCTGCAGATAGCGCCATGTACGCCAAGCCAGGGGCACAAAGGGGCGCTTTTCGGAGCCGTCCGGCAGAAATTCATCGAAGATGCCCACGATGTGTTTGCCCGCGATTTCATTGCGATTGCCCTTCACTCCCTGGCTATCAACGAGCGCTTCTGCGTAGGTGAGACGAATCGTACTCTTGGCGCCTCCGCTCACCGTCAGCTCCGGATACGCGGTAGTCAAATGGGACTGATCCAGCAGTAGACTGACAGTGGCGTGGGCCGGAATTTCGAATCCGGCGCCCGGGAAGTTTGCCGGAGGCTCAATTCCAGAGGCGCGCACCACGCTTCCAACTGGTGTAAGTTCCATTTGCATGGCGGGAAGCGAATTCGGCATCAATTGCCAGTTGTTGTTCTGGAGTACCGCTCCTCGCTCGGAGGCATTTCCAATCGGAGCAGCCTTCTCCCATTTGCCGCGCGAAGCTGGGTCGTTCCAGAGCCAATCGAATAATGCGCCATCTATGCGCTCCGCCGGCTCCGCTACGTAGTAGAACCGCCGAATGTCCGGCGGGGTTGGCAGAGTTTGAACGCCCTTATCCTCTTCGACTTCCCAACTCGTATCTGTATCAGCGACACTTTCCTCCGATGAATCACCTCGCATCACAAATGCAGTTCGATCGCTGATCTGAGCCCCGGTTGAAACGCCTAAGCTCCATACTGTCGCAGCGATCTCATTACGGCCCGGGCGCAGAAATGCGGACAGGTCGTATGTTTCATACTTCCAGTGCGCAAGATCACTTCGTGCAGGACCGCGCCCTACCTCGCGCTGGTTCACGCAGAGAATGAATTGGCTGTCGGCGCTGATGTGGACAACAAAATGTTCCGGAGCCCGCGGAATCTCGATCATTTTCCTGAAATGCAAAACGACAATGTCCCGTTGGGGCGCGCTCGGTGAAGTGATCCATTGCGCCTTCCACAGTCCTGCCCGAGCTTCGGGAGGGAGCTGAGCCAATACGCTGATCGCGTAAGTCAACATCACGGTGAGAAAAGTGAACAGCAGGAATTTGGTTTTCATATGGTGAATTGTCCGCGCACAGTCATTCTGCACAAAAAATGCTCAAGCCCCTCACGATCTTTTGCGTAATGCTTTCTTTATCATTTCTCCGCGCCATACCAAACGGAGAAAGCCGGCGTAGAACATGGACGCGCATTCAACTCCGAACCTTCTCGCTATGAGCCCAGACTGTCCCACAATGCGCGTTCTTGCTCGAAGGGATCCTCTTCAACCTTGCATTGCGCATCGATCATCATCGTGGCGCGTTTTTCCAGGGTGTAGGCCGGCCAAGAGGGTTGCCCCTTGGCGCCGGGGTGACCGGTCCTAGCGAACGTGGCCCACATTTCGCTCATGTTCAGCGCGGTTTTTTTGCGATCTGGGTCCGTGCCGATAAGCGACGGGCGCGTGGGATCCTTCGGCCCCTCTACATCGACGTTGTTAAATTTGTACCAAATCTCAGTTGCGTGAGCGGCGCCAAGCCGATGGTTCGTATCGGGAACAATTAGATTCGATTCATGGGTGAACATGTACATATAAACAGGAGCCGATTTCTGTTCGTACTTCTTCTCGGCAATTTCAATGGAGCCGAGCCACATGGCACGCGCGGTTGTAATCGCAATGTAGAGATCCGACGGCGAAGCGCCGGGCCGGCTCTTGTGATAGGTTGACAGAACTTTTTCGGCATCCGAGCCGAGCTCTTTATCCAAGCGCGACTTTAATGCATCTTCAGTCAGGGAAAATATGTCGATTGCCTTGCGTTCAAAGAAAAAGAAGGCCATTTCGTCTTTGTTGGTTCCGACCATGAGCGGTTTGTCTCGAGAAATTGCCGGCGCAGTAGGATCAAAAGGGTGATTCGGAAGGTAAGTCCCATCCACGACGGGACCAAATCCACCGGGGCGCGAAACAACCATGCCCTTTCTCCCGCCGCTGAGCGTCAGGTTTCCCGGGGCCTTCTTCGCCACTACAGCTTGGACTTCCACGAGTCTTTCGGCGGGAACTTCTTTGAGCTTGGGGACTTCCTTGTCTGACAAACCGAGTTCACTCAGAACCATCTTGGCAGTTTCTGTGGCCATGTCGCGAGGCGTCATGCGAACGCCAGGGCCGCTCTCAATTGATGCTTTGTTGAAATAATCCTTTGCCACGGGCAGCGCATAGATGCAGGAACTCTTTGCGCCACCGCCGGATTCACCAAAGACCATTACATTGTGCGGATCGCCGCCAAACGCTTCGATATTTTCGCGTACCCACTTAAGCGCCGCAGCAATATCCAGTATTCCTTGATTGCCGGAAGTGGCATATTCTTCGCCCGCAAGGTCAGCTAGGAATAGATATCCCAAGAGTCCCAGGCGGTGATTACTTGCCACGACGACAACATCGTATTGCCGGGCGACGTTGCTGCCATCCTGGTACCAGGTGCTTCCCGACCCCACTACAAAGCCACCGCCGTGGTTATAGAACATGACGGGGCGCCGACGTTGATCCGCGGCGGGCGTCCAAATGTTTAACACAAGGCAATTTTCGGAAGGAACTGGTTCGTCCACTCCGAACGAGGGCCGGTTCGGCTGAAATGAGGGTGGGCCAGGGGTGAAGGCGTCACGAACTCCAGTCCAGGGCACAAGTGGCGGCGGGCCTTTGAAACGATTCTCTCCCGAGACGGAACCAGCGTAGGGAACGCCTTTGAACGTAACCAGATCTCCCTTGCGCGTACCACGTAGCCGTCCGTAGGCGGTCTTCACCTCGACAGTCTCTGCGGTTGCCGGCAGCCCCCAAGCAAGGCCACTGGCGCTACCTAACGAACTACTCGCGATGGCAGCCAGGGTCATTGAGCCCTCAGTGAGAAACTTGCGACGATCGAGGAGCAATCTGTTTTCGTCACACGGCATTCGAAGGTCCCTATGCAGGTCCCGGAAATTTCGCGTCATGTTCCTCCGTCTTCTGTGGTTAAAGGATTTTCGATCGCAGAAATCGTCGGAGCGATTGCCCAGGACATGAAACCCAGTGCTGAGGATGCGCCCACACGGCGCTAGCTCCGTTATTTCGAATTGGTGGGCGTCTGCACAAGTTCCGCATCAATGGTTAACGTCACTTCATTACCCACGATGCCCTGATAGCCGGTCATACCGAAATCTGTCCGGTTCACGGTTGCCGTAGCGGACACACCCATGTGCAGCCGGCCCTGTCCATCTTTGACAGGTTTCGAGGGGCCGTCAACATCGAGGGTCACGGGCTTTGTAATACCGCGGATCGTCAGCTCCCCAGTGATCTTCAACTTGTCAGTGCCAGCCGACTCAACCTTAGTTGATCGAAACGTCAAAGTCGGATACTTCTGAACATCAAAGAAGTGATCGCTGCGCAAGTCGCTATCGCGCATCTCGACGCGGGAATCCACGGAAGCAACTTCGATCGTCACTTCAACGGAGTCGTTCTTAAAGTCTACCGGGTCATATCGGGCAGTGCCGCTTAACTTTGTGAAGGTTCCGCGAACATTCGAGATTCCCATGTGTCTAACGGCAAACTGTGCGGATGAGTGGGCCGGATCCAACTGCCATTGAGATGACTGGGCTGCGGCTGGTGCACCAACCATGAGTGCGCTCACTGCCAATAGGAAGATGGGTTTCAAGTTGGCTCCTTATCTGTCACTGATTGCTAATTAGCGTCAACCCCGGCAAGCGGTTGCTCAACTCCTTGCTCCGCAAGGCAAATTCGAGATTACGCCTCGAAATCCTTGAATGCTCGCGAGCGAGCGCTTCCGCTCGCGCACCTTCGCGATTCTCAATAGCCTCCACAATCGCGCGATGTTGCTCGGCTGCAATAAAGGCCGTGCTCTGTTCGAGGTCCGCAACGCCGAACACTAAAGCTTCAGGCGCTGCGAAAGGGATCTTGCAAGCATGTTCCAGCTCCCGAAAAAGAGATGCACTCTTCGCAAGCCTCCACAATTCCCGGTGAAATCTCCTATTCGTCTCTAAGTACTGTGCGAATCCTTCAATGGTGATCGGAATTTCCATAGTCGCTTCCAAGGCGAGTCTCTTGACCTGCGCGAGCTCCTCGGCCGATTCAAGCCGTTCAGCTGCGAACCTGACGGCAGTGCCTTCCAAAACGCCGCGAATCTCGATTGCGTCCCGAATGTCAGCCAGGCCGAACGAACGCAGGCGGAATCCGCCGGAGGGAATCGCATCGAGCAGGCCCTCATTTGCCAACCGTTCGAGTGCGAGCCGAATGGGCGTGCGAGAGGCTTGGAGCAGTGAAACAAGTCCTAATTCGGTAAGCCGCTCGCCGGGCGAGAATTCACCGTTCAAGATCCGCTTTCGCAAGGCTAGGACTAGGCGTTCGGTCTGCTTGTCCGAGTTTGAAGCAGCTGCAGCCAACATTGCATGCAATGCTACAATGAGTGCCGCATATAATCAATGGGTTGCGAAGTACGCTCTGCTAGATGTAGGGAGATTGCATGCAATGTCGCCCCATCCGCCAGAGTTGCCGGGGTATTACTGGGAATTGCATCGCCATTAGATTTGAGGCCAGCTGAGGCACAGACTCGTACTTCATCGCGTAGATTCCCAATGAGATAGCTGTCTCGACATTCGCATCGCGATCGTCAATGAAGAGGGTTTGCGCTGGCTTCACGCGGAGAGCATCCAGGCACCTAAGAAAAATTAAGGGATCCGGCTTGATTAGACGTACTTCTGACGAAAAGAACAGGTGATCAAACAACCGCAACCATTCTGAACTCGAACGGATATGAGCAGAAAACCTAAGGTGCAAGTTGGGAGTAGAGCCGTTTAAAAACCGGCTACTCGCAGCGACCGTGTCCAGGAGAGCAGAGGTTCTTCAAGATGGCTCCATATTTCAATATCCCACAGCAGTAACTTCTCGAGGGTATCGTCATCGAGATGAGTATTCGTGTCACTCGCAAAACGGCCCCAGTATTCCTTGCCACTAATATCGTTCTTTGGGGTATTCGATGCATCGGTCGTCGTTGGCCTAGATAGGGATTGTAACTGGCGTTGCACTCACCAATGCTTAGGAATGTTTATGTAGGAGGAATTCAGCGCCGAGACGGACGGACAGCCAAGGAGGCGCAGAGTACGTTCCACATCATCACGCAAAATCTCGAGAGCACGCGTGACACCCGGCCCTCCGGCAGCGGCGAGGCCGAAAGCATAAGCACGGCCGAGAAGAACGGCTCGTGCGCCAAGACAAATTGCTTTTACGATATCGCTGCCTCGGCGAACCCCGCCATCCATAAGGACTTCGGCCTGGCCGTTGACGGCGGCAACCACCTCTGGCAGCACTTTCAGGCTGGCTGGAGCGCCGTCCAGTTGACGTCCACCGTGATTAGAAACGACAATCGCGGCTGCCCCTTCGGCCACGGCACGTTTGGCATCGTCGGCCGTGAGCACTCCTTTGACGACAATCGGCCCGGCCGAGATGCGCTTGAGCCAGCGAATGTCTTCCCAAGTGACGACAGCCCTGGCAAGAGCAGCCGAGACGTCGATGAGAGCCATTGGTCCTTTACCTGGAATAACGATGTTCTCTAGTTTTGGCACTCCCCCATCCATAAGAAACGACACGAGCCATCGAGAGTGCGTAAACATCTGTGGCAGGAAAGGCAGCTTGGAAAATATTGAGCCGCCCAAGAGCTCCTTCATTCCGTTGCGCGCATCGCGTTCGCGCATTCCCGCCACGGGAGTATCGATTGTAACGACCAACGCCGAGAATCCAGCGCGACGGGCACGATCAAGGGCTCCTTCAGCTGCCTGACGCCCGCCCACAAGGTAGAGCTGATACCAGACGGGCCCTTTCGAGGCTGCTCGGACATTTTCCAGTCTGTGACCTGAAATGGTGGATAAAGTGTAAGCGACACCAGCCTCACCCGCTGCGGCTGCCGCGGCAACTTCTCCGTCGGGATGCATCAATCTACTGTAACCAACGGGGGCTAGAATCGCTGGGAACGCTAAATCAGCGGAGAGAACCCGACTGCGGAGGTCGCATTCGGGAATCGCGACTGCTTGTCGAGGGCGAAAGGTGACGTCATCGAATATGCGGCAGTTTTCGCGAAGAGTGACTTCACTCTCGGCGCCGCCATCAAGATAGTCGAAGACAACTCTAGGGAGGCGAGCCTGCGCTAAATGGCGGAGGTCGTGGACATTAATGACCCGCGGAGAGGCCAATGAGCGTGATGTGCTACGCACGGTGCCCCGGATTTCTTGACGCGACACAAAGTCTCATTGGAGCCTTAGTTCAGTGTGAGGATGAAGATTGCGTTGCCGTGTCGGCTTTACCTATGTAATTGCCATAGCCCACAATTATGGTGGAGCTGACCAGCACCAAGAGACTCATGGCAACGAGTAATTTGGTGCGCGTGCCAGCGCCTTTCCATTCTTTGAGCGCAATTCCCCACAAAGTGCTGAAGATAATGATGCTAGCCATATGCAGGGTCCAGCTGGAAAACTTAAAGCGACCCATCTGGGTTTCGCCCATGGTGTAGAAGAAAAACTGAAAATACCAGGTTGTTCCCGCCAAAGCTGAAAAGAGGTAGTTCGGGAGCATCGGCGCTCTTGCTAGCATGGTTTTCTCGGTAGAATTCGCGGCGGCCACGGCCATTTCCTCACCAGGAGCATCCGTGACCGATTCGAGGATGGGTTCATTGCTTCGATCGGGCCCCCCGGCGCGGATTCTAGAGGAAAAGTATTGATAACCCGTATGGTTTCTTACGTTGAGGATCAAGCACCAAACAAAGTTTGTAGTGAATCCGCCAAGCAGGACGACGATGAGTGCCGGTAGCCCCTGCCAAATTTGCGAGGTGCCGTACTTCACGGAAAGAGCTTTGATGGGATCGCCTGCCGCGAGGCCGTAAGCGAAGCAGGCACTCATGATTCCAGAGAAGGTTGCGACCAAAAGGCCGCGTTTCAAATCAAATTCCTTGATGGAGGCGCGCTTCTGCTCAGCGGACATCTCCTTTTCTTTCGACATACCTGCCGCTCCGGCAAAAACGATGCCGAGGAGACAGACAACGACACCTACCAGGATGATCCGACCTGAAGACGTACCCAATACCTCAGAACTAAATTCGCCCCGAAAAATGGGTGGCATCAACGTCCCGAAAGCGGCGGTATAACCAAGAGCGATGGCCATACCCAGAGACATTCCGAGAT
>Ga0209577_10001995_pt1 | contig 19854 bp, 17 predicted proteins | sample GraSoiAngelo_109_FD_185874 | JGI IMG/M metagenome (GOLD analysis project Ga0209577, IMG submission 185874) | Grasslands soil microbial communities from the Angelo Coastal Reserve, California, USA - 14_0903_12_20cm (SPAdes) (version 2) | ecosystem: Environmental > Terrestrial > Soil > Grasslands...
CGCAGGAGGACCTGGGAACGCCGTCGGTGACGGTCCCCGAGACCTTCAACGTCGCCGATTGGCTCAGCGACCGGCACCTGCGCGAGGGCCGGGGCGATCGGACGGCGATCCTGTGCGGCGACGAGGTCGTGACCTACGCCCAGGTGGCGGAGCGTTCCAGCCGGGTCGGAAACGCCCTGCTCCAGCTGGGCGTGCGCCCCGAGGAGCGCGTCATGCTCCTGCTCCTCGACGGTCCGGACTTCGTCTACAGCTTCCTGGGCGCGATCAAGATCGGAGCCGTCCCCATTCCCACCAACACCCTGCTCAAGCCGCAGGACTATCGTTACATGCTCAACGACTCGCGGGCCAGGGTGGCCATCGTCAGCGAGCCGCTGCTCGCCCGCCTGCAGGAGATTCCCAGGGCCGACCTGCCCCACCTGCGGGAGCTGGTGGTCGCGGGCGCGGCACCGGCCGGGCTGCGGTCGTTCGACGAGCTGCTCCTGGGCGATCCCCGGCTGACCCCGGCATCCACCAGCCGGGACGACGCCGCCTTCTGGCTCTACTCCTCCGGGACGACCGGCTTTCCCAAGGGAGCCGTCCACCTCCAGCACGACATCGTGCACACCGTCGAGCTGTACGCGAGGCCGATCCTCCAGGTCAGCGAGCGCGACCGGACCTTCTCGGTGGCCAAGCTGTTCTTCGCCTACGGGCTGGGCAACGCGCTCACCTTTCCCTTCGCGGTGGGCGCCACCACCATCCTCTGGCCCGGGCCGCCGACGGCGCCCGACGTCTACGCCACGATCGAGCGCTTCAAGCCCACCCTCTTCTACTCGGTTCCCACCAACTACGGCCAGCTCCTGGCCCACCAGCGCCAGGGCGGTCCCGACTTCGACCTCTCCAGCCTGCGGCTCGCGGTCTCCGCCGGTGAGGCGCTGCCCAGGTCCCTGTACGAGCGCTTCCGGTCCAGGTTCGGGGTCGAGATCCTGGACGGCATCGGGTCGACCGAGATCCTGCACATCTTCATCTCCAACCGCCCGGGGCTAGCGCGGCCCGGGTCCAGCGGCCAGCTGGTGCCGGGCTACGAAGCGAAGCTGCTCGACGAGAGCGGGGCGCCGGTCGGGGAGGGCGAGATCGGCAACCTGCTGATCAAGGGCGACAGCGCCTGCGCCTACTACTGGAACAAGCACGAGCGGACGAAGGACACGATCGAGGGCCACTGGATCCGGACCGGCGACAAGTATTCCCGGGACGCCGACGGCTATTACTGGTACGCGGGACGCCAGGACGACATGCTCAAGGTGGGCGGAATCTGGGTCAGCCCGGTGGAGATCGAGAACACCCTGCTCGAGCACCCGGCGGTCCAGGAGGCGGGCGTGGTCGGCCGTGAGGACCAGGACCGGCTGCTCAAGCCGGCGGCGTACGTCGTCCTGAAGGCCGGCGTCGAGTCCTCGGCAGGCCTGGCCCGCGAGCTGCAGGACTTCGTCCGCTCCAGGATCGCCGAGTACAAGCGGCCGCGCTGGGTGGAGTTCGTGGCCGAGCTGCCCAAGACCGCGACCGGCAAGATCCAGCGCTACAAGCTGCGCTCCGGCCGGGCCTGAACTGCCGTCTTGTGCTCCTCTCATCTCGCCGGGCTAGGCTTGTCTGAGGATGCGGCGGTGGACGTGGCTCAGGCGGGTGATCCCGGCCGGGATGGGCGGCCTGCTGGCGCTTTCGGCGGTCGCCTCATCGACCGTGGAGCTGAGGACCGTACCCGAGGTCAGCACGCCTCCCCTGGTTGGTTTCTCCTTCAGCCCCTGGGCCGTGTCCTGGGCTTCCGGGCAGACGCCGACCCAGGCTCTGGGCACGCTGCTGGAGCGCCTGCACCCTGACGTAGTGCGGCTCCCGGTCTACTGGAGCGAGGTCGAGCCCAGCCCAGGCCAGTTCGACTTCACGACCCTGGACGACCTGCTGGCGACGGTTACGGACTACGACCAGACGGCGCAGCGGCCGGCGCGCGTGCTCCTGGTGGTCGGCGCCCGCAACATCAATTATCCGGAGCTACGCCTACCCGGCTGGCTGAGTGCGTCGGCCGGTGAGCACCTGTCCACGCTCTACCGGTCCTCCGCCTACCAGGAGTACCTGAGGACGAGCTTCTCCCGGCTGGCCTCCATCCCCATCCTCTACGCCTGGCAGATCGAGAACGAGCCCCTCGACAACGTCAGCACCGACCGCGACGACCCGGTCGCCCTCTCGGGTCGGATCGTGAGCGCGGAGATGAGCCTGCTGCGCTCGATCGACCGGCAGCACCCGGCCGTGGTGACGACCTACAACTCCTCGCACCTGGCGCTGGATGAGAAGGGGGCCAGCCCGCTGGCCTGGCTCTACGCTCTCTTTTCCGGACCCAAGCCTGCGGGCCACCCGTCGCGGGCGCTCCAGCTGGGCGACGTGCTCGGCCTGGACGTCTACGTGGTGACGCCCAGCACCCCGCTCAGCGAGGACAGCGCAATCGAGCGCATCGGCTGGAAGGCCGAGACGATCGAATACTGGGCGCAGAAGGCGCGTGCCTCCGGACGGTCGCTCTGGCTGACCGAGATGCAGGCCGGCCCCTGGGCCAACGCTCCCGGTTTCACGACGACCGACCTGGTCTTGAGCGCGGACCTCTACCGCGATCGGGGAGCGAGCCTGGTGCTGCTCTGGGGCGTCGAGGGCTGGTTGCACTCCGACCAGTGGATGAGGGCCGGACTGCGGGCCGTCGGCATCCTGCGCGCGACCTCGGACCCGGCCTGCGCCTTCTCCACCAGACATCCCTGCTGAGCCCGCTGGCGTGCCGGGCCAGCCTTCACCGGGAGGGCGAGTCCTCTCGATCGTGCGATAGAATGGCGCCCGATTTGATCATGCTGGCCTAAGGGAGGGATGCTGGTGTCGAGGGGCATGATGGCCGCCGCCGCGCTGGTGCTGAGCCTGGCGTCGAGCTCCTGCGGCAGTACGGACGACCAGAGGGTCTTCGTGCTTCCCAGCGGCAGCGCCTCTACCGCCGCCTCGGCCGTGCCCGGGACCGGCTCCCCCGCGCCCGGGACTGCGCCCGGGACGCCTGGCGCCGGCCCCTCCAGCGTGCCCGCGACTCCCCTGGCCGACGGCCGCCGGATCGTCATCGACAGCCCGGACCCCGGCTCCACCGTCGGCGCCCCGGTCGAGGTCCTGGGAACGGCCAGCGTCGCCAACGGCACCGTGGTCGCGGTGGTGCTCGACGCCGCTGGCGCCGAGCTGGGCCGGGCCACGACCACAGCCTCGGCGGCCGCGCCCGACTTCGGCCACTACGACGTCCAGGTCTCCTTCAGCGGCGCCGCCTCCGGCTCGCGCGGGACGATCAAAGTCTACGGGGTGCGGTCGGACGGCCAGACCCCGACCTGGTTCTACTTCATCTCCGTCCGCTTCGCCTGACGCCGTCTCAGGGGGCGATCCGCCTCAGCAAGGCCAGCCCTGGCTGGGTGGCGATCACCTCGTAACCCTGGCCCCGGACTGACTCGAGCTGGGCCCCAAAGGCCGCCGGATCGTGGCTGGTGGCGGCCATGTCCAGGGCCACGTAGTCGGCGTCAGCCAGCCCTTCGTACTCGATGCCGTAGACACGCTGCCGCTGGTCGAGGTGCGGTGTCAGGTCGTTCTCGGCGGCGACGCTGGCCTGCGCCGGAATCTTGGCCAGGGCCGGCGCGAACGCCGTGTAGCGGGCCTCGGGGAGGAACTCCCTGGGATCGAACCTGCGGTCGAAGGGAAGGTTGCCGTAAGCGTAGGAGAAGGCCAGCGAGCTGAGCAGGACGGCCGCCGAAACCAGGGTTCGAAGGCGGACCGGGACGCGGGCCAGTCCCAGGATCGCGGTCCCCAGGACGAGCGGAACCAGGGGCGCCGAGTACTGGCTGGTGAAAGAGAACTGCGGCTCGTATCGAGACAGCAGCAGGTAGCCCAGCGTGGGCAGGAGGAGCAGGATTCCCCAGCCGCTTGCGGCGGGCAGGCCGAGGACCGGTCCCAGCAGGGCGGCGACGAAGGCCGCCTTCCGGGGCTGGATCAGGGTCTGGAACAGGAGCCGGGGCCGGGTCAGCGCGTTGCCCAGGATCTGGAGCGGGCTGGCGCCGAGCTGGCCGTATCGGCTCTGGAAATAGGCGAAGCCGCGGCCTCCGTTGAAGGCGGGGATGGCCGCGTAGAGGATGGTCAGGAAGGATGCCAGGCTGGCCACGACCAGGAGCAGCCCCAGCCGCCAGCTGCCCCTGGCGAGCGTGACGTAGAGGCCGAACCCAATCCCGACCAGGGCCATCTCCTCCTTGACCAGGGCGGCCGCGCCGAGGGAGAGCAGGAACCAGACGGTCTGCTTGCGCTCCAGGAAATGAAGCGCCAGCCCTAAAGGCAGGATGGCCAGGGCCGTCTCGTGGAAGTCGTAGAGGTTGATGTGGGCCACCGGCAAAAAGAGCAGGTAGGCCGCCACCCAGAGCAGGGGCTGCCCCGTGTCCGGGAACGTGGCCCTGGCCAGCAGGTAGATGGGGACGGCGCCGAGCGCGATCAAGGCGGTCTGCACCACGAGCAGGGTCTGCGGATGAGGGAAGAGAGCGTAGACGGGAAGGATGGCGAAGAAGATGGGACTGAAGTGGTCGCCGAAGTAGGAGTGGGGTTGAGGCAGCCCGAGGCTCATGGTGGACTCCCACCAGCGGCCGTGCACCGTGTTCCAGAAGACCTGGTCGTAGAGGCCGAGGTCGAAGCCGAAGGAATGGTAGGTGGCGTGCCGCAGCAGGGAGAGCAGGCTGTAGAGGGCGAAATAGAGGGCGATCAGCAGGGCGGCGAGGGGACGCTCGAGTCGGGTGAGGCTGCTAGGAGACGGTGACGTCGAAGTTGACGGCACGATCGCCGCTGGGGAGGATGATTGGATCGGGCTGGTCGCTCAGGAAGAGCTGGGCGGCCACGTGGAAGCTGCCGGCAGCGTGAGGCACGAAGTGGACGGTCAGGGTCTCGCCGTCACCGGGGTCGAGGGTCACCGCGAAGCGCACGCTGTCGCTGCCCGGATCGACGGTGGCGGATGGCCGGGTGGTGGTGAGCTCGAAGCTGCTGGGCAGTCCCGGGAAGGTGACGGTGACGCTGGTGATCCGGACGGCGCCCGCGTTATGCACCTGCAGGTCCCAGCTGGCGTCATCGCCGAGCCGCAGGTCCCTGACGTAGAGCAGCTGCGGCTGGACCGCCAGATCGCTGGGAGTGGCCTCGCGGACCGATGCCGGCGCAGTCAGAGTGGTCCCTTGCGAGGTCGCGCTGGTCTTCATGGTGATAGAGCTGGTGGAGCGGCCGACCGAGAGGCTGAGCTGGATCTCCGAGTCCCCGCTGCGGACCGGCATCAGGTTGACGGTCAGGTCTTCCGATTTCCCCGGGGCCAGCGCCCGGGCGAAGAAGATCGCCGGGCCGCTGATCTGGGCGCTCGGTCCGGCGCCGATGATTCGCCAGCTGGAGCTGAGGCCATGGAGCCGCAGGGTCATGCCATCGAGCTGGCGGGGGTCCGTGTTCTGGACCGTGAGCAGCATGCTGATCGGCCCGCCGACCACCTTGTCATCGCTGGACCAGGATCCCTTCACGCTGACGCTGTAGGGCACCATCGCGTTGCCCAGCGAACGGCCGGTGCTCCGGACCGACGACCAGCCCAGGGTGGCGAGCGCCAGCACAGCGATCAGCGCCGCCGGTACCAGCGCGTAGGGCCAGCGCCTGCGCCGCGGCCCTTCCGGCTGTCCCCCTACCCACTCGATCGGCTCGTCCATGGCGTTGTCCCTGCCTTCGTTTCCCAGTCTAGGGCTCCCGATCGGGGACGTCACGGCCGATCGGCATACCAGTGCAACGAGGCCCCGGCAGGAAGCCTTTGGCGCAGGCGTTACAGGACCATGGCCGCGGCAGGGCGCTCGATCTCGATCCTTATTCCAACCCACAACGCCGGCCGTGCCTTCGGCACGGTCCTCCACCGGATCATGGGGCAGGGCCGCTCCCCGCTCGAGATCCTGGTGCTCGACACAGGATCGACCGACGGCACCAGGCATATCGTGGCCCAGTTCCCGGCCGCCCGGGTGGTGGAGGTGGCCGGCGCGGCTGGGGTCAGGGTCTGGAACCGGGGGGTCGAGCTGGCTGAAGGTGAGCTGGCCGTCTTCCTCAGCGCGGACGCCGTCCCGGCCGACGGTGACTGGCTGGATCGCCTCACGGAGCCCCTCGACGACCAGGGGGTGGGCGCCGCCTACGGCCGGCAGCGCACCCACCCGGGCCGGGATCCCATCGGGGCCCTTCGCCTGGGCCGTCGCTTCGCCGAAGACGCGCAGTGGCGGCGGGCGCGATTCGGCGACCCCGTGACCCTGAACACGCTCCAGTTCTCGATCGCCAACTGCGTCGTCCGCCGCAGCGTCTGGCGCGGGATCCGCTTCAACGAACGCCTGCCCCTGGGGGCCGACCTGGAGTGGGCGCGCCAGGTGCTCCTGGCCAGCTTCACCGTCGCCTACGTCCCGGGTGCGATCGTCGAGCGCCGGCGCCCGGACGGCCTGCAGGCTGTCTTCCACGAGGCGGTCTTGAGCGGATGGACAGACGCCGTCCACGACCCCGCGGCCGGCAGCGTGCGTCAGCCGGGGGACCGGCTGATCGGCGCCGCCGCCTGGGACCTGCTGCGCCGATGGCGCTGGGACCAGCTGCCGCGGCTGGCGCTGGAGGACGCCGCCCACCGCTACGGGTACCGGCTGGGAAGGCGCCTGCACCGCCTGCCGCCGTCGGTGCGGGCGCGCTTCGGCCCTGAGCTGGAGGCACCGGCCCCGCACCCGGAGCGGATGGACTCGGAGCGGGCAGCCTGATGATGGAGCGAGCGTCTGGGCTCGAAGAGAGCGCTCCCGTATAATCGCCTCACCGCCGTGAAGGGACCTGCCATACCCGGTCGCGGGAGTGTCACGGTCGTGGTGCTCGCCGCGGGTAAAGGCTTGCGGATGAAGTCCCGGATTCCCAAGGTCCTGCATCCGGTTGCCGGCCGGCCCATGCTGCTCTGGTGCCTGAGCGCGGCCCGGGCGCTCGATCCGGCGCGGCTGCTCGTGGTCAGCAATCCCGATCACGACGGGGTCAGGTCGGCCATGGACGGACGGGTGCATACGGTGCCCCAGGCCGAGGCGCTCGGTACCGGGCATGCGCTGGCCCAGGTCTCTTCAGAGCACCGGACGCCGGGCCCCGTGGTCGTCCTCTACGGGGACACGCCGCTCCTGCGCGGCTCTACGCTGCAGAGCATGCTCGACGCCCACCTGGCCAGCGGTGCGGTGGTGACCCTGCTCACGGCCGAGGTGGCCGATCCGCAGGGCTACGGCCGGGTCGTGCGTTCCCCGGCCGGCGCCTTCCGGGCCATCGTCGAGGAGAAGGACGCGAGCGAGGCGCAGCGCCGCCTCCGCGAGGTCAACACCGGCGTCTACTGCTTTCGGGGCCGCGACCTGTGGCCGGCACTATCGCGGTTGGAGAATCGAAACCAAGCCGGCGAGTACTACCTGACCGACGTCGTGCGGCTGATCAAGGGCAAGGTCCATACCGTCCGGGTCGGTGACGAGCAGGAGGTCCTGGGGATCAACGACCGGGTGCAGCTCGCGGAAGCCGAGGCGGCGATGCGGCGGCGGATCCTCGAGACCCTGATGCGCGCCGGCGTGACGGTCACCGACCCGCGCACCACCTTCGTCGACGCGGACGTGGAGGTGGGACAGGACACGGTGATCCATCCTTTCAGCACCATCACCGGCCGCAGCGTGATCGGCGAGGACTGCGTGATCGGGCCCTTCGCCCAGCTGCGAGACTCGCGGATTGGCCACGGTTCGCGGATCGAGCGCGCCCACCTGGAGCAGAGCACGGTCGGCACCAACGTGGCGGTCGGTCCGTTCAGCCGTCTGCGTCCGGGCACCGAGCTGGCCGAAGGCGTGCGGGTCGGCACCCACACCGAGCTCAAGAACGCCCGGATCGGGGCGGGCAGCGCCGTGCCTCATTTCAGCTACATAGGCGACGCGGTCATCGGCGCCAACGTCAACATCGGCGCCGGCACCATCACCGCCAACTGGGACGGCTTCGAGAAGCATCCAACCGAGATCGGCGACCGGGCCTACGTGTCCTGTGACACCATCTTCATAGCTCCTGTCCGGATCGGCAGCGACGCGACTACGGCAGCCGACACGGTGGTCGTGCGCGACGTGCCGTCCGGGAGTCTCGCGATCGCCCGGCCAGAGATGCGGATCGTGGAGGGCTACACCGCGCGCCGCCGGGCGCGCCGCAAGGCCCGTACCCAGGAGGTGGGGAAACATGGCGCAGCCGAGAGTCGGTGATCGCGTCGACATGCGCGTCCAGCCGGGCGAGAGCGCGCCCCGCCAGCCTGGTGAGCTCAAGCTCCTGGCCGGGGATGCCCACCCGCAGCTGGCTCAGCGGATCGCCGAGGCGCTCGGCCAGCCGGTGAGCGCGATGCGGATCACCCGCTTCGCGGACGGTGAGTACGACGTCAAGATCGCACAGAGCGTCCGCGGCGCCGACGTTTTCCTGATCCAGCCCACCTGCCAGCCGGTTTCGGAGAACCTGATCCAGCTCTTCATCATCCTGGACGCCCTCCGGCGGGCCTCGGCCGGCCGGATCACGGCCGTCATTCCCTACTACGGGTACGCTCGCAAGGAGAAGAAGACGCAGGCCCGCGATCCGATCTCAGCCAAGCTGATGGCGGACGTCATCACCCTGGCCGGGGCCAACCGGGTGATCGCCCTGGACCTGCATGCGGATGCCATCCAGGGCTTTTTCGACATCCCGGTCGACCACCTGACCGCGGAGAAGCTGGAGGTCGACTACATCAAGCGCCTCCACCTCGACAATGCCGTCATCATGTCGCCCGACATCGGCGGCGCCAAGCGCGCCGGCGCCGTGGCCCGGCTGCTCGACCTGGAGCTGGCCTTCGTCTACAAGCGACGGCCCAAGGACGACGTCGTGGCCGAACAGCGGGTGGTCGGCGACGTCGAGGGCCGGGACGTCGTGGTCATCGACGACCTCATCTCCACCGGCGGCACCCTGGTGGGCGTGGGTCACGCCCTCAAGCGGGAAGGCGCCCGCTCCATCCGGGTGCTGGCCACCCACGGCGTCCTGGCGGGGAACGCCGTCGACAAGCTGATGGCGGCGCCCATCGACGAGATCGTGATCACCGACTCCATACCGCTGGCGCCGGACAAGCAGCATCCCCGGCTCAGGGTGCTCTCGGTCGCCCCACTCCTGGCGGAGGCGATTCGACGGGTGCACGAAGACCGCTCCATCAGCGAGCTCTTCGTTTAGCCGGATCCAAAAGTCTCCATGGACACCACCGCCTGGTTCGAGCTGGTGATCATAGTGATCGCGCTCGTGCTGGCGGCGTTCGCGGCCTCGGCCGAGACCTCGCTGACCTCGATCAGCCGGGTACGCCTGCGCCATCTGTGCGAGGAGGGTAACCCGCGGGCGATCAAGATCGACAACCTGCACAAGGATCCGAACGGCTACCTGTCGACCATCCTGATCATCAACACGGTGGCGATCATCGTGGCCTCCTCGGCGGCGACCCTGCTGGCGCTACACCTCTACCAGGACCGCGTGGCCGAGTGGCTGGTGAGCCTGCTCCTCTCGCTGATCGTGCTCATGGTCTGTGAGATCGCGCCCAAGACGCTCGCCCTGCAGCGGGCTGAGCGGGTGGCCCTCAGCCTGGCGCCCCTGGTGGGGGTCGCCACCACCGTGATGCGGCCCATGGTCAGCATCCTCACCGGCATCACCAACCTCGTCGTCCGGCCGCTGGGGGGCAAGATCCCGGTGCGCGGGCCCTTCGTGACCGAGGAGGAGCTGAAGATGCTGGTCGAAGTCGGGGAGGAGGAGGGCGTCCTCGAGGAGCGCGAGCGGGAGATGATCCACGGGATCTTCGAAATGGGCGACATGCGCGTGCGCGAGATCATGGTGCCGCGGACCGACCTGGTAGCAATCGACGTCAGCCGGCCGGTCCAGGAGGCGGTTGACCTGGTGGTCAAGCACGGGCACACCCGGATCCCTCTCTACGACGGCAGCATCGACAACATCGTGGGCGTGCTCTACGCCAAGGACCTGCTCAAGGCGGTGGTGCAACGAAACCCCGGGAGCCTCCGCGAGATCGCGCGCAAGCCCTATTTCACGCCAGAGTCCAACAAGGTGCAGGACGTGCTGCGCGACCTGCGCAAGAACCGGGTGCACATGGCGATCGTGGTCGATGAGTACGGCGGCACGGCCGGGGCGGTCACCATCGAGGACATCATCGAGGAGATCGTGGGTCCGATCCAGGACGAGTACGACGTGGGCGAGGAGGACGAGATCCAGTTCATCAGTCCCAATGAGGTCGTGCTCGACGGCCGGGTCAGCGTCGACGACGTCAACGACCTGCTCAAGCTCCAGATCGAGGCCGAGGACTTCGACACCATAGGCGGCTACGTCCAGAGCCAGCTGGGCGCGAGCCCTCGGGCCGGCGCTACCCTGCAGCTGGGCCAGGCGCTGATGAAGGTGGAGGCGGTCCGGGGCAGCCGCATCAAGAAGGTGCGGATCCAGAGCGAGGCGCCCTTCCAGATTCCTGCGGCGGAGCAGGGCCAGCCGACCTTGAGCAGCAGCCCCAGGCAGGAACCCGGAGCCATCCGGCGTCCCTAGGGGTGGCCGAGCCCTCCAGGACGGCCACGGCATCCTTCTCCTTCGAGGAGACGGTCGTGGCCTGCGACGTCTGCGGGGCGGTCGAATTCCGGCCGGTCTCGCGCCAGGCCGTGGTCGTGGAATGTCGGCGCTGCGGCTATCGCTTCGTCAATCCGCGCCCATCGCAGGCGGAGATCGTGGCCGCCTACTCCGATCCCCACTTCTACGACGCCTGGATCGAGGACGACGCCGGGCGGATCCGCATGTGGAGCAAGCGCCTGGACCTGGTGCGAAAGGAGGCGACCGGCCGGACTCTGCTCGACGTGGGCGCCGGGATCGGTACTTTCCTGGCGCTGGCTCGAGATCGGGCCGGCTGGAGCGTGGCCGGCACCGAGGTTTCTTCTGCCGCGGTCGCCATCGCCCGGCAGCGCTACGGTCTGGAGCTGATGCAGGGCCAGGCGGAATCGCTTCCCCTGCCCCGGGCGGCGTTCGACACCGTAACCCTCTGGCACGTGCTGGAGCACGTGCCCTCGCCCTCGCGGCTGCTCGACGTCTGCCACGCCGCGCTCGCGCCCGGCGGACGACTGGTCATCGCCTGCCCCAACGACGACGACACCTCGCAGGTCGAGCCCAGGGTCAAGGCCTGGCTGAAGCGGCGGCTCGGCCGGCCGGCGGCCCTGGCGGTGCGCTACGAGCGCCTCCGCCCGGGCGGCGAGATCCACCTCAGCCACTTCACCACGCCGGTCCTGCGCCGGTTGCTCCAGGATCACGGCTTCCGGATGGTCAGCGTCACGGTCGACGACCACTACCCGGCCCCGAGCTGGAAGACCACGACCAGGATTGCGGTCTACCGCGCTATCGCTCGGCTGACGGGCCGCAACTTCGGTGTTGCCATGCTCGTGGTCGCTCATTATCGCGCTCCCGTTGGGACGGGATAACCAAGGGCTGCAACCCCAAGGGCACCAATTGCGAGATTCCCCATGCGGTCCGCCGGACGGCTACTTTAGCTATACTCGCCGGCGTGTCGAGTTCCCCTTTCTCGGCTACGACCTGCGGTCCCAGCGGTGAAACCGCCGTTTGATCCTAACGCCTGGTCGATCGAACAGTTCGTCCGACGTTCGGCTGGGATGGTCGAGGCCGGCTCACGGGTTCTCGATGCTGGCGCAGGCGACGCGCCATACCGGATTTATTTCGAGCACGCGCGATACGTTGCCGTGGACTTTGCGGCGACGGACTATCACGGGTTTCAGGGGCTCGATGCCATCTGCTCGGTCGAGGCGCTCCCCTTTCCTGACGGCTCGTTCGACGCTGTCCTCTGCACCGAGGTGCTCGAGCACGTACCCGACCCTGCCCAGGTCCTGCGCGAGTTCAAGCGAGTGACGAGGCCTGGAGGACGCGTCTTCATCACGGTTCCCCAGTCGTGGGAGATCCATGAAGCCCCTTACGACTTTTACCGGTACACCTCCTATGGCCTGAGATCGCTGATCACGCGCTCCGGCCTCGAGGTCGCCGAGCTGGACGCACGCGGAGGCTTCTTCACGATGCTTGCGCAACGCATGCGTCATGTCCCGCTCTATCTGACGTCCGTGCCGGTTCTCCGCACCGGGTTCGGCAAGCGCGTACTCAGAATTGTCTTCATGCGCATGTTGGTCCGCCTGCTCACGTGGCTCGATCAGCTCGACCGGACCAAGATCGACACCATAGGCTACTCGTGCGTGGCGGTGAATCCGACGTCAGGTTCATAAGCCGACCTTGACGTGACGTCGAGCAGGTGCTGCTCGACCTGCGAGACCTGGCGTTCGAGCGTGAAAGACGTGCGCACCGTTCGGGCGGCACGGGTGGCCATTTTTGATGCCCGCCCCGGATCAGAGAGCATGGTGCCGAGCTTGGCGGCGAGGTCAGCTGGATCCCCCGCTTCGAAGACCAGCGCATTTTCGCCATCACGCACGATCTCTGCAGAGCCGCCCCGAAGCGTGGACACCACGGGAATCGCCGACGCCATGGCTTCAAGGAGCGTCAGCGAGAAAGGCTCGGCCCATTCGGACGTGAAGGCGAGCACGTCGTGGGATCCGTAGATGTCGGGCAGCTCAGACCGAGGTTTGGGACCGATGGTTATCGCGTCGCGTAGGTGATGTGACTCAATTTCGCTCTCGAGCGACGCCGCGAACGCCGGGTTTCGCACCGAGCCGGCGATGGTCAGCCTTGCCTGTTCGTGTCCCACGGACTGACGCAGCAAGGCGAGGCCGCGAATCAACGTCAGCACCCCTTTCTCAGGGACTAGCTGGCCTACGTAGAGAATTCGCTCGGGTTGTGATCCGCGCCCGGCGATGTGGGGGTCGCGCTCCGGGAAGTGCGCCGGATCGATGCCATGGTAGATCACGGTCTCGCGAGCGAAGCGGACGCCCCCTTCGGCATATTGGTCGCGGAGGGCGCGGCTGCAGTAAACGCCGTCCGCCAGGCGAAGGGCGGCGGCGCTGCCGGTGAGCCATTGCTGCACGGCCGAGCGAACCAGGCGTCTCGCGCCGCACTGTGATGCATGCGCGGAGGCAAGGCCTTCCACCCAGAGGTCGGATAGGTAGTAGACCGTCGGCATTTTCTCTGCCTCGATGAGGCTCGCCGCTCCGAGGTGGAGTCCATTCCAGATCACCACGACATCAGGCGAGAAGCGCGCGATCTCCTCCCGCAGCGTTTTCACGTTCCAGCTCTGGATTCGCGCACTCTCGAAAGCCGCCCCAAGGCCGTGCTTGCGGAAAGCCGGGTCGGCCCAGGAAGTCCTCAGCCGCAGCGCCCTCACAACGTCCGCCTCGTCGTCTCTGACATCGAATCGGCGCCAGTCACTGGTCACCACGCGAACATCGTGGCCGCGCCCGCGAAGCCCTTCGGTGACGTCGCGGCAGGCTTGTTCGTAACCACCGATCGAGGCTGGCGGATAGAGGTTCGTGATCGTAAGGATGTTCACCCTGATCCGCGCCCCAGCGGGCTGAGCCGCCTCACCCGGAGCAGCGCGGCATCGAGCACGCCGCGCGCCACCCGCCGCTCGTCCTCCCCCAGGATGCCGAGCGCCAGGACGAGCACGATCGCGAGTACGCCGCCGAACAGGAGGGCCACGATCAGCTCCAGCAGCGTGCTGACGATTCCGGCCGCGAGGAGGGCGTAGGCCAAGACCACGACACCCATCGCGGCCGGGCGAAGGACCACCGACCGAACCACCTCGAAGACGCCCACTCCGACCAGCACCCGCTGCACGATCAGGACGAAGGCCAGGCCCTGCACCACGCTGTTGGCGAGGAACGCATAGGCGGCACCGATGGCGCCGAAGCGCGGCACGAGCACGATCGTGAGTGTGAGGTTGATGACCGCGTAGACCACTCCCGCGGTCGCGGTCCAGTGCGGATGCCCGGTCGCGTCCGCGATCAGGGCCGGGACACCGGTGAGCAAGGTAAGACCGTAGCCCACGGCGAGAGCAGCCAGGATGCCGGCGCTGGCGGCCGCGAACGAGGGGCCGAGCCAGGCGGAAAGGAGCGGTCGCGAAAGGACCGCGAGCAGGACGACCAGGGGCAGCACCAGCGTGAGCATCAGCTTCTGGGCGCTGAGGTAGAGGCGGCGCAACCGGACCTGGTCGCCGACCGCGTGCATCTCCGAGGCGGCGGGGAAGAAGACGGTGGAGAAGGACGCCTGGACCAGGGCCATCTTCTGCGTGATCGTCACGGGCACCGCGTAGTAGGTGACCTGGGCGATGGGCAGGAAGGCGGCCACGATCACACGGTCGAGCTGGAAGGTCAGCAGCGAGGCCAGCTGGCTGACGAACTTCATGGCCCCGAAGCCGGCCAGCTGACGCAGCGCCCAGCGATCGAAACGGGGGCGGATGTCGACTCCCGGAAGCAGCCGGCGGGCCACGACCAGGAAAAGCACCAGGCCGAGCAAGTTGACCGCCAGCGTGCCGGTCGCCACGCCCCGCAGGCCGAAGCCCAGCTTGACCGCCCCGATCTGGGCCGCAGCCGAGAGCGTGGAGAGGAAGATGGTCCGCCCGGCGTAGACGTCGAGCCGCTGCAGCCCTTGGGGCACGGCGGTGAAGAGCGTCAATCCCAGGTTGGCGGCAAAGCCGACTGCGGTCAGGTCGAGGACGAAGCGCGCGTCGGCGCGTAGCCCTGGAGGAAGGTGGAGGATGCCGTCTACGGCCAGCGGCGCCAGCGCCAGCAGCGCTAGGCCGCCCAGGAGCCCGAGGCCGAGGAAGAGGCTGAACGCGGTGCCCATGATCTTGCTGAACGGGCGCTGGTCCGGGTTGAGGGCGTGGATGGCGATGGCCCGCACCACGGCTGGTGTAAGCCCGAGGTCGAGCAGCGCCGCGTAGCCGAGCAGCAGGCTGGCCAGGGCGAAGACTCCGTAGGCGGAGACGCCCAGGCCGTGGACCAGGATGGGCACGCTGACGACGAGCAGCAGTGCCGACCAGGCATAGCTGGCGGACGTCATCAGCAGGTTGCCGCCCATGCGCCTACCGGTCACCCGCGGCCTGGACTCGTCGACGGGAGCTTCACCGGCGGGCTGGATCGGCTCCTCCGCCATCAGGCCAACCGACCCAGCTGCGCCGTCTCCTCGAGGACCGCCTCCAGGCGCCGGCCCGCGCGCTCCCAGCTCCAGTGTTGCTCGACCCATTCCCGTCCGCGCCGCCCGAGCCGTGCGGCCAGGCCGGGATCGCCCGTCAGGCGAGCGATCCCGGCCGCGATCCCGTCCGGCTCGGGATCGACCAGGAAGCCGGTCTCCCCGTGCAGCACCGAGTCGCGGTAGCCCGCCTCCTCGATTGCCAACACCGGCGTGGCGCAGGCCATCGACTCCAGGGCGGTCAGCCCGAACGGCTCCAGCCGTGCGGCGCAGACGGTGACCAGGCTTCGCTGGTAGCGCTCGACCAGGCTCGCCTCGTCGAGGCGCTCTTCGACGTGGAGGCTGACCCCGCCGGCGGAGGCCAGGCTCTTGAGCGACGCCGACTCCGACCGGGCCGGAACGATCACCCGGAGCGCGGGGCGGCGATCCGCGGGAAGGCGGGCCAGCGCTCCGATTACCAGGTCGTGTCCCTTGGCCCGGGCCGGCCCGCCCACGGAGAGGACTTCGAAGCGACGGTCTCCCGCAGCGGGCTGGAAGCGGGCTGCGTCGACGCCGAGGGGGCAGACGCGCGCCGTGCGCGCGTAGGCGGCCCAGACCCGCTCCCTGGAGTAGACGGAGTTGACCGCGATCATCGAGGCGGAGCTTGCGCTGCGCAGGTCGGCGGCGCCAAGCCGGGGCAGGACAAAGCGGTCCTCGAGCACGCGCAGCGCTCCCAGGGGCGGCCGGCTCTGTGCCAGGCGGTGCCGGTGCTGGGTCAGGGCAGGCAGCTCGAACCGGACTCGCAGCACCTCCTGACAGTAGTACAGGCTCGGCGTCTCACCCAGCCAGCGCAGCAGGTAGGGCGCCTGGGTCATGGGATCGGTGTGGGCCATGACCACCTCGTATCCGCGGGAGCGGATGTCTTCGGCCATTCGCCGGTGCACTGCCTGCAGCGGTCGGAAGAGGACGTAGGAGCGCGGCGCGTTGTGCCCCTGGCGCAGCCGACGGTCGAGCAGTCCGGCCAGGGGACGGAACGGATAGCGGTAAACCGAGTGGACTAGCGGCGCCAGGTCGAAGGCCCGCCCGGCGGCTACGTCGAGCTGATAGAGGTCGACCTCGTGCCTCTGGGCCAGGTAGCGACCCAGGTCGAAGGCGGCGCGCCGGGCGCCGCCGGGTGGAAGGCTCTCGAAGACGGCGATCCGCACCCTCTCAGCCCGGCGCGGAGCGGGAGGCGGTCTCGTGGAGCAGGCGCTCCAGCCGGCTTCCTCCGCGTTCCCATCCCCAGCTGGCGACGGCGTGGCGCCGCCCTTCCTCTCCCAGGCGTGCTGCCGGTTCCGGGTCGCGCGCCAGCTTGGTGATCGCCGCCGCGATCTGACGTGGCTCTGGCTCGACCAGGATCCCGGTGCGCCCCTCGAGGACCGTTTCCCGGAACCCGCCCTCGCGGATGGCGATGACCGGTGTGCCCGAGGCCATCGACTCCAGCGGGCTGAGGCCGAGTGGCTCCAGCCGCGCGGCGCAGACGGTGGCCAGAGCTCCGCGATAGCGTTCCAGCATCGCGGCGTCGTCCAGCGCCGACTCGAGGATCAGTTCGACGTCGCGCTCCTCAGCCAGCCGGCGAAGCGCGTCGGCGCCGCTCGTCCAGGTCGCGATGCGCAGCGCGGGCCGCGGCGTCTCGCGCGGGACGCGGGCGAGCGCTTCGATGACCAGGTCGTGTCCCTTGGCCTTACTCGCGATGCCCACGGAGAGTAGCTCGCAGCGCCGCTGGCCTGCCTGGGGCGTGAATCGCTGCGCATCGACGCCGGGGTAGCATACCGTCGCGTTGCGCCCGTAGGCCGCCCAGATCCGCTCCCGCGAGAAGAGGGAGTTGGCCGCGATCGCCGTCGCCGCGCGCGTGCTCCGCTGATCGTCCCGGTCCAGGCGCGACAACGTCCACATGTACTCGGCCTCCCGCAGACGCCCCAAGCGCAGGCCTCGGAGCCCCCGGCGGTTCTCCTCGAGGTTGTGCTGCTCCAGGAATCGCCGAAACGGTTCCTGGCAGAAGTACACAGTGGGCACCGAGCGGATCCAGCGGAGCAGGCGGGGGGCCTGCGTGTATGAATCGATGTGGGCGAGCACCACGTCATAACCGCGCCCCGCGACGTCGTCCGCCATCTGCCGGTGCACCCGTTGCAGCGGACCGAACACGGTGTAGAACCGGGGTGTCACCTTGCCCCGCGCGATCTGCGCGTCGAGCGCGCCGCGCACGGGTGAGAACCGGTAGGTGAACGTCTGCCGGGCCAAAGGCGCCAGGTCGAACGCCTCGGTTGGTGTCGTCGAGAGCCGGTAGAGGTCGATCTCGTGCCGGGCCGCCAGGTACCGGCCGTGCTCGTAGGCGGCTCGCTTGGCGCCTCCCGGCGGGAGGTTCTCGTAGATCGCGATCCGCATGCTGCTGGCTCATTCTATGGATGCCGAACTAATATGCGCCGGTGGCACGGGAGCGGCCGCTGGTGGGATTCGACGTGACGCCGCTGCAGAACGCGCACCGCGTGCGTGGCATCGGCCGCTACGTCGACGGCCTGGCGCGCGCCCTGCTGGCTCAGGGCGAGATCCCGATCGAGTTCTGGGGATGGCACGACGACCGTCCCTTCGAGGTCACGGCTCCGCACCGCGGGCTGTGGCTGCGGCGATTCGGGATGCCGCGTACCCGCTGGAGCTGGGTGCTCGGCCCCCTGGGCATGCGCCTGCGCGCCCGCATGAGCGCGGTACAGGCCGCCCACATAACCGATCCCCGCGCCTTCACGCCCCTGCGGCTTGCGACGCTGACCACGGTCTACGACCTGATCCCCCTGCTCGATCCCTCTACCGGTCCCGGTCGCGACCTCCGCGCCTACCGGCGCTGGTTGCGGCGGCTGGCGAGCGCGCGCGGCATCTTCGCCATCTCGCGGCAGACCGCCGACGACCTGAAGGCGCACCTCGGCATACCGCCGCCGCCGGTCTGGATCGCCCCGCCCGGCGTCACAGTCGCTCCGGCCCACTCTCCCTCCCCCTCGACGGGGGAGGGCCGGGGTGGGGGTGCCGCGTCGGAGCCGCCCTACTTCCTCTACGTCGGCTCCGCCGATCCACACAAGAACCTCGCCCTCCTCCTGGAGGCGTTCGACCGGTCGGCCTCGCTCCCCGAACGCCTTCTCCTGGTCGGCCCCTGGTACGGCAACGACGTGTTCGCGCTCGAACGCCGGCTCGCTCGGCAGCCGGGATTGCGCGGCCGCGTCGAGTACCGCGGCTTTGTGGAGGAGGTTCGCCTGCAGGCCCTGTTCCGCGAGGCGACCGCCGTCGTCGTCCCCTCCCGGCGCGAGGGCTTCGGGCTCCCGGTAGCGGAGGCGATGGCGGCCGGCGGCATCGTCCTCCACAGCCGGATCCCCGTGCTCGAGGAGATCTCGCAGGGCGCGGCGCTGACCTTCGATCCGGGATCGCCGGAGGAGCTGACGGCATGTCTGCAGCGGGTCTCCACCGACGCCCCGCTGCGCCAGCGTCTGCGCCTCGAAGGAGCACGCCGGGCGTCCTCCCTCGGTTGGGAGGCGGGCCTCGCGGCTACGCTCGACGCCTACCGCGCGGTGATCTCTCTCACGCTGTAACCGCCGGCCCACCAGAAGAGAAAGATCAGCGGCAGGTCTCCCCATGCGTCGCTGGTGATGGTGATCGGGAGCAGGAGCAGGCCCCCCAGGCACGCCGTCAGCGGCAGCGCCGCCTGGATCAGGTCGCCGCGCGTCCGAAGGTACGCCCGAAGGCCGGCGAGCAGGACGAGCAGGTAGGCGGGCAGGTAGAGCAGACCTCCGGCGACGCCCAACTCGCCGAAGATGTCGAAGACCGCACTCTCACCCGGCCCCCGGCTGACGCCGAACCGGTGGACCGCTGATTCCAGGCCGGCACCCAGCGGGTGCAGGATGACGAACTCCAGGTCGTAGCCCAGCTGGCCGGCTTCGGCGCCATGAAGTTCGCGAGCCAGCTCGCCGGGCTCGTCACCTTCCAGCTCGACCGGGTGATCGTGGCCGCCTTCCTGCCAATCGCGCAGGTCACCTACTACGCGGTCCCGGTGACGATCACGCAGAAGTTGACGCTCATCCAGGCGTCCTTCTACACGGCGTTCTTCCCGGCCGCCTCCGAGATGCACGCGGTCCGCGACCGGCCCGCCTGCGGCGGCTCTACCTGGGCGGGCAGAAGCTGACGCTGACGATCACGATCCCGCTGGTTGTCCTGCTCGCGGTCCTCGCGCGCCCGCTGCTGAGCGCATGGCTGGGGCCGCACTTCGGCGCCGCCAGCGGCGACATCCTGGCGGTGCTCGCGCTAGGCTACGGGCTGACCCTGCTGACCGGGATGCCGGCGCTCGTCGCGGACGCGACCGGGCACCCGCACTGGACCGCCACCGCCGCCGTGGCCAGCGCCGCCATCAACCTGCCCCTCACGCTGCTGTTCGTGCCGCGCATCGGCGCTATCGGCGCCGCCTACGCGCTCCTGATCAACAGCGGCCTGCAGGGCTTCGCCTTCATCCTGGTCGTGCAGCGCTTCTTGCTGCGGGTCGGCGTCGTCGAGGTGCTCCGCAGCGTGGTCCTCCGCCCCATGGCGATCGGCGTCGTGGTCTTCGCTTACGCCTTGATCGCGGCGAGACTCGTCAGCACGCTTTTC
>Ga0209577_10001996_pt1 | contig 19836 bp, 19 predicted proteins | sample GraSoiAngelo_109_FD_185874 | JGI IMG/M metagenome (GOLD analysis project Ga0209577, IMG submission 185874) | Grasslands soil microbial communities from the Angelo Coastal Reserve, California, USA - 14_0903_12_20cm (SPAdes) (version 2) | ecosystem: Environmental > Terrestrial > Soil > Grasslands...
AAGGCTGCCTGCTCGGATCGGCGTTCCCCGCACGGGTTACTGGAACATCATCCTTGACTTAGGCGGCGGCAGCGCGGACATCCGATACTCGATCAACGTGGTCGGAAACTGATCGTCCGGCCTCTGCCTCTAGGCGTCGCCGAATCCTGTGCGACGGTTATAAAGTTGCGGGGGGGGGGCGTAATCCTTTGATTACGCCCCCCCCCGCAACTTTATTTTTAGCTGCCTCCTGACTATTACCCCACTACCCCGTCCTGCCCTTCCTTGCGGCTCGCGTGCGGCGAATGTTAGACTTCGCGGTCTGTTAGAGGCCGCTGGTTCGGCGGCTGAATTCCCCCGTCGGGCGAGCAAGTGAGGCGTCGGAAGTTTAGTGGCTTTTGGGAAAATCCTGTCGGCGTTCGGTAAACTCGGAATCGTCGCGCTGATCGCCGTCGCTTTCGCCTTCGGCCTGCTCACGACCGTTTACCTCTCGCTCCGCAGCCCGAACGTGCAGGTTCCCGACGTGACCAACCAGTCTTACCTCGACGGCGAGAAGACGCTCGGCAAGGCCGGCCTCGACATCAGCCAGAGGGCCGCGCGCTACAAGCCGGACGTGCCGCCCGGCATCATCCTCGACCAGACGCCGCACGCCGGAGAGGTCGTCAAGGGAGGCCAAATCGTCCGCGTCGTCGTCAGCCGCGCGCCGAAGGAGGGCGAGACGCCGCCCAACGAGGCCGTCGCCGAAGAGAGGAAGACGGAGCGCGGCACGGAAGCGCTGGACGAGAACCGGAACCAAAACGCGAACCGGCGCAGGAACACGAACCGGAACTCGAACGCCAACTCGAACGCCGCCGCCAACACCAACGCGAACCTGAACGCCAACGCGGGCGTCGAGAACGTGCACAACGCGAACGCGGGCAACGCGAACCTCCCCGGCAACCGCAACGCCAACCCTAACCGAAACAGTAACGCCGCTGCGAACACGAACCGCAGCCGGAACACGAACATGGGCGGGCGCGTCACAAACACGAGCCGCCCCGCGGGCGCAAACGCCAACCGGCGACCGATCCCCTGACGTAGATGGCGCGGACTCAGCCAGCCGCGCTTTTCGGCGAGATATCCCGTCGAAACCGGCGGAACTGTGAGGGAGCAAGCGATGATCGAGATAGCGCCGTCCATCCTTTCTGCTGATTTCGCGCGCTTGGGCGAAGAGATCGCGGCAGCCGAGCGCGGCGGGGCGACCCTGATTCACGTTGACGTGATGGACGGCCATTTCGTGCCCAACCTCACGGTCGGATTACCCGTAGTTCGTTCGCTGGCCCGCGCAACCCATCTGCCCCTGGACACGCATCTAATGATTTCCGAGCCGGGGCTGTACGCCGAGAAGTTCGTCGAGGCGGGCGCGCAGATGGTTTCCGTACACATCGAGGCCGACCCGCACATCCACCGGACTCTCGCGGCGATCAAGAAGCGGGGCGCGAAGGCCGGCGTCGTCATCAACCCGGCGACCTCTCTCTTCCATTTGGAAGAGGCCCTGCAATTCGCAGACTACGTGCTGGTCATGTCGGTCAACCCCGGCTTCGGCGGCCAGGAGTTCATCCCGACATCGGTCGAAAAGGTCAGGCGCTTGCGCCGCATGATCGAGGAGCGCGGCCTGCAAACCCGCATCGAGATTGACGGCGGCATTGACCAGGACAACATCGCGAAGTGTGCTTCGGCGGGTGCCGAGATATTCGTCGCCGGGACGGCGGTCTTCGGCGACGGCGACCCCGCCCGCTCCGTGCGCGAACTGCTCGCCGCGGCGGTACAAATGGTTTAGTGATGAATGCTGAATGCGGAATGATGAATGAAAAGGCGCTTGCCTCCTGACATTCATCACTCATCATTCCGCATTCAGCATTTTGTTTTAGTGGAGGTTTTGCCAATGCGTTTTCGCAGAGTCGTAATGTTCACCCTGTGCGCGGGGCTGGCGCTCGGCGCTCTGCCCGTCCGGTCTGTGACGGTCGCGGCGCGGCAGCAGTCGGTCGCACCGCAGCAGCGCATCGAGGTCATGCGCTCGAAGCTTGAGACGTTGCGCCGGACGCTCAACGCCGCGACTGCGGGGCTGAACGCGAAGGACACGGGCGGGAAGAAGCCTTCGGCGGACGACCCGGCGGTGCGCCTCGGCGGGCTGGACAAGGAGGCGAGCAAGCTGCTCGGCGAGGTCAACGACATTCGCGGCAAGCAGGAGCGCTCCGAGCGCTACGACGTGGGCGCGCTCGACAAGCTCGAAGCCGCCGTGACAGACCTCGACAACCGCGTGCAGGCGGCGATGCGCGAGACGGCGGGCGTCCGCCGCGACGCGCCCGCCGCACAGACTAAGACCTCCACGGCGACGAAGAAGAAGGGCGGCTTCTTCAGTTGGATATTCCCCTTCGGCGGCGGCGGCAAGGACAAGTACGCCGACGAGGTCAGTACGGTCGCTCCGGGCCGCGACCGACAGCTCTTCGAGGACGCGACCCACGAGGCGCGCAAGGACAACTTCGAGGAGTCGCGCGCACTCTACAGCGTCATCATCAACACCTACCCCGACTCGCCCTTCCTGCCGCTCGCCAAGCTCGCCATCGCCGACACCTTCTACCTCGAAGGCACGACGAGCGCGCTCATCCAAGCCGGCCAGGCTTACCAGGACTGGGTGACCTTCTTCCCGACGCATCCGCTCTCGGACGACGTGTGCCTCAAGCAGGCCGAGGTCGAGATGCGACGGATGGGACTCGCCGACCGCGACATCTCGCCCGCGCGCAAGGCCGAGCAGCGGCTCAAGGTCTGCATCCAGGACTTCCCGAAGTCGTCGCTGCGTCCCGAAATAGAGGTTCGCCTGCGGGAGGTTCAGGAGAATGAGGCCGACCACGACAAGGATGTCGGCGACCAATACTTCAACAAGTATTATACGCACCACGCGCAGAACCTGAAGGGCGCGCAGTCGCGCTACCGCGAACTCCTTGAGAAGTATCCGCACTATTCGCGCAGGGCCGAGGTGCTCTACCGCATTGGCATCACGTATGTGGAAGAGGAGGAGCCGGACGAGGCGACGAAATATTTCCAGGAGCTTGTGCGCATGCACCCGAACAGCGACTACGCCGACAAGGCCAAAGAGAAGCTGGCGGCCATCGGCGCGCAGGTTCCCGACCCCGCGCCCGACGCCGTGCAGGAAGAGCCGACGGGGCCGGGCCTCATGAAGGGGATCATGCAGCAGATCGCCGGCACGGTGCCGAAGACCGTGAACAACGACGGCGTCATCATCAGCCGTTCGAGCAAGGGCGGCGACATCATTGAAGATGTTATCAAGAACGGCGGGACGCTGCCCGACAACTACAACACGCTGCCGGTGAAGCGCACCGGCCCGGCCCGCGACGTGAGGCCGCTCCCGACCGCCACGACGAAGACGGACGCCGGCGCGAAGAAGGAAGTGACCCTCGAACCCACGCGCCCCGGCGCGCCTTCGACCCCCGCCGACCCGTCGAAACCCGCGGCCACACAGCCGACGACCCCGGCCACCCCGCCGCCCGGCAACGGCGTCAAGCCGTAATCAACTCTGAACTGCAAAACTCAGAGAGCGCCGGATTCTTCGTTACAGAAGAGTCCGGCGCTTTTCGCCTGCTCAGCGTCTTCGGTGTTGTGGCAGCGGCCTAGTCGCCGTCCGCCTCGCTTTCAAGAGTCCGGCCTGTTTGCCCGGTTTGCTGAGCGGGTGTTAGAATTTTCCGAAGTCCCCTGTGCAGTCGGTCGCATCTCTCAAGCGTTCCCGCCCGTAGAATTCGAGGAAGCGTCGTGTCACAAACTGTCGAGAGCACGCAGGACGAGCTGGCCCGCAGGCACCGCGCCGCCGCGCGCGTCGTCGCCGCGGTCTTCCTGTTCACGCTCGCCCTCGTCGCCCTCGCGCTCGGCGTCGCTTCGCGCCTGCCGCTCGACTTCGACCCGACGGTCGCCAACGCGCTCCGGCTCGCCATCGTCTTCCTCGGCGTCGGCGCGGTCGTCTTCCGCCGCACGCGGTTTTCCGCCATGCGCCTGCGGGACATCGCGGCGCTGCGCGGCGCGTCGGGCCTGCTTGAGACTTTGCAGTGGACGACCATCTATGTCGCCCTCATCGGCGGCGTGGTCGCGCTCCTCGGGTTCGTTATCAGCCTGATGACGGGCGTCTGGACGGACATGCTCTACCTGAGCGTCATCGCCGCCGCCGTGCTCCTGTACTGCTACCCGCGCCGCGCCGCGTGGCAGAGCGTTGTCGCGGGGGCCGTTGAAGGCGAGCCGGGCGAGGCGGGCCGGGCCGCGAAAGGGACAATCGCTTGAAGCTCTCTGCTCGACGCACGCAGCGCATTGTGACGCACTCCCGCGTCTTCGCGCTCGCCGCCGCCTTCGCCGCGACTACTGCCATGCACGCGCAGGTCAGGCGAGACGGCCCGCCCGCCCGAACTTCACAACAGACGACCGGCGACGGCGCGCCGGCCACGGCGCAGTCGCAGGCCGCACTGCCGCCGCGCGAGCGACGCGCTCAGGCTTACGCCAAACTGCTCGAAGGCGAGCGCTACTTCGAGAGCGCGCAGGGGAGCGGCAGCACGGCCGCCGAGTCTTTGCGCCGCGCGCAGGCCGCCTTCCAGCAGGCCGCGGAACTCGACCCCAAACTCGCCGAGGCGCACACCGCGCTCGCCGAAGTCGCGCTCTACTTCGACGACTTCCAGCAGTCCGAGCAAGAGGGCCAGGCAGCGGCGCGCATTAACCCCGACAACCTCGGCGCGCACCGCGTCCTCTCGCGCGTCTATACCATCAAGAGCGGTCTCGCCGAAGGCAACCTCGACCGCGCGGTCGCCGACAAGGCCGTTACGGAGCTGCGCGAGGTCGTCCGCGTCCACCAGAACGACGCCGAGGCGTGGGCGCTGCTCGCAGAGTTCTACGTCGCCACGGGCCGCGACAGGGAAGCCGTCGAGGCACTGCGCAAGTGGGCGACGCTCCCCGCCTCAATCGAGGGCCGCTTCTACCAGCTCATCACGCGCGGGCGCGACCTGACGCCCGCCGCCGCGAACGCCCGCCTCAGCGAGGTGCTGATACGCGCGGGCCGTCCCGCCGAGGCCGTCGCCGCGATCCGCCGCGCCATCTCGATTGAGCCGGACAACACGAGCTACCTCCAACTGCTCGGCGAGGCGCTTGAGGCCAGCGGCAGCGCCGACCAGAGCGTCATCGAAGAGCTTCGACGCGTCGTCGCGCAGCAGCCGCAGAACGTCGCCGCCGTCCAGATGCTCGCGCGCGTTCAGTCACGCGCGGGCCGCGTCGAAGACGCCGCCGCGACGCTCCGCGCAGGGATCACAGCCGCACGCGTCGGCGACGAACGCTCCCGCCTCACGCTTCAAGTGCAGCTCGCCGAGACCTTCGCCGACGCCTCGCGCTACGACGACGCCGTGGCCGTCTACGAAGGCATGCTCAAAGAGCACAACGTCGCGGATGCGCCGCTCGCCTCCGAGCGCGAAAAGCCTTTCGCGGTCGCCGTCCTCTCAAGCATCATCGCCCTCCGCAAGCAGGCCGGGCAGGCCGACGAAGCTCTCGCCACAATCGAGCGGATGCGCCGCCTGCTCGGAAGCAGCGACCCGACCGCCGACATGCAGAAGGGTGAACTCCTGCGCTCGCTCGGCAAGCGCGACGAGGCGCTGGCCGCCGTCCGCGAAGCGCGCCGCCGCTTCCCCGAAGAGGTCGGCCTGCTCCGCCTCGAAGCGCAGACCCTCGCCGAACTCGGTCGCGGCGACGAGGCGCTCGGCCTACTGCGCCCGCGCCTCAAAGGCGACGCAACGGACTACGAAGAGTACCTTTTCATGTCGAGCCTCCTGATAAGCGCCGGGCGCGGGGCCGAGGCGGTCGAGGCCGCGCGCAAGGCTCTGGCGCTCGCGCCCGCCGACGCGCCCGGACCGGCTACCAACGCGCTCATCATGCTCTCGTCCGCGCAGGAACGCTCCGGCGACGTGAAGGGCGCGGAGTCCACTCTGCGACAGGTTCTCGCCAAAGACCCGAACAACGCGACGGCCCTTAACAACCTCGGCTACTTTCTCACCGAACACGACGAGCGACTCGACGAGGCGCTCGGAATGATCCAGCGCGCCGTGCGCGCCGAGCCGACCAATCCTTCCTACCTCGACAGCTTCGGCTGGGCCTACTACAAACTCGGCAAACTCAAAGAGGCCGAGCACTACCTAAGCGACGCGGCACGCCGCAACCCGGCTTCCGCGACGATTCAAGAGCACTTGGGCGACCTCTTCCAACGCCTCGGCCAGCGCGAAAGGGCGCAGACCTCCTGGCGCAAAGCCCTCTCGCTCGCTGTAGAGGCCGCCGACACTGCCCGAATCAAAGCCAAGTTAGACGGCGAGACCAACAAATAACGGTTGATTGTCTCGCCCGCAGCGACTAAAGTGTGCCCGCCTTTATAGCGGGCCTGCTCTCCCACGGCGCAGCTTTACCCTGAACTTTCCCTTATGCCGTCCCGGTTGAGTGCCGCATTCCCAAGGTTAAGTAATTTGTTCAAAGCAGCTTAGCTGGCGTTCGACGTTTGCCGTCGTCACGCCCCAAGTTTTTCCGATTGACGGCGGCCAAACGGTGTTTTACAATTGCCAACAGGTTGACCGTTTGCCCTTTGTCGGGTCAATTTGAAGGCTTCCTCCGGCCCTGGGTTTCAAGATTTCGAGGAGTTCCCCCGATGTTTTCAAGGTGGTTCCCCCGGAGTGTATCGCTCGCCGGGGTGTCTCAGGCATTCATTCTCGTATTAACATTGAGTCTCACGTCCACTACGGCTTTCGCCAAGGTGAAAGGCGGCCTGCCGAAGGCGTCCGAGCGTCAGCCGGAACGACCCGTCGCGCGCCTGCTTTCGACTTCTCGCACGGAGGTTCCGCAAAGCGTGAAGGCGCGTCTCGTCGCGCGCATGACGACGCCGACGGCATCCACGCCATCAGCGGCGACAATGTCTGCGGTTGCCGTCTCTGCGACGGGCGACGAGCGCCGCGCCTTCGACCTCGTCAACGCCGAGCGCCAGAAGAGGGGACTCAGGCCGCTCGTCTGGGACGGTGCTCTGACGCGGCTCGCGCGCTACCACTCGCAGAACATGGCACGCGACGGCGTCCTCAACCACGTGGACGGCGACGGGCTTGACATCGCGGGGCGCGCGCAGGTTCTAGGGCTGCGCGGCTGGCGGGCGCTCGGCGAGAACATCGCGTATAATCAGGGCTTCTCAGACCCGACGGCCTTCGCTGTCGAACGCTGGATGATCTCGGAGAAGCACCGCGAGAACATCCTGAACGGCGGTTTCACGCACGCCGGCATCGGGATCGCGCGCGCCGCGGACGGTCGGGTCTTCTTCACGCAGGTATTCATGGAGCGTTAGCGTCCGAGACTTCGGGTTCGCGGGAGAATCACGGCGGCTGGCGCTTTCGAGAAGAAGGAGCCAGCCGCTCGCACGTGTCGGAAGAAAAAATCACGCTCCCGGCCTTCGCCAAGATTAACCTCGGCCTGCGCGTGCGCGGACGCCGCGCCGACGGCTATCACGAAATATCGACGGTCTTCCAGACCGTCACACTCCACGACAAGCTGACCTTCGAGGCGGGGCCAGACGAACGACTCGAACTCGTCTGCTCCGACCCGGACATCCCGACCGACCAGAGCAACCTCGTCCTGCGTGCCGCGCTCGCACTGCGCGAGCGTTACGACGTGTCGCGGGGCGCGCGCGTCTCCCTCGAAAAACGAATCCCTGCGGGGGGCGGTCTCGGCGGAGGCTCGTCGGACGCGGCGGTCGCGCTCGTCGCCCTCGCGCGCCTCTGGGAAATCAAGACGGCGCTCGGCTCGGCGCGGACGTGCCCTTCTTTCTGGCGGGCGGGACGGCCCTTGGCACGGGCACGGGAACTGACATTACTCCGCTCGAAGACGCGCCGAAAATGCATCTGGTCGTCGTCACGCCGGGCGTCCGAGTCTCGACCGCGGAGGCTTACAAACTGCTGAACGCTCCCGCCTTGACAAAGGAAACGGCGGTCGTTAACCTGTCTGTTTCGCGCGCAGAGGCCGAATTTTCCGGTTTTCTCCGTGGGGTGACATCGAACGATTTCGAGGCCGTCGTCGTGCGGCTTCAGCCGGAGGTCGGTCGCGCGCGCGCGGCGCTCTGGGGCGTGGGCGCGCGCCGCGCGATGCTTTCGGGCAGCGGTTCAAGCGTCTTCGGAGTCTTTGAAAGCAAGGGGGAAGCGGGACTTGCCCGCGAAGTGCTGAAGGCCGAAGGCGACTGGCAGGTCTTCGCATGCGCCACGCTCACGCGGGCCGAGTATATGCGGGAGCTCGGGCGTTGCGCGGCGGTTCTCCGACCCAGCCGCGGGGCCTGAAAACCGGGATTGGGGAGTCGCCAAGTGGTAAGGCACCGGTCTTTGGAACCGGCATTCGCAGGTTCGAATCCTGCCTCCCCAGCCAAAAGATAGATGTTAGATGCTAGATGTCAGATGTCAGCGGTTTTGACTAACATCTAGCATCTGACATCTGACATCTATCTTATGAGCACCACCGGCGGCATCAAGGTCTTCTCCGGCAACGCGAACCGCGGGCTGACCGAGGAGATTTGCAACTACCTGAGCTGCGATCCGGGCAGCGCGACGACCGACAGGTTCTCGGACGGCGAGTTCAACTTCCAGATCACCGAGAACGTGCGCGGCGCGGACGTTTTCATCGTGCAGCCGACGTGCCCGCCGACGGACGCGCACCTGATGGAGCTGCTCGTCATGCTCGATGCCTTCCGCCGCTCTTCCGCCGAGCGCGTGACGGCGGTCATCCCTTATTTCGGCTACGCGCGCTCGGACAAGAAGGATCGCCCGCGCGTTTCGATTGCGGCGAAGCTCGTGGCGAACCTGATTAACACCGCCGGGGCCGACCGCATCCTGACGATGGACTTGCACGCGGCGCAGATTCAAGGGTTCTTTGACATCCCGGTGGATCACCTCTTCGCCGCGCCGGCCTTCATCGGCCACTACCAGGATCACAAGCTCCCGAACCTGACCGTGGTCGCGCCCGACACGGGCGGGGCCGAGCGAGCGCGCGCCTACGCCAAGCGCCTGACCTCCGCCGACGGCTCGCCCGCGTCGCTCGCGCTGTGCGACAAGCGGAGGGAGAAGGCGAATGTGGCCGAGGTGATGAACGTCGTCGGCGACGTGAGGGGGCGCAGTTGCCTGATCGTTGACGACATGTGCGACACGGGCGGCTCTCTGACGAAGGTGGCGGCGGCGCTGCGCGACGCGGGGGCGGAGCGCACCCACGCCTGCTTCACGCACGCGGTTCTATCAGGCCACGCCTGCTCGCTGCTCGCCGACGCTGAGATTGAGCGGGTCGTGACGACCAACACGATCCCACTGCGCGACGACGCGTGCCGGCTTGAGAAGATAAACGTTTTGAGCATCGCGCCGCTTCTGGCGAAAGCGATCAAGTCGATCCACGAGGAGACCAGCGTCTCCTCGCTCTTCGTGTGAGGCGAAGGGCAAACACTTTGAAAACCGTGAATCGTAAATGGTAAATCGTGAATAGTGTTTGAGCGTCGTTCAAGTCGGGCGGCGACAGCCCAGGCTGAATGACTCTTAACTACGATTTACGATTCACGATTTACGATTTACCATTCACGGCTTTTAGGAGTCATTATGGCAGAGAGACAAGCAATCACGGTGCGCGCGGAGTTGCGCGCGGGTCGCGGCAAGAACGACGCGCGACGCTTGCGCGCGCGCGGCATGGTGCCGCTCACGGTTTACGGCGGAGAGGGTGAGCCTGTGTCGGCGGCAGCGCCGCTCAGGGAGCTGGCCGCCATCCTGCGCTCCGGCGCGGGGCACAACACCATCTTCACGCTCGACGTTGAAGGCGTCGGCGCGAACGAGGTTCTGTTCCTCGACAGGCAGATAGACCCCGTGAAGGGCCGGCTCGTCCACGCAGACCTGCGCCGCCTCGTGCAGGGGCAGGAGGTGGAAGTCACGGTGCGTCTGGAACTCGAAGGCGAGCCGTTGGGCACGAAGGACGAGGGCGGCATCCTCGAACAACTCCTGCGCGAGGTCGAGATTCGCTGCCGCCCCGGCATCATCCCCGACGTGATCCGCGCCGACGTGAGCGGCCTCGGCGTCCACGAAGTGCTGCACGTCTCCGACCTGAAGGTCGAGGAGGGCGTCACCATCCTGACCGACCCCGAAACAGCGGTCGCCACGGTCGCCGTCGTGCGCGAGGAGCAGGTCGCCGAGGCGGCACCGGTGGAAGAGGTCGCCGAGCCGGAAGTCATCGGCAAGGGCAAGAAGGAAGAAGGGGGCGAGGGGTAAAAGGGGAAACGGGGAAGAGGGTAAAGGGGAAGTGTCCGACGGAATGCGCGGCTTCTCCCTTTTACTCTCTTCACCTCTTCACCTTTTCCCCTCGGCTTTCCGTCATGCTCATCGTGGGCCTCGGCAATCCCGGCGAGCGTTACGAGTGGACGCGCCACAACCTCGGCTTCATGTTGGTTGACGTGCTGGCGCGGCAGTCGAACGCTTTGGTCAAGCGCGCCGAGTGCCGCGCGCTCGTGGGCCGCGCGGAGATCGAGGGCCGCGCCGTCGAGCTTGCAAAGCCGCAGACCTACATGAACCTGAGCGGCGAGTCGGTCGCGTGCCTCCTGAAGAAGCGGGACGGCCTGAACCCGGCGGAAGACCTGCTCGTCGTCAGCGACGACATCGCGCTCCCCTTCGGCTCGATACGCCTGCGACCACGCGGGTCGAGCGGCGGCCAGAAGGGCTTGAAGAGCATCATCTCGGTGCTCGGCACGGACGAGTTCCTGCGACTGCGCATCGGCATCAGGCCGGAGCACGCGGTCTCGGACACTTCGAGCTTCGTGCTTGAAAGTTTCCCGAAGTCGCAGCGCGACGAGGTCGAAAAAGTTTTAGAGCGGAGCGCCGAAGCCCTCCGCGCCGTCCTTCGCGACGGCATTGACAAAGCGATGTCGCAATACAATAGCGATCAGCAGTCAGCCCTCAGCTAAAAACAAAAAGCTGAAGGCTGAAAGCTGACCGCCGACTGCTTTTTCCTTCTTGCTTCAACCGTCATGGTTGAGGCTAGACAGCCAAGAGGAGGATGATTTTGGCAGAGAATAGAGTTTACGAAGTAGTCTTCATCGTTGACACAGACACCTCGGACGAAGACCTCACGCGCCTGACGGAGAACCTTCGCGGAATCGTCACCGACCAAGGCGGCACGATCACGAAGTCGGAAGTAATGGGCCGCCGCCAACTCGCCTACAAAGTGGGTCGCAAGAATGAGGGCGTCTATGTGCTCTTCGAGATCGAGGGCACGGGCCGGGAGATCGCCGAGCTTGAGCGCCGCATGAGAGTGAGCGACCAGGTCTTGCGCTACCTGACGGTGCGCGTGGACGAGGATCGCCGACGCGCCGAAAAGCTCAAGGCCCGGCGCGCGCGCAAGGCCGCCAAGCGACCGTTCGCGAACGCGGCGTCCGCGGGCGGCGGTCGGGCTGCGGCGTCGTCTGCGTCAAACGAGAGCAGGGATAACGAGGCGTAAGGATGCATCCGCGCGTTTTCCTTCGAGCTGAAAGGATTCGGCGGGCCGTCAGCGCCTCGGCTCCACAGCCTGGGGGCGCGGCCTCGCCTTGAAAAAGGAAGAGAGTTATGTCGAGAAACTATGATAACCGCGAGCGCGACTTTGACTCGGAAGACGAGGGGATGCCGGCGGGGCGTCCCGCAGAGCGTGACCGACGCGGAGGCGGGCGCGGCGGGCGCTTCCGCCGCCGCAAGGTCTGCCGCTTCTGCGTGGACAAGGTTGACATCATTGACTTCAAGGACGTGAAGCTCCTACAGAACTTCATCCCGGAGCGCGGCAAGATTCTGCCCCGCCGGATTTCGGGCGTCTGCACCGCGCACCAGCGGATGCTGGCCGAGGCGATCAAGCGCGCGCGCAACATCGCGCTGCTCCCTTACACCGCGGACTAAAGGAGGTTCACAAAAGACAATGGCAACGACGACCGTACTTTTACGCGAAGACGTGGACAACCTCGGCGCGCGCGGCGAGATCGTGAAGGTCAAGGCGGGGTTTGCGCGCAACTACCTCCTGCCGCGCAAGCTCGCCGTGGAGGCCACTCCGGGCAACGTCCGGCAGATCGAGGCCGAGCGCGGGGCGCTCCTCAAGCGCGAGGCGCGCGAGCGCGCGACCGCCGAGGCGCAGTCCGCGCAGATGAAAGACCTGCGCCTCGACTTCGTGCGCAAGGTCGGCGAGCACGGCCTGCTCTACGGCTCCGTCACCGCGATGCACGTCGCCGATGCGCTCAAGGAGAAGGGCTACGAGGTTGACCGCCGCCGCGTGCACCTCTCCGAGCCGATCAAGGAGACGGGCGAGCACACCGTCTCCGTCCGCCTCCACCGCGACGTGACCGTCGAAATCCCCGTCGCCGTCACGGGCGAGGGCGGCGCGCAGACCGCGGGGGCTACGAAGGCAGCCGCGGAGAACGCCGAGGGCGAGGGCGCTAACGCGGGCGCGGAGAACGAAGCGAATGCTGCCGCCGCGGAGAACGCATAGAAGAGTAGCCGGAAGTCGGTAGCCAGTAGCCAGTAGGTTCGACACCGCGGGCCTTTACGCTTTCATCCTAACCGCGCGGCGAGGAACGTTTTTCTACTGGCTACTGACTTCCGGCTACTGCTCTTGGAAAACCGGGCGCGTCAACGTGACTGTTTACGCGCCCCTTTGCTTGTAGTATAAAGACGGCGGCGCGACCCTCCGCGCGCTCCTCCGCTTCGTGGGGGTGACACGGGGGGACGCGCCGATTTCTTGTCCGCCCGACGTTGGTTTTCCACAGCCGGTTTCGGTTTTCCGCAGGCCAAGCTCCCGATGGCTACTTACCCCGTTGATTCGGCGCGCGAGCAGATGCTCGAACGCCCGCTGCCGCACAACGCGGACGCCGAGCGCGCCATCCTCGGCGCAATCGTCCTCGACAACTCGCTCGTCAACCAGGCCGTCGAGCTGCTCCGCCCCGAAGACTTCTACGTCCGCGCCCACCAGTCCGTCTTCCGCTCGATGATCGCCCTCTCCGAGCGCGGCTCGGAGATCAACCCCATCCTCCTCGGCGAAGAACTCCGGCGCGAGGGCGCGCTGGAGCAGACGGGCGGCATCGCCTTCATCTCGGAGCTGACCTACGGCCTGCCGCACTTCACGAACGTCGCGGCCTACGCCAAAGTCATCAAGGGGAAGTCCTTGATGCGCCAGCTCGTCCGCGTCGCCAACAAGGTGACGAGCGAGGCGCTCGAAGAGGAGGACGAACCCGAAGTCATCCTCGACCACGCCGAGCAGATGATCTTCGCCCTCGCCGACGAGCGCACGCGCCAGGGCTTCTCGCACATCAAGCCGGTCGCCGACCAGCTCCTCGAAAAAGTCCAAGAGATGGCGGGTCGCTCCGTCATGCTCACCGGCCTCACGACCGGCTTCACCGAGCTTGACCAGATGACCTCTGGCCTCCAACCCTCAGACCTCATCATCGTCGCCGCCAGGCCGTCAATGGGAAAGACCAGTCTGTGCCTGACGCTTGCGCAGAACGCGGCGATTCAGGCGGGCGCGGTTGTCGGCGTCTTCTCGCTGGAGATGTCGAAGGAGTCGCTGGTGATGAGGATGCTCTGCTCGGAGGGGCGCGTTGACGCGCACCGCTTCCGCAGCGGTTACCTCTCGCGCGACGAGTGGGCGCGGCTCGCGGGCGCGCTGGGCACGCTCGCCGACGCGAAGATTTTCATAGACGACACGCCGGGAATCTCCGTCCTGGAGATGCGCGCGAAGGCCAGGCGGCTCGCGTCCGAGCAGAAGCGGCTCGACCTCATCGTCGTTGACTACCTGCAACTGATGTCCGGCACTTCGCGCCGGGTGGAATCGCGCCAGCAGGAGGTCTCGATGATCTCGCGCGAGCTGAAAGGTCTGGCGAAGGAACTGCACGTCCCGCTCGTCGCGCTCTCACAGTTGAGCCGCGCGCCGGAAGCCCGCTCCGACCACTGACCACAGCTCTCCGACCTTCGCGAAAGCGGATCGCTTGAGCAGGACGCAGACCTCGTCGGCTTCATCTATCGCGAGGAGCAGTACAGCCGCACGGAGGAGAATGCGGGCCTCGCGGAACTCATCGTCGCGAAGCAGCGCAACGGCCCGACGGGCACGGTGAAGCTCGCCTTCCTGAAGGAGTTCACTCGCTTCGAGAACATGTGGCGGGAGTGACCGGCGCGGCGGACGATGCGGCCCGCGGGATGCTGCGCGGGCGACCCCGTCTAGTGAAATCGGTTTGAGAGTTATTCGTGGCCGCCGGACTTTCCGGCGGTCGTCGTTTGTGCGAGACTCTGGCCGAAGGTATTCCCGTTAAGGCTCTCGAACGGTGTGAGTGGCGATGAGTGAGTTCGAGCTTGCAGGGCGGCGACCGACCTGGGCCGACGTTGATCTAGACGCGCTCGCGTCGAACTTCCGCGCGGTGCGCGAGAGGGTCGGCGCGGGCGTGAAGGTGATGGGCGTGGTGAAGGCCGACGCCTACGGGCACGGCGCGCGGGAGTGTGCGCTGAGGCTCGCCGACGAAGGCGCGGAGTGGTTCGGCGTGGCGTCGCCGGAGGAAGGGTTCGCGCTGCGCGGCGCAGGCGTGACGCAGCCCGTCCTGAGCTTCGGAGGCTTCTGGCAGGGGCAGGCCGAAGACTGTCTGCGGCAATCAATCGTGCCCGTCGTCTATCGCCTCGACATGGCGGAGGCTCTGGACGCGGCGGCGCGCGCCGCCGGGAAGGTCGCCGACGTGCACGTGAAGATAGACACCGGCATGGGCCGGCTCGGCGTGCGCTACGACGAGGCCGCAGAGTTCGCCGAGAGGCTTCGCGCGTTCGAGCACGTCCGCGTTGACGGAGTGATGACGCATTTCGCCGCGGCGGACGAGCCGCGGCACGACTGCTTCACTGAGGAGCAGTTGAAGCGCTTCCGCGAAGCGGTCGCCGCATTCCGGGAGAAGGGGCACAGGCCGACCTACGAGCACATGGCGAACTCCGCGGCCACGTTCGCGCACACGGAAACACACGGCCAGATGGTTCGTCCGGGCGGCGTGCTCTACGGCCTCTGGCGCGACGTGCTGCCGCCGCTCGCCGACACGCCGCGCCTGCGGCCCGTCATGTCCTTGCGCTCGCGCATAGTGTTGCTCAAGCGCGTGCACATGGGCGAGACCCTTGGGTACGGGTGCACGTTCGAGGCGGCGCGCGAGATGCTCGTGGCAACCGTGCCGGCGGGCTATGCCGACGGCTACGCGCGCTCGCTATCGAACCGCGGGCGCGTGATCGTGCGCGGCGGGTTCGCATCGGTCGTGGGCCGCGTCTCGATGGACTTGACGCTTTTGGACGTGACCGACTTGCGCGGCGTCGCCGTGGGCGAGCGCGTGACCCTGCTCGGCGCGGACGGCGCGTTGACGGTTCCGGCTGAAGACATCGCACGCACCGTCGGCACGCTCTCCTACGAGATCACTTGCGGCATCAGCGCGCGCGTGCCGCGGCGTCACCTGCCTTAGACTGCGGCGCGCCGAGAGAGTCGCTTCACTACTGGTTGAGCAGGAAGTTGTACGTGATGACGCCCGTCACCTTCACGGGTTGGCCTCCGAGGAGCGTAGGCGTGAAGCGCGCCTGGTAGGCGGCCTGCACCGCCGCGGCCTGGAGCAGCGCGCTGCCGCTCGTCGCCTTCGCGTTGACGACGCGTCCCTGCTCGTCAATCAAGACCTGCACGGCGACCGGGCCTTGTACGTGGGCCGCCACGGCGATGGCCGGGTAGGGCGGCGCGGGCTTGCTGATGGCCTTGCTCGTGATGACATCCGAGGTAAGGTGAACCGGGCCGGTCGGTCTCTGCGGCGTCGGCGCGGGCGTCGGCTGCGGCGTCGCCCTTGTAACGGGGGGCGGAGCTTCGGCGGGTTCGCCCACCACAGGCCCGCCGCATCCGCCGTTAGTGTTGGCCGTGCCGCTGTTCGGGCCGACGACGAGTCCGCCAGATGTTGGATCGGTCGAGATCGGCGCGATTTCGACGGGCACGCGCGGGTTTATCTCCGGGGTTGTGATGCTCGCGATGCGCTCTCCGTGGTAGGGCGTCTCGACGGAAATCTCTGGCCGCGTCGCCACTTGGTTGATGTGATTCTGCGTGGAGGCTGGCCTCGGCTCGTCGCGGCGCGCAGGCTCACTCGAATCGGCGGGTGGGAAGCGCATCAGCGCGAGCACTTCGTAATCGCCAGGCTCGTCGAGTCGCGCGTTGTAGGCGTAGATGCTGCCCACGCCTGTGGCGGCGAGCAGCAGGGCGTAGAAGAAGATTGTGCCGAGAAAGAATCGGCCTCTGCGTTTGAGGTCAGCCGCGTGCGACCCCGACTCGATCAGGTTGCTGAACATCCCAGTTTCCTCCTCGCGCCGGTGCCAACGGGTCGAAGCGGGAGACTCGGAAGATTAGACCCCGAAGCGAGCGCGCTTGTTCCGCAAAAGCAGATGTCGGATGTCAGATGCTAGATGTCAGTACAAAACCAGCATCTAACATCTAACATCTGCTTTGAGCCTTGAACTTTCAACATTGAACTCTTAGGATGGTCGCGCTTCACAAAAAACCGCGTCGAGGGGGAACAGAAATGGCTACGAGCGCAGAGTGGCACGAGAGCTACGAGAAGATGAGCGAGGAGACGCTCAACTTTTCGCGCGCGCTGAAGTCTTTGCAGGAGGAGCTGGAGGCCGTTGACTGGTATAACCAGCGCGTCGAGGTGACGAAGGACGAGCAGCTCAGGCGCATCCTCGCGCACAACCGCGACGAGGAGATCGAGCATGCCATGATGGCGCTGGAATACCTGCGCCGCATCAACCCCGTCTTCGACAGGCACATGCGCACGTACCTCTTCACCGAGGGCGACATCACCGAGATCGAGGAGAAGGCCGAAGACTGAAAGTGCGAAGTTCAAAGTCCGAAAGTTCCAGGTTCCAAGTTCAAGGTGTAAGTTCTCGCCGCCGGACTTCGCGGCATGAACTTTGAACCTTGAACTTGGAACTTGGAACTCTTACGATTTCACCTGCCGACCAGAAAGGAATCCGTCACATGGCTCAGACGACAGCGCCGGGTGCCGCACAGGAAGAACTCAACCCCTTCAAGATCGCGCAGAGGCAGTTCGAGACAGCCGCCGACTACCTCAACCTCGACGAGTCCACGCGCCAGGTCTTGAAGAACGCCAAGCGGCAGCTCGTCGTCTCCATCCCCGTCAGGATGGACGGCGGCGAGGTGCGCGTCTTCGAGGGCTACCGCGTGCAGCACAACATCGCGCGCGGCCCCGCCAAGGGCGGCATACGCTTCCACCCCAGCGTCACGCTCGACGAGGTGAAGGCGCTCGCCTCCTGGATGACCTGGAAGTGCGCCACCGTCGGCATCCCTTACGGCGGCGGCAAGGGCGGAGTTATTTGCGACCCCAAGTCAATGTCGAAGGGGGAGCTTGAGCGTCTGACTCGGCGCTACGCCTTCGAGATCGCGCCCATCATCGGCCCCGACCGCGACATCCCCGCGCCCGACGTTTACACAGACGAGCAGACGATGGCCTGGATCATGGACACCATCTCGATGGTGCACGGCCATACGGAGCTGGGCGTCGTCACGGGCAAGCCCATCGCCTTGGGCGGCTCGCAGGGGCGCGGCGAGGCGACGGCGCGCGGCTGCCTCTACGCCGTGCGCGAGGCGTGCCGCGTGCGCGGCATCACGCTTCGCGACGCGCGCGTCGCCATCCACGGCTTCGGCAACGCGGGCGCGAACTTCGCGCGCCTCGTCTCGGCTGAGGACGGCGCGCGAGTCGTCGCCATCGCCGACTCGCGCGCGGGCGTCTATAACGAGAACGGCATCGGCGTGCAGTCGGCGCTCCGTCACAAGGCGGAGACCGGAACAATCGAGGGGCTGGCGAACGCCGCGCCCATCCCGCGCGACGAGGTGCTGGAGGTTGACTGCGACATCCTTCTGCCGGCGGCTCTTGAGAACAGCATCACGCTCGCGAACGTCGGGCGCGTGCGCGCCCCGATCATCGCCGAGCTGGCGAACGGCCCCGTCACGCCCGACTCCGACCGCGTGCTCTTCGACCGCGGCGTCTTCCTCATCCCCGACATCCTCGCCAACGCGGGCGGCGTCACCGTCAGTTACTACGAGTGGGTGCAGGATCAGTACAGCTACTTCTGGACGGAAGACCGCGTCCGGGAGACTCTCGAACAGACGATGCGCGACTCCTTCGCCAGCGTCTATGCGACCGCCGAAAGATACAGGACGGACATGCGCACGGGCGCTTACATCCTCGCCGTCGGTCGCGTCGCCGAGGCGACGCGCGTGCGCGGCATCTTCCCGTGAAAGGATAAAAGCCGTCAGCATTCAGCGTTCAGCTCTCAGCTTTAAACCCTTTGCGTCCTCTGCGTCTTCTTTGCGCTCTTTGCGGGACAGTCTCTCTTAACCGCAAAGAGCGCAAAGGAGGCCGGCCAGAGAGCGCAAAGGGCTAGGGCTGAATGCTGAGTGCTGAACGCTGACAGCTTCACAAAAAACTATGACAGACAAAATCACCGTCTATGAAAAGCCGACCTGTACGAAGTGCCGCGAGGCCGACCGGCTGCTGCGCGAGAGCGGCGTTGATTTCAGCAAGGTCAACTACTACATCGAGCCGATAGGCGAAGAGAAGCTGCGCGAGTTGATCCGAAAGATGGGCATCCTGCCACGCGAGCTTCTGCGGACGGGCGAGCCGGTTTACAAGGAGCTGAACCTGGGCAAGCGCGAACTCTCCGACGACGAGATCATCCGCCTCATGGCCGAGCACCCAGACCTCATCCAGCGCCCCATCGTCGAGCGCGGGCGTCGCGCCGTCCTGGGTAGGCCGACCGAAAAGATCAAAGAGCTGCTGTAGTCTGTTGAAAGGAAAGCCGCCGATGCCGCGATCATCCCTGTGCCTCCTGCTCCTTCTCGTTGCCGCGACCGCGTCCGTTGCTCAGAGCGAGAAGCAGCCGCCGCTGCTGCGCCATCCCACGTTGAGCCGCACGCAAGTCGCTTTCGTTTACGGCGGCGACCTCTGGATCGTCTCGCGCGAGGGCGGCGAGGCGCGCCGCCTGACCGCGGGCGCGGGCGTCGAGACCGACCCCCACTTCTCGCCCGACGGCACACAGATCGCCTTCACGGGCGAGTACGACGGGAACGTTGATGTCTATGTCGTCCCGGCGTCGGGCGGCGTCCCGCGCAGGCTGACGTACCACCCCGACCCGGACTCGGCGGTCGGCTGGACGCCCGACGGCACGCGCGTGCTCTTCACCTCGTCGCGCATGAGCTACACTTTCTTCGACCGCCTCTACACGATCCCCGCCGCGGGCGGGGCCGAAGTGATGACGGAGCTACAGCTCCCGCGCGCGGAAGACGCTTCCTACTCGCCCGACGGAACGCACGTCGCCTACGTGCCGAACCGGCAGTGGCAGCCGGCCTGGAAGCGTTACCGCGGCGGGCAGACCACGCCGATCTGGATCGCGAACCTCGCGGACTCAAGCGTCGAGAAACTGCCACGCGAAAATTCCAACGACTTCAACCCGATGTGGGTCGGGCAGATGATCTACTTCCTCTCCGACCGCGCCGGCCCCGTCACGCTCTTCGCCTACGACACCGCGACGAAGGCCGTCAAACAGGTGGTCGAGAACAACGGCCTCGACTTCAAGTCGGCCTCCGCCGGGCCGAGCGCAATCGCCTACGAGCAGTTCGGCTCGATCTACCTCTACGATCTCGACTCTCACACGTCGAAGCGACTCGACATCTCGGTCGCCGGCGATCTGCCCGAAGTGCGCCCGCACTTTTTGAAGATCG
>Ga0209577_10001998_pt1 | contig 19831 bp, 22 predicted proteins | sample GraSoiAngelo_109_FD_185874 | JGI IMG/M metagenome (GOLD analysis project Ga0209577, IMG submission 185874) | Grasslands soil microbial communities from the Angelo Coastal Reserve, California, USA - 14_0903_12_20cm (SPAdes) (version 2) | ecosystem: Environmental > Terrestrial > Soil > Grasslands...
GAGGTCGGCCACGACGCCCGGATCGACGCGGCCTTCGAACGGACAGCCGAACGAGCACGAGATCGTCACGGTGACAGGCAGCTCGGTGCGCGCAAGGATCCGCTCGCCGGCGGCAATCGCCTCGGCAACCGACTGGTTGCCGTTGCGCTGATTGAACGTCTCCGTCGCCGCAAACGTGAAGTTGACGCGATCCAGTCCGACCGAAGCGAGGCGCTCGTATCCCTTCTCGTTCAACGCGAGCCCGGAATACTCGACCCCGTCGATGCGCTCGATCGCGCGCACGACCTCCTCTGCACCCGCCATCTGCGGCACTGCGTCCGGACGCACGAACGACGCAGCTTCGATTCGCCGCAGTCCCGCGCGCGCGAGACGGTTCACGAGCTCCGCACGGGTTGCGGGAGCGAGCGTCTCCGGCTCGTTCTGCAGGCCGTCGCGCGGCGCGACGTCGCAGATCGTCACCCGCACGGTGGGAGCCTATGCGGCCGGTCGACCGAGCTTCGCAAGCGCGGCCCCTGCCCGCGCAACGAACCGCTGCGCCTCCGCGACATTGGCGTCGGTGAAGCCATCCTTCGTATTGTCGTAGACCTCGACGAGCCCCCACGCGGCGCCCTTTGCCTGGAGCGGAACCATGAGCAGCGAGTCGAAGCCGAGCTCGCGCAGAAGCGCCACCTCCTTCCCGTCGGCGGCCGGATCGTTCAAGTACACGGTCCGCGGCACGAGCCGGTCGAGGACCGCACGCGTCTCGGGATAGTCGGAGATCAGGTACCCATGGCCGACCTGCACACCGGCGCCGGTCGGGCTGTAATCGACGAGATCGACGAGAAGGTCGCCGATCGCCCGCGAGATCGTGCACGCCTGCGCGCCCAACGCGTCGACGATCGCTCGCGCGGTCGTAGCAAGGAGCTGGGGCACGGTCGTCGCCTCATCGAGGGCGAGCAGCATTTGTTGGCTATCGGCGAGTGAGTCGGAGCCCACCAGCCCTCGATCGTACGCGTATCACGACTGGAGCTTGTCGATCTTGTCGTCGTCGGTTCGGCCTCGACGTCAAAGGTCCAGAGGCGTTAGCGTTTTCCCCGATGGCCGTCACGCTACCCATCGGTACGCGCAAAGGACTCTTCCTGCTACGCGGAGACGAAAGCCGCCGGCGCTGGGAGGTCGACGGGCCGGTGCTCACGGGCTGGTCGGTCTACCACGCGATCGTCGATCCACGAAGCGGAGCCTTGTGCGCGTGCACGAACAACTGGGTGTACGGGGCGTCGTTCCACCGCTCGGACGACGGCGGCGGCGAGACGTGGGAGCGCACGGAGCAGCTCGGCCTGCCGGAAGGCGGAGACCTGAAGCTCAACGCCACCTGGCACGTCGAGCCGGGGCGCGACTCGGAACTCTGGCTCGGCGGCGATCCCGGCGTCCTCTTCCGCTCTGAGGACGGCGGAAAGACCTGGGAGCTGAATCGGGGCCTCTTCGACCATCCGACTCGAGACCGGTGGCAGCCCGGCGCCGGCGGGATGTGCTGCCACTCCGTTCAGGTCGTCGACAGCTCGTTGTACGTCGCGATCTCGGCGGCGGGCGCGTTCCGTTCGGAAGACGGCGGCGAGACGTGGACGCCGATCAACTCGAACGTCGCGGCCGACTTCATGCCGGAGAAGTACCCGGAGGTCGGACAGTGCGTGCACAAGCTGCTCGCCCACTCGGAGGACGCCGGCAGGCTGTGGCAGCAGAACCACTGCGGCGTGTATCGCTCGGACAACCGCGGCGACTCGTGGGAGCGACTGGACGGCAACGGATTGCCGAGTGGGTTCGGCTTCCCGCTCGCGCTCGACCCGTCCGATCCAGATGTCGCCTTCGTCATTCCCGAAGAATCCGCCGAGAATCGAGTGACGTCGCACGGCAGACTCGGCGTGTACCGCACCGCGGACGGCGGTTCGACGTGGCAGCTCTGGTCGAACGGTCTTCCCGACCGGGCGTGGGCGGCGGTTCTGCGGGAGGGATTTGCGTCCGATGCGGAAGGCGTGTATTTCGGCACGCAGAGCGGCTCGGTCTGGGCCGCGCGACGCGCTGAGGGCGAGTGGTTCGAGGCTGCTCGTGACCTGCCGCCGATCCTCTCGGTCGAAGCCGCGGCGGGCTAGTGGCCGTCGTCTTGCTCCCATCGCTGCTCGCCACGGAGGCAGGCGGACGTGGGAGCTTCGAGCTCGACGTGGACACGGTCGGGGACGCGTTGCGTGCCCTTCCCGTCGCCCCGCTTTTGTTCGACGAGGGTGGAGAGCTGCGCCGGCTCGTGAACGTCTACGTCGACGGGACGGATGTGCGGTTCGGCGACGGGCTCGCCACACGACTGGCCGACACCGCCACCGTTCGGGTCGTCGGCGCCGTCGCCGGCGGCTAAGCAGACACCCTTCGGCGGCCGATCTTCCTTCCATGATCGGAAAGGCCCTGATCCTGGCCGCCGCCGCTGCGATCGTCGCCGTCGGCTGGGCCAAGCACGAAAGCCGGATCCACGAGCAGGACCGGCTCGCGAAGATCGCGTCCGCGATCGCCGGACGTCCCGTGGGCGTGCGCTGTCCGAGCTTTCTCGGAGCGCTCGTGGACGTGCACGGCGAGGCGGGCAACGTTCGGTTCGACCAGGCCGGGCACCCTGCGAACGTCACCAACCTCGCCCCGGACACGTGCAACGAGCTACGCCACTTCTCGCACGTCGACTTCTCTTGCCTCGATCTTCATGCGTGCGGCTTTCCGCAGTTCGCGGCCGGCTGGGCGGCGCACACGCTTGCGCACGAGTCGTTCCATCTGCGCGGCTTCGAGGACGAAGGCGTTACCGAGTGCTACACGATGCAGAACACCGCGTTCGTCGCGGAGCGACTCGGATTGTCAAAGCGCCTCGCGCAAGAACTGCAGCGCTGGATCTTCGACAAGGGCTTCCGAAACGAGCCGACTGACTACCAGTCGCCGCTTTGCTCCCGCGGCGGGCCGCTCGACCTCACGCCGCAGACGCCGAGCTTCCCGTGATCACTTCACGATCGTCGGGATGTTCGCGATCTTCCCGCTGACGATCTCCTGACCGACCTTCTTCACGGCGGCGACTTCGGACTTCGGCACGCGCGGGTTGATCTTGCCGAGGCCGACGCCGTTGTCCTTCAGACCGTAGACCGCGTTGCCGCCCTTGAACGTGCCGTTCACTACCGACTGGATCGCCTTGAACACGGCGACGTCGACGTGCTTCGTCGCGCTCGTGAGCACGTGCCGCGGATCGATGTAGGACTGATCCGCGTCGACGCCGATCGCCCAGACGTTCTTGTCTGCGGCAGCCTTGATCACGCCGAGCCCGCAGCCGCCCGCGACCTGGAAGACGACCCCCGCGCCCGCCTGGATCTGGTTGAGCGCGATCGTCTTGCAGACGTCCTGCTTGACAAAGTCCTGTGAGTAGGCGTTGAGCGTCGTGATCCCGGGATCCGCCGCCTGAGCCCCGGCCCGGTAGCCGGCGATGAACCGATCGACCGGCGGTTGCTTCTGGCCGCCGACGGAGCCGATGACGTCGTTACCCGGGAGGCGCTTCTCCTCGAGTCCCGCGAGGTAGCCGGCGAGGTAGCCGACCTCCTGCTCGCGGAACAGGAGACCGAGGAGATTCGGCGGCTTGTGCGGCTCGCTCGTCTGGTCGACGTCGACGATCGCGAACTTCGTGTGCGGGAAAAGATGCGCAGCCGTGTCGATCGCCTGCGCCTCGGTGAAGCCGACGCCGATTACGAGGTCGTAGCCGCCGCGCGCGAACGAGGTCAGGTTCGGAACGTATTCGGCGTTGGACGAGGACAGGCTCACGTTGAACTTGATGCCGAGCTTCGCCTTCGCCTCCTGCACGCCCTCGTAGGCGAGGTGATTGAAGCCGCGGTCGTTCAAGCCGCCGATGTCCGTGACGAGGCCCACCTTGAACGTCTTCCCCGAGGAGGCGTTCGTCGTGGTCGTCGCGGCGTGCTTTCCACCTCCGCCCCCACAGCCGGCAGCGAGCACGCAAGCGACTAGGAGGGGAGCGAGGAGGACGCGCGACCTGTTCATCACAACCTTTCGACTAAGGTTTGCGACTATGGGGCGAAAACTCGCGGACAACTCTAACAGGCGCCACCCTACTCCGTCGCAGATCACGCTCGCCGTCGTCCTGCAGGTGCGCGGACGGAAGCTTCACGTGCTTCTGTGGCAGCGGGCGCAGGCGCCTTTCCGCGGGTCCTGGTCCTTGCCGGGCGGGCGGCTCGAGTCCGGCGAGACGCTCGAGGAATCCATCCGGCGCCAGCTCGAAGCGAAGGTCGACGTCCACGAGCTCGCTCACCTCGAACAGCTCGAGACGCTGAGCGATCCGAGCCGCGTCCCGCACGAGTGGCAGCTCGCCACCGCGTACGTCGGGCTCGTGCCGAGCGACGTCGACGCTCAACTTCCCGGCGACACGGCCTGGCACGCGGCCGGTCGGCTGCCGAAGCTGGCGTTCGACCACCGCACCATCGTCCTCGCGGGGCGCGACCGGCTGCGCGCGAAGCTGTCGTACACGAACATCGGCTTCGCACTTGCACCCGCGGAGTTCACGCTCTCCGAGCTACGCGACCTCTACACCGCTGCGCTCGGTCATCCGGTGTCCGCCACGAACCTGCAGCGCGTGCTCGTGCGTCGCGCGGTGATCGAGCCGACGGGTGCGCGCCGGGCCTCCGGCCCGAGGGGGGGACGCCCGGGCGCGCTCTACCGTTTCCGGCGCAGGCGCCTCGAGATCACGGATCAATTCGCGGTGCTCCGTCCGCCGGGACCCGCCCGCGCCGCGATTTCGTAGAACGGGTTATGGACCTCAAGAGAGGGTTGCGACGTAGAGTCGGCGCGCGATGGCGGGCTCGACACGCGAGGAGCGCGCCTGGGTTCGAGGTGCGCAGAACGGATCGATCGCCCATCTCGAGGCGCTGTTTCGCCACCACTGGCCGCGTGCATACCGAGCGGCTTACCTCGTCGTCCACGACAGCGCCGCGGCCGAGGACATCGCGCAGGAATCCTTCCTCGCGGCGGTGCGCAATCTCGACCGCTTCGATCGTCGCCGCCCGTTCGGTCCCTGGCTGCACAAGATCGTCGTCAACCGCGCCATCGACTGGTCGCGTGCACGGTCACTGCGGCGGGAGGTGGGTGACGCGCCGCTCGCGTCTCTCGCAGCGACGTCGACGCCGGACAATCCGCACGCTCGTTCCCTTGCGGCGGCGCTCGCGTCGCTGTCGGCCGAGCACCGCGCCGTGATCGTCCTGCGCCACCTCCTCGAGTACACGCCTGGCGAGATCGCCGACCTGCTCGACCTGCCACGGGGAACGGTCAACTCACGCCTGCGCCGCGGACTCGACGCGCTCGCTGCGCAACTCGATGAGGACGTCCGATGAAGTGGGACGCACCCGCACCGAAGGAACGCGAGGCCGGTGAGCGCTCATGGGACGTCGTGCGGTCTGCATGGGAATCGCGCACCGCACATCCGCGTCGACGTCGCCATCGCGGGGCGCTAATCGCGATCGCCGCAGGCCTTGCCGTGATCGCCGCGATTCTCAGTCCCCCCGGTATGGCCGTGCTGAGCTCGATCCGCGACGCCGTTCGCGGTGAGAAGAACGCGAAGTCCGCCCTCTTCTCGTTACCGTCGCCGGGAAAGGTGCTCGTCGTGTCGCAGCGCGGTGCGTGGATCGCTTCCGCGGACGGATCGCGACGCCTGCTGGGCAAGTTCGCCGACGCGTCATGGTCCCCGCACGGCCGGTTCGTCGTGGCCTCGCGGTCCACGGAGATCTCAGCGCTCGACCCCAAGGGAAACGTGCGCTGGACACTCAGCCGTCCCGACGCACACCTGCCCAGCTGGGGCGGCAGCGACCTCGACACGCGAATCGCCTACCTGACGACGAGTCGTCTACATGTCGTCGCCGGTGACGGCACGGGCGACGTCGACGCAGGAGGGCTACCCGCGGCGGCGCGTGTTCGTCCGGCCTGGCGGCCGGGCAGTCCGTTCGTCCTCGCGTACGTGGATACGCGCGGAAGGGTTTACGCCTACCAGCTCACGGGCGCCCTGCTCTGGCGATCGGCGCCGCTACCGAATCCGCGCTTTCTGCAATGGTCGAGCGACGGACGCGAAGTGCTCGTCGTCACCCGCGACAAGCTCGCGCTACTACGCGGCGGGAAAGCGGAGCTCATTCAGTTCGCGCGCATCGCTGCAGCCGCATTCCGCCCCGGCACGCACGCGTTTGCGGAGATCCGCAGGCGCGGCGGTACGAGCGAAGTCGTGCTCGGCCGTCGAATCCTGTTCCGGGGAACCGGCGAGTTCCGGCAGCTGGCGTGGTCCCCCGACGGCCGCTGGCTGCTCGTCACCTGGCCTACCGCCGATCAGTGGATCTTCATCCGAGTAGCGGGACAACGGCGCATCGTGGCCGTCTCCACAATCACACGGCAGTTCGGCGGCGGAACGTTTCCCTCGTTGGCGGGCTGGTGCTGTCCGTAGCCCCGTGCTACGGTCAGTTGGTTCCCGGCGAAAGGAGGCAGTTCACATGACGATTGCGCGCACCTCCATCCGCCGAGCCACGCCGCTCGCCTAGGGAACACTTCTGCGTCGAGTCACGTGAGCTCCAGCCGCGCACAAGCGCGGCGTTTCGGCCTCTTCACACACCAAAGGAGACCCACGTTGCTCGATGCAACCTTGCAGGACCTCGGCTGGGACGACGCATGGGCGTCCGAGCTCGAGGAGCTGAACGAAGACGATCTGATTCCCGGGCGCGTCGCGGAACAACACCGCGGCGAGTACGTGGTGTGGACCGACGCGGGTGAGGTGCGGGCGAAAGTTGCCGGACGGTTGCGTTACGAACGTTCGGTCGGCGGTGACTTGCCGAGCGTCGGCGATTGGGTGGGTGCCCGGGTGCACCCCGGTGGCGGACGCGCAACGATCGACTCCGTGCTCACGCGACGTAGCGCGTTTCGACGCAAAGGTGCGGGCTTCGAATCGCTCGACCAGGTGCTCGCGGCGAATGTCGACGTCGCGTTTCTCCTCACGGCGCTCGACGACGACTTCAGTCCACGCCGGATCGAGCGGTATCTCACGACCGCATGGGAGAGTGGCGCTCAGCCGGTGGTCGTGCTGACGAAGGCCGACCTCTGCCTCGATCTCCCCGCCGCCCTCCTCGAAGCGGAGTCGGTGGCGATCGGCGCGGCGGTCTGCGCGATCTCGAACGTCACCGGCGACGGGATCGACCTCCTCGTGTCGCACCTCCAGCCGGCGCAGACGGTCGTCCTTCTCGGCTCCTCGGGAGTCGGAAAGTCGACACTGCTGAACCGGCTCGCCGGCCGGGAGCTGATGCGAACCGCGGACGTCGCTGCGGACGGCACGGGACGCCACACGACCACGCACCGCGAGCTCGTGATCCTTCCCTCGGGCGCGCTCGTGATCGACACGCCCGGCCTACGGGAGCTCCAGCTGTACGAGGGCGACATCGATACGTCCTTCCAGGACGTCGAGGCGCTCGCGTCGGAGTGCCGCTTCCGCAATTGCGCCCACACGCGCGAGCCGGGCTGTGCCGTCCTCGAGGCCGTGGACGACGGACGGCTCGAGCTCGACCGGCTGCGGTCCTGGCGCAAGCTCCAGCGCGAGCTCGAGTCGATCGCAGCGCGCACCGACCGGCGGCTGCGGCTCGAGCGGAAACGGCGCTGGAAGCAGCACGCACGTTCAATTCGAAAGCCGCGGTGGTAATGGAGCGGTATGGAGCTCTATCAAGCGGAATGGTGCCCGCACTCGCACAAGGTGCGGCAGCGGCTGTCCGAGCTCGGGATCGACTTCATCGCGCGGCAGGTCTCGGCAGAGCCCGACGACCGCGGTGACATGAAGGCGCGCGTCGGCACGGATGAGATTCCCGTCCTCGTCGACAATGGTCGAACTACGTGTGGCGAAGAGGACATCCTCGACTACCTCGACCGCTTCGACGACCGCGCCGACGCGGATGCGCATCGTGACAAATCGCGCGAAGAAGTTCCCGAGTTCGCAGCGTAGAATCGCGCGACCGCAAAACTCGAAAAGGAGGAACGATGCCCGTTGGCATGCTCCAAACGCTGCAGGGAGTGACGAAAGAGCAGTACGACCAGGTGAACGAGAAGATGTTCGGGCAATCACCGCCGCCGGCAGACAAGGCGCCGGACGGACTGATCGTTCACAGCGCGGGACCGACTCAGGGCGGCTGGTACATCTACGACATCTGGGAATCGAAGGACCACTTCGACCGGTTCATGGAGGGACAGGTGATGCCGGCGGCCCGCGAGGTCATGGGCGACACCCCGCCGCCGCCCGGTTCGGAACCGCAGTTCTTCGAGATCGAGAGCCTCGCGGTCGTCGAATCCACCTAGAAGGTCGGAGCTGCCTCAGCGGTCAAGCTCGCTTCCTCGGCTAAGCGCTCGTCGACATACCGCTGTGCGTCGCCGAGCGCCGTGAAGAAGCGGAAGAACACCGCGATCGCGATCACCAGCAAACCGATCCCGGCATACACGGCCTGCACGTTCCCGGTCGTCTTGATCACCCAGCCGCCGACGAGCGCGCCGGCCGGAATTGCCGACCACGCGAGCACGCCCGCGATCGACAGGATCCGCGACAGCATGTGATTCGGCACGATTGCCTGCCTCAGGCTCCCGGTGTTGATGTTGAACAGGATTCCCAGGCCGCTTTGCGCAGCCCAGATCGGGAGCGCGATCCAGAACCAGCGCATCGTCGCGAAGACGATCGTGAGGCCGCCCATCAGCATCAAAGAGGTCATCGCCAGTGCGGTAAAGCTGAAGACCTTTCGGAGCCGTCCCGCGAGCAGACCGGTCACCACTACACCCGCGCTTCCGGCGGCGAAGAGGACGCCGATCTCGCGAACGCTCGCATGGAGGCGGTCGCTCGCAAAGAGCACGAGCTGCGCCCACGCAGTGCTCGAGACGAAGTTGATCAGCGCCATCATCAGCGAGATGTTGCGCAGTACCGGATGGCCGAGGACGTAACGAAGACCTTCGACGACGTCATGGAGGATCGTCGTGGGATCTTTTGCCTCGCCCTCCGCCGCTGCATTGAAGCTCTTGCGAATCGTCGCGAGTGAGACTGCCGAGACGGCGAAGGACGCAGCGTCGAACGCCATCACCCACTGCAACGGGATGAGGGAGACGAGCGCGCCCGCGAGCAGCGGTCCAGCAACCTGCGCGGCCGAATACGTCGCCTGGATCCGGCCGTTCGCCGTCACGAGGTCGTCGGTCGACACGAGACTGGGAATTGCCGCGAACTCTCCGGCGCTGAACGCGATGAAGACACTCGACTGAATGAACGTGACGCCGTAGATCCACCACACGCTCAGATGCCAGAAGGTCGCAACGAGCGGGATCGACAAGATCACGATTGCGTTCAGCGAGTCGAGCGCGATCATGGCGCGCTTCCGATCTACGCGATCCATCCACGCGCCCAGCAGCAGGCCGAACAGGAGGTACGGAAGGAAGGTCGCCGCCGTAGCGATCCCGAGATTGACCGCCGAGTGCGTAAGCCGGAAGACGAGCAGCGGCACGGCCCACTGCGTGAACGACGAGCCGAGGTTCGAGATCGTCTGCCCGACCCAGAACTTCCAGAAGTCGAGGCTCAAACGCTCGCTTCCCGCCACACGGCTGAGCCTACCGACCGTCTACAGCGCGTTCGCGTACGTCACGACCCCGTCGGCCGCGAGGCGCGAGATGTCGTTACGGAGAGCAAGGTACTCGAGATGTGCGCACGACTCGGCGAGTGCGAAGCGCCGTAACGGCGGGCCGAGCGGCTCGGGGAAGAGCCCGAGCGAGACGTCGTACGCGCTGCGAGGCGCGCGGCGAAGCGCCGCGCGCGTCTGCTCGAGCCGCTCTCGGTGATGCGCGAGGAGCTCGCGCGCGCGGCCGGGCGGATCGTCGATCGTCTCGCGGTGTCCTGCATACGCGATCCTCGGCGCCAACTCGACGATCCGCGCGAGGGAATCGAGGTAGTCGCCCAGCGGATCCGGACGAGCTTCCGGGTAGAGGCCGACGTTGGGGCTGATTCCCGCCAGCAGCGCGTCGCCGGCGATGAGGATGCCCTCATGCAGCAGGCAGAGGTGACCGTCGGCGTGTCCCGGCAGGTGGATCACCTCCCAGCGGTCGATGCGATCGCCGGGCTCGAGCGGCTCGGGGTTTGGCACGTAGTGGACCAAGGATGCGAGCGCATCGCTCTCCATGCGAAGCGCGTCCGTCTCCTCAGCCGGAAGGCCGTGTTTGCGCATGTGCTCGGCGAGCCGCTCGGCGGAGCGTCCCGAACCCCATGCGCGTTCGCACTGGGCGAAATCGATCGTTCCCTGATACACGGAGGCGCCGGTCAAATTCGCGAGCACGGAAGCTGCGCCGACGTGATCGGGGTGGAAGTGCGTGACGACGATGCGTTCGACCGGCGCGTCGAGCGCCTGCAAAGCCGTTTGCCAGCGTTCGCCCGCATCGTCGACCCCGAGCCCTGTATCCACGATCGTCCAGGCACCACTCGCGGCACGCAGCGCGTAGCAGTGGACATGGTCGATGCCGAGCGGCAGTGCGAACGTCAGACGGATGATCCCGTCCCCCACCTCCTTCACACGAACGTCGTTCAGGACGAGCGCAGGAAGTCCGCGTCGACGTAGACCTTCTCGCCCTTGAAAAGGCGCCGCTCGGGATCCCAGGGAAAAAAGATGACGACGCGCCACGTGAGCCGCTCGCCGGTCGGCGCATTGCCGATCCACTCCGACTCGAACGTCCCGGTGACGCGCGCTTCCTCGCAAACGCCCTGCGGGCCGACGACGATATCGGTGAGATCGAAGTGAATGTCGGGGAAAGCGGTCAGGAGCTCCGTGTAGAAGCGAGTCGCTCCCGCATGACCCTCCCATCGGTGACCGGCCTGCGCGAGCTCGTAGACACAGTCGTCAGTCAGCGTCGACATCAAGCCCGGAAGATCGCGCGCGTCCTCCGCAAGGGAATGACGCTTCCACAGACCGCGGATCTCGTCGTAGAGCTCCGGCGTGATCTCGCGGCGCAACAGGTCGACGACCGCGTCGTGCTCGACATGCTCGGGGACCGCGCTCACAGAACGAGCTCCGCCATCGTGCGCAAGGCTACGGGATCGTGTGTCGCGACGAGCAACGTGGTCGCTCCTGACTCGCGCCATGCCTCGAGCCGCTCCGCGATGCGTTCACGCGGACCGACGAGCGCGACCTCGTCGACCAACGCGTCGGGTACGGCGGCGATCGCGTCGCGCTGCTTTCCGTCGAGATAGAGCTCCTGGATCCGCGCCGCTTCTTCCTCGTACCCGTACCGACGCACGAGCGCGTTGTAGAAATTCGCGCCGCGTGCGCCCATCCCGCCGACGTAAAGCGCGAGCAGCGGCTTTAGCGCGCCGCGTGCGGTTTGGACGTCGTCCGAGACGACGACGTTGACGGAAGGCGCGATGTCGAATCCGTCGCGCGGCTCGAAGGCGAAGGCGTCGCGCGCCCGTTCCGGCGAGAAATAGATGGGGAGCCAACCGTCGGCGATCTCGAACGCGGTGCGGACGTTCTTCGGGCTGAGCGCGGCGAGATAGATCGGAATGTCCGCGCGATGTCCGCGGACGAGCAACTTCAACGGCTTGCCCAGCCCGGTGGCGCCGTCGGCGGAGTACGGGATCTCGTACTCCTTCCCGTGGAACTCCACCTGATCGCGTCGAAGAGCGGCACGGACGATCTCGACGTATTCGCGCGTGCGCGTGATCGGCTTCCCCCAGGGCTGTCCGTGCCAACCTTCGACGACCTGTGGGCCGGACGTGCCGAGCCCGAGCAGGAACCGTCCGCCGGACATCAGGTCGAGCGTCGCGGCCGTCATCGCCGTGTTGGTCGGCGTCCGCCCGGGAATCTGCATGATCGCCGAGCCGACCTTGATCGTCGTCGTCGTTGCCGCAAGCCAGGCGAGGACGGTGACCGCGTCCGTTCCCCACGCTTCCGCCGCCCACGCAGAGTCGTATCCAAGCCGTTCGGCTTCGTGCGCGAGCGCGATCAACTCGCGCGGATTCGTTCCGGGAGGGGCGTAGCCCATGTAAAAGCCGAGTCGCACGACCTGCGATGCTAATCCGATGCCGCGGAGCCGTCGCGTCACTCTCGCCTCACGACCGAGCGGTATGCCCCGAGAGTCGGATTTTTCGCTCGACGTCGTGGATGTCGGTGAACCGAATGAGGGAGAAGTGCTCGTGAGGATGCTGTGGGGATCCGTCGATCCGTATCAGCGAGGGCGCATGAACGACGCGCGTTCGTACGCGGCGCCGTTGCAGATCGGAGAGGTGATGACGTCCCAGAGCGTCGGCGAAGTCGTCGCAACGCGCGATCGGCGCTTTTCCGCCGGCGACCTCGTTGTCGGCCAGCTCGGCTGGCAGGAGTACGCGCTCGCGCGGGCAGGCACGCTGCGTCGCGTGCCGCCGGCCCTCCAACCGGCGTCCCTCGCGTTGCACGCGGTCGGCGCGACCGGGTTCACGGCGTACTTCGGCCTGTTCGACGTCGGCAAACCGGTCGCGGGCGACACGGTCGTCGTCTCCGGCGCCGCCGGTGCCGTCGGCCAGATCGTCGGCCAGCTCGCGAAGCTCGCCGGTTGCCGCACGGTCGGAATCGCCGGCGGCGAGGAGAAGATGCGCGACTTGAAGGAGCTCTACCGCTACGACGTCGCCGTCGACTACAAGAACGACGATCTTGCCTCTGCGCTTGCGGATGTCCACGTCGACGTCTACTTCGACAACGTCGGCGGCGAGATCTCGCAGGTCGTCCACCGCCGTCTGAACCTTGGCGCGCGCATCGTCGTCTGCGGACAGATCTCGCAGTACAACGCCGCACGACCCGAGCCGACCTTCCAGCCCGGATTGCTCATCGTCTATCGCGCGCGGATGGAAGGCTTCCTCGTCAGCGACTACGCGCACCGCTTCGACGAGGCGGCCGGGCGGCTTGCCCAGTGGGTTTCCAGCGGTCAGATCACCTGGCGCGAGGACGTAACGGAAGGGCTCGAGAGTGCCCCGCGTGCGCTCATCGGGATGCTGAACGGAGCCAACCGAGGCAAAGCCCTCGTCAAGATCGCCGAGCCGACCTAGGGCGACGCAGCGACCGGCGCCTGCGCGAACTGCTCGCGCAGAGCGGTCTTGAGGAACTTCCCAACCGCCGTCTTCGGGATCTCGGCCACGAACTCGAATCGATCCGGGAGCCACCACTTCGCGAACTGCGGCGCGAGGAACCTCCTCAACTCCTCCGACGTCGCCGAGGCCCCCTCCTTCAGCACGACCACCGCGAGCGGACGTTCAGTCCACTTGTCGTCGGGCATCGCGATCACGGCGGCCTCCGCAACTGCGGGATGGGCCATCAGCGCGTTCTCGAGCTCCACCGACGAGATCCACTCGCCTCCAGATTTGATCACGTCCTTCGAGCGGTCCTTGATGAGGATGAAACCGCGCGGATGCAGCGACACGATGTCGCCGGTCCTGAACCAGCCGTCGCCCGTCCAGCGGTCGGCTGAATCCGGCGCGTCGTAGTACGCTGCCGCGACCCAGGGTCCGCGCACCTCGAGCTCCCCCATCGTCTCGCCGTCCCAGGGAATCTCCTTGCCCTCGTCATCGCGCGCGCGCAACTCCACGAGCGCGAGCGGCAGTCCCTGTGTCGCGATGTAGTCGACCTGCGTGTCTTCGTCGGCCCGAGCCAGGTCGCCGGGCAGACCCGCGACGGAGGCGACAGGTGACGTTTCGGTCATCCCCCAGCCGTGACAGACGATCAGATCGTGCCGCTCGCGAAAGCCGGCGATCAGTGCGCGGGGCGCCGCGGAGCCACCGACGAGCATGCCCTTCATCTGAGAGAGATCCCAACCGTCGGGATTGGCATCGAGCAGCTGCAGGATGCCCATCCAGATCGTCGGTACGCCCGCCGTCCAGGTGACGCGCGCCTCGACGAAATCGTCGAGGAGACTCTCCGGATCGAGGTGCGGCCCTGGGAAAACCTGCGTAGCGCCGAGCATCGCCGAGATGTACGGATAGCCCCAGGCGTTCGCGTGGAACATCGGCACGACGGGCAAGATCACGTCCTGCTCTGAAATGCCAAGGCCGAGCGGATTCGCCGCGGCGACCCCGAGCGTGTGCAACATCGTCGAGCGGTGCGAATAGACGACGCCTTTCGGCCGACCGGTCGTGCCGCTCGTGTAACACATCGCTGCCGCCGCGTTCTCATCCAGCTCCGGGTCGGTCCAATCGCCGGCGTCGGCGGACGCGAGCAACTCCTCATAGGAGTCCTCGACAACGAAGACATGCTCGATCTGCGTCTGATCGCGGAAGTGATCGACGAGCGGAACGAGGCTCGCATCGGCAATCAGCACCCGATCGCCCGCATGACTGGCGACGTAGCCGATGTCGTTCGGATGCAACCGCAGGTTCAGCGTGTGGAGCACGAAGCCTCCGCAAGGGATGCCGAAGTACGCCTCGAGATGCTGGTAGTGGTTCCAGCAGAGCGTCGCGACGCGATCGCCCGGCTCTAGGCCGAGACCGCGTAGCGCCACTGCAAGCTGCTTCGCGCGCCGCGTCATGTCGCGGTAGGCGTAACGGTGAAAGGACTTGTCCGGGAGACGCGTGATGACTTGCTTGTCGCCGAAGTACGTCTCGACGCGGCGCAGAAGCGTCGGGAGGGTCAGTTGGAAGTCCATCATGAGGCCGTCCATCAAGCCTCCCTGTCGAGGAGCCACGCAGCGATCTTCGCGCGCTGTTCGCGCGGATACCCACGGTACGCCTGAATCCAGAGCGCACGCTTGTAGTAGTGGTGCAGCACGTGCTCCCACGTGAACCCGATCCCCCCGTGAACCTGGATCGACCGTTCGCACGCCGAGACGGCCACGTCACCCGCGTACGCCTTCGCCGCGGCGACCGCGATCGACGCTTCGTCCTCGCACTCTGAGACGGACCAGGCCGCCCAGTAAGCGAGCGATCGCGCAAGCTCCGTCTCGACGTACGTATCGGCGAGCGGATGAGCGACCGCCTGGTAGACGCCGATCGGCCGGCCGAACTGCTCGCGGGTCTTCGCGTGCTCGATTCCGAGCTCCAAGGCCTTCGCGGCGATTCCGACTGCCTCGAGCGCAAGCGCTGCCAACTGTTCGTCTTCCGGCGCAGCCGAATCGAAGAACTCTTCGCCGCGGTTCGCGCGTCCCGCTTCCTCGAACAGCACGGCGCGGTCGAGCAGGCCGAGATCGGCGAGCTCGTCCCGCCCCCAGCCGCCGTTCGCAAGCACGGTCCGCGCTTCGCGTCGCAAGAGCTCTTGCTCTTCGGTGAACGCGAACTGCATCAACGGCTCCTCGGAAGACCGAGCACGCGCTCGGCGATGATGTTGCGCAGGATCTCGCTCGTCCCCGCTTCGATCGTGTTGCCGCGACTGCGGAGCTGCTGGTGACGCCAGTAGCCGTCGTCTTCGCCCTCGAGGATCTCGATCGCGAGCTTCGTGAGCCGCTGGTTTTGCTCCGACCAGTGCAGCTTGGAGCCGGATCCCTCCGGACCGGGGATGCCCGTTTGCATCAGCGTCGTCAGCGAGCGGTAGTTCGTCAGCTTCAGCGCCTGCAGCTCGATCCACTCCTGGGCGACGCGATCGCGGATGATCGGATCGTCGGCGGCACGCTTCTTCGTCAGCGCGATCAGCTTGTTCACCTGTGCGTCGAGCGTGCCGGTGAGCGCGAATCCGAGTGTCCCGCGTTCGTGCAGGAGCGTCGTCATCGCGACCTGCCACCCGCCGCCGATCTCGCCGAGCAGGTTCTCGCGCGGCACCTCGACGTCCGTGAAGAAGATCTCGTTGAACTCCGCGTTGCCGGTGATCTGACGAAGCGGGCGCACCTCGACGCCCGGTGCATGCATGTCCGCGATCACGTACGTGAGCCCGGCGTGCCGCTCGGAGCCCGGATCGCTGCGGCCGACGAGGATGCAGTAATCCGCGATGTGCGCGTACGACGACCAGACCTTCTGGCCGTTGACGAGGAAGTGCCCGTTCTGCGGTTCGATGCGCGTTCGCGCCGCAGCAAGATCCGAGCCCGCACCCGGCTCGGAGAATCCCTGACACCAGATCTCCTCCGCGGACAGGATCTTCGGGAGGTAGCGCCGCTTCTGCTCCTCGGTGCCGTGAGCCATGATCGTCGGCCCTGCCATACCGAGACCGATGACGTTCATGTGATTCGGGGCCTCGGCCCGCGCGAACTCCTCGAGGACGATCGCCTGATGGCTGTACGGCGCGCCTTTGCCGCCGTACTCGTCCGGCCAGGTGATGCCGACGAAGCCGGCCTCGTGCATCTTCTGGCTCCATTCGAACCCGGGCTCGGCCGGCAGGTTCCGCTCGAGCCAGCCCCGGACTCGTGCGCGGAAGGCGGCCTCCTCGGGACTGTCGCGCAGGTTCACCTGCTCAATCTAAATCAGGATCACGGATCGGATCACGTTTCCGGCCTCGAGATCCGCAAAAGCACGGTCGACCTCGTCCAGACCGATCGTCTGCGTGACCATTCCTTCGAGGTCGAGTTTTCCCTCGCGCGCCCAGGCGACCAGTTGCGGGAAGTCCTTCGCGGGCCAGTGATCGCCTCCGTGTGAGACGACGAGGCGCAGACGCCGATCGAAGAGGTCTTGCAGGTCGACGACCGCCGCGGTGTCGGGTTGTGGGAGCCCGATGTACACGAGCGTTCCCGCGTAGCCGAGCATGCCGAGGCCCTGGGCGACGGTCTCGGGGCGTCCGACGACGTCGAAGACGAAGTCGAGCTTTTCGCCGGGACCGGTGTGTGTTGCGCCGAAGTGCTGAGCTGCGTCGAGCTTGCGCTGGTCGAGGTCGACGGCGTAGATCTCCGACGCACCGGCGATGCGGGCACCCTGCACCACGGAGACTCCGACCGCGCCACAACCGATTACGCCGACGCGCGCGCCTTCCCAGACCGCGGCGGTGTACAGCGCAGAGCCGACTCCGGTCGCGACGGCGCAGCCGAGCAAGCAGGCTTGCTCGGGCGGGAGCTCGTCGCCGATCGGAATCGCGGCGGCACTGTGCACCACCGTTCGCGTCGCGAAGGTTCCGAGCTGGAGACTTTGTGCAAGCGAGCGGCCGTCGCGCAGGCGCACTCGATCACGAACACCAGGCGGCGTCCGGCAACGTCGCTCGTCGCCGCGCACGCACCAGCGGCAGTGTCCGCAGGGCGAGCGCCACCCGAGGACGACCCGGTCGCCTGCGTCCACGTTCGTAACGTCGTCACCGATTTCCTCGACGACGCCGGCGGCTTCGTGGCCGAGCAGAAGCGGAGGACGCTGCGCCGCCGAAGCTGCTTCGACAGCGTGCAGATCGCTGTGACAGACACCGGTCGCCTCGATTCGAACGACGACCTCGCCGGCACCGGGCGGGTCGAGCACGATCTCCTCGACGCCTAAGCGCCTGGTGTCCGTGAGAACGACGCCGCGATCCATCTCGTTTATGCGTCCTCGAGCCCGTAACGGCTCGCACTCCACGGCCAGTCGCGTGCGTGTTCGCAAAGTCCGGCTCGGACGGGATTGTTGACGACGTAACCGCACGCAGCCGCGAGGTACTCGTCGCTGTCGATGACGTAGGCGCTGAAGCGATCTCCGAAGAGGTGGCCGGTGCGCGCGTGTCGTCGGTTGAAGCGGATGGCGTAGACGCCGTTCAAGCGGTGCATACCGAGAGACAGTCGGTCACGAGTCGTTTCGGCGACGAGATGGTAGTGGTTGCCCATCAGGCACACGGCGTGGACGTACCACCTCCAGCGGCGGACGACGAAGCCGAGTAGATCCAGAAAGGTGCGGCGATCCTCCGCGTCGCGGTAGATGCATCCGCGGTCGACGCCGCGTGTCGTCACGTGGAAGACGCCGTTCGGCAACTCGGAACGAGGAGTGCGTGCGATCGTTGCAGGCTAGAGCGCCGCGAGGCGGATCGGGGCGGTGTGGAACGAAAGTCACTCACTTGTCACAGGCAGGGACAGTCCCTGCGGGTCCGCGGACCGCAACGCACGGACCGGGCGAAAACCCGTCCCGACGACGGCGCTCCAAAGCCGGGAGGGGAGCCGCGACTCCCCTCCCTCCGCACCGTGATTACCTGGCGTGGTTGTAGAGCTTCCCGAATTGATGCCAGCGATCGCCCTGCCAGCGGACGAGCTTCCACTGCTCGATCAAGAAGTGGTCGTTCGGCGTCGTCTTCAACACGATTCCCTTCAACAGGAACGGATCCTTGTTCGTGTTGAGGTGGCTGAGCGCGTTGATCAGACCCTTACGCGTCGGCGGATTGCCCGCGCGCTGCAACGCGTAGATCATCGTCCACGCACTCGACATCGCATAGACGTTGTCGTCGTCGAGGACGTTCCCCTTCGAGTAGTACTGCGCCATGATCGACTTGTAGAGCTTGATCCCGGCGTCGTTTGCCTGCGCAGGATCGGTGGCGGTCTTGAGATACGCCGATGAGAGCGCGCCGTCAACTGCACCCGCACCGCCGAGCTTCTCCACGATCGTCATGAACGCCGGAGAAGCCGAGACGTTGTTCACGATGATCTGCGGATGCCAGCCGATCTTCACCGCGGTCACCAACGCTTTGATGGACGGACTCGGCGTCGCAAAGTCGAAGAACAGATCCGCTCCGGAGTTCTTCAGCGCAACCATCTGCTGCGTCACGTCCGGCGCTGTCACGTCGAACGGTTGCACGGAGATGATGTGCGACTTGATGTTCCCGAGCCCGAGCCTGAGACCCTGGAGGTAGTTCTTCCCGTACGGGTCGTTCTGCATCAGGACACCGATCTTGGCGTTCTTGAAATGCGCCCTGACGTACTGGCCGTAGATCTTCGCCTCGCCGATGTAGTCCGGGTTGTAGCCGACGGTCTGCGGATACTGCTTGTACTGGTAGCCCCAGTACGAGTCGCCCGTCGCGATCAACGCCTGCGGAACGTGCCGTTGATTGAGGTACGGACGGATGGCGAGATTCGGTGCCGTCCCGAGACTGCCGTAGATCGCGAACACGTGGTCTTGCTCGACGAGCTGACGTGTCAGGGGAACGGTCTCGGACGGGTCGAACGCGTCGTCGAGGTACTTAAAGTTGACCTTCCGCCCGTGGATGCTCGAATGGGCGTTGAACCAGTCGAAGTAAGCCTTCTCTGCCTGCGGAATTGCGCCGTAGAGCGACGCAGGTCCGCTGAGCGGGAACGTGCCGCCGATCAGGATCGAGCTCTTGGAGACGCCCGGATCGCTCGCCGTCGTCGCCGATGCGAGTCCGACCGCGAGAATCAGCGACATCGCCGCCGCGCCGACGATGACTTTCAGCCTCCTACGCATGTCCCTCCTCGATTCGTGCCCCGGTCGTGGAGCAATGATTATGACTCAGTCCAGGCTCGATTCGTTAGCGCGACGATCCAATTCGCGAGCGGCTGAGCGAGTCGCCGGAGCATTCCCGCAAGGCCGCTCGGGAGCAGGAACATCACCAGGATGACCGCGACTCCCTGAAAGACGAGCGGGGCCTGCGTGGATACGCGCGCCGTCCAGAGCGGCAGGAGGTAGACAAACGCCGCGCCCGCGACGACTCCCCAGAGCGAACCGAGACCCCCGACGGCTGCTCCGATGAGAATCCGGATCGAGAGCGTCGGCGTGAACTCGTCCGGATGCGCGAAACCGTTCGTGACGAGCACGAACAACACTCCGGCGACGCCGGCGAACGCGGCCGAGATCGCGAACGCGAGCGTCTTGTACGCATACACGTTGATCCCGGTCGACGCAGCCGCGACATCACTGTCACGAAGCGCACGAAAGGCGCGACCCGTCCAGCTCCGGAGGATCAACCAG